>Ga0325410_1002744_pt1 | contig 19718 bp, 13 predicted proteins | sample PopdelMetagenome_16_FD_206182 | JGI IMG/M metagenome (GOLD analysis project Ga0325410, IMG submission 206182) | Populus deltoides microbial communities from Bellville, Georgia, United States - Xylem-PdIQD-R3 | ecosystem: Host-associated > Plants > Phyllosphere > Stem > Wood/Secondary xylem... | reverse complement strand
GGTGTATCACCATTTCAACCTCTCATTAACGAGGGTAAAAAATATCCCAGAGCAATTACATAACTTGCTAGTGCTGCCCCAGCACAAGTTGGGAAAAAAATATAAAGTCAATTGGTACCTCATTTTCAGAAGAAAAAAAACGTCATTAATGTACTTTTCACCTAATGATAACTCTAACCTATATATATATATATATATATATATATATATATATATATATATATATATATAGTATTTTTTCGCCTTTCTTTTCCCTATCTTCCATTCTTGTGAAGAGAAATAGAAGTCAAGCTGTGCAGCAGACTGGAGAAGAAATCAAAGGTCGCTAAATTTATCGCTCTTTTGCTTTGATGTCTTTTGTCCTTGATTAATTTTTGGCTAACCCGAAAAAGGCAAATGATTCTTTGTGGGATGGTGCAAAGGATGATTTCTTGAAAAGCCCTAGATCTGCGAAATCAAGATTTGAGAGAGGAATTCGAGGAGGAGGACGTGGAGGGATACAGAGCTTGACATTAGGTGCTATACTAGAGTCTGCTTTTATTAGAGGAGTGATTGCGATTCAAAATATTTTTTATATATAAATATATTAAAATATTAATTTTTTATTTTTTAAAAATTATTTTTAAAATTAGCATATTAAAACAATCAAAAAACATTAAAAAAATAATTTTTAGCAAAAACATATTTAAATTTTTTGAAAACATTGGTTGACCTGCGTTTCTAAACGGAGCCTTACTTCATAGGGTATGATGGTTTTTTTTTTGTTTTTTTAGTTATGCTTTTTGTGATATATGATACTTTCAACCTATCTATTTATTGAAAATTATTTTTTTAAAATAAATTAAAAAATACTTTCCAGTGTTTGATTATATCATGGAAAATAATTTATTAATATTTTTTTTCAAGTTTATTAAAATAATGAGGAACAAATCTTATAAATTAAAAAGTTGAATAAGAATGAAATTGAAAAAAAATATAACTTCATAAATTATCTCAAATAAAATAAATAACAATTAAAAGAATAGAGTACAAATCTAACAGATAAAAAAAATTGAAAGATGATGAAATTAAAATAATAATAATTAAAATTTTATAAATTATTTCAAATAAAATAAGTAACAATTAAAAAAATAAATACCAAATTTGATAGATAAAAAATTACAATAAAAAAATAATACGAGAAAAGCAAATAACAATTATAAAAATAAGGATCAAAGTTAACATAAAAATTAAATCAAATCAAATTCTAAGGGGTAAAATTGAGAAAAAAGATCCAAAACAAAATATATAGCAATCAAAAGTTTGAGGATCAAATTTGTTATAATTAAAAAATAATATGAAATTTCTAAATTTTTTGTGTTTTCCGTCCAAAATAAAAGGAAAACACTTTTATGGAAACCAAGTAAAATTTTTCTTTGACTGGAAAATATTTTTTATTGATCAATTTTTTTAATAGCAAATAAATACAAAAAAATTAAAAAATAATTTTCAGAAAAGGCCTTAGTTTGACAATAAATTCAATATCTTAAATTTTTTTTTTGTTATATTATAGGCAAACAAAATTCCAGCTCCGTTTTTTTTTTTTTTGTTTTTTTATTTGCTACAGAGTTGGATGCACTGAGCATCAAAATATGAGCTATATTGTTTGAATTTCTTAAGATTTCCGGGGTTGTAGTTTTGTATTTTCTCTATCCAGTTAGCCTAGTTTTAGCTTGGTTTTGTCTATATTCTATGGTTGCAGAATATAGACATGTTTTCATTATCTTTAAATTCCCGAAGATTGAAATAAAGCACAATTTTTGTTAATTGAGGATGGCTACGACTGCATTAATTCTATTTTTATTGGTGCAATTTCTTTTTAATTAGATAATTATTGATATATTTAAACTGATTTTCTTGAGCCTTTAAAAAAAATTAGATGGTCAAAATCTAGGTAGTTGTTGTAAGTCTTTATAAATCTTTTGCAAGCACCATGATTGTAGTCATTTTCACTTTTTTTTTAATCTTGAATTATAAAATCTATTTTTCTATTTAAAGTTTTACATTTCTAAATTACATAATATTTATATAATTGTATAAAAAACATTAAGTTACATTCGAGAGGAATTAAATGAAAAAATAATTTTACAACTTAGAAGAAAAATAGAAAAAATATAAGACAAGTAGGTTCTATTTATTATTACAATCATTCAACCATAAAAACACAATCACATTGAACTTTAATGTTCATAACCATCCATCATGCATAATAACATATTAATATGCATAATAAAATTATTGCATGTTTCTATGTTAATTATTGGCCTAATGTGTAATTTTTAAAATAATATTTCTAAAATTTATAAATATTAAATCAAATTCAATTTGATAATTTCCCAAACATAAATTTTTTCATTTAATATAAATTTTCTTTGAGAAAATATTTTTCAAAACTTAATAAGAAAATTAATCATACTAAAATTCTTATTAATATCCTAAAGTATTTTAGGATCAATTAAATAAATTTTTTCTACTTAAAAACTCTCTTTATTTTAGAAAAACTATTTTTCTTAAAATTATTTAATTAAATCCTAATCCTATTAGGATATAACCAAACTTAAAAAATTTTGAATTAAAAATTTTAACTCAATCCTAATCCAATTAGAAAAATTAATTCTATAATTAATTTAATTTAGGGTTTTAATTTTAATATAAAATTATTATTTTATATATGGAGGGTTAAAATTATAATTTTAGCCCCAAATATATATATAATATATATATATATATATATATATATATATATATATATATATATATATATATATAATTCTACCTCTAAGAAAACCTTAAACTAAGCTAAGGGGCAAAAATATAATTATGCCCCTTCTCTTTACAGCTACTGGCGGTGGGCACATTAGCCACTATTGGTGTCCACCTTACCAACGACAATAAGGGTTGTTACTGGGCGAGGGTTTACCCTCGTGCTGGTGACCATCTTAACAATAACAACAACAACAACGATTATAGGTGGGTATGACATAACGCTAGAGGCTACCCTCGCGCTACGCCACCTCTAGCATGAGGCAGAGCCTTGTGCTTAGTGGATTGGGTTGTCACCTTCAGCACGGGCAGCTTGCGCTGGAAGGTAGCAACGCTAGACACGCTGGTGTTATTGTGGTGGGGGTAGCAACCATGATTGTTGCCTCTACTGCCAGTGGTAACCTGACCTAGTGCATTAGGCACCAGCTTGGCGCACCAGTAATGATGGCGCTGACACTAGTGGCGCGCAACCATTAAAACATATTTTTTGTTAATATATGCTAGATTCTGACCAAATTCATAGAAATCCGATCAAATCAGGTCGAAACAGTAGACTTTCATTAAAAAGAAATTAGGAGAGAAATTAATTTTGGGAATATAATTTTTCATATCAAATTAATTCAAAACTAACATCAATAACAATGAAAACATGTAATTAACAACTCTAATTGTCTAACAATGGCCCTGACACCACTATTGGGTTTCTGAATATCATATAGCGAAAACAATAAAACAAAATTATTCAGAAGTTTCTAGGATCTCATTAGATAGATTTAAAGTTGTTTAGGATTTCGTTACTTGAAGATCTGATCTTCTTCGGCTTTGAATAATTCTTTAAAAGTTGAGTTGCTGCTAACTACAAGCTGTCTATTTTTCCGACCTCCAATGGTAATCCACATGAATCACCAATTAGAAAGAATTTGACCATCAAAGTGTGCTTTCTTTTAATATTACTCACTTTAAATTGTTAGCATAACAAAACTATTAGGGACCTAGCCAAACTAACATACTTTATGAAAAATAAATTTTATCTTTGAGTTATAATTTAAAAGTTATTTCTTATAAATATCTTAAATAAAAATAAGTCAAGCTAGAAATATGTTTGGCGAAAAACAATTAAAGTGTAGATTTTAAAGGAAAACTTACTGATGATTTGAGAATTTGCTTTCTGATCGCTGGATCAATTGCTTCAATGATACTTTGATTACTAGAACCATAAAGATATTTCATAGTACGAATGTCTTTGTAAATCTTGTCTGGTTAATGTGGAGAGTCCAGATGAGAGAAAAGAAAGAGAGAACTATATTCTTTCAACAATGAAAACTTTCATCTTCATATGGGTTATGTCCCTATATATATAAGTAGAGGAAACACTTATTTCCTTTAGTAACTCCTTAATATTTGGACTAGGCCCATCCCTCATAGGCGGACCAGGTCTAACCCAATAACCAACATCTCTCATTCGCCCATGAAAGACTGGATTTATCTAATACATTATATTTCAAACTTGCACAAGAATTTCACACTTGATGAATAGACTGCACGACGTGAAACACATAGTGAAAAGGAGCTCCAGTGTATAAATCTAATACAAGCCATATAGGAGGCATCAACCTCATAATTAGTTACACATGACTGAATATAATTCAATCCCTCAAGAATTTCATGCTTAATCCATCTTTACAATTACAAGTATTCTAAATCATATCAAATTTATTTAAGAGATGTGATCTCGGCTGGTAAATACAAGTAACAGATGTAGAACTCAAATTACCTTGTCTTTCGCTCTTATATCAATCAAATCTAAATTAACTTGCTTTTCTAAGAGTATTTTTTTAAGTCGAATCATTCCATGACCATATAATATACTCCTAAATTAGCGATCATTTATAGATCACCTTTTGATACAGTCAAAAGTCATAAATGATAAGATTTTGAGACCTTAGATATGATCTCCAGGACTCATATAATAAAGAAGTAGGGATCCATTCTTTATTTCTGTAGTGGTTGCTAGCACATGTAGTGTGAAATACATGTTATGATAGACTTACTCTTTTCTTTTATGAAAACAAAGAGTGTATGTTGCTGCTTTCTTTATTAGAGGAAATACACTATACGAGTTTTAGTTTTGTTGCAAAAAAAAACATACTTCAAATTAAAAATTCTCATTTGCTCAGTGTTATTAGTGGTGGATGAATAATATTATACCTGGCTTCAATCATAATAGACACATGAATGATGAGAATTCATTCATATCGATTCATTTATTTAAGAACTTAATCTTGGTCCTAACCAAGATGACTTTTTAATAATTACTTTGAGTTAAAATTGCTCCCACTATGCCCAGGTCACTTATTGAGCATTAAAACTCATATAGTCTCATATTTATTCACCTTACTAGCGCTAGAAGTGATTGCTCATGTGAGTGAGCCAATCTAAGTTTATCGACATACTTTAAGAAATTATACTATACAATGCTCACAATATATTTCATAAAAAAATAATGAATAACATGATATACTAATAGCAGTTATTCATTATTCAATCACTGTAAGCCTTTGTATGATCCTTTTGACTGTTATTCAGTGTTTTTTACTAGGGTTTGATTGATATCGGCTAACCAATCTAACGATATAACATATATCAAGACTTGTGCACATCATCACATACATCAAACTGCTGACGACACTGGCATAAGATATTCTGGACATTTTCTCTTTTTTATTCTAAAGTCTCGGGACACATATCACAGCTCAGGCTCAAGCTTTTATCAACAAGGGTGTCCATTGGTTTGCTATCTTACATGTTATATATAGCACTCTAAAATATTTTTGATGTAAGTCTCTTGAGTTAAATCCAAAATCCTTTTAGTGCAATCTTTTATGATTTTCACACCAAGAACATAGTTGGTCTTATCCATGTCTTTTATTTCAAAAGTTGATAATAACCACCTTTTAGTAGTATCAATCATCTATTTGTTATTTTCAGCTATTAAGATGTTGTTAATATATAAGGATAATATTATAAAACTATTATTAAAACATTTTAAATACACATAATAGTCTTCTTCCATCATTGTAAAACCATCTTTAAGGATAGCTTGATAAAACTTGACATTTTATTGTCTAGAAGCTTGCTAAGACCATATATGGATCTCTTAAGCTTGCAAACTTTGCTTTGCACTCTTGTCCTTTAGTCTTGAATCCTAAAGGATGATCCATATAGAACTCCTTATTTAGTTCTCCATTGAGAAATGCAGTTCTAAAGTCCATTTGGTATAACTTTAATTCCAAATGTATGATTATATCTAAAATGAGGCAAATTGAAGTAATCCTCACAACTGGTGAAAATATATATTCATAATCAATTCCCTCTTCTTGAGTGTTGCACTTTGCTACTAGTTGAGCTTATAATGTTTTATTAACCCATCTACCTTACGTTTAATTTTAAGAACCCATTTATTGCCAATTGATTTTCATCCTGACATTAAATCGACCAAGTCCTAGACTTGATTAGTTTTCATCGACTCCATTTCTTCTTTCATAACTTTAATCCATTCTCTTATTTTAGAACTAGACAGAGGATGACTAAATGTTTTAGGCTCTTCATCATCTTGTGGAGCCCCCTTCAACCTCAAATCAATGACGAGGAATCGGTTCACGAATGCTTCTACGAGGTTGAAATTGAGCATGATCTTGCTCCATTAGAGTAGGAATAGATAAAATATCATTCCTATTGTTTCTAAGAGGATTAAAAGTTTCTTTTAAGTCCTCAACTAAATAGCTTGTTGCGTCATAGTCTAGATTTTCCATTGCATGTAATTGAAATTCTTTATTAACCTCACATGTTATTGGAAAATCCTTTTTTAAGAATACAACATCACGCGATTCAATCTCCATCACTCCTCCATAAGCTTTTTCACTAATAAATACAAATCATTTGGAATGTTCAGAATATCTTATAAAGATACACTTCTTCCCTTTAGGACCAAGTTTTCTATATTCATGAGAATTATTATGAAAATAAACTACACACTCTCATGAATGTAAATAACCTAGATTAGGTTTTTCACTATTCTGTAGTTCATACAGGATGGATGAGATAGATTTAGAGGGCACATGATTAAGTAAATAGGTAGCAGCTAACAGAGCCTCTCCGTAAAAGGAAATTGGTAAGTTAACATGTGTTATTATTGACCTAACCATGTCAAATAGGGTTTTATTCCTTATTTCTGCTATACCATTTTGTTATGGAGTATAAGGAATAGTTAGCTATCTAGTTATACCTTTTTCATCACTAAATTTTTTAAAATTGTTTAGATAAGTATTCATGTCTTTGATCGGTTCTTAAAGCTTTGATTTTTGTTTTTAGTTTATTCTCCACCAGATTGATGTATAGAATGAAGCAATCTAATGCTTCAGACTTGTATGAGATCAAATAAACATAACCAAATCATGTGAAATGATCTATAAATATGATGAAATAATTCGCACCATGTTTTGCCCTCACATTCATTGGGCCATAAATGTCTAAATAAATAAGTTGTAATGGACTACTAGCTCTTTTAGTTTTTCCAAATGATAATCTAGTTTCTTTTCCAACAAAACAATACTCATAAACGAAAAATTTTTCTTTGGTAAATGATCCTAAAAGACCAACTTTTGTTAATTTATATAATCGGTCTTGCCCAATATGTCTTAATCTAGCATGCCAAGTTATGATATCACTATTATTAGTAGTACTGAAATTTTGAACAACATAAATAAAAGTGTCATAACCCAATTTTTGACCTATTTTAATTATTACCATTTACTGAAAAAAATTGATGATGGAAAAAATAATAATAATGATAGAAAAATAAGTAAAATGAAATAAATGAAGAATGAATTAAAATTTGGGTTAAGGGCAACATGATTGGAAGTTTTGGGGTTTAATTAAACTTTGGAATTAATCTAATTAATCCAATCAAGGGTTTAATTGGAGAATTAATAAAGTTTTGAGACTTAATTAAGCTTGGAATTAATTTAATTAATCCAATTAAGGGTTTAATTGGAGAATTGATAAGTTTTGAGACTTAATTGAGCTTGAAATTAATTTAATTAATCCAATCAAGGTTTTAATTGGAGAATTTATAAGTTTTGAGACTTAATTGAGTTTGAATTAATTTAATTAATCCAATCAAGGGTTTAATTGGAGAATTGATAAGTTTTTGGACTTAATTGGCTTGGAATTAATTTAATTAATGAAATCATGGACTTAATTGAAAAAATATCAAAGTTTGGGGTTTAATTGGGGTCCAAATTGAAAAAATTAAATCCAAGGACCAGCTTGAAAATGACGCGGAAATGCAAGGATCCAATTACATTTTAACCGGAGGTCTGATTGCAAAAGCACAAACTCTCGAGGACCAAATTGAAAGAAAGGGAAATGGAGTCGTTTTGGGAGGCGACTGTTCGCTCGTCTTCTTCCTCTGCAACGGCTCCGCCATTAAAGGCAGAGACGTTTTGTCCATTGAATGCAGCGCCTCACGCCATTACTGCCGATCATTACAACGCCGATCAGCCTCTGGCCTTATAAAAGCTGGGTAAAAGGCAACCTCAATGGGGGATTTTTTGGACTGAAAAGGGGACGAAAAACCAGAAAAAAGGGAGCAAGACAGAGGGAAGAAACCCAGCAAAAAAAACCCAGTACACAGAGCATAAAGAAAGACAAACGCAAGCAGGAAACCCAGGAGGCACAAAGAACAAACACAGACGAAGGAAGAAGAAAACAGAGAGGGGGGGTGAGACCAAGAGAAAAACAGGGCAAACCAACACAGAAAACAGGGAAGCAAAACAAAAAAAAAACAAAGAAGAAACCGGAGGGACAAGCAAACACAGACAGAACAGAAAGAGAAGAACGAATTCGCAGAATAACAAGAACAAAGAAGGGCGAAGGAGAGAGGCGCTCAGCAGACCAAGTCAGTAACCTCTTCTTCTTGCATTATTTCGTTTGATTGGCATTTGCACTGTGCAAGTGAATTTTAATTCACTTGCACAGTGTAGCAACATGCGTGCGTTAGCGCACACGTGTTGCTCAGCCCGCCAGGTGACCTGGCCGGGCTGGCTGGGCCTAGCCCATCCCATGTGGGCTGAGCTGGGCCCAGCCCAAAAAATATATGCCGGGCCGGGCTAAAAAAAAAAAAATAACAAAAATAAAAAATAAAAATGTGTATGCATGAATAAAAATAATATAGATTTATTGGTTTATTCACTGATGTCAGAATCATGAATAAAAATACCGGTTTAAATTTATATTATTCATTGTATTTTATTTTTATTTAGCGAAAAAAAAAGAATAAAACTGTGCATGTGTAAAAATAAATTTATTTTGCTTGTTTATTCACTGACACCAGAGTCAGGAATAAAAAATACTGATTTAAATTTATTTTGTTTTTATAGCTACGTAATATTTATCAACGCCAGAGTTGGAAGTATCCGTAGTTGAATATTCATTGGCGCCAGAGTCAGGAATATTATAAGCAAATTATCATAGCAAAAACTAATAAACATTTAGCAATATAAGACAAAACCAGCAATGCAGTCTGCCTCGGCAGAACGTTTAAGGGGTGATAATATCTTCCCTTTTACGTAACCAGTCCCGAACCATAAAATCTCTGTTGACCAGTTAGGGTTCCTAGTGACCATAATACTAGGTGGCGACTCCTTAAACAAGACCTTTTTCCTAAAAGAACAAGATGCCAGATATCTGTTCTTTTTCCATAAATCAAGAGATGATTTTTTTAGGGCCGCCGCGATGTCGGGTGCGACAAAAAGCATCATCATTAATATCATTAATAGATACATTAATGATGTCTAACACTATAAAACCATTTAATACAAAACCAAAACCATAAAAATATTATCCATATATATTTTCACATAACAACCAATAAACGTAATATAAAAGCCTAGTTGTAGTAAAGCAAGAACATACATAAGATTCCGTTGAACTTTTAGAGCGTAGAGTACATTATGAAGATAAAGTGTACGACCGCTTCGTAAATCCAGTTTGTAGGTACCAATCCCAAGCACAACAGCGAAATCATTATTCCTCATTTATATGTATCTACTTCCCTTTGGAATTCGATGAAATTCCATAAAGGTTGTTTGATCCATTGTTATGTAGTCGGTTGCTCCTCAGTCTACAGTCCAAAACAGAACAGATTCAACAAATATTAAACAATTGCTAATGTATAGGTTAAAGGGATGATTATGGTTAAACATTACCTTTGGCTCAGTGCAATTATGAGTAAAGTGACCAGGTTTACCATAATTAAAACAATTTATATCCCTGCTTTTCTTACCACCACGTTTCTCATGCTTGCGTTTATGTCCACTACTACTTGCTTTAATTCCTTTATTGCCATATTTATGACCCTTACCCTTTTTTTTTTTATTTTTTTATGTTTAGAGCCATATGCTCCTTGCATTTAGTGTAAGATATGAAAGCCTCGCTTACAGGCTTCTCAGCGAGAAGTTGATCTTTTTCAATCTCAACATGACGAACAACATCATCAAATGTCTTGATGTTGTTATTGTGGGTAAGGTTAACACGCATGTGTGCTTAATTGCTTGGTAAAGAACGGATCACAACTTGAACTTGTTGTTCATAAGTCATTTTATGCCCAACACCCTTTAATTCACTAATCATGTTAGATATGATTGTAAGATGTTGCCTCATCATTTAATTTTGCCACTTCTGTAACCATCAATTTTGAGGGTTAATTGACAGTTTAGTAGTGGAGGTTCTCCCATACTAAATCTTCACAATACCAAACTACTTGGGTTGAATGATGTTTTTTAAAACACAACATAATATCATTTCTCATGCTGCTCAACATCAAAATATGAGCTACACAATCCTCACACTTATAGATTTGATATGCTTCCATATCAAGCTTATGTTAAGTAGTGTTTACTTACTTAGGTTTAACCATCAGTTGTGTGATCGTTTCCAGCGTTTCTTGCTTTTGCAAGAGATACTCAATCTTATGATGTCAAACATCGTAATTCTTTTCACTTAGTTTGTCTTAATGATTTAAATCAGCAATAATACTCTTAAATGCAGCCATATCAAGCGCTATTAACACCAATTACAAATTAGTATCTAGTATAATTTAAATGACTTTTATTGCCACTCCATTCTAAATTGAACAAATAATAATCTAACACATACAAATAATGTTAACCACTTAATCAATTTAAATGACTTTTATTGCCACTCCATATCAAGCTTGTGTTGAGTAGTGTTTCCTTACTCAGGTTTAACCATCAGTTGTGTGATTGTTTCCAGCGTTTCTTACTTTTGCAAGAGATACTCAATCTTATGATGCCAAACATCGTAATTCTTTTCACTTAGTTTGTCTTCATGATTTAAATCAGCAATAATACTCTTAAATGCAGCTGTATCAAGCGTTATTAACACCAATTACAAATTAATATCTAGTATAATTTAAATGACTTTTATTGCCACTCCATTCTAAATTGAACAAATAATAATCTAACATATACAAATAATGTTAACTACTTAATCAATTTAAATAACTTTTATTGCCACTCCATATCAAGCTTGTGTTGAGTAGTGTTTCCTTACTCAGGTTTAACCATCAGTTGTGTGATTGTTTCCAGTGTTTCTTGCTTTTGCAAGAGATACTCAATCTTATGATGCCAAACATCATAATTCTTTTCACTTAGTTTGTCTTCATGATTTAAATCAGCAATAATACTCTTAAATGCAGTCGTATCAAGCGCTATTAACACCAATTACAAATTAGTATCTAGTATAATTTAAATGACTTTTAGTGCCACTCCATTCTAAATTGAACAAATAATAATCTAACACATACAAATAATGTTAACCACTTAATCAATTTCTATTTGTATAGTCTAATTATTATTGGAAATTTAAATGAATATAAAAATTATAGTTATTAGTTTCAACTAACAACTCTCACTGATTAAATTGTAGATATTTTAATATACATGTATATAATATAATTAAAAATTAAATTACAAAAATATGCAATTCAACAAAAAAAATCAACCAATTATCTTAACAAAAAAACAAAAAATAATTAAGAATAATAAATTTCAGAATTATTTTATATTGCATGTACATAATTAAGGTGATTGATTTTGCAGTGGTATTGTGATTGTTACGTCTTCATGTAGCCCTTCGTTTTATATGGATTTACTGAAAAGGAGGAATTGATGTAAATTCATCTTATAAATTGTATAAATATTTTTATTTAATTTTTTCTATGTTGTATACTCTGTATGGTTATTGAGAAAGTGAAGAAAATAGAAAGATGTTGTAAATAAAAAGTATCCTATCGGTAGATGTATTTTTGGCCTTTTACTCAATATCAAGAATTTTGCATGCCACAGATTTGTATATATAATCAGGTTCTTAGTATGAAGTGCCATTACTGAAAAGAGAATTCTAATAAATACATTATAAATGAATTGTGATACTATCAAAGCAAGGTCAGATTTAAATTTTGGCATAGAATTTTCTATCGTTCAGTTTTACGCTATTGACCATAACTCCAAATCCAACTGTTGGATCGAGCTAAAACATTACCAGAAGATTCCAGAGGTATTTGTCTATGTTGAGGTAAACTTTTATGTGAATTGGAGTTCGAGAATGACTTATGATATGGGTCAAAATAGGCTATATAAATTTTGTTATTTTTTCCTTTTGACTCTTGTGAACTTCTTATTTGGCAATGATTCTTTTTCTACAAGGATGTGACAGCTTGTTTTGGGAATCTTATAGTTGTACAAGGATCTTTAATGGGCTACAACATAGTTTTCAAGTGTGACAATGATTCATTAATGTTTCAAAATCCTTTTCTTACAAGGGTTTCTTGTTCATCTTAGCTACATAAAAAAGAAGGGCTGGTAGTATTTAATGACATTTTGGTTTCTTGGATCATTGGACAGATAAAGACTTCGGACTTATAGGCTTTATCTTTATTTTTGTTAGCTACAACCCAAGGCTTGTTTGGGCTTAATTAATACTTTGTTTTCAGCTAAGATCCAAACCTTGTTTGGATCAGGTTATGGGCTTTTTGGTTTAGGGTTTTTGGACCAGTTTTGTAAGTGGGCCAAATCAGTCCACTATGGTAGATTCATTAAGGTTAATTTTTCAAGAACTATTTAAACTCATGTAGCCTCAATTTTGGCAGTTGTTGATGAATATTACTTCTGAATTTTTAGTTTTAATGCGTTAGAGTGATTCTTGTATTTTTCAATTCATGAATGAACTGAATCTAACTTATCGAAGATTAACTAGCTTCGTGCCATCATTCTACTTTGTTCCAATAGTGTTGGTACCTTAGGGCAGGTTCCCATTGTGTCACACAACTGATGCGAACCTCGTGGTCATGCAATCCGCAATCAAGATTGAGATCTAGTCCCGGAAAGTCGAAATAGATATGATAGGAGTGTGATACAATGGAAACCTGCCCCAAGATATCAACACTATTGGAATGAAGTAGATTGACGCCAAGAAGCCAATTAATCTTTGATAAGTTAGATTCAACTCGTTCAAGAACTGAAAAATACAAGAATCACTCTCACATGTTAAAACTAAAAATTCAGAAGTGATATTTATCAATGGCAGCCAAAATTTAGGTTACATGAGTTTAAATAGTTCTTAAAAAATTAACCTTAATGGATCTACCCTGGTGGACTGATTTGGCCCACTCACAAAACTGACTCAAACAAGTCTTGGATCCTAACTGAAAATAAAGTATTAATTAAACCCAAATAAGCATTGACTATAGCTAAAAAAAAATAAAGATAAAGTATATAAGTCCTAAGTCTTTATCTGCCTAATGATCCAAGAAACCAAGATGTCATTAAATACAATCAGCCGTTTTTCTTTGTGCTAGGATGGACAAGGAATCCTTGTAATTAAAGGATTTTGAAACATTAATGAATCATTGCTACACTTGAAAACTATGTTGCAGCCTATTAAAGATCCTTGTAAAACTAGGAGATTCCCAAAACAATCTGCCATATCCTTATAGAAAAAAGAATCATTGCCAAATAAGAAGTCCCTAAGTCAAAAAGAAGTAATAACAAAATTTGTATAGCCTGTTCTGACCCATATCACAAGTCTTTCCCAAACTTCGTTTCACTTGAAAGTTTACCTCAACATAGACAAATTCCTCTAGTAAAGTTTCAAGTCAATCTAATGATTGGATTTGGAGTTATGCTCAGTAGCGTAAAATTAAACGGTAGAAAATTTTAAGCCGAAATCCATATTTGACCTTGCTTGGATCATATCATTCCCTCTCTCTTCAAGATGTTTCTTCCTCAAATCACCAACAGTTTTAATGGATAATTTATTGCCTCTCTTTAAAGCCTTTGGAGTTCTTTTCTTGCACGCACTTGCATCTAACAACATTGTATGAAAGTAGTAGCTAATAATAATTTCAAATAAGCACGCCTTGCCATCCACTTGTGTGTATATTTTTGAATGATAACCATTGCTTCTCTTTTTTGTTTTTCATCCTTTTAGCGTTATTCCTCCTTTTTACATCGAAGCTTAAAGGTCATACAATAATCTTCAACACTTATCAACCTTAGGATTAGGTGGTTCGACTTTTGTAGGGACAAAAGGCTTTGGTTGGGTAGCCCCATCTCTTCTCTGATTTAGCGTCCATAATGATGAAGATAAAGTTGAATTGATCTGAAAACGTGTGTTGCCCCTTCTCCTTATTTGTCTTTCCACCTTCGTTGCCATATGGACCATATCCTCCAACTCTTTGTAATGTTGTAATTCCACCATATTCATAATCTCCCTATTCAACCCATTAAGAAATCTAGCCATCATGGCCTCGTTATCCTTAATTACATTGCCCTGAATCATCGTGATCTCCATTTCCTTGTAATACTTGTCTATTGACTTAGAATCCTGATTCAGAATTTATAATTTCAGATACAAATCCCAATAATAATAGTTAGGCACAAATCACCTCCTCATCAACACTTTCATCTCCTCTCACGATGCTATTGGCCTTTCCCTATTCCTCCTCCTACCAATCTCATTCTGATCCCACCAAATCAAAGCTTAATCTATAAATTCAATGACTACCAATTTCACCTTCCTCGTCTCCGAATATCTACAACATTTGAAAATTGAATTCACCTTTTGATGCGAACCCTAGCGGAATTTAATGGAATTCACGAACCCAAGATCTATCTAATCCAAATTTGATGAAAATAAGATGAGCTTATCACAATGAAAGACCTGCTCCAAAGCAACAAGGCTATAAACCAACCCAATCACAACGCCTACACCTTGAGACGAGCAAAAGAAGTATAAATTCACAACAAACATTAGTCAATTCTTTGAAGAGTTAAAATTTCAATCAAGAACCTAGATTTACAACCAAAGGTCAGCAAAAATTAGAATATTATTAGGCAAAAAAGTGTGCTGAAAATTATTCTCAAGAGCATTTATATCCTAAGCCAAAAACCCTAGTTTCCTTAATGGGTCACATATAAACCCAATTTAAATAATAATCAACCCAAGCAACAACTAACCCAAACTAATTAAAATAAATAAAATAAACAAGTATGAAACCCAAACAAGTGTTTCCTCACAAAATAGAGAAAGCTTAATAGCCCAACTAATTTAATAAGACAAGTTCAGTTATTTCCGCATTCTGTCTGGTAGCAGCAAAACCCAACTTCAAACGGATGGTTCTCTCTCGTCTTAAAAAATTAAAAGGATTACCATATACCATTGGAAAGGTATGGAAGTCTAGTTTCCATCCCAACTAGAATCACCTTAAAATTCGACATGTAGCTCCAGTTATGATAAAAAAAAGATAGCGAAAGGTCAAACTGTCTGAATCTAATCTTTTTCTCCTAATCCTTATGTAACGGTCTTGGTTTCATCAACAAACCCCTCTTGAACATGAATAAGATTAATCATGGCTTACTCCTCATTATTTAATATCCTCTTGAAGTCCACCTTAGCCCATGTATCTTGAAGAAGTCATTGAAAGCCTCTTTGAACCTCTTAGCTCTAAGTCTGGTAACTGGACCAACTGGAACCTCCAATGAATCTTTTGGTGCTTGGATCACATCACCTTTTTCCTTCCTACTCCAAATAAGCATTGGGATCGTGTTTACCTTGAAAGAAATGAATTTTAAGTTTAATGGAGTCCAAGTCCCCATCCATATTTTTATATGTCCCTATGCCACAGAAATTCACATTCCTCTTAACCCTATTTGGTCCAGATCTAATTCCTTGGCTAGAAGATGCAAAATCATAGTCAATTTCACTTGCATCTATGTTTTCATCAACAAACTCCTCAAATTCAGATCTAACATTTTGAATGGCCCTACAGACCGTATTTCCTCAGCGATCAACCCCACTATTATGTTGCTTTCTCAAATTCACCTCATCTTTTAGATCCTTGTATGTCTTAGACAAGAGCTTGAGTTGTTGGCCTATGGCTCTCAACTGGAAAGAGACATTAGCATTTTGTGTCACTGATTCGTTGTTTTCAAACATTTTTTCAATCAATAAAATTTGATTAGTAGCACAAAATATATCCCCATACCTCTCATGTTTCCCATAAAAATTATGGTTTTTCACTCTAATAAGCTCACAACGTCTTTTACCCCACAACTTGCTTTCTTTTGGTTCCTTAGGAATTGAAATAAAAAAATCAAAGATAGTAGCCTTCGCAACGCAATCCAATTGTAATTCTCAAACTCAAAAATCAATAAATATAGTAAAAACAAGGCAAAACAAAACTATGATTACGATTCACGAGTAGTAATGCAAATTCATATGAATTGTGGACGAAACGAAGACACAGGATAAAATAGAAATGAATATTAGTGAAAAAAATTACTTGACTCCTAAATAACCCAATTATAATAGAAACAAAAAGATTTGGACAAAAAATTAGTAAGGATCACATTTTGGAACTTGACTCAAATCTGATTTATTACACAATTTTTACATAACATAATTGAAACCCAGACCAAAATATCTCAAAATAACCTCAAATTCAATATTTAGTATTTAGATACCTAAAAAAAAATCTCAATTTATAGATCGTTCTCTCATGTCTAGGTACCCAAACCCCCTTGTATGATCAGTTTGCGGCAAAATTGAACCTCGAATTAAAACTTCAAGTAAACGATATCCAAATATACCCAAATTTAATATATGGTGCAATCTCATCCCTAGTAAACAGAATACGAAGTTTCAACTGATTCTGAGGTAGTTTGCTTATGATTCACTAAGAGTTGTGTTTCTGCGGCAGAATTTAATCATCATTCAAATTTCATCCAATCTCTTTGTTTTTTTTATATGCTATTAATATAATTGGGACAATAACAAGATGAAATATAACCTCTCTTTTTTTTTGCTTAGATGCCGCAGTCACAAAGAACAAAAAGATGAACGACGCAAACACTAAAAAATTTGAAGGAACACTAAGAAAACAAAAATAACAGAAGGATATGACATTGTTTTGGAGCCTAGCTCTGATAACAACTAAGGCAAACCTTGTGATGACATGGTCATGCAACTCACAATTAAGATTGAGATCTGGTCCCGGAAAGTTGAAATAGATATGATAAGAGTATGACATAATGAAAACTTGCCCCAAGGCACCAATACTATTGGAATGAAGTAGAATGACGCAACGAAGCTAGTTAATCTTTGGTAAGTCAGATTCAATTCATTTAAGAACTGAAGAATGCAAGAATCACTTAAAATAGTTCATCAATGGTTGTCGAAATTTAGGTTGCATGAGTTTAAATAGTTCTTGAAAAATTAACCCTAATAGATCTACCCTAGTTTACTGATTTGGCTCACTTACAAAACTGATCAAAAAACCTTAAACTAAAAAGCCCATAACCTGATCCAAACAAGTCTTGGATCCTAGCTGAAAACAAAATATTAACTAAGCCCAAACAAGCCTTGGGCTATGGCTAACAAAAATAAAAATAAAAACTATAAGTCCAAAGTCTTTATCTACCCAATGATCCAAGAAACCAAGATGTCATTAAATACCACCAGCCCTTCTTTTTTTGTGTAGTTAGGATGAACAAGGAATCCTTGTAATTAAAAGATTTTGAAACATTAATGAATTCTTACCAGAATTAAAAACTATATTGCAGCCCATTAGAGATCCTTATAGAACTAGAAGATTCTCAAAACAGGCTATCACATCCTTATAAAAAAAAGGATATTTGCCAAATAAGAAGTCCACAAGTTAAAAGGAAATAAACAACAAAATTTATATAGCCTGTTCTGACCCATATCACAAGTCCTTCCCAAACTCCGTTTCACCTAAAAGTTTACCTCAACATAGAAAAATTCTTCTAGAATCTTCTGATAAAGTTTCAACTCGATCCAACGGTTGGATTTGGAATTATGCTCAATAGCGTAAAACTAGACGGTAGAAAATTTTACGCTAAAATCCGAATTTGACCTTACTTGGATCGTATCAAATTGACAACTCAATCACCAAGCAAGTTTCATGATAACATATTATGCAAAACTCCATGATTCAGAACAACTATGTTGCTAAGTGTAGTCGTTCGATTGAAAGAATATGCTTGTTTGTCAAGTTTCTACTTAAATTTTATCAAGCCTAACCTTCCTCTCTTTCTTATTAACTGGAGGGAGCTACAACATAGGTCGTTTGGTGCTAGAGGAATTCAAGCAAGAAGCCATTTTCAATACTTCCTTGACAGGGTAAGATTTATTTGTGTTCTTTATAAAAACGTGAGTTTTAGTTTGTTTTTTTTTTTCTTTTTTATGATATCATGTTCTGTTAAGCATGTTGAGTGGGTCGCTTAATTGAGTTAGTAGAACTAACATTAATGTAACCCAATTTTTTTTTTGACGAGGGGGAGTTTCCCCGAGTTTCAAATTTTGAGGTTCGGAACATTTAAAACTGAGTTTCTGCCCCTTTATATTTTGTCCGAGCTGCTGTCATTTTTTAATTAATAGTTGTTTGCTGTTGCTATCTCCTCTTTTGCAATTTTTCGTGCCCGGTCATGTGTTATTGACTGTATTTTGATGCCCTAGCGACCCGTAGTGTACTTTTCCCTAGTTGTTTTCTTTCTATCATGTCTTGTTTTTTGATCAAGTTTTCCAGTCAAAGTTACTTTCATTTATGCCTTCGGATTTTCCCACCATGCATAAGTTGCTTTCTTCCGTGATCATGAATTCCCTTTTGTTATTGGATTGCTCTAAAAAATACCAACCTGTTCTCCATCCACTATGATTTTCTTGATCGCACATACTCTGTGGCTTTGTTACGACATGTTCACAAGAATATGAAGGAGGCATTCATTCTCCTTTCAAAGGCACTCCTCTTTTTTCCTGCCAAATAACTTAATCACCTCTACATGCACCCTTAAAGATGCTGGTTTTTTTTATGGCACTGAGTTTGACAAAACATTTTAGATTCCACTAGATTTAATTGCTTAATCATATCAGCTCCAACATTTTCTACATCTGCATATTTAGGGCAGCCATGGCATCTATTTAGCTTGCACCGAATTGGCTGCTAACCCTTTTAGCTATCGATTTCACCTCACTAATTTATCTCAACTCAGGATCAGCTTTGCCGAACTCTCACATGAACTGATTTGCACAGGTTATGTTTGCTTCTTTTCAAGTAAGCCTAAATCCAAACCTGTTCTGTTATGCTGTTGCAATTGCCGTTGTTGCCCTCCTAGCTTGGATTCACCTCTTTTCACCTAATTTGTCTCCACTGATCCTAGCTCAGGATGACTAGAAGACATGCCTGCTTGGTAAAAAAAACAAAGAAACATCCTTTGGATATGCTCGATCGGATCGATCTGAACTTTCACTTCTAT
>Ga0325410_1002743_pt1 | contig 19720 bp, 10 predicted proteins | sample PopdelMetagenome_16_FD_206182 | JGI IMG/M metagenome (GOLD analysis project Ga0325410, IMG submission 206182) | Populus deltoides microbial communities from Bellville, Georgia, United States - Xylem-PdIQD-R3 | ecosystem: Host-associated > Plants > Phyllosphere > Stem > Wood/Secondary xylem... | reverse complement strand
ATTATAAGAAATTTAAAATTAATGGTAAAAACTCGACAACCATTGTGGGGATCGATGGAACTTCTAGGCTCTATCTTTTTTTTTTCGATTAGGATGAACGTTGGTCCCCTCCTTGTTGCCTCTGCTTTTTTTTTTTGTGAAGAGAAAAGGCTAGAATTAATGTAGTTTAGAATGACTTATGGGACTTGATTATGGAGATTTGATTGAAGATTTGGATTGCAATTCTGGGATCGTGGAGCTGGAATTGAGAGATTGGTATCTGGACTTAAATGATCCAAATTTTGAAATTAATTACAAGATTTTGGGGTTTAATTGCTTGATTAATTTGGACTAAAATGAATGAAATAAAAACAATTGGATTGAAATGTAATTAATTGGACTGAATTAATTGGAATGAAATAAACGAGACTAAAATGAAATTAAACACAGAATCAATTGATACTTAATATTTTATCCTTTTCAATATAGTCATTTGCTTCTCAAAATTCTTAAATCACATTTCTATTTTTGATTGTACCTCTAATTGAATTAATTTATTTTTCTATATTTAATTATTTGTTGTAAATTTATTTTTGGTTCATCCAATCTTTATTTCTTGACCTAAATTGACTCCCAATTTCAAATTAGCTTTTCAATTAAGCTCAACTTTAATTTCTAACTTGACTATTTATTTCAAAATAATCGTTGAACTTTAAATTCCCTCCACTCTTAGCCAAATTAAATCAAAATAACTTCATTTCTCAATCTTCTCTTCAATTTAACCCTTAATTGTAACCTAAAAATTCCCAAACTTAATTTTTGCTCGTGATACTCAATTAGTGGTCCAATTTCAACTATAATTATATTTTGTTTTTAATTTTTTTATTTGTATTTTTTTTAATGATTTTTAAGATTGTTTACAAACAAAGATTAAATAAAAATAAAGAAAGTAACAAAATAATTTAAATTAACTAAAATTACTAAAAAGACATTGTTTTGGATTTTTCTAATTTTGTATATGTGGAAAAATGGGGGTAAAAGATTGAGATACAATAGTTGCCCTCTTTTTATAATGCGTACAGTCCAAAGTCTTGTGTGGGGTTTTATGCAGTAAGTTTTATAAAGAAAAATGATATTTAACACGAAGGGATCCGACATTCAACAAATGGATCTAACACTTTCATAAATTACATATTTTGAATAAAAGGTATTCGATACCCTAAAATTTCAAAAGATAGTCTCATTCTAATAGGTGACCTACCCAAGATGGTTTCATTTTTATGAGTGAACTACCCAGGTGGTCTCATTATTATGGGTGACCTACTCAAGATGGTCTTATTTTTATGGATGACTTACCTAAGATTTGAAATGTTTTGGAAATTTAATCGTTTAGAGAGATGACCTTCCTCATGATTTAGAAATGACTTACTTAGATGTAGGATCTAGCTTAAGATATCATAATTGCATAGTTGAGTCTGAAACTTCCTGATGGAAGTGTTAACCTCTTTTTCTTAATTGTAGAGTTGAAATTGATGCTTCCTGATGACATGGTTGAAAAATGAAGATTCTTGAAGGTAAGGTTGAATTTTTCTTTTCTAATGGTATGGTTGGATTTTCTTATTGCATGGTTAAAACTAGGAATTCCTGATGACATGGTGGAATTTTCCTTTTCTAATGGTAGGGCAGGATTTTCCTTATTGTAGGATTTAAAATAAAAATTCTTAATAACATGGTTGAGTTTTCCTTTTGTAATGGTAGGATTGGATTTCATGATTGCAAGGTTGAATTTCTTGATTGCAGGGTTACAACTTAAAATTCCTAATAACAAGGTTAAAATTTCCTTTCCAAATGATAAGGTTGGATTTTCTTGATGGGAGGGTTGAATGACAATTCTTGATGACAGGGTTTAACTTTTCTTTCCTAATAGTAGTGTTGAATTTTCTTTTCTTAATGCTAGGGTTAAATTTTTTAATTACAGGGTTAAAACTTGGAAATTCTTGATGACAGAGCTAAAATCTTATTTCTTAATGGTAGAGTTGGATTTTTTTTTTGTAGAGTTGAATGAAAATTCTTGATGACAATGCTAAGTTTTCCTTTCATAATGGTAGGGTTTGATTCCCTAATTGTAAGGTTAAAACTTGGAATTCCTAATGACAGGGTTAAAATTTCCTTTCCTAATGGTAAAGTTGAATATCCTGATTGTAGGGTCAAAATTTTCCTCGATATCATAGCTCAAGGATAAGTTCTTCATTGACTTGGATTCATCGAGGCTTTCTTGGACTCCATCGAGGATTTTTCCTGTAAATTTTCTGTAAAAACATTTTGCAATGTTTTGGGTTAGATGATATGCATGCATCCTACTAGTTTGAAATACAGGTCCCTTATTTTCATTATATCTCTCTCTTCCTTGATGGATGAGGTTGACAATTTTTTAGATGAGTCTTCCTAGTCACTTGACTCTTTAGCCCACTTGAATTTTTATCTGTGTGACTAATGTGTTTGACTACCATTTTTTCATGTAGCCTGGACCTTGAGGCTATAGATATTTCTTTCTTGTCAGACGGTGCCCTTGAAGTGTGGTATTTGAGCATCATTGCGTGCTTGTCGTTTGCCTTGATGCTATATTTTCTCCTTTTTAAAAGGATTTCAACAAGTCCTCTACTGTCAAGGATTGTTTTGAATTGCCCCAAGCTGATTTGGCAGTTCAAGTCCTTTCAGCATTCATAAAAAGATACTAATCTTTGGCAGGTATCATAACCATTTTTACACGAGAAATCTTCTTCCATCCATGAAGATGCCTTTTAGTTGGACCATGTTTTTACATTGTGGTGTTACTCTCAACTACTGTTAGGATTCACCAAATCATTCACTATCATTGATTGTTTCCAGCCACATTGCCACCAACTACTTTCATTATGCATATTATTCTCATAAAATTACCTTCGACTATTTTGGCTATAAACAATGTTGCCCCTAGCTAAGGTGGCTCATATCCATCATCATCGTTTAGCTTTTTAGATATCCATACCACTATCATTATTAACCAAAATGCTCTTAAGCTAAATTTGATCACCAGTCTTCCTGGTGGGCTATATGAGCTTCTTATGCATCAATATCATCTTTGCCAAATTTTTTTGCAAATTTGATCAATGAATTTTTTTGTAAATTATATTTCTTGTCTTGAGAATAGACCACAAATTTAAAAATAATATTCTTTCACATATTATTGTTTTAAAAAAATCATTGAGATGTAAATTTGAAAGTATTTTCATGGAGATTTTAAACTTTTTTGGTTAAGAATCCAAAATTCTTTCACATATTATTGTTTTAAAAGATATAGGATCACTTATTTCTTGTGGAAATCTTTTGGCTTTGTTTTGACTGCTTAACAATTGATGTCATTATGATCTCTATGATGATGTTGTTATTATGAGCATTTAATGGGTAGCTTTGTCCCACATTTCTATGATGATGTTGTTATTGTTGAGAGAATAGAACAAGAGATACGAGCTAGTAGAATATCAGAACCTATAGAGAAGAAGTGGTTTATTATGAGGAAAAATGATGCTGGGGTGAGTAATGTGAAAGAAGGGTATAAAAGTAAAAAAAATTACCAAACACAAAGCTATCAGACCATGTCTTTCTAAATATCCAATGTTAACTTTGTTAAGCCTCTTCCAGTAAACTAGCTCACCCAAAAAAAAAAAAAGCAAACCGAAAACAATCTAATAAGAGCCTACTAAAAAAAATCAAGAACAACTCTTGCCTCTACCTATGCCCTTAGTAGAAATGTATACAAAATTACTAAGTAAAGGTTATGTGGCCCTCTTTCATTTCCACCACTAAAGCCTCCCTTCCTAAATTAGTACAAACCAGATCTAACATGTGAGTACCATGCTAGAAACCCTAGCCACAATATTGATATCTGCTCAGCATTTACGAGGAAGCTTTTGTAATTATTCAAAGCATGATGGATAACCTTTAAAGATACCCCCAATATCAATTTCAACCCCCTAACTAATCATGCTTCCAATAGTGGAGGAGTAAATGTTGTGGAGTTTGGAAGAAAGAAAATAAAGGTTTTAAAGGTAACCATGGATAAGTTGTATGACATGTTAGTGCAAGATAAGTATTTGCCAATAAAAAATGAATCAAATTCAAGAAAGAGTGATAATTTTTATAAGTTCCACGAAGCAATGAGACATAACATCGATGAATGTAAAGAGTTTCACTAGAAGGTGATACAAATGATGACTTGTGGTCTGTTACAAATAGAGAATGAGAAAAAATATGATGTCGTAGACTTGATAAGTTTCCATGGGAGGAAAAAGAGATATGTAAGCTTTATCATACTGAGAGAGATCCACTGAAGCTCATCTTGACAAGGCATGTCATTACCTACAATGGAAACTATAATGCATTGTCTCATAATTCCGGAAATTCTCTCGATATTAAGGGTATTGCTCCTACGTTTAAGACTAATATTGACTGCTTAACTCAAAGTGACAGGTGTTCTACACCTGAAGAACCAGAAAAGTAACGAAAAGCTAAAAGCAAAAAGTTTGTCAAAGATATGAAAATAAACAAACCTGAGAGTGAGGTGAAGAAAACCCCTATCAGGATATCCCTAATATCTCTTATCCTTAGTTATGAACCCCACCGCAATGTGATGCAAAGAGTGTTGCACAAGGGAATATGTGCCCTAAGACATTTCCCAACGGACTACGAATCATCTGGTTGGAAGAATTCATGCCACAAATTACTTATACTTCATTGAAAATGAGCTCAATGCTGGAGGAACAGGTCATGATAAATCTCTATACATCATTATGAGGTGCAAGGATTGTACCATTGGCAAGGTATTAGTAGACAACAGTTTAACTTTAAATGCACTTCCAAAGTACGTGCTATATGAAATGCTAGTTAATTTAACGCATATACCGCCGAACACCATAACAGCTAGGGCTTATGATGGTTCCCTAAGTTAAATGGTGGGGGGCATTGAAATAGAGTTGCTCATTAGCGTGCAAGTATTTTTGGTAACCTTGCAAGTGATGGAAATCTACTCATCATACATGTTATTAGGAAGGCTTTGGATACATACCGTTAACGTTGTGACATCATCCTTTCATCAATGTTTGAAGTATATTATGAATGAAACAATGATGACAGTTAAGGCTGAAGAGATCTTGGTAATGATGCAGAATGTGGTAATTCCCTACACAGAAGCCAAATGGAGCAAAGATAGAAATCTTCATGCTTTTGAAATAGTTAATGCAAAATAGGTGCCAAAAAACATGGTATTGAAAAAATCAGTAATTTCTAAAGTCGTAAGAATGTCGACCAAATATTTCTTAAAGCCAAAACTTCATTTCCAGTATGATCCTATCTCTAGGAATCCTGAGAGGATAAGTCTGATAAGGTTGAATACTGCAAATTAAAGATTTAGGCTCGACTTTAAGCTTGGAAAGTAAAACTATAAAAGAGTTGTTGATATCAAACAATAAAAAAAAGCTGACCAGGTTGGGAGGATAGGAACCGGAAGAGGAAGAAATTGTCATCCCCCTGATCCAGGTTTCATTTCTTAAAACTGCTTATGCAATGCACTATGAAGATATGATGGATATCTCTACCCAAGGCTTGGCTACTATAGGCATCAACATATTGGAATAAGATGACAATAAGGTCAAAAGCTGTAATGAGAAAGAAAAGGTTCTGGAAGGAGAAGAGTTATTACCACAACTAACTGTCCACACTTAGTCAAATTTTCTACAAATTCACCATCCTAAAATCATTGAAAATGAAGGTTCTAGTTGTTAATATTTGTCCAAAACCCTCTCATTTTGATTAGAGGACTAAGTTTTAATCAATCTATGTTCAAATCCATCAAGAATCCTAGCAAAATCCTATAAATACCCCTAAAAAATATAGAAAAGAGAGAAAAGAAAAACATGGAGAAACACACTGTGAAAAGATCCTAGTGTGAAGGTTCAAAAACCTAACATAGCTTTAGAAGAAATAGATAATAAAAGGGAAAGAAAGAAAGAAAAGAGAAGGAAATCACCAGTCCGTAGCCAGCAAGCTTGAAGAAGGTATAACCATGTAAAAGTTCAAGGGTGGAGTCCATATGGCCTACCTATTCATGTTTTTTTTTAATGTTTAAACCTCCTTTGATGTTATTTAAGCTTACCTTGCATTTTTTTTCTTTAATTTTGGTGCTAGAATAATTTGATGTTTTTCGGTAAAGTTTGTTTTGTTCTTGTTTTAAACATGTTTTAGATTGCTCAAGCTTTTGTTATGATAGTTTGTTTTAGTTTTGATCAATAATGTGTTAGAGAGACTTGTATTAAAGGCATGATTCTTGGTTTTGATACTTATTTAATTTAATGGTTTTAGCCCAATAGCATGTTGATGATGTAGTTGAAGTATTTTGATTTGTGTTTGAATCTGTTTTGTAATAAAATAGTAAGTTGCTTTTGTTTATGGGTTAAATATTTTGGAATCATGTTGATCAATTTGATGTCTTTTATTGCAAGTTCATTGTTTATACAAGTATGTTTTGGCATATCAATGTTAAAAATATCAAGTTTTGAATCCAAATATTGTGACTATGTTTGCTGTTTAGCTTTGGTAGTTTTGAACTTTGAAACTCTGTGCATGTTATTGATGCTTTTATGTTATTTGTTAGTTCTCTAGATTGAACTATGCTTGGTATTGGTAATGTGATTTGTGATGACCAAAAACAACATGTTTCATAAGCCCAAGAGGCTAGTTCTGGGTTTAGCAGTAGGCTTAGAATTTATGGGTTGTTGGGTTTGGTTTCTTCATGTTATTGGAGAGAAAAATGTTTTTAGCATTGTTTTTAGAAATTTTTTGTGTTTTGTTTTGCATTTTGTTTTTGGAATTTACAATAAGTTTGTAAAATTCCTTAAGGATTTGACCACTATTTCAATAACCCTAAAAAATTTAATTCCTGAAAATTAATGATCAACATTCTAGTATAAATGTTAGACCTACCAATAGAATGGTATTTAAGTACTAGGAGTTAACTAGAAAATTCTTAGAATTATTTTGGATAATATCCAATTTTAATTGGAAATATTTTTCATCACAATATACGAGTTATGAAAAATACTTTTGCCTTTTAGGATATTTGAACCCTGTCAGGGCACTTACATGGATTCTTCCTATAAGAATTTACTTGGGCATAAGAGTCCATGATAAATTTGAGATGCTAGATTTATTCATGGACATAAAATCTTTAATTTGAACCATAAACGAACCACCAGTTAGAAACCCATCAACACCTTTAAATCACATCCAAACCACACGATACAACGTATCATAAATAAGGTGTGTTATGGGTGCTAATACATTCCCTAGTCACAACTAATCTCTTACCCTTGAATTTCATATAAGACCAGTCCACTCGGGTCTCCTAATGACTAACCTTAAACCAAACAACTAGGTGGCGACCCCTTGATCCTAACGTCGTAACATTGCTTGTGCACGTGCAATAATAGGGTTAAGGGTTTTATTAATTACACACAATCTAATTCAAAAAATATTTGTAGAAGCGGTATTGGATGTCCATGTAACAGAAGTAAAAATAAAAAGTTTCTCGATCCAGATGTTATAACAATATATCTTTTATAAAAAGTGTTCATGGAGAAATATATGTGTTGGTTTACACATGAAGAACCATATGTTCCATACGAGACCATGGTGGAAAGGATGATTGGGTCAATTTCTAGTTCTAGCATCGTGTTTAGAGTTGTAGATGACAATTATAATCCTTATAGAAATATGGTTATGGATGCAATATGAATGAAATAGGGTTATGCAAATGAATGTTCAATCATATATGAAAAACCAAATACAGACGTGACCAGGTTTTTTGATCTTTCAAAAGACTCTGATGAACCATTATAGGATGGGTACACAAATCACAACAAATTATTTGTTGTTGCACAGGTGTTCACCATCAAGTCAAATCATAGATTGAGTGAGGTCGGTTACAACAAAATTGTTGAATGAGCGAGAAGCATTTTACCTTAAGGTAATAGGTTGAAAAGGAACTTTTAAGCTGCTAAATACATTATGAAACCTCTTGGCCGAGGATACCAGAAAATTAACATATGTCCAAACTTATCTATGTTGTGCTACCTCGAAAATATAGAGTTGACTAAGTACATAACATGTAGGCATGCTCGTTATAAATCTAGAAATGATAATGGAAGGACTTTTGTTGCATATAGAAAGCTTATATGATTCTCAATCACTTTTAGACTGCAAAAGTTATTTATTTCTCCAATAACTGTTGAGCACATGACATGACATCATTCACATGATACAATGGATGGAGTCATGGTGCAACTGTCTGATGGTAAAGCTTAGAAACATTTTAATAGGGTGCATTCTCAATTTTCAATGAAATCAATTGTAATATCCCACATCGGCGGGTGAGGACTTGGGGGAAGGCCTTATATGAGCATGCTCACCTTGACTAGTAAGATACGTTTATAAATCTGAGGGGAACTTGGGTGGAAACCCTGGGAATGGGTGGACTGGAAGCCCCAGAGGGGACAATATCTAACAGGGTTAGTGTGTTGCGCTACTTTGAAAAACATGTTTTGGAGCCATGCGTGGCTGCCAAGAATAAATCCGTAAGGCTCACGAGCCACAGCGGACAATATCTTGCTAGTGGGGTGGGGTGATATATCAATGAACATATATCTTAGGTTATATATAGACAGATTCAATCCATTCAGATCATTTATTACTCCTTATTCTTGTTGGCTAGTGATACTCACAGTTTACAACTTGCCACTAGGGATGTGTATAAGATCGAAGTTCATGTTTTTATCTAAGGTCATACCTAGTCCTAATATTCTAGGTCAGAATATAGATGTTTGTCTTCGACCGTTGATTAATAGGTTGAAGCAGTTGTGGTTACCCAAGACTTTGACTTATGATGTCTTAAGGAAATAAAAATTTTAGATGAAAGCAGCTTTGATATGGACTATTAATGATTTTTCTATGTATAGAATGGTATCTAGTTAAAGTATACATGAAAAATTAGCATGTTTACTGTATGAAAAATAACAAGGTTTTTTTATTACGACTGATAGTTCTTGTCAACATATCACAAATACATAACAAAATTTTTTATTGGTAGAGTTGAAAACCAAACACAATCTCATCGTTTTGCGACACCATGCCATACAATTCTCTACTCGATGTTGCACCACCTCTAACATCGGGTAAAGATTTGTATGACGTGGTGTCGCAGTACAATAACATTGTGTTTGGTTTTCAATTCGGTAAGCAGAAGTTTTCTGGTTTTAGTGTGACCCATAATTAGGCAAAGTGAAGTATTTTCTGGGAGCTTTTTCATTGAAAAATCAATTTTCTTTGTCATAACCTCAATGTCATGCACATTGAAAAAAAATATGTTTAAAAACATTTTTAACAAAATTATGGACGTGAAAGGAAAGACAAAGGACAACATGAAGGCTAGAATGGATATACATTTATTTTGTCATTGTAAAAATATGGAGTTGGTTTATGATGAGTCACGGGTCGCAAATCTTAAAGCCAGCTTCATTTTAAACAAGAATGCATGATTACTTGTTTACTAATAGTTTAAGAGTCTATGATTTCGTAATGGACATACTTCGAACATATCTAGATTGATGAATTTGGAAGATTGTAGATTGTATGAAATAAAAAGTTATGACTATCATGTGTTTATATAAACACTCACAAAGATCAGTCACTTCTTTAGAGATATATGCTCAAACAAGTTGCATACACAATACATAGAGATGCTTGAAATGAATATCGTCCAGACAATTTTGTAAACTTGAGATGATATTCCCTCCATATTTCTTAGATTTAATGGAGCATCTACCTATAAATTTACCGGTTAAGGATTACATATGCATCGTAATTAAATTTCATGTTGTCTTTTTTTTTAATTTAGAACATTCATTTAATTTCATGTAGATATTTGTTCAACCTTAAGAGAAAAGTAAAAAATAAGGTGTATATTAAGGCTTCGATATGCAAAACTTATATTATTAAAGAGATCTTGATATTTATTTTGAGCCTCACTTAAGAACAAACATCAACCGTGTTCTAAGACATAACGACAATGGAGAAGTGTCTTCGAGTAAGAACTTATTAATATTATCATAATAAATAATATATTGTTTGTTGAATTTAAAATTGTATGTAAAGTTAGTTTATGTATATAATGTGATTATTTGTTAAATACAAATACAAATTTAGTTTGTGATTTTGTATACATAAAATAATAATAATATATATTAATTAGGTGGAATTATTTGAAAACAAGATCGGATTTAAATTATTTTGTAATACGAATATTGAAATAATGATCAAATTTCAACTTAAATTTAACATTATTCAGTCAAAGCTTATGAATCGGATTGTTAAGATCAAATTAATTATTTACCATTCATAAATTTTAATAAACTTGTATTGAAAAGTTAGAAGCTACAGAAGTTGAATAAAATTAACTGATTTGTGAAAACATATTATTGATATGTATTTACAGGTAAATAAATTTTAGATAGTCTCTTGTATAGGAAAGGTAATGATGAATTATTTTAAAAATAGAAATGGTTTACAGTATCTTAGTCCTTTAATTTATTTAGATGTCTAGAAGAAAGTCAGTCACGCATCATACGAACATAATCATTGCTAGTTTTTCTAACAGCACTTTTGATGACCCTTAGTCATTAGATGCCGACCATAAACAAGCACGTGAGATACATGCAACCTCTCTCAACATGTGCTAATCAAGTGCAATGCTGTCACACCAAGGGAAATTCCATAGATAAAGTCTCAAGAAGTTTTTCTCGTTCTCTAAATTCCTCTTCTTATACTATATTCTTATAATAATCAAATTTTATTATTGAAATGAAGCTAGAGCCAAAATTGCAGGCTAAGGAGCAAAAAAGAATACGAAGAGAAAGAAACATAAGAAAAAAGTAAGGGATTACGAGAAAGAAATACCCAAACAATCCTTATGAGCCTATGAACACAGTTCTATTAGGATCGAAGACCATAAAAGGATCCCCTCCAAATCTCTAAATAAATCCAAACCTGTGTATAAAAAGATTTTATCAATTGTATTTAACAATAAATCGAGATGTATTTAACCATAAATCGAGAGAATGAAGAATGAGCTCAAAATGTATTCCAATTGCAAATCTTTTCCTAGAAAACCAACTTGTTGCTAACCATCCAAATTTCTCATGCTATGCCAAAGGCTAGCATTAGTATTCCATTGCTCTGAAATTTCTTTTTTACAAGTGGAGACCATGTACGTAAAAGTTCATCTATAGTACTGTTGGGTATGCATCATTGGATGCTCAACCATTTCATAAAACGATTCCACAATTTCCAAACAACTGAACAATGCATGAAAAGATGATCCGCGGTTTCTATAGATTCATTACAAAAAGGGCACATAGATCTATATATCTCTAAATGCAAAAGATGTCTATAGCGTCGAAGTGTCCTGTGTATCCATGGAGGACTTGTTTTTCATGGACATCCCCAGGCCAGAGATAGAAGCTCACAGACTAGTCACGCCCTCATCGGTTTACATTCGTTTATCATTTACTTGACTCGAGAGAACAGGATGACAACAATATTTTAGTGAGAACCGCATTAACCTTCACAACATAGCCTCGATCTGCATTAACCTTCATTGCATAGCTTCGACTTGCATTAACCTTCACTGCATTATTCATGTCCTTTCATCTTTTGAACAAGAAATATGAACTGTGTTCATTGATGGAGTCTTCTCCAGAGCCAAGAACCAATGGTTAATTGCCAGTTCTTCCCTACATGTTCTTAATTAGACTTTCTTTTTGCCACCAAGTTTTAATGCAAGATGTTATTTATTGTCAGTGGATCACTATTTCAACTCTTCCTCACACTCGGAATCAGAAAAGAAATCTTAAGGTAAGCTGCTATTCCTAAGTAAATAGCCGAGATTGGTTGATTTATGGATAGCTAATGCCTTCTCTTTTATCTTGTGTAAAACAGATGCATATTTAAGGCTTCATAACATAACAATGTAAAACAAGATTGAATTATAGTAGTGCTAATTAATTTAACCAGAGATAAAAATAAAAATAAAATTGATGAACATCTATGCTCTTTAATTTTAAATTGTTAAACTAATAACTTTTTAACAACGTCATACAGCACTAACTAAAGCGTGTTTGGCAGTGTGGTTGCGGGTGCTTTTCAAATAACTTTTCGTGTCAAAATGCATGTCAATAATGTTTTTTTATTTTTTAAAAATCATTTTTGATATCAGCACATCAAAACAATCCAAAACATACAAACCATATTCAATTTTAGTAAAAAAAAAATTCAAAATTTGTGGGAACGCAGCCGCAGCCGCGTTCCCAAACATAGTCTTAAAGATGGCTATGATAGCAGCAAGGTTGTTCCATGTTTCTCTGCTGCTTCTGCTTCTGCTTCTGCTTCTGCTTCTGTTTTTGCTTCTGCTTATTGCCTCGACTTGCAGCCAGCATAAAGTGACCAGACAAGAAAAGCCAGAATGATTAAAACGATAACTCCTACGACCAACCCTGCAGTAATCTAATCATTCATCTTGCTTCTTCAAATGAACCTTCTAGCTGTAAGTACTGTACCTGCATGCAAGGCCAGATTAATGGATTCTAATTAACATGCAAAAAACTTGCATAGAATTTAAATGCTCTTAACATTAATTAATAAGAGAGGCAAAGCTAGCTCACTAGTCTGATTAGTCAAAAACAATTCCAGCAGCCGGGAGTACTTACAGCAAAGAGTCTGACCTGTATTTATATTGAGTACAATTCAGTAGTCTGTAGTCTATACAGGAAAATATTGTTTTTATCCAGTATAGGAAGTTTGGCTACAAGATGCACAAAACAGTATAGGAAATTGCTTCTTATGGAATAGGAAGTCATTTGTATGAAATAGTATAGGAAAATTTTCTTTTGGCAGGTCCGATCACAACTATACGTACATGAACTTTTGTGTTAGAATTTTATAGTATAGGAAAGTTTTCTTTTGGCAAGTTCGACTACAACTATACGCACAGGAACTTTTATGTCAGAATATTTTTTTTTTCCAGTTTATGTCTGGAGAAATTCTCTGTTACAAGCCGACTTCTAAGCAACACAAGCTGCATCATGGAACGGAAACCTTTCTCTCGACGGCGGGCAGATTATGTCTCATCAAATCAGAGCTCTCAAGCTTACCTCTATATTATATCTTTTTTTACAAAATCCCAAAAACAGTGGCCAGGAAAATCTTCGCAATTCTAAGAATATTCCTTTGGAGCGGATTGCATGATAAGAAAAAGATGTGCAAAGTGGCGAGGGAAAAATGTATTCTAGAGAAAAGTTCTCCATTTTTTACACTTATAGACATTGCATATGCTGTCTACTTTCATTTCACGTTTCAACTCTACAATGTATTTGGTGCTGGAAATTTTGTTAAAACATGGTAAATAAGCATATTCAAGACCTGGGGTATACTAATTTTATAGATTAAAACTTAATTTATTGAATTTTCATCTCCAATATAAATTCTTAATTTAACATGAAACATTAATATGAATATATATCATTATTTGCTCTTATTACTTCCTACTTTGTTCTTCATACTCCACCTCCAGTTCGACACTGAAATCAAGTTTCACAACGGCAACTTATTCTTGAATCAACTCTTGAAAGGTCGGTGATGACTATCTCGGACTGGATTGTGGTGTACCTAAAGTCGAGACACTACATCCCACCCTTATATCTTGGGTCATAGTCTAAAGATAACGTAAATCTAATTTCTATTGGATCCATTAGTAGCTCCAACCATAACTCCGGATCATATTCCGGATGGGTTAAAGGGTTCTCTATGTGTTTGGCATGCATGTCGGTGTTATATGTTTCCTAAAAAAATATAAGTCAAAGCTATTGACAAAAAAATATCAATCCAGAAAATATTCAAAATCTTTCAAAGTTTACCTACAACGAACGTCTCAACTTGGATGTTCATGAATTGTTTCACTCCTTTCTCTTTATTCTCCTTTCATATATGTGTTTGCATATATAATTCCATTAGATCAGTTGGTTCACTCCAAAGTTGTGTAGCTTGCAAAATTAATCATTAGTTAAAAATTATCACAAATAATCATTAATATTTGAAGAAAAATACTTAAAAATAAAACAGAGTCTTACCAGGCACTTTTCATTGTTAAAAAAAGAAGTAATTAATTAGCCATTATGCTTACTCATGAAACCATGAATTTTTTTTATTTATGTTCTCGGACCTAGACTATAACCGCCTCTTGAAACCATTCGAGATGTCATGAATTCTAGATATTTTTTCTAATTATTTTTCATGACATGAGGTCTAAAATTCTTCCACACCATAAAGTCATTCGACTCGACTATTTTCTTTGCATATGTGTAGGCATCATACCAATAATTATGTAAGGATGCATATTCATTTGCAATAAAACCTCCATTATCCCAGCCTAAAACTGCCATCTAGTTTGGTAAGCTAATAGGTAAAATAATATAAAAGAGAAATGTAGTTTCACTATGCAATTGGTGTTTTAGCAACTAAACTTGGTTACCATGTTTGTTTTTGTGTTTTAAAAGCGTTTTTAAAAAAAAATTAAATTTATTTTATTTTATTTTGCTTCAAATTAATATTTTTTTGGTGTTTTCAGATCATTTTGATATACTAATATCAAAATTGATTTTTTAAAAATAAAAAAAATATTATTTTAATAAATTTTTAAATAAAAAATACTTTAAAAAACAACTATACTCTCAAATAAACTCGCTTCATACCAAGCATGTGCCAATGACAAGAGCACCCGCATTTAACATATGTACAAATGGAAGTGTCAAACCATCCAAGTTCAGTGTCTCTAACATAGAAATAAAATGTAAATTCACAAAGGAAAGGAAATTAAAAAACAAAGGAAAAGGCCTTCCTAACTATCATTCCTGCTTGCCCCCAAATGAACTCAACAGTCGGAGCTCTGAAAATTTAAATGCTTTTACCATATTAGAATTTGTTTTACAGTAATTCTAATTATAAATCAGATCGTACTTCATGTCACCTTCTAAGAGTTTATATAGCATGCTCCTTCAATATTTATTATTATTGCATGTATATTATTAGAATTAAAAGTTTAGCTAATTATCCTTTCTAATATATTCTTATAAAAAATATAGGTTTTTCCGTTACAAACTAACACAAATATTTTTTTATAAATTATTTTTTTAAAAGATGCATCATTATAATATATATTTTATAAAACTTTTTTATTTTTATACTGGAAACATTTAATATTTGGTTTTTGATTCGGTACATAATGAAGCACCAGACCTAGTTTTACAATAAAAATATCAACCAACAATAGTTTAGTGTGCAAACATTTTGAAATATGAACTAGAATAAACACAAAATTAATTAATATTCATATATATTTTAACAACACAATAAATAAAATAAAATAAAATAAAAAGTTTTTATAAAATACAAAATTTAAGTATTGATGTGAACCTTATGATCACGTGATCATGTAACCCATAACAAGATTGATAATGAATCTTGTAAAGCTGAAACATGTCTTATATGAATGTGACACAACTAAAACAAATCCTAAGGTATCAATACTATTAGAATAAGAACCTTTATTCTATAAAAACTAATTCATGAACGAGAAGTATAAGAAAGACACTACAAAACCAATTAATCTTCGATAAGTCAATTTAGCTCATTAAAGAACTAAAAATGAAGAATCTCTCTCATATAAGCTGAATAAATTCAGCATCAATAGTATTATTAAGTCTGAATATTTTATTCTTATAAAGAATATTTATACTCTAGAAAATAAAAACCCTAATAAATTTATCTTTGTGGGCTAAATTAATCTACTTACAAAACTAACTCAAAACCATACTAATAAACCCAAAAAAATGAACCCAAATAAGCCTTCAGCCATAGCTAAAAACATTTATAATATAATGGGCCCATTGTTATTATATATTTCAAGAATTTAACTGAGTTTCCTATATATTTTTCTATATTAAATTATCGAATCAATAATTTTCACAACTTTTATTCAATAATCTTAATAATTTTCCTATGATCTGAGATTTCATCAACGTGGCAATAAGATCAAATTCCTTTTTTTCATCGAGACTTGATCAATAGAATGATAGTTATAGTATTCCATGATTACGGCAGCAACAGTGCGATTAATTGCAAGTTAAAAGAATATCAAAATTGATGTGCAACAGAATTATAATCTACTTAAATTAACAACTTCTTTAATTACATTTTCCATGCTTATATTATACAAGTAAATACATTTTTTATACAAAATTATATTACAACAAATTAAATATGCACTCTCTTGATCACAGTTTTGAAACCTGAACCGGCCCGGCGGGTCGACCCGGGACCCGGCCGACCCGGGCCTGGAACCGGTCCGGGTCCAAGTAAAAACCCGCCGGGGAGTTGACCCGGCGAAACCCGGTACGCGGCTAAGACCCGGTCCTTTTTTTTTATATACACAAATGTGCAACTACGTCGTTTTGACATATTATTTTTTTATTCATGAGCTTCTTGATGCTACAATGAAGGTGATGAAGCTCGCTGTTGCTTCTTGTTCAGTGGAAAGCCAGAACATGATAATTGATAAAGCTTATACTGTATTCTCATCCAGCAATTTCTTATCAACGAAGGATTCCTTGTCCTCTCTTCAAGCTCAACTAGAAGAGTTAGAAGACACAAGAAACGGACAAATTTTCCAGTAGAGATGAGTGGATTCATTCTTTATTTACATCAGTAATTATAGCACTTCATCTTCAAACACGCATTCCGAATATAAGAACAACACTGCATTTTCTCATGATTGTGTTCCTTAAGGGCTATGTTATGGCCGCTCAGGCGTTAGGTTCTCTAGTTAACAAATTGGATCTAAAAACTAGTGGAACAGAGTATTCAGGTGGTTGTACCTTTGAAGAAGCAATGGATATAATCTTTGGTAAAAATTTAAGTTCTTCTGACCATGTTCCTACTGGGAGATCTGGTACAAGCTATTGGAGTGAGAACAGGTAACTTATGCCTTGGTGCTGCAAACAGTGGTTTGCTTAAAATTCGTTCCATTGTTCGGTTGACATGGATCGGGAAAGGTTTGCTTATGCGGAGAGCCAGAGACATAAACCGCCAAGCAAAGGGTGGTGGGCTAAAGATATGGCAGAATTAGGCATAGACCTGTATTGGAGAATCATGATAGCAGTCAAGTCCGGTGGAAAGATGCCACTAGTCTCGTAGGGGAGGCTTTGAAAATTTACGCAACTCGATGGCGTTAATCAGTCTCATAGATGGAAAGATGCCTTTCTCTTTAGTCTTTTCTTTATTCTTTGCTTTTTTTTTTTTTTTTTTACTCGTGATCCAATCATTAGACTGGGTTAACCATCGGGTCGGGTTTCAAAACTATACTCTTGATTACACCATTTGATTTGGCAAAATACATGAGTTCATGAAAATACTAATCGGTGTGATGATGCGATGCGAAGTATCTAAAAATTATTATTATTATTATTATATAAAAATTTGATGAGAATTGTTTTTCAATCAACAAGAATATTTAGTTATTTTGACCTACGCATACATGCACACAAGCATTTATATAAACCTTGACTAGTCTAATTCATTCATTTAATTTATTGCTAAACAGTCTAGATTCTCTAATTATCCATTACTATGGGCACTAATCTCACTCTTTGTGGATTTAGTTTCTTCGATTGTCTATTCATTAAACTACAATCACATTAATCAAAAATTTCATTACTCAAATTGCATATTAAACAGGGCAGTAATCTTATTAATTAGGGATTAGATTGTCAATCTTCCCAGTAATTAGGCACTAATCTCACTAATATAATCAGGTGCTAATCTCATTAATTTAGAATTAGTTTCTATAATTGACCGTTCATGCTTTTCAATTTAAAATAGGCTATAATTACAAGAATTTTTAACTATTCTTTAAACAATTAATTAGATTTTTTGAAGGTGTCAGGTACCTCCCTAGGGCCTAAACTCATGAAGAAATCTCATGTTGTAGTGCCGAACCTACTACCTCTCCTACCATTTCGCATACAACATTATTTACCATTCAATATTTAATTCAAGTTTGGCTTTGTACTCAATTAATCAATTATTCCAGTTCATTACCATATGCAAGTTCTACTCATTTTATATAATGTCATTTAAAATTCATTTCCCACACAATATTATGCATTTCTCTCTCATCATTTTCTTAAGCAAACACAATTTTATTGCATGCTAACTTGTTCTCTCTTGGTTGACCCTATACGTTTTTAGAGATACAATGTTTTTCTTCATAATTTAACACCCATGACAAACTAATTTAATCCAATTAGCTCAATTCACCCTCCATTTGCGTTTGCCTCAATTTCAAATTTCAAACCCTAACATAAAATTCATAATTTAAACATCAATTCTTTCAATTGGATTGATACCCATCAATTTTTCATGTCGAGAAACATAAAATTAATCATAAAAACAACAATTTCATTGCCCAAAATCCATAGCTCAAAATCCATGCATCCAATATTTCACACAACATAAAATTGATCAAATTGATCATTCAATATGAGTTTGTGACCTTAGTTAGATGATAATTCAAGTGTAAAATGCATGAATAACCCTAGCTCCCTTTACCTTTTTTTTTTCTTCTTCAAATCTCTCCAAAACCCTTGCTTTGATATTTCTTAATTCCTAGTATAAATATGTTTTTCTCTCTCAAAATCCTTTCTTTTCACTACTAACCATCATTTTTTTAATCCTTTAAGGAAACAAGAAAGAAAGAAAAACACTTTCTCTCTCTTGGCTGCGCCCCATCATAATATATTTTCCAGTAGCCAAAATAGTCTGACATTTTTATTAAATTGGTCTAGCTGTTTTCTCAAAATAACTAGACCATTTTTGGTTTTCAAAAAATACGCATATTTGACCATAAACTTTTCCTTTTCCTTTTTTTTCCTCTTTATTTTCTTATCTTATTTTATTACACTATAATTTATATCACATTATTCTTAATTTATCTTGAGGTTTACAACATTAGAAACTCTTGTAGCCCAAGCCTATGCACAAGTTTAAGGCCTAAATAAGCCTAATATAATCTCCCTTTGTGTTCAAAATTAACCCATTACAAGTCTGGACTGATTGAGTTGAAAATAATCAAGAAAGAACACTTTGACGACAAATATACCAAAACAATTATAGCAAGTTTGACCAATTTAAATAATATATTCTCGAACTCAGACTAACCTAAATGTTTACGGAAATATAGTTCTATGTGTTTAGTATTTTTCTATAAAATTTCAGCTCGATCTGATATACTGTTTGAGATATATGATCGATCTTACAAAACTTGTGAGTAGATATTTTAAGATAAAAACTTGTGAGACCTAATTTTGTTTGTATCAAGTATTGTTAGAAAGTCATTAATATGTTATTATTGTTAATTTGTTACGATATGTGTTAAGAATTGAATTCCAAATGGAATTCAGTCTCTAAAATGTTATAAAAGTAAATTAGAGGTCAACTTCTCTAATTTATAATTCTAAAATGAAGAAATTTAATGTTAAACTTAACT
>Ga0325410_1002738_pt1 | contig 19735 bp, 16 predicted proteins | sample PopdelMetagenome_16_FD_206182 | JGI IMG/M metagenome (GOLD analysis project Ga0325410, IMG submission 206182) | Populus deltoides microbial communities from Bellville, Georgia, United States - Xylem-PdIQD-R3 | ecosystem: Host-associated > Plants > Phyllosphere > Stem > Wood/Secondary xylem... | reverse complement strand
TAATAAAAATTACTTGAAAAATAAACAAATCAGCTCAAACAGTAACGAGAGAGAATCTCAAACACAATCTGAAACAAGGAAATATACCCAATCAAAGGATGCCAAAGAGGCACACAGACAGTGGTCATCAATCCAATAATAAAATATGCTGTGAAAAAATCTACACCTGACACGTGGAAAAATGTTGGGGCTTTAGAATCTTTCTCCTGTGGACAGTGTGTAGTAGTAGTAGTGCTCTTGGCATTTCATTTCCCTCAAATTTTAAAAATACCCCATAAGTATGGATTCTACTTATCCACCTGACTGTCATTCTCTCCCAAACAACCACCAATGAGCTGCTAACACATGAGCCGCTGTAAGAACCCACTTGCTCTTCATACTCTTGCGTGGCGAAATATGAATGGTTTTGATTTGAAAATAAAAATAAGCACGTAACTGTATCTGTTCAAGAAATATAAAACTATTTTCTTCTCCTATATGCAGCCTCAAGAAAGCCGTCTGCTCTATCTGTCTCTCGCTCCAGTCTCTGCATTTCCTTTACTCTCCATACTCCTCTCTCTGGAGTGCGTTATTTCTCACTTTGGACCGAAATACGTCTCAAGGTGTTTATGTGCATGTAAGTGGTCACAGTTTCCGGCTTTTTTTTGGTGAAGTGTTTTTTTTTTTTTAACCAGTGCTTCACAAAAAGCCTAATCTTTGCTTCATTTTTTTGGTGTAAATTTGGTTTTTTAGGGTTTTTGAGGGTATGAGAAGAGGATACCTTGTTTTGCTGAGGTAGGAAATTTTGGGTTTTTGATGTGATTTTAATTACGATCCTATCCACTTTTAACTTCTCTGCTTTTTCTTGTTTGATTTTGATGAGGTCTGGGGTCTTTTTTAGCTCTTCAACCTCGAGTGCCGTTTTTGCATAATCAAGTGAATATGTGAAGTGGGTTTTTCTTAGATTAAGTGATTTGCATTTTTATTTTTATTTTTTTGGTTTAAGTGGCTTGCAGTTTGATAAATTGTTCTTGTGGATCTAAGTTTTGGAGGGTAACTCACATGCATTGAGAAAATCGTTGTTGTAGTTTGCTATGTGATGCTTGAGATGATGGAACTTAAACAAGTTTTGAAGTTTTTAATGGTTAGGATTAAGTGTCAACTTGTACCGTGGCAAGTTTCTATAAAATGTTATGCATGGTTAAGGCATGTGCACTTTCGAACAGAAGCGCTGGATTTCTTTTTTACTGAGCAATGCATATGTAGCTCAGAAGGTTGTATTAGTACTCACATATAGATTAACGTTGGACATTGTTTGATAGGATTTCGTTTTTCAACTAAAGTTTGTTGCAGTTGTATCTTTTGTGGTTCCGTTGAAGATTATGATGCTGTGTGCTTTCAATTTTACATTTTTTTTCCATTTAACTTCTAGATTAATTATAGCAGGTGATAGTAGATTTATTCATTAAGATCACAGTTCATGAATTTTCTTGACTTAACATCATTATTGCTGGCACTCATTCATAGATGATTTGAATGGTTAATTTGTTGGTATATATGACTCCATAAGTGAACCGTATTCACTCCCATGACTACGATATGAATGGTATTTAATATACATTTCTTATTATTATATTATACATATAAACAACATATGGATCTAGTCTTTACAGGTTCGCTTTGCCCCGTGTTCCAGTGCTATTTTCTTCCTTTAGCTTCATGCCCCTGAATTGCACAGTCAAACAGTTGTTTCTCCAATAGAAATCAGCCTGACCTTTGTTTTCAACTTGACAAATTTGGTCGTCAAATGCTATAACTGTTGACTTTTAATTGTTGATCTTGATAGGAATGTACAACAAGTACTGATTATCTTTGTTATCATATATTACTATCTTACTAGGTGGAGACAATGATTTTAACAAAGCAATATCGTTGCGTACACTCCTCCAGCTGTCAATGCATAAAAGGGCATCTAAGTGAAGATGTGATTTTTTTAGTGTTTCAACAGCTGAACTGGAACCCTAAGTTGATTGCTACTCTGTCGTGTGTATGCAAATGGTTTGATGATTTTGCCAAGCGAGTATTGTGGAAGGCATTTTGCCGAGCAAGGGCTCCAAAGATGATGCTTGATCTGCAGTCCAGTGGAAGTCACAGCGTTGATGGGAATTGGAGGGCACTTGGGAAGCTGCTTATTTACTGCTCAGGATGTACCAAGGGTGGCCTGTTTAATAATGTTCACATTCCTGGTCATTTTGTTTATAGGACTCGGTTTTCTAGGACGTCAGGGAAGAGCTTTCTTTTGCCACAGTGCAGGACAGATGTATTGTATGTATCTGACCCCTGCGAACATCTTGACCAAGGGGATGAAGGGGATGTAGGATTTTTCCGAGGAATTTTCAAGTCATTCTCAATGTCAAAGGTCCGGAAAATGCTGATTAAAAGGGGGGCCCAGCTTCACCCAACCGAGGTGTGTCCTTATTGTAAAGCGAAGTTGTGGAGCATGCTGCAAGCTGAAATGATTCCACAGAGTGCCAGCTGCAGACTGGGTGCCTATGACGACTGCATTGAATATTATGTGTGCCTCAATGGACATGTTCTTGGAATATGCACTCTCTTACCATTGTCTGATTCCGAGGAGGTTTCTGAGCTGGAGTGAATCAGAGTACATGCAGGTACCCTCCTTTACTGAGTAATTTACTCTTTGTTAGAAAGGAACTGGGATAAAATTCTGGGGGGTTTTTGACTGTTGTCAAAGAGACATCTTCGATTTGCCATGAACAACAAAGTAACAACCTGTAAGACGATATTCAGTGTCTGGTTGTGCGGGCATGGAAGAGCATGCGTTTTCTGCTGAGAAATTAGATGCTACTGACTTTTACGGTGTTTTATGTGCTTTTCATTTCCAGAAATTTCTACAATTGACAGTCTTTTTTTTCTTTCTTTCTAACAGTTGTCTTAGCAGGCTTGGATTGTTTCTTGTGGACTGAGCAAATGTGGAAGAGAAGGGATAGGCTACCCTATATTGCCCTGAAGCTGTAACCAACCCTCACAATCTCTTCTAGACTTCAACAACATTGCTTCCTGTTCCTGCCCAGGTCACTTGTTTCATAGAGAAGGGCTGGAGGCTGTTGCTGACGAGCTTTAATCATCTGTTACTTACTGTGAGCGTGTAATACTGTGTGCTTTTTATGTATGCCCATATTTGTACTTTCATGGCAGATTGGTAAATGCAATAATTCACAGACCCCTGTTGTCTATGATCGATCAGTTGCTTTACCCTTCGATTTTCTATGAAAATCTTGATACAAATTAGAAGGTTCAACCTCCTGTATGCCCTCTGCGGAGGATTATATTTTGCTTCCGTGACATAATTTATATTAGTTCCAGTGAAGGATGGAGTACGTGTGTACAACTTGACACTCCACTGTGTTCCTTGTTTCTCCGACTGTTATAGAAATGCTCTGCGCCGCGGGCTGGGAAGCGGCTGGGTCCGTTTTTCTCAATCTTAAAAAAATAAAAGAATGCTGAGGGATAAGAAGCAAGAAAAATATGAGATTAATGTCATTGACTTATTTTGATTTAATAGGTGTGGTTAATTTAATAATATAATTAAAAAATAGGTAATGATATTAAATTAAATAAATGTTTGTTAATATTATGAAAAGATTTTCTCTTAATATTCTTATAAGGTTTTCAAATAAAAATATCATAATTTTATATAAAGTAAAATGAAAAAATTTCAAAGCTTAATTTTCAGCAAATTAAATATTGTAGGACAAAATAAAATTAAAAAAATAAAAAAAACTAAATTGAGACCATTCGAGGTAGCTTATGACATACGCGATTGGGTCATAAAATCGAAATAACTTTATAAAAAGTAAATCAAATAAAAAAATAAAACTCAAATTCTAGGCAACATAACATAAATATGTGATTTAGTTGTGAAACCGAGATGAAATTGAAAGAAAAGTGAAAAAAATCAGGATGACCTCAGAAAAAAAAGTGAAAAAAATCATGAAATTCAATCCTTAACTAACTCAATGTTTAGGATGAAATTGAAAAAAAAACCAAAATTTTTTTTTAAGTCAACTCGAGCTAATCTTTGAAACTAGTAACTCAAGTCATGAGACAATAATTAATTTCATAAAAGGCAATTCCATAAAGATCACAAAGCCAAATCCACAATCAATAAAATATCGAGGAATGGAATTTAAGAAAAAAATAAAAAATAATAATAAAAAACAAAACAAATAGCAATTAAAAAAATGAAAATCAAATTTGACATAAAAATAAAATGAAACCAAATGTGTGAGAGATGAAATTGAAAAAGAAATCAATCAAAAAATGATAAAAAAACAAAACAAATAACAATCAATAGAATAAAAATTAAATTTGATACAAAAAACAAATGACATAACATCTTTCAATTTTGATAGGCTAGTGTAATTCTCAAAGAGAGGAGAAAGAAAAGAGGGAGGGGAAGAGTGTGGGGTGACACTTCCAACACTTTCGTGGAAGTCGTTTGATCACTTGGAGACTCTTCAAGACCGCTTGAATCTCGTGGACACCTCCCACCTACTAACAAGTGCAACGCACCTGCTAGTCTATTTGACCTGTTTGTTTACCTCACTCAACATTTATTTTTTTAATTTCTATTTTGATCACTTAACACTTAATTGTTTTAAATAAGCTAAATTTTATTTTATTTTGCAAAAACAAGCATCAACTGAACTAAAACATTTTTCTTAATATTGCAAGATCTCTATATTAAAACAATCAAAACAAACTACATAGTCAAATCCCAAATAAAGACAACACAGAGAGATCAATTTAAAAGAAAAAAAGTTGAGGAACCGAAATTAAAAAAAAGAGGAACATGAACCCCCATTGACCGTAAAAATCAATCCATGATGTTAGCCAAAAAAAAAAAAGGGATTGGATATTCCTTTAAGCTTCAAATATGGTTGTAGAAGTTCTAATTATTTTAAATTAATTAAATTAAATTTTGTTTTGTAAAACTAAGAATTAACCGTGTGACAAGATATTTTCTCGACACCTTCAGATTCTTAAAAAAAATTAAAGGACTAAAGCATAAAAAATAAAAGAGAAAAAAAAGAGAGGGAAATCACTGTAGGAATGAGCAGTGGATTCATTGATACCTATTTGTTTTTTTTTTTCAATAATTATAATTTATAATAATAGGAATTTAGCAAATATTCTCATTGGAGGGCTGCCGGCCTGTCCTCTGGTTGAATTTAAGTTCTGCCGTATGAAAATGGATTCCTCTGCGATGCCATTTTCCAAATTCTTATAAGCAAACCAGTTGGTTTATTATTGAAACTGGACACAGAAGTGACAAGACCTCAGGTTGACTTGACAAAGAAAATGATCCTTCTCCCGTTGTTGGGTTTGGAACTTATCTGAACTTTTTTGCCCTTCTCATCCTTTCCCCTATGCAACGAGCGTCTAGGAAGAGATGCGGCATTAAGGGCTATTCCTAAGCTCCCCCAGATAGAAAGCCTTAATGTTAGTTAAATTGCGCTTTGGAAAGCAGGCCCCGACTTTGTTCATTGTGCACAAGATGAGCACAATTTGGATGGGAGTAGATCGAGCTGTAAAAAGAATTGGTAACGAAATTTAACAGAGCCCTCAAGCTCAAGATGTCTGGATGGATTTTCCCTGATATGAATAATAGGATAAACAAAATAATCTAATAATCACTTTTTAAGGAATTGAAGCAGCAGACCTTCTTCTTTATCAGGGAAACGAAGCAGTAAATCATCAAAGCCTTGGTTTCGAAGTGCATATTTGATCTAGAAGACTTGTCTCAATAAACTTGGTTGCATAATCAAGCATTAAATTGCTTATTTTATGATAACGCAAAAAAGGTATAGCTGCATGTGATTAACTAGCTTCTTGTCATAAATTAACATATAGTATGCAGTAGCATATACATACAAGGATAGAGGTATATCTCTATTGAATCATAGTCTGCTTAACACCAGCATCCTCTGCTTCAAAGTCCAATCCTGAAATGCTCATCCTCCCAATGTTAACTGCACAATTTCAAACTTCTGCAAGTTTATTTACAAGGCTTTTCAAGCTCTAAACAGTTCATATATCGCCTTGCGTAAACCAAATGCTGTAAGATTACTTAAAGAAGTTCCAAGTTTGGGACACTATATGTCAATGTGAAAGCAAGTATAAGAATCAATATGCCATTTGTGTTCCAAGGAACTTGCCATGACCATAATTCAATATGTATAATTCTGTCCTATCTGTTAAATTGAGGATGAGTGTGATCAAGGACTCAAACTTGTGCAAAAATGACACGCAGTGAATTTGAATGTCTTTTAAAGCGTCACAAATTATTTAAGCTTGTTCTGGAAAGTCAATAGTAATTTGATACGGAATCAGAAAATTTTGTGACATTTAAATGCTGTAGCACTTTTCTCTGTTAAAATTGACATGAACACAAGCTAAGTTTGTTTTGCTCGTCAAACAAAACTATTATTTAGCTGAATCAGTCAAAAGACAGTTAAATGATGAATATGGTGCATATTTCTTGTAATGCCACATAGGGGTTGACGTTTACTGCTTGGGCTAATAAAAGATTAAAAAAATATCCAGTGGGCAGTAAGGTCAGATAGAAAAAAAGTACCAACAGCATCTAGCCCAGCCAATTTCGGCATGAACTGCTTGATGTGGTCTTCAGCTGCTTTGTCAGCTTTCAGTGTCTCACACTCAAATGAAACATGAATCTTTTTCTTCCCATGCTTTTCTTCTACCATACCTACAATATCCTTTTCCCAGCTGTTACACACAACATAGGACATGTTAGTGCAATAATTCATCGCCGAGGGTCTATATTTGCACAGAGAAACAAATCCCAGTTTATTAATAAGAGATGGATCTAGTAGTAAGCTCAAATACATTGAGGGATTACAATTTAAATTGGAGTGAGTGATAGGAGCTGTCACAAAATGTTATCAGAATCAAGCTTAAATAATTCAATAATTTCTGAGGAACACATGGAAGTTTATGAACTATACTTGAATTAATTGCTAAAAGTCAATCAGAATATAGCTTGTGTAAATCAGTAATCGCTAATTACTGGGATGAGGTCTATCATTGACATTTTATCCATAATCCAATTGATCAAACATATGTCACACTTGCATGCACAAACTAATTATGGAGCACAAATACAGAAGATAATAAACTTGCATGAGTTAAAACAAACTTAAAAACATCAGAAAGTTTGTTTTTTTAAAGAAAAAAATAAATAAAAGAAAAGAGTCATGAAATGGAACTGATTCCCAACTCAGATGTTAATCTGAAACTAACAGTAAATCCCAGATGGCTTACCCATGAGCTTGATCAACGTTATGGAATCGAGCAGCATCATGGCCTTTACACTCAACTACAACAGCTTGTTCTTTCCCACTCTGTTATAAATTAGAGACAACCAAAACAAACAAAAGGGTGGTTAACAACAGCCCGGAAAAAAGAAAAGAATTGCAGAAGGAAACAAAGAAACAAACACGCCATACGTTGAAGTCAACAATTGTAAGTTTGATCAGGCGGTAATCCTCTCCTCTGCTACACTCCCTCTCACAAGCTAATTCTTTTCACCATAAAAGAATTAGTTTAGAATAGGAAAATAATTCACGGAAACATATCAAAAGTAAGTCTTTATGGAAAGAGATTTTTACATCAATTCTTACAGAAGATGGCCACTAAGCAAATTTTGTTTCAAGAAAATATCTCTAAGATCTAGAAACATTCTAGCCAGGAGAATTATTACATAGACTCAGTTTTTGTAAAACAAATCAATCATGCTGGCACATCAATGGTAATATGTCCAACCTGATATGCCCCAACATGATTCATTTGGTCTAATAGACCAGGTCATGAAAAAATATCTCCCCAGCACGTGTAAGCACTTGGATTCACTTGTTATTTGAATGTCAAAACACTCAGAATGTCACATGTATACATTTCCTTTTCATAATTGTATAGGTTATATCATCATTGCAAGTTCAAACGCAGGACTCCACTAAGGTGCGATTGGTGAATACCATCAGGTAGTGCAATGAGTGTTCGAGAACATCAAATGAATTTGGAATGTTAGTACCGCATATGGAGCTGCCAGAAAGTCTTAAACAGCAATATAATTTATGCCAGAATGTGCATTCAAATAACAAAAAAGCTTCAGTGTGACTTTACGATTCTAAATAGTTTCAGTTTCTTCCCGCATAAATAATACAAGAAAATAACTCGTTCTTCTTTTTCGTCCTCACAAATCAGCCAAAACAGAAAAGAGAAATTAGCAAGAACCAAGTATCAAGAGACATGCTTCGTATAATTTTTAGCATCTTTATACACTGTAAATGAAGACCTCTAAAAGCACTAATTTTCGTTGGTGCATCTATAATTTCTCGCAAACAACACCAAGAAAACCAATTTGTAGTAATATTATAAGAAAATTTGAGAAATAAATATTATTGACAAATAACACTCTTCCAAGTTCCAAATATTCCCTTGCACCAAAAGTTCTGGCGGATAAAAGACTTTGAAACTTTGGTTTGTTTTTCTCTTTTCCTGTCCATAGTTCAAGTACAGACCTTGCATCCATTTCTTTTTTCCAGACCAGTAACACTTCATTGACCCACTTAGGCATAAGCATACATTTAAACACATACATATACATAGTGAGGTGGGGATTAGGGGTACCAGTGCCATGAAGACCATAGCAAATGGAGTGGGGCAGCTGAATGAAGTGACCGGAAATGGACCCAGATGGCAATAATGCTATAGAAGCTACTCCTTCCTTCACCACCTCCACTTTCTCACTCTTTGATGATTCCACTTCAAACTGTTCTTCTCCCCCTCCTTCCTCTGCTATAAAACATGGTATGCATGTAAAAATAAATAAATAAACTTTAGAAGCAGAAATAAAACTATAAACAATTTCCAAAAAAAGAAAAAAGAAAAAAGAAAATGAACCTTACCCATCAACTAAACTTCTTTACGCAAAGAAAAAGACTGAACCTTTTTTCTTGCAATTGATTCTCTCTTTTCTACTATGGCCAAATATAGGGTTTTGCTTTGTTTTGTTAACAAAGGAGTCCCTGCAGTAAAAAGCAAGCTGCTTTTTCAAAGGTGACATACAAAGAGGCACAAAACGATGACGTTTAACATGGTTATTGAATATTCCTTCTATAAAACGGCTTCGTTTGCCTCTTTATACAATAATCTTTCCCTTCAGATAATCCTATATATCTCCTCCCTCTCCTCCTCCTCCTCTCTCTCCCCCTCACTAAAGCTATTTTCACTTTTCACTTGTCACTTTTCGTTGTTTCTACAGAGATAGTGCTTTAAAAGATCAGGATTTGTGACTGAACTGGGTCTTCTCCATTCGGTTGTTTCTGAAAACTACATAGCTGTTTCATTTCTCACTCTTGTTGAAGTATTGTAAGTGCCCAAGTAGTTTAACTTTTGTGGGTTTGATGTTATTTTCGAAACTTTCTAGTATTTTACATGAAAGTAGTTTCCAGTTGCAGGTGGTTTAGTCTTTTGAAGCAAAGATAGTTCCTTTTTTTTTATGAAAAGGATTGTATAGTGTGTGTGTAATGCAATTGGGATGCTTCCAATTTGGTTTGTTCTTGTTATAGAGGATTTAGATTGAAGTGAATATTTGCATATTTCTCTTTTTATGTTATGTTAGTTCAGTTCCGGGAGAATTGTTGAGGAACTCAATGCTAGTTACCATGAAATGGCATGGGCTTGCTTGTCAAAAGGGTGTGTATTTTCCAAACAATGGTAAAGATAGAAATTGTTGTAGAAGTTATTGCTGTGGTGGATATGGTTGTTCAGCTATGAAAACAAGGAGAATTCATGTGGCAACATGTGAGCTCAATGTGGTTTCCGTGTCAATGAAGGGTCTTACTTGGTTTGGATGTGTTCGATTGAAGATGCCTCAGATGGGGTTGCAATTCGGGTCCATTACAATGAGAAATTCGCTGGCTGTATCAGGCGTGGTAGCTTGTAATGAATCTAAGTTGGTTTCCGAAGATAACAGACAAAAAGAATTGATTCGAAGAGGAATAGACCAATTTGATAAGGATCCTCTTGGACAAAAATTACCTCCTTGGGGAATTGTCAGTGACAATTCTGAGTTGGTTTCTAATGAAAAGGAAGAACAAGACTTGGTTGAGAGTGGAAAAGACCAATTTGACATGGATTCTTGTGGACAGAATTTGCCACTTCAGCAGGGATCAGATATTAATAATGAAAAAATTGTTCAGTCACCATCACTTTTAAACAATAGGGTTACTGTGAATGAAAGTAGGGTGCATTTTTTAGAGGAAACTGATGAAAATGAGTTATCAAGAAGGATTTTGATGCTTAGTAGATCTAACAAGATTAGAAGTGCACTGCAGTTGCTTAGGTCCATGGAATTCTCAGGCCTCCAACCTAACAGACATGCTTGTAACTCTCTTCTCTCTTGCCTAATAAGACACGAACTGCATGAGGATGCTTTGAAAGTTTTTGAGTACATGAAGAAAAATGAGATCACAACAGGCCATGCATATAGCTTAATACTGAAAGCAGTTGCAAGTACCAAGGGTTGTGATTCAGCACTTGATATGTTTACTGAATTGGAAGCATTTTCCAGAGAGAAGAAGGATTTTGATGTAATTGTTTACAACACAATGATATCTGTTTGTGGCAAGGAGAAAAATTGGGTTGAAACTCAAAGAATATGGAGAAGTATGAAGGAAAATGACTATCATGGAACACAAGTTACTTACTCGCTTTTAGTTAGCATTTTTGTTCGTTGTGGTCAGAATGAGCTAGCTCTTGAAGCTTACAGCGAAATGGTTCAAAATGGTTTGAAACCAAGAGAGGATACACTGCATGCTGTTATTGGTGCATGTTCAAAGAAGGGAAATTGGGACTTGGCTCTGAATATCTTCCAAAATATGTTGGATCATGGGCTGAAGCCAAATCTTATTGCATGTAATGCATTGATTAATTTACTTGGGAAAGCAGGGGAAATCAAACTAGCATTTAAGGTCTTTAAAATTCTCAAGTCTTTGGGTCATACACCTGATGAGTACACATGGAATGCATTGCTCAGTGGTCTATACAGGGCAAATCAACATGTTGATGCTCTTCAGCTCTTTGAGAGACTAAAAAGAGAACAAAATTCTCTATTAAATGAACATTTATACAACACTGCTCTGATGTCATGCCAGAAACTCGGTTTATGGGATAGAGCTCTTCAGCTTGTATGGCAGGCGGAAGCTTCTGGGCTTTCAGTTTCAACAGCATCCTATAATCTTGCTATTGGTGCTTGTGAAGTTGCTAGAAAGCCAGAAGTTGCTTTGGAAGTTTATGAGCACATGGTTCACCAGAAGTGCCCTCCAGACACATTTACCTATTTGTCGTTGATAAGAAGTTGCATTTGGGCATCTCTTTGGGATAAGGTGGAGGAAATACTAGATGTAAGTTTATTTCTGAACATTCTATCCTTTTTGTGCTCGAGAATAATCGCATACAAAGATTAATCTAATCTGTCTTCAAGCCTTCACTCTTCATGAACTCCGTGCTTTTCTCTGAATTCACTCTAGATAAACTCATTCACATAACCTGGACTCTGTTAAGGAATCAGGAGCATAAAAGATGAGCTGCTTAGCTTTACTGAATTTTAGTTTCATAAAAGTTTTGTCTGTTGCAAGTCAATTTCTTGTATTGAATATCCTTTGTAGATGGAGCAGAATAATTTAGTTCCTTATCAATATCATATTTTACCCTAGTAGTTGTGATAATTAACGAACCAGAAAAAGAATTTTTTGTGAATTGTTGGTCCAAGTCTGTACGCTTATATAGTTTAGAGTTAAATTCCGAGTGCAAAATTTGGTCTTTCAAAACCTTTCTGTAAACTAAGGTGCAGAACTGACATGGATGAATGACCTTTGTATCTGGACCTTTTCTTGTTATAGCATTGCCAATGGTTCAGAAATAACTGATAAATTCCGTTTCATCTGCAGCAAGTTGCACCAGATGTCTCCCTCTACAATGCTGTAATCCATGGAATGTGCTTAAGAGGCAAGACTGAATCAGCAAAGAAGCTGTACATGAAAATGGGCAAGAGCGGTCTAAAACCAGATGGGGCCTTGAGGCTCCAGAACTTGCGGAAGAATTCAACTAAAAAAAGCAGGTTTTCTACCTGCCGTAGATAATCCACATGGAATCATATCCTTGTACTGTAACTTGACCATCTAGGAAGAGAACACAAATGAAAGAGCATGCTGTCGATCGTTGTTTTGAGTCTTTTGACCTCTGCAAATACCACGGGACATAGTTGTGCCATGATATAGCAAAGTAAATTACCCATGTCTAATCTTTAGCTATACAAAAAATCCCAGTTCCAATGCTCCCTCTTCCTTGATTCTAAAGTAGGCAACAATGGTATATCCTCTATATTCTATGATTGAAGGCATTGTGAGCCAAGCGGGCTGGCAAATTAAGCAGTCCGAACCACTCCGAATTCCCCTGATTGCCCATGTGCTGAACAATCTACCGAAGAGAGTATTTATTTCTTGTCTAGAAATATCGATGACAATCTCTCTGAACATGTCTTGGCTATTGTCTCATGTCCATTTTGTAGAGTGGAATGGCAGAACGTGTTCTTGGCAGCAAGACTGTCTCCCTAACATGACATCAGCCGCTTAAGAGATATCTGCTGCTAATCAACAGAAGACGTGGAAATCGTATCGTGATGTTTTCTCTAAGGTCATGACTTTAAGCAATTTATGATATAGAGATTCCGAGTTACAAGAATATAGAGACGCACTGGCCAACTCGTCAGATCATAATAGCAGCACAACCAAGTACATTAGAAACGACTTTCTACGATCAATTTTTACTCGCACCTTTGCCATTGTTTTCTCCAGTTCACAAAATTTCGTAAATGATTCATATAGCTTAATTGAAATGAAATATTCAAAACAATGGTGTCAATATGGATAGCCAATTTCTTCAACTGGAGCATGCATGAAAACTCTGGTCTATGAAATAGATTATTTCGTCGCTCTATTGTGCACTCAAGACTTCAGGAACATTAATCGCCCCCAACTTTGGCAACCACTTAAGGCATAAAAAATACAAGTGCAGGCACGGTGTACATACCTTACAACAAAATAACATAAACCTCGAGACCTGTACTTTTATAATGAAACATTATACAAGATGGAAAAAGCCATTTAGTTTTATAATGAAACATCATACAAGATGGAAAAGGCCATTTAGCATGAGCTACGAACCCTCTACACAAAATGTATAAAACCTATATAGTGTAGTGAAGGTATAAACATTCAGACAGTTCGTGAGAAAACTCGATTTTCTGCAGCTGCTTTTTCTTCACTAGTTTCAAGACGCTTGAAAACTAGCTTTTGCTGGGGGAGCTGCCCATTAGCAAATGCTGTAACCTCGGTGTCTATTAAGACAGAATCCTCATCCTTGAATTCCCCTCTCAAGATACCCTTGGCAAGTTCGTTTTCCACATACTGCTGAATCACCCTTTTGACTGGCCTAGCACCATAGTTGGGATCGTATCCAAGAGTCCCAAGAAGGCCTCCAGCTGCATCGGTAACCAATACTCTTATCTTCCGGTCTGCAAGCCTTTGCTGGACACGTTCAAGCTGAAACGCACAAGCAAATATGGCATAAGCAGTCAGTAAAATGCATCAAAACCAGATCATCATGCAATAAGCTACACTCAGTGTAAAAAGCATAATGAGGTTAACATTGAAATTCAAATTAAATTGCTCCATTGTTAACAAAGAAAGAGGTCATTTCCCATGAGTCTCCATGAAGAGTTGTAAAAGATCCAGCACACCTTGGAAAATATACATGCAAGCACTACAATTCAGCTAAATGCTAGGCAGGCTCATTTACCAAGTCCCAATCTTAATCTAACAGGCTGCAAGATGATTGCAGTAAACTAGGATGCAAAACACAATTATTAATTTGGGTAATACAATCAAGAATAGACCAAACAAGCTCTGACCACTTTTATGTAATAATAATTTACAGCACATTGCAAGGAGATTCGCTGTAGAAAAATATGATCAACCCAAACAAACTATCCCAACATACCTGTAACCTGACAATGCTGTTTATTTGATCACGATCCAGAGGCTGGAAAACTATGTACTCATCAACCCTGTTCATGAACTCAGGTCGGAAGACTGATCTAGCAGCATCCATTACCCTCCTCTTAATTGTTTCATAAGCTACCTCCTTTGGCAAGTCATCATCAGTGTCAAGTATATATTGTGAACCCACATTTGAAGTCATAATGATGACAGTGTTTGTGAAACTGACTGTGCGACCTTGTGAATCAGTCACCCTACCATCATCCAAAATCTGAAGGAAGATATTAAATACATCAGAATGAGCCTTTTCTATCTCATCAAAGAGAATAACTGCATATGGCCTCCTACGAACTGTCTCTGTCAACTGGCCCCCTTCCTCATACCCTACATAACCAGGTGGGGCGCCTATTAATCGTGAAACTGCATGCTTTTCCATGTATTCACTCATATCAATTCGTACAAGGGCTTCTTCAGTATTGAACATATAGGAAGCTAGGGCTTTAGCTAGTTCTGTTTTTCCAACACCAGTGGGGCCCATGAACATGAAACTAGCAATTGGACGGCGAGGATCAGAGAGGCCAGCACGAGATCGCTGAATGGCCTCAGCTACTGCTTTCACTGCAGGGTCTTGACCCACCACACGTTTATGCAGCTCTTCTTCCAAATGCAATAGCTTCTCCTTCTCCGATTGTTTAAGCTTGGAAACAGGGATGCCAGTCCACTTGCTAACAATTTCAGCAATGTCATCACCTGTAACTTCTTCTCTCAGCATGGACTTTCCTGACTTCATGTACTCATCCAACTCCTTTTCAGCACTTCCAAGTTGGCGTTGCAAAGAATTCAGGCTCCCGTACTTCAATTCAGCAGCACGATTTAAATCATACTCTCGCTCAGCCTGCTGAATCTCAAGATTGACCCTGTCAATCTGTATAAAGCAAAGGAATAAACATTAGCTTTGAGATTGTCACATCAATATGCATTTTATTACTTATTTTTTAATGATTTTTGGAAAATTTGTTTTGATAATAGTTAAATTACATTGGAGTTCACACTCACTACTCCATTATGCTTGTCTTTTCAAAACTTGTGAGCGTGGCAGTGTGCAACAGAATCGTTCTCATGCTGACTTATCTAGTGTATGTGAAGAGAAAGTTAACTTCCGATGAACATTCATGGTAAAATAATACCTCTTCCTTAATTGACTGAATGCGTGTCATGACAGACTTCTCGTGCTCCCATTGCTCTGTCAGCTCAGCTTGTTTCTTTTTTAACAGGGACAACTCAGCATCAAGGCGGCTCAGCCTATCTTTTGAAGCTTTATCCGTATCATTTTTAAGAGATAACCTCTCCATCTCCAGCTTTAATACTGAACGGTTGATTCCATCAAGGGCAGTAGGCTTTGAAGTAATTTCCATTTTCAGTTTTGCAGCTGCTTCATCAACTAGATCAATAGCTGCAATTTGAAAATACATGAGCACTTTGTGGACTTGTACTTCTTATAAATAAATTGTAGACACATTTGGCGTTGTAGGAGCATGATATACATGTTCACGCAAACCACACAAGTTTATGGACCAAATATAAAACTTAAATACAAACTTTATGGACAATTGACATCTCTTCTATATAAATTTAGCATATGATAATGAGATTTAACATTAGTTTTGGGATAATGACGAACAGGCATACAGTTGTTTTTGCACGTCCTACCTTGCTGGCCAAACATGCATCATAGGAAGTCAACATTGAATGATCTAAACAACATAAATTATCTTCCAGCCTTGTAGGCTGTTATATATCTATGTGCATCAGTTTTACCTTTGTCCGGTAAAAATCTTCCACTGATGTATCGATCAGACAGAATCGCTGCTTCCACAAGTGCACTGTCAGAAATACGGACTCCATGATGCAGCTCATATCTTTCACGCAGTCCCCGGAGTATAGATACTGTATCCGCTACTGTAGGTTGATCAACAAAAACTTGCTGGAAACGACGCTCCAATGCAGGATCTTTCTCGATATACTTACGATACTCATCCAATGTTGTTGCACCAATGCAGCGCAACTCTCCTCTGCCAAGCATAGGCTTCAAGAGATTGCCCGCATCCATCGCTCCATTTGTGGCACCTGAGACAAGTATTAGAAGGTCATTATTGTTATCAGATATATTATCAACATTTCATTAACAAACCTCATCTCACATTTAGGACAGCTAGTATTGATCTGGACCACATTCACATTCTCTATTATATTAAGAATAATCTGCTTCCAATCTTTAACTTCATCCACATTTCAGGTATGTGCCACGAAGTAATGGCATTCTCAAAAAAATACATTTAGTTCTACTTTGAGAGAATTCAATTCCATAAAGACATATGAGCTCAAAGGAATAGGATAAAGTACGGGTATCTGATATACAGCTTACCAGCACCAACCACTGTGTGAATCTCATCAATGAAAAGGATAATCTGACCATCTGAATCCGTGACTTCCCTAAGTACAGCCTTCAATCTATCCTCAAATTCCCCTCGATATTTTGCCCCAGCAATGAGTGCACCCATGTCAAGGGATATTAGCTGTAAAGCAACATCTAACAAAATCATTAGCAGGTTAAACAGTAGCCACAGGTTATGGAAAATGCAGCCTCTCCTCTGAATAACATGAGGAAAAAAAAAAAGTTCCAGTGAGTGGAGCTTAAAATGGGCATATAGAATGCACCTTGCGGTTCATCAAAGCTTGAGGTACATCCCCTTCCACAATTCTCTGGGCAAGCCTGTCCGAAAGTACAGTCAGAGTAATCTATACATTCTAGAAATAGACCACCGAGATGTAAAGCAGATCCAGTTAAGGCAGTCAAACTAGACAAAAAAATATTTAACCACCCCCTATGAAAACATCCTACTGCATCCAGAAGCTCAAACCAGGTCCGTAAAACAAGCATGCTTCACTTGGGACTCAACACAAACTTTGAGTACTGTTTTCACTATTTTAATATGTTCTATGATATAGGTAATATAGTGAGAATAACACTGAGGATGTTTGTTTAAGCTGCAAGTCAAAAAATTTCAACTAACTTGTAAGGCCAATTACTGATTAGAAGTAAAGCCAGAAACTTATCAGATCAAGAACCCAATTTATCAGAAATACCCAGAATCCCAGTTGATCCTACTTTAATGATATTGCCTCTGTGAAAAATCAAGCATTTAAATGCTTACCCTTCAGAAATTGCAGTTTTCCCCACACCTGGTTCGCCAATTAGCACAGGATTGTTTTTTGTTCTCCTGGAGAGAATCTGGATGCATCTACGGATTTCATCATCCCTGCCAATAACTGGGTCAAGCTTTCCTGCTTTTGCCATGGCTGTCAAATCCTTTCCATACTTCTCCAGTGCTTCATACTTTCCTTCAGGATCTGTAACAAACTAACAACATTTCAGATATGCTTCATGCAGAATTTTAAGCATTGAGAGAAACAAAACACAAAACTATGAATCATTTATCAACAGATATGAAGCTGAGTACAGAGACACATGAAAAACAATATTTTATTAGCAACCATCAATCATATTGAAAAAATAGAAATTTTTCCTTGTCCCAGGAACATTAGTTCAACCCAGATGGTTAATAGTTCCTGCCTCCTGACCCCAGCATGCTGTTCCATTAACAAGAACTTGAATCATATCACAGTTTAAACTTGAGAAAGAAAAAGCTTTATTGCTTTCAAGTTTATCTTGAATACACACACACAAACACACAAAACGCTCGAAGGGAAAGTATTCAACCTTGGTCTATAACTGATTGGCGTCCCCTTATGGATTCTATTGCAGGTTTCAGAGTTTGTAGAGATATTTGAAAATCTTTAAATAATTGCTTCCCAAATCGTTGATCTTGAGTGAATGCAAGAACCAAATGCTCAACAGAAACAAATGAATCCCCATACTCTTTCTTGTATTCTCTGGCTCGTTGGATCAGGGCCTCCAAGTCACGTCCCAACATTGAACCAGCAGAATCGCTTAGAACCTAGCATAATAAGACAGAGAGAAATAAAGTGATAATGTGGTTATCATAAAAGCTCCAGACATGAGATTTCAAACCTGTGCAATTACAGGTTCGTGGACATGATCACATTTCATGCTTTAGCTTCAAATGAGGGAGGGTCCACATACAGATCGTAAGACGTGTCAGCCAGTTTTTCTAGTGCCCAAACCTGGTGTTCATGACTTTAACACTAAGGTACTAATCATGTGCTGGTCAGATTTCTAAGACATCTTATAATCAATGCCTTAAATTGTATTGAAGATTGACAACCTACACACCACATTGCAAAGAAAGCTTTGATATTCAGGGATCAAATGATTGAGCAACACCACATTGCATCTCAACTTCCATAAGCAAGGCAATTTTTGGCCAAAAACTTCACTTGAACCCACACAAAAACATGTTAGATGGGTACTAATAAGCACGAAAGGAGATAAAAGAGGAGTAAATTACCTTGGGCTGGCGTTGGATAAATTTATCGGTGGCTTCAAGAAGACGAGTATTATCAACCCCAACCTTGGAAAAGATACGGCGAGCAAGGCCATTCTTTTGCTCCAAGAGGACTTTCATCAAATGCTCGGTCTCCACTATCTGATGTTTGTTCTCTTTCGCCACATCTGGGGAAGATACAATTCCTTGCCATGCCATGTCTGTAAATTCTTGCTGTGTAATCTGTCGAGAAATAAAATAAAAAATAAAATCCAATAATTGGCATCACTACTGTAGATAGTTAACTTACTTATTTACTTACTTACCCTTCCATTAGAAGCATCACATCTAACAACAAAGGAAGTGGGTCTACTAGTCCTCTGAAAACGGGCACCATATCTCTTCAACTCAAGCGACTTCACAGAAATCCGCCTTCCAGCGAAACTAATAAGAGACTTTTGAGGCAACAAAGCATTCCTAATGGAAGCTGAATGTGAAAGGGGAGATGATGAGGAAGGACACAGGCTCACTCCGGTAAACGACGCCGCTGTAGCGGTGGTTGCCATTTTGGCTGAGCAGGCGGCAAGCCAGTAATACAACTTGGAGATTGACAAGAAGAGAGAAGGGAGCTGGAAGAGATTAAAGCGAAAGAAAAGGACTTTACTTTAATTTAGAGTGAGAATGAAGAAGAGAATAAAATAAAAAAGAATTCTATGTATCGTAGGCTGTAGCGACCAGCGAGTAAGCGAAAACTGTGCTGTTTGTTAAAACACAGAAGAGAAGATAAAAGAGAGAGAGAGAGAGAGAGAGAGAGAGGGGTCTGTGGAGACTTCTTGAAAGCTCTCAAAATTGGTAGAAAAGCGTGATTTTACTGTGTTCGAACACGTGGCACTTTGATGGTGGAATGAACGCATGAACTTTTGATTTGATGGAGATATTTCATTTTATAATGATTTGGGCTTTTCGTTTTTTCACGGATTGCTAATATTTTAAGTTAATTTTTAATATAAAAAAATGGTAGACTCGTTTTTTGTAATATGAATTTTTAAACTGAGGGATTAAATTAAATCGAATAAAAGTTAATATTCTTTGTGAAAAAAATAAACAAAATAAATATATGTG
>Ga0325410_1002736_pt1 | contig 19738 bp, 20 predicted proteins | sample PopdelMetagenome_16_FD_206182 | JGI IMG/M metagenome (GOLD analysis project Ga0325410, IMG submission 206182) | Populus deltoides microbial communities from Bellville, Georgia, United States - Xylem-PdIQD-R3 | ecosystem: Host-associated > Plants > Phyllosphere > Stem > Wood/Secondary xylem... | reverse complement strand
ATTTTTCTTTCAATAAAATCATATCCTAATTTACTATTTTTAGAAAGATATGAGTTCATCATAATCTACTCCTTCTAGTTTAATAAATTAATTATTAATCCTCATTGTCTCAAAAATTATATTCCAACCCCTACACTCTTAAATAATCCACTCATAACCCAACCATTTCATCAATTCCATTCCTTTTTTAATTTATTTTCAATCCCTATACTCTTAATCAACTCGCAACTTAATCCTTTCATCATTTTCATTCCCTTTTTGAACTCTTATTACGCACATAAAATAGAAGTCAATTCTAAAAGCTACCAGATAATTGATATGGTCAACTCCTGGTCAAAGGACCTATATAATAGTCTTAACACTACAAGGACTAATCAACAACGTTTTACAAACTACATGTACTAAGTTGTAATTAACTAAATCTCTGACATAAATGATAACCGAAATAAAAAAAAGACTATTAATATAATAACTAAAAAAAAGCAGAAAAATTCCCTGCCTTCCTTCGCTTTCTTCCTCTCCTCTTTGCCTATCTGTCTCTCTCCCCTTCTCTCTCTCCGCCACTCTCTTCTGTTATAAGCAAACAGCAAATCTCTCTATCTGTCTCTCTCCGAAGAATATAAACCTAACGAACTTCCAAACCCTTAAAAACACACGAATACAGGTATTTATTTATTTCTTTATATGTTTTTTTTTCTTCTAAATTTGTTGGCTGTTTCTGTAATTTCTCTCATGATCTGTGCCCTTTTTTTGTTTATTTAATTTCCATGCTTCACTGTCAAAATTCTGTTTAGTTAATAATAAAATTAGGTGTTATTTCGCTGTTCTCTATTCAGTTCCTTTTCACCCTCTCTACTTTCTTTTTTTTTTCTACCCAAATTTTAGGGTTTGTTTTTTCTGTTGTTGATGGACAAGGATTATATTCATCGTAATTATGGGGTAGGGTTTGATTAATTAATTAATTAATTAATTCAAGTTTGAGATAGAGATTTGTTGCAGTAAAATTTAAATACTGTCTTTAATTTGATTATTGGCGTTAATGGGTTTTTTCATCATAATGGTATAATTGATGTTTTAGTTATTATATTGTGTGTTAATTAACGTAAATTAATGGTAGAAAATGATTAATTTTGAATTTTTTTGGTTAATTTTTAAGGTGAATCTTGTTTCGTTCTTGAAATTTTTATCGTTTCTGGAGTTTTATTGTTTTTTCCCTTTTGATTTCTGTTATTGTTGTTGTTGTTGAATGTATAGGCACATGCGCCATCTCCTGGGCGCTTTGTGCGATTGGAGAGAACACAAGGAGGTGGTGGTGGTGAAGGGGGTGGAGAAGAATTATTTCCGAGGAAAAGAGACAAGATGCGTCGGTGGCTTTGTTGTACCTGTCAGGTAGAGGAGTCGTACCCACCATATGAGAGCGAGCGCTTAAGAAGCCCGAGAAACAACGGAGATGGTAAATTACTCTGAACCTTAGATTATCTTCTGTTTAACAGTTGCCGGTGATAAGGGAAGCGAAGGGGAGGGGAAAAAGAATTTGCATCCATGTTGATTTTGATAATTATGATGGGATTCTAAAGAAAGTTGAGGGTTTGGTCTATTTAAGGTTTCTTATTTCTTATTGTCAGGGAGTGCAGTGGTTGGATTAACATTTTTGAATGGTTAAGTTCAATGATATAGACGGAAACTATATTATTGCATGGAAAATTTTGTGTTGTTTGCCATTCTGGTCTTTGTAGTTTTGTGCAGACCATGTGTTCACATCTTTGGTAACAGCATGTAAATTTGATTCTTAGAATTGAGAGACTTAAAGATGATGGTTTTGATCCTACAACTTAGATTCTGTCTCTTTCTGAATACAATTTGGTTATGCTCTATCTAGATAGCAGCTTTCTCTAAAATGTTAATGGGGGCACATAGCACATAGAGATTATCACTTTTATTATTGATTTCAGTTTTCATATTGAATGCTGTACTTAATCGCGCTATTTTTTGATAATTTCATTAGAGCAAGTTTTTTTTTGCTTGATTTTTTTTGTTCTCTAAGGCTCTGACATATCCTATCTTTGAGCAATCATGAATTTTGAATTTGGTGCCAATTACATGTTACACATGCATCTACAAGAAGTTTATTCATTAAGTCTGCTTCCAAGTCCTGCTCAGTCATTTCTGGGGTTTATTTGATTGTGCATGGTTGCTCTTTTTGAACTTTCTATTTTGCTTTCCTTTTGCGGAACTTTAGGGTATCCTAAAGGCTCAAAAGTAGCAGCTCCTGTCAAAGCTGAATTACAGAAGGAAGCACCAGCTATTGAAGTGCCTGCATTGTCTTTGGAAGAACTGAAAGAGAAGACTGACAATTTCGGGTCAAAAGCATTGATTGGTGAAGGTTCCTATGGAAGAGTTTATTATGCAAGCTTAGAAAATGGAAAAGCTGTGGCTGTAAAAAAACTTGATGTTGCAAGCGAGCCGGAGACAAATTTTGAATTTTTGACTCAGGTGTGCTGCATTTTAAAGGGAAAGGAAGGACTTGTATCCAATTATCTGTTTCTTATATGATTCTATTCTGTTCTGCACCCTGCAATTTGTTCCTTTTGGTCTCTTAAGACATCTGAAATTTTTTACCCAGGTTTCCATGGTCTCAAGGTTGAAGAATGAAAATGTTGTGGAGTTACTCGGGTACTGTGTAGAAGGAAATCTCCGAGTGCTTGCATATGAGTTTGCAACAATGGGATCCCTACATGACATATTGCATGGTATGAGCTCATCTTGTCTGTTCATCATTTACATTCTAATATAATTGATTTAACTTTCTATATCCTCGCAATGGCAGGTAGAAAGGGAGTTCAAGGTGCACAACCAGGACCAGTGCTTGACTGGATTCAGCGAGTGAAAATTGCAGTTGATGCAGCAAGGGGATTGGAATACTTGCATGAGAAGCTACAACCAGCTATAATACACAGAGATATCAGATCAAGCAATGTGCTCCTCTTTGAAGACTTCAAAGCGAAGATTGCTGATTTTAACCTTTCAAATCAGGCTCCTGACATGGCTGCTCGCCTTCATTCAACTCGAGTTTTAGGAACCTTTGGTTATCATGCTCCTGAGTAAGGCTTCTGTAACTCTTCTTTTATGTTGCATGTTTATTCCACTTGTAGCTATATCTGTGCATGCTTCATTGCAAACTGCTACAAGTGTTTTCATAAAGTACAGTTTATAAGCACAATTTGATGTTGAGTGATCCCAATATGTGCCAGCCAAATCATTCCATGCTTGGAGAATTTTAACTATATGGATAAGGTTCAGTAACATCATCGTGTTTATCGAGATAGGTTAGATTTAATGTTTTTGAATGATCAGAGAAGTTGGACAAGTTGTGTTACTTCTCTATTGTATTGCCTGCTGGATGTTGGAAATTATTTTTCCTTCTGAACTTCTGACTTTACCTTTTGACATTACCAATTTTATGGATAATAGCTGAGATGTGATATTTGACGTTATCTGCAGTGATGGTTTGTGAACGCAATGTGGACCTTCTACTGCACTGTAGCATAAGATTTTTTCTTTTGATGGGTGCTGTTTACTGGATGTCTAAAACTTTTCTCTAAAATATGCATATTCTGCAATTTCCATCTCATTGTATCTTTATCTCATATAATATCTGTAAATAGCTGTAATTGCTTATAGGATGCAACTGATTTTTGGGTTGATAACTATTTTGCAGGTATGCAATGACTGGACAATTGACACAGAAGAGCGACGTTTACAGTTTTGGAGTAGTTCTCCTAGAGCTTCTTACTGGGAGGAAACCTGTTGATCACACCATGCCACGTGGGCAACAGAGTCTTGTTACTTGGGTGAGTTTTCTGCCTCAATTGTGGAAGTAATATCTATTCTTTTCCATTTAGCACCTTTCTATTTTAATCATTTTTCTTCCGGATTTGAATAGTTTGACATTTAACTTGTTTTTTGTAGGCTACTCCAAGACTGAGTGAAGACAAAGTTAAACAATGTGTAGATCCAAAGCTGAAGGGGGAATACCCTCCTAAAGGAGTTGCCAAGGTATCATTTCTCTCATGGATGTTGTCAACAATTGAGCTCTATGCTAGCGCATTCTGCACACAATCATTATTTTTGTCCCAAACATGTGCACAGGCGCGGCCATGTGTATGCAGTTTGTTAGCTGCTCATGTTATGGTTGTTTTCCCTTTTGCAGTTGGCAGCCGTGGCAGCATTATGTGTGCAGTACGAATCTGAGTTCCGGCCAAATATGAGCATTGTTGTCAAGGCTCTCCAACCACTTTTGAAGTCAGTTGCTCCTGCTGCTCCAGAGACCTAAACCAAAGAAGTCAGTTTCTCGTGTTGGAATTTCTGCAACTTGCACAGTTTGGTTTCATTTGCATGTGGATTTCTGCGGACAATTCTATATATATATATTTTTTTTTAATTTTTAATATATGAGATCTGGTGTGTAGGTTTGGGTTGTCCTCTTTAGGGGCATTGATTTTCTGTCTATTTCTTGCTGGTATTTCAGGCTGCTGATTTTTTTTTCCAGTCATAAATTGACCCTAAAGAGGCCTTGAGTCTTATGTAGGGATTGTTGTTTGCTTTCAAACGATCCTTTTGTGATCATTAACAAATGTTGTTCATAATTTACTGAAACTTTATGTCAATATTGTTCTGCTGGAATCCGGCCCTTTTCATTTCTTTCATATTTGCTTTGCGCCACCTAAATTATACATGCTCTATTTCTTCTTTATTTGAGCCGAATTTGCTGTGCGTATGACATTTTTTGTTTTTGCGTTCATTGTAACAAGCATTCAAGCAAGAGAGAGGACACTAAATGGGTGCATTCTAAAAGTTGTTTTAATTTAAAAAAAAATTAAATTGATGATTTTTCTCGAGTCTTTTTTATGATCTTTATATGTTGATTTTAAAAATAAAAAAAATTATTTTAATATATATATTTTTTTAAAAGCTTTTAAAAACATCTCAACTATAATACTAGACACACGAGAAGAATAATGGAGGACAAGAATGTGGTCGGAGCAACTAGCCTTGATGTCCTTTGTGCTTGCATTTTTTTATTATGAAAGAATATTCATTATTACTAGCATGGTTGTCAGGTTGGTAAAGGGCCGGTCCTTGAGCTGTCAGGTTAATTCCTGGTTATAGCGTCAATTTATATCAATTTTTTTATTTTATTAAAATGATGTGGTTTTGTTTATTTTTTAAATAATTTCTTGGTTTTTGACTAGTTAGGTTAATATTTAATTAATTAAGTTTGGTTAGATTAATGTCAAATATAGTTTAGATTAAAACATGATTTCGGTGAGGTTTTAAATTGCAAATTTATCACGTCAACTAATAGAACAGAGTCAAGTTTCAATTTGAACCTGAAAAGATATTAAGGGAAGTTTAAGTCGATTTAATCAAGTTTTTATGATTTAATTAACATTACCCATCTTAGTTTAGACACAATTAAGTAAACAACAAAGGATTTATTTTTAAAACATAGAATAAAATGATGATGTTTTGATTAAAATGATTGACCTAATAACTTCCAGGTTGGCTCAATAATCTTGTGAGCTAAGCTTTTTTTGAATTAATTTTGATCTAACAACTATGCTTTGAATTGCCAGTAGCCATTTAACAAAAAAGTGTCATACTGGAATTTCCCGAGATTCTAAGGTCTATGTGAAGATATTTCAAACTATAGTATTCGAAATTGAACATTTGAGAATCTACAAGAACTAGAATATAGTTTGTAATTCTCCAAGATAGATTCCATGAATATGTGAACCCTCTCCAGAAGGACCAAAACAAACAAAACAAAAACGAACAAAACGGTCCAAACCCCTAAACCCTCCATTTCCTATCCCCTCTGAAACACCACAAAATATCGGGAGACTGTAATGAGTGGAAGCATGGAGTGCAGAGGAGTCCTGGCTCTTATATCATCACCACCTCCTTCAAAGGTATGCAAAAGCACACCTCTTTCTTGCTCTTTACGTCATTCTTCACCCTCTACTGCCACTACTGAACTTAACAGCAACAATAATGATAGTAGTAGTGATGCCCCACAAAAGTTTAGCTATAGCAGAGCTTCATCATCAGTCAGATGGCCTCAACTTAAACTGAACGAAACTTACTACCCCTCCTCTCAAACTCAATCAACTGAAATGTCTAAAGATGGAAGCTTGAACCATTCCTCACATGCCCAATTGGCTGAAATGTCTAAAGATGGAATCTTGGGTGTGGGCTCTCTTGAATTGAATGATGATGTTGATGATGATGGGAATGAAGAAGAAAAGTTGGGGCGGAGGCAAAGTAGGACCAGAGTTAAGAAAATGAATAAATTAGCACTTGGGAAGGCTAAAGATTGGAGGGAGAGGGTGAAATATTTTACTGACAGGATATTAGGATTGAAACAAGACCAGTTTGTGGCTGATGTTCTCGATGATAGGAAAGTGCAGATGACACCAACTGATTTTTGCTTTGTGGTTAAGTCTGTGGGCCAGGAAAGTTGGCACCGGGCATTTGAGGTCTATGAGTGGTTGAATTTGCGCCATTGGTATTCCCCCAATGCGCGGATGCTATCCACTATTTTGGCTGTTTTGGGAAAGGCCAATCAAGAGCCATTGGCTGTGGAAGTATTTTCTGGGGCAGAACCTTCAGTTGAGAATACTGTGCAAGTTTATAATGCCATGATGGGTGTATATGCACGGAGTGGTAAGTTTAATAAGGTCCAAGAACTGTTTGATTTGATGCGTGAAAGAGGGTGTGAGCCAGACCTTGTTAGTTTCAATACATTGATAAATGCTCGATTGAAAGCAGTTGAAATGACGCCTAATTTGGCTATTGAGCTATTAACTGAAGTGAGAAGATCAGGTCTTAGACCAGATATAATTACTTATAATACTCTTATCAGTGCTTGTTCACGGGCATCAAATTTGGAGGAGGCTGTTAATGTTTTTGATGATATGGTGGCACATCATTGCGAACCTGATCTGTGGACTTATAATGCCATGATTTCAGTTTATGGAAGATGCGGACTGTCTGGCAAAGCAGAGCAGCTTTTTAATGACTTGGAGTCGAGAGGGTTTTTTCCAGATGCCGTGAGTTATAATTCATTGCTGTACGCTTTCGCAAGAGAAGGGAATGTGGAGAAAGTGAAAGAGATATGTGAGGAAATGGTGAAAATAGGGTTTGGCAAAGATGAGATGACGTACAACACTATGATCCACATGTATGGTAAGCAAGGTCAGAATGATCTAGCATTACAGCTTTACAGGGACATGAAGTCATCAGGCCGGAATCCTGATGTGATTACATATACTGTTTTAATTGATTCGCTTGGGAAGACAAACAAAATAGAGGAGGCTGCTGGTGTGATGTCAGAGATGTTGAACACAGGAATTAAACCTACTTTAAGGACGTATAGTGCTTTGATTTGTGGGTATGCCAAGGCCGGGAAACCAGTGGAGGCTGAAGAGACTTTTGATTGCATGCTCAGGTCTGGAACTAGACCTGACCAACTAGCATACTCGGTTATGCTGGACATCCATCTAAGATTTAATGAGCCGAAGAGGGCAATGACTTTTTACAAGGAAATGGTTCATGATGGTATTATGCCGGAACATTCCCTTTATGAGTTGATGCTCCAAACTCTTGGGAATGCAAACAAAGTGGAAGATATTGGAAGAGTTGTCAGAGATATGGAAGAAGTATGTGGCATGAACCCACAAGCTATTTCTTATATTCTCGTCAAGGGTGATTGCTATGATGAAGCTGCAAAAATGCTGCGACGGGCAATCAGTGATCGCTATGAAATCGACCGTGAGAATTTGTTGTCTATTTTGAGTTCATATAGTTCATCTGGGAGGCACTCTGTGGCACTTGACTTGCTTGAATTATTGAAAGAACATACTCCCAGGTCCAGTCAAATGATTACTGAAGCTTTGGTTTTTATGCTTTGCAAGGCTCAGCAGTTGGATACTGCTTTAAAGGAATACAGTAATAGTAGAGAACTTGGTTTTACTGGGAGTTTTACCATGTTTGAAGCTTTGATTCAATGCTGTTTAGAAAATGAACTTTTTACTGAAGCTTCTCAGGTTTTTTCTGACATGAGGTTCTGTGGTATCAAAGCATCTGAATGTCTGTACCAAAGCATGATGCTTTTGTATTGTAAAATGGGGTTCCCGGAAACAGCCCATCATCTAATTGATCTCACAGAAACAGATGGCACAGTTTTGAATAATATATCTGTTTATGTCAATGTGATCGAGGCATATGGAAGATTGAAGCTATGGCAGAAAGCAGAGAGTGTAGCCGGGAATATGAGACAAAGTTGCATTACTGTGAACCGTAAAGTCTGGAATGCTTTAATAGAAGCTTATGCTGCAAGTGGCTGTTATGAGCGAGCCAGGGCTGTTTTTAATACGATGATGAGAGATGGCCCTTCTCCAACTGTAGATTCCATTAATGGTCTCTTGCAAGCTCTGATTGTTGATGGAAGATTGGAAGAACTTTATGTGGTAGTCCAGGAGTTGCAAGATATAGGTTTTAAAATAAGCAAAAGTTCTATTCTTTTGATGCTTGATGCATTTGCAAAGGCTGGGAACATATTTGAAGTGAAGAAAATATACCATGGAATGAAGGCTGCAGGTTATTTTCCCAGCATGCATCTTTACAGGGTAATGGCTCAGCTGTTATGCAGGGGAAAACAGGTAAGGGATGTTGAAGCCATGCTTTCTGAGATGGAAGAAGCAGGATTCAAGCCTGATCTTTCTATATGGAATTCTGTGCTCAAGATGTATGTAGCAATTGATGATTTTAGAAAGACAACCCAAATTTACCAGAGGATCAAGGAAGATGGGCTGGAGCCAGATGAAGACACTTACAATACATTAATTGTGATGTACTGCCGAGATCATAGACCAAAAGAAGGTTTGGTACTGATGGATGAAATGAGAACGGTGGGATTGGAGCCTAAATTGGATTCCTACAAAAGCTTAGTTGCATCATTTGGCAAGCAGCAGTTGGTGGAGCAAGCAGAGGAACTTTTTGAGGAGTTACAGTCAAAAGGATGTAAATTAGATCGCTCTTTTTATCATATAATGATGAAAATATATAGAAATTCTGGAAGTCATTCTAAATCTCAAAGGCTATTTAGCATGATGAAAGATGCAGGAGTGGAACCCACTATTGCCACAATGCATTTGCTTATGGTTTCCTATGGCAGCTCTGGGCAGCCTCAGGAGGCGGAAAAGGTGCTCTCAAATTTGAAAGAAACAGATTCAAATCTCAGTACGCTACCATATAGTTCTGTTATTGATGCTTATCTCAGAAATGGAGATTACAATGCTGGAATTCAGAAACTGAAACAAGTGAAGGAAGAGGGCCTGGAACCAGATCACAGAATATGGACATGCTTTATTAGGGCTGCAAGTTTGTCCCAGCACACGAGTGAGGCCATTCTCCTCTTAAATGCTCTCCGAGATACTGGATTTGATCTTCCAATCAGGTAGTGATTAGCTACAACTGTTACTATGGCTACCATGTACAAGATTAATTTTATTCATACTATTTCTCTATTTTCTCATATCAGTAGCACTGAGTGATTTTTCTTTTGCAGGCTTTTAACAGAAAAACCTGAACCATTAGTTTCAGCACTGGACCAGTGCCTTGAGATGCTAGAAACCTTGGAAGACAATGCAGCCTTTAACTTTGTCAATGCATTAGAGGATTTGTTGTGGGCATTTGAACTTCGAGCCACAGCTTCATGGGTTTTTCTGTTGGCCATCAAGAGGAAAATATATCGCCATGATGTATTCAGGTAAAAGCTGATAGATTTGAAATATTTTATCAACTTTAATGGCTTCGTCTTGTCGAACTATACAGAAAGATCTTATATCATTTTCTCTTAAAATTATTGTGCTGCACCTGGATAAATTTATATCTTGTGGTCTTTGTAATTCAGGGTTGCTGACAAGGACTGGGGAGCTGATTTTAGAAAGTTGTCAGGCGGTGCAGCTCTTGTTGGTCTTACTTTATGGCTTGACCACATGCAGGCAAGATCTCTCATTAAATTATGACTGATCATTTCATGTGAGTCGTATGATTTTGATTGACCTTTTCTTACATGAGTCGAAGAAGTGAATTGCCAGTCTGAAATTCCCTCTCCCATGCATACATGGGATAAACTTGCTGCCATCGATCTTTAGGCATACATAGTGACATGCACATGCAAATACATTAATATTTTTATGAGTACACATACATGCTTGTATGTATCCCTCTAGTTTTTCAGGTAAAAAGTATTTGTGTGTATCTATGTGCTGGCATGCTAATAAATCTAACGTATGGCAAGTATCCATGCCTCCTATACGAATGAATGTCATGAACCACGAGGATGATAATGAAAAAGAAAAAGGACCTTTTGGTTTTACAATGTGAGTCTAAACATAATACTTTGGATGTGGCAGGATGCATCCTTGCAGGGATGTCCAGAATCTCCAAAATCAGTTGCTCTGATAACAGGGACAGCTGAATACAACATGGTGTCCCTTGACAGCACATTGAAAGCATGCCTTTGGGAGATGGGTTCCCCGTTTCTTCCTTGTAAAACTCGGAGTGGGCTCCTCATAGCCAAGGCCCACTCCCTCAAAATGTGGTTGAAGGACTCTCCTTTCTGCCTGGACCTTGAGTTAAAAAATGCGCCATCTCTCCCAGAATCAAACTCAATGCAACTAATAGAAGGATGCTTCATAAGGCGTGGTCTTGTTCCTGCATTTAAGGAGATAAATGAGAAGCTTGGATTTGTGAGACCGAAGAAATTTGCGAAGTTTGCTTTACTATCAGATGACAGAAGAGAAAAAGCCATTCAAGTGTTTATAGAGGGTGGGAAGGTAAAGAAGGAAAAGATGAAGAAGAGGGGCGAGCTTGGTAGGAAAAGGAAAGTCAAGGTCATGCTCAGAAAGATAAAATTTACTCGGCAAGCCATGCTGTCAAACAGGGGGAGATTAGATTAGACCATAAAAAATGGAATAGAATCACCATATGGAAAGATGTTTTGGTTGTGTTGGAATTTAATAAGCTATGCACCTTTCAGAATTCTTGTGCTTTCAAGTCAAGATGAAGTAATATCGTGGTGTATTATACTTATTGGATGATTCCATAAATTAGCAAGAAAATCTGCAGGAGTTCCAGCTCACAAGACACTGATAGATATATCCTGCATCATTCCTGGCTTATGAGCTCACATGTGGGTATCTCATTCCGTACAACTCATCACAAAACAATAACATCTAATGTAAGAATCTCTTCACAGTGATGCATTATCTTACACATAATATTTCTCTTTTATATATATATATATATATATTCTTCTTTTTCTTGATTGCTGTCACCTTCTTTTCCTCATTGCATGCAAGATTAATCATAACACATTACAATGACGCAGTCCCTTGCATTTGTAGAATTTTTGTAAGATTTTTGTTAGTATACGAAGCATTACTTGTAGAACATACAAGACCCGTTGCCTTTTCATCCAATTTGGCTTTATATTACTTCAAGCAGTATTCTTGTTCACTCCTGATCGTGTCATATTCTTTGTGGAAGCAAAGGACAGTTTTGCATCTTTTCATTGACCAAAGACGGGTGTTTCAAAGGCTGCCATCACATCTTAATTGCAAACAATATGGTTTATGGGCTATTTCTGATGCTCAACCTCATTTTGGCAAAGATCTCCATTGAAGAGGGATATCAAACAAGGCTGGCATTTTTCTAAGAGGATACTAACAAGTTGAGCTGTAGCTCTAGTTCCTCCCAGTTTTATATGGAGAGTAATCCTTCTGTTCTCAATCTATCATATTAAGATGTTTTTAAATCTGTGACCGTACACTGTTTTTGCCTCATAATGCTGAGATAATTGTTAATTTACGAGGATAAACATGTTGTGTCAGAATAATTTCTTTTCCCTCTGAATGGGTTTTAAATGTTTCTTCTTAACTAATTCTAAATTATTGTTAGTGGTCATGGAGCTATCTATCTGATTTGTGGCTTGTATACCTGTTGTGCAGGTATGCAATCACTAGATGATCAGCATGAATGATGTTAACAGTTCTGGAGTGGCTCTCCTGTTGATCATACCAGACCATGTGGGCAGAATAGTCTTGTTACGTGGATGAGTTCTCTGTCCTGGTTGTTGCAATATTATCATATCTCTTCTGTTAGCGTTTTTTTTAAATGATTGAGGAGATCAACATAAATTTTATTTTGCCAGGCTACCCCAAGACTGAGAGAAGACATAGTTAAATTATGTATAGATCCCAAGCTGAAGGGAGAATATCCACCTCAAGTTGACTAGGTATGGTGTGTTTTAATTTTTTTATGGTTGTATGTCGACAATCTAATAAGAACACTTAATTACACACGGAGACACCCTGAGCATATGCTCGGGAATTGGCATATGAATGTTGGAAGCTTTGCAGTGTTAAATGTGCAGTGCGAAGCTGAGTTCCAGTAAAAAATGTGCGATGTTGTAAGGCACTAAAATCACTTCTGAAGGTAGCATCTGCTGCTCTAGAGACCCAAAGCAAAGAACTTAGTTTCTTGCGTGGGAATTGCTGCAACTTGTCATTGCATGCAGATTTCCTGATCACTCTATATATTCTTTAATTGTTCATATAATGAGTTCGGACATGTAGGTTTGGATTGTACCATAACCTATTAGTGCCCCTGATGTTTTATTGACATTTTTGCTTGCTAGTTGTTGCACCAGACTGCTGATTTTTCGAAGTGATTAATTGACCATGGAATTGGTGGTGCAGTACATAACTGGATATATTGCTCTAGTTTTCTAAGGATCGTTTTTTGCTCGTTAACAAGTGGTGTTTATTATTTACTAAAACTGTGTCAAAGGTTCTTTTAGGCACTTGCACTAGACCTATTCATGCGCAGCACGAGGATTGTTTTGAGCTGAATCAATTGCTTTCTGCATTCTTTCCTCCTAGTGTTGACGCCATGAGAGTGGTCTGAGCTGAATGTATTGTTTTTTACGGTGGACAAGAAGCTTAGCTGTTTTCTCCTTTTCTTTTTAACCGTGGGAAAATAATATGTGAGCTTTATGAATTTGTTATATGCGAAACTGCTTGTAACTCACACACACAGTTGAACTTTCAGATAGAAACAGCCAGTAGTTGTTAGCTTTATTGTGCAGCCTATGGACATAGAATATTGTCAAAGGGTGTCTTCAAACAATTGTCTTTTACTGCCTTCTAAAACCTGATGAAGCTGCAGAAAAACTTCGAAGAATAGAGGGTTTTTTACAACTGACGGTGGACTGATGAATAGAGAGCCTGAACTGGATGGGCCTGGATATTTGCTAAACAAGTCCTCTGTGAGTGTGTTTGTAGGGAACTTCCTTCCATTTCTAATGCATGCCATCCATATTTTCATCCAACTTATACTTTTATTTTGTACCAAAAGACACCATTTCATCGATAATTTAACAATTTTTGATAAATATCTATAAAAATCATAATTACATCACGTTTAATTAATTAATATTTCAGGATAGAAAAAACATATATAAAAAAACTGATTTTAAAATGGATTTCTGTACTTTTAAAATAAAAAATTTAGAGAGACATATCCTCTTTATCTTCACCGTTTTCATCTTTTCTATCTCGGAACATTAACCAAACATTATCCAAGAAATCAAAAGAGTTTAGGGGTAAAATTGATACAAAAGATATTTTGAATGTAAAATTGATACTATTGCAATAATTTGGGGTTATAACTTGACGTTTGACCGAAATAAAACAAAACAAATTAAAGATAAAAAAGACCATCGACTCTCTCTGCACTCTTCCTTCCAATCCGGACCATCAGTGCCACTCTCATATTCTGGTTTCAAAACCCTAGGTGAAAGTAATTAATTAAATTACTCGATCGTAGTGCTTTATTAATTAACTAATGATTTATATTATATTTCAACTGTTTGAATCAATTCTGATCATAATTTGTTGATTGAAATTTAGGGTTTTTTTTTTTTTTGTTATAAACAGATGGAGAGTTCAATATCTGCAGTTACCTATAAAGGTTCAATACCTGAAGCAATTCTTGAATCCAAAAAACAGAAGAAACTTTTTGTTGTTTACATTTCAGGTACTCTCCCTTTTCTTTTAGTGCACTGTTTTTACGGAATTATGCTAATTTTACTGAAAATCTTTCCCCGAATAATCTCAACCGTTGGTTCTGTGAGACCAATTAATGGCTCATTGAATTGTTGATATTTTTTAAAAAAGATTTTTGTTTAAAAGTTTGAATTACTCGGAAGTGACGATGTGATTGGATTGATTGGTGTTGGGTTCAAATTTTAGAACTAGAGTTCAGAATTGGGTGTGATCAGATAGTTTCCAAAGGTACCATATTGAACCGGGGATTGCTTATAGTATAGTGGTGTCATGTAATATATTTCTTGATTAATTGTTTTAATACGCAGTGGAGTGCTTGTTTTGATTTGCAGGTGAAAATGTGGAGTCCTCTGAATTGGAAAAATCCACTTGGGCTGATTCTAAAGTAGGGTTTTCTTTGTTTTTTCTAATCAGGGATTCGTTTTCTGAATGCTATATGATATAACTTGTTATGGTTCTGACCTTGTTGTGCTGCATTTAGGTGGTGGAGTTGCTCTCAAAGCACTGCATTTTATTGCATATCAAAGAAGGAAGCACCGATGCCATGAATTTGTCTGCAATATGTATCCTTTTGTACAAACTTTTTACACGTTAAGCTTTCAGAAAAAGGTCACATTTTAAAAGGCAGATGGTATCCTTGCATCAACTTGAAATCAAAGACCCACAGAAATCTGCTCCTTGTATAACAGCCATTGGCTACAATGGGGTTCAACTTTGGCAGAGTGGTATGGTGTTTTATTTGAAATCTTTGGTTTTGGTGCACATTTAACCTGATGTGTAATGATATTGTAGAAATATGACTAATTTATATTTCTGTGTCATTACACAGAAGGGTTTGTTAGTGCTGAAGTTTTGGCTTCTGGTTTAGAGGAGGCAAGGTTGAGCCTTCATATCCAGGTATGTAAATGCTGGTTTATCTTATTAGTTACGTGCATAAATCTCAAAACTCCTAGTGTTGCTATTTACTTCTGAGGCAACTATCATACTTGTGATTCCACTTTGAGCATTTGCTAATTGTTTGGACCTTGTTCTTACTAGTAGTAGATTATCACTTGAGATCACAAGAATGGGATATTCTTCGTGGTTACTGTTCTGTTTATTTTCTACTCCAGCTATTCAGGGACTTCATGCTCTAGTACCCTACTCTCATTTTGTGACTTGTGTCTTTCCTCCTTTCAACTTGAAATTTCTAATGATGAAGTGCAGGAAACAACAGCAACTGTCCTGACTGCAGCACTTGCTTTGAAGAGATCTGAACCACCTTCTTCTGGGTCATCTGATATTGGTTCCACCGGGCAAGGAAGTTCTTCAGGTACGGTTGTCTCACTGCCTTTGGTGGACAGCCATGCCCAACCGTCAGAGCTTGAAACACAGGCTGCTTCTGAGTTGATAGAAGAAAAGGCGAGTCATGAACAACCTACAGCTGAGGTAATTAAGCTGGAGCTCTCATGAGGTTCTTTTATGGTTTAATAATGGTATTACATACTTGGGTGGTTTGTCACTTGCATGAACAGGAAACAATAACCAATTTGGATGACAAGACATCTACAAAATCTTTTAATGTTCAGAAGTCGCAGACTACTGGGGATGAGCAGTCCACATGTCCCCCTGACGAAGACAATAAATTACCCAGTTCAATAACCAAACCAGACCATACCATAGCTGATCATATATTTTCTGGTGGTGAAGATGGTCTTCTTGCCCAAGAAAAGATTATTGGTAATCATTCAGGTGCTACTACTGAGATAAAAGAAGCAGGAGGAGATAAAAAGGCTGAATCTATGGATGGTTTGGGGCCTGGGACATTGGATGATAAAAAAACAGTTTCTGTATCGAGTGATGTTCATTTAAATATCCGTCTGCCGGATGGTGTTAGCTTACAGGAGAAGTTTTCTGTGACAAGCACTTTGAGAATGGTCAAAGACTACGTGGACAGAAACCAAGCTGGTGGTATTGGTGCATATGATCTTGCCATTCCATATCCTCGCAAGACATTCAGTGATCAAGGTATGCACATCAGATGCACTTTGACAAGTGGCATGATGCTTTGGTTGGATAGAGATGATATTTTTCTTTTGCTGTTTAATTTCATGTTCTAGAATTCATTTCATAAAGAAGCGCACTGAATATTCTTCCTTTTATCTGCATTGCATATATATGTATATATATTTCAATTTATGTATCGAATATCTTGTAATACTAACATTTTTACAGAAAAATGCTATTAATTTAGTTCATTTTCATGTCCATTATAAATTTGTTTTTAATTTAACCTGTTTCAGATTTGAGTAAATCATTATCAGAGTTGGCTCTGCTTAATAGACAAGCATTGATGGTGGTTCCTCATCAGCGAGCCACAAGTTACCACAGAGGAGGTTCTTCCTCGGACAGAGCAACTACTACAACTAGCAGTGGTTCAGCAAATGCAAATGATGGGGGATATTTTGCATATGTCAAAAGGGTTCTATCTTATGTCAATCCTCTCTCCTACTTTGGTGGTAGTGCAAGCTCATCAAGTTCTGGACAAGCTCAATCTGGCATATGGGAATATAGTGAGTTTCCATACCCTGCTATGATTCAATTATATTTCTTTGGGCCTAACATCTGAAATGCAAATGGCCTCTTTGAAGGCTATTTTTTCATTGTCCTTATGCCTACAATCTTACAAAATGGTTTTTTTTTTTTACTTATGGAACTTGGAACCGTTACAATTGCATATTTTCTGTAACTGTTAAAACATATTCCTAAATATAAATATTTGGTTTTGTGGTCTGAATTTGGTAGCTGTCCTCTGTTCACAATCGATTCACTGGCTCTTCATTTTTTCAGTATTATTTCTGTGGAATGAACTTTTTCATATCACTTATGAGTGATATTGGAAATAAAAGTGATAAGCTCTTCAGAATATGCAACGTTTGAAAATGTAGTCGATCTCTGCAATTAGCTTTTACAGATAAATCTATCTATTCATTTCCCCTGTTCATGAAATCCTTGGAAATAATTTCTGTTGAAGCAAGTGGTGATTGCTGGAAAACTAGAGTGGCAAGATGCTCAGTTTAAAGAACATATTGTTTTCTAACTTTACAGTTAAATATCATCTTCTTATATGTACTCATGTTTGTGAATTAATGGAACTGATCACAAAGTGCTTCTGCGGAACGTGCTCTCAAACCCTTGGCTTCAACATCGCAGGTCCAAATTCAGCACCTCAGAATAACAATGCAAGAACAGACCGACCTTACTCCAGTTACTCCCCAAATCAAAACTCTTCAGCAACTGGCAGAAATGACAGCCAAGGCAGGCCAACGACAACATCACGCATTGGGAGCAACATCCACACACTGAAACATGATGGTGATGATGGCCGATTCAACGATAGAAACTCCTTCTGGAATGGAAATTCAACCGAGTATGGTGGGAACAATGATGGTAAATAGGGTCACTTTGGAAGTGCACGCACCTTGATCTTGTGGAGGCATCAGGAGCTTCGGTTCTTGTATCGTTTTTCTCAGTTTTTTACCTTACAACATGCGAGTACATATTACCAGCCTGATCATATGACAATTTGGTTTATTTTCCTATTCGCGAACGATAAATAATTGTAAGAAAATACGATATATTAATAAAATATAACCAATGATGTAATTTCCTGCTTCGGAAACCAATAAAAGGTTAATTGTAAACCAAATTAATTATTTATAGGAATAGCATTGGTAAAACAATCGATGTCACTTAGCTTTTGATTAATAATGTTACAACAAAGTTAATTCCCAACGCTGTAGCTTAACTGATGATGTTTTAGAGGTTATTAGTTTGAGTTTTATAAATTTTAGGGTCACTTGAGATAGATTTATATAGTCATTAACTTCAGGGTGCGTGAAATTAATTAACTTCAGGGTGCGTGAAATTAATTGAGGTGCGTGTAAATTGATTTGAATATTTATGTTAATAAAATAATAATAATAATAATAATAATAATGTTAGAGCAAAGTTTAGTGGAAGGCATTTTATGTTTTAAATTGAATTTGAGACGAGATTTATTTTTTATATTGAATTTGAGATTATTCGAGTTACAAGATTTAGCCCTTTAACTAGATGCCATGCCTGCGGGCTTGGGATATATTTGTGCATTGTCGTGGATTTGTGGAAAAAATATAAAAACAATTATATGGAGAAAAACTGTTGCAATCCACAATGTTTTCAAGGAAAAAACTACAAAGCTAAATTTTTAACCAGATTAATATTTAAAAAATAAAATGAATAAAGAAAATTTTGGAAAAAATAATAACAAAAAAACGTAAGGAAAAAAAAAACCATGTAGGGAAATAATGTAGTAATCTATAGTGTTTCATGAGAAAATCTACAGTTGTAATTCTCAAGCAGCTCAATATTAAAAAAAATAAAATCAAGAAAAAAAATTATGAAAAAAACACAAAAATGAAAAACAGAAGAAGGCAATTTTGGAAAAAAAATACAAAAAAATAATTTTAGAAAAAAATATATGGGGAAACACTGTAGCAAAACAAAAACCATGTGGAGAAACATTGTAACAATTCACAGTGCTTTAAAGAAAAAAAATACGAAGCAAAATCGACAAAAACCATTTTAGAAAAAAAAAAGTCATATTGGGAAATATTATAGTAATCCATAATGTTTATAATATTTTAAAGAAAAAAACTACAGAACTAAATTTTCAACAGTTCCATATTAAAAAAATCGACAAAGATAATTTTGAAAAAAAACACAAATAAATAAATAATAATAATAATAAAGATATTCTTGAGAAAAAAAAACATGTAAAGCCAAAAAAAAAACAAAGAGAAAAAATAATAATAATAAAAAAAACATATGGCATGGGAAAGCGTACTGTTAATAATATAGACATGTGATAAAATTATAAATAAATTTTTTTAAATGAAATTTTAAATTCCAGGTTTCTTGGATTATCTTAACAATTAACAAGTCAAGTCAACTTTAGCATAAGTAAATCCAACCGACGGTAGTTGAGCTAGTATTTGGTAGTTAACAACGTTGAATGCCTTGTCCGAGAAGTAGTACTCGTGGCCGACTCATATGTCTCCACATTTCACCTCATCCTTTGTTATTATTATTGGAAAAAGCATTTGGTCTTCAAGGGTCGGTGCACAATGGCCTCGGAGACGCACACACGGCATTGGTCGGTGCTCGATCCTCCTCAATACTCGGAAGTTCAAACCCTAAACTCTATTTTGGTAAGAACAACCTTGGAAAGTTCTCTCCTTTAGCTGCCCAGAAACCGAGGGAAAATGTTAGAAAAAGAAAGAAAGAAAGAAGAAATAGAAGTGTTTTTGGGACACAAGAACATGGCATGGTATAATTAAGAGGAGGCTCAAGTTGAAGAGAGACGGCATTTTGTTTGAGGTCCCCACGCTTTTATTAAGAATATTACCCTTTTCCCTCGGTGGATAGTGGGTTCCTTGACATCACTGGCCATGCATCGAATTTGTGTATTGTTATTTTTAATATTGTGTTTTTTTATTTAAAATTATATTAAGATAATTTTT
>Ga0325410_1002733_pt1 | contig 19743 bp, 13 predicted proteins | sample PopdelMetagenome_16_FD_206182 | JGI IMG/M metagenome (GOLD analysis project Ga0325410, IMG submission 206182) | Populus deltoides microbial communities from Bellville, Georgia, United States - Xylem-PdIQD-R3 | ecosystem: Host-associated > Plants > Phyllosphere > Stem > Wood/Secondary xylem... | reverse complement strand
AGGGATAAGAGAGGAGAATTGTATTTGTTGAAGTTTTTATTTGATTTTTTTGGGTTGACCCGGGTTGACCCGGGTCAACCCATCTGACCCGTGACCCGATCATTAGACCGGGTCGACCACCGGGTCGGGTTTCAAAACTATGCCCTCAACAGCGCTGATGGTGAAATCAAGAAAAGTAGAAAGTCAAGTGGCATCAAGCACATGCCATTGCCATTGCCATCTCGTTCATGATGTTGAATGTTCTTCAGAGCACCGATTAGGTAATTAGATGTCATATCAGCGCCGTTATTCAATTATTGATGATCATATGTCACGCAAATTAGTTCATTTGTGCTGTCTTTTTGTTGCTCGGCCGCTCAAAATCTATCGACGTATGGAACCCACGAAGCAATCCTGATCCGGGCTTCTCGGAAACATGATGATTTCTTGGCACCGTTCCCATTACTTTGGACCGCAAATTTACACAAATAGAGCTATTCCTAGATTAAAAACAAAACTCATTATGCTGATCCAATTTGGTTACCTGGATAGCCTTTCAAATGGCCGGAGAATCTAAGAGCACACAGCTCATGTTTTCACATACAGTATCATTAATGATATTAGTCTTGGTCTCTCAAAATGTCAAAATGTGTTCACTTGTTATTTGGCTCACAATATTGCAATAAATTGTCTTGAAAAGACTCTTTTATAAAAGGAGATGGTGCCTAGCAAGGTTGTTAAGCTCGCAAGTTTACTCGTAAAATCAATATATACTTAACATGCCAAATCGCTTTAAAAACTCGAAAATTGATAAAATTAAATTAAAATCGGGTGAAATTGATAAAATGGGTGAAATTGCGAGTTTAAAACCGTTTTACGATTTCAACAAAAAAATCATATCCTACAGTATTTCAGCCCTCCCACATCAGCATTAACTACACAGCACACACCACATTCAACATTTACCCTAATCTCTTTCTCTTTCTCTTTGTCTCAAGCTCTCAGCCTTTAATGATTCAACAATTAACCAGTCAATGCAACCACTGTGTGATCGACGACTTCCTCTTCATTAACAACACTTTTTTTTTTTCCATCATCAACAACTTTCTCTCTAGTCTTCAATCTTCATCAATAGCGCTTTTCTTTTCTTTTTCATCATCAACAACATCCTCCTTAGTATTCACTGAATCACCATTCATCAACAACGCTCTCCTTTTTCTTCCATCAACAACGACTTCCTCTTCTCTGTAAGCTTTCCTATTTAATTATAATGTCTATTGAGTATAGAGTCTAAAAGTAGTGCCAACTGTCAAACATATTGGAATACATAATATATTAGAAAGCATGTTCTCTGTGAGGGTAATATTTAATTGCTTATATTGAATTTTTCTTGCTGGAAAGGGATTTTTAGCCCCGATTGTTCTTTGTCCCATTGCTTGCTTTCTCCTTCTTTACTCTCTTTACTTGAGTGTGTGACACAGAGATGGTCATCAATTATCATAGATAATTACTTTTAATTGCTCGAGTTTGATCCTATGTTGAGTTCGTTCCAGTAATTAAAGAAACAATCCAAACCATAATTGAAGAAATGTTGATTGATTAGAATATTGCTGTCAATTCTTGAATTGGGAATGATGAACAGGGGTTCGTATTTTACAAATCAAAGGAAAAATTTCCACAAATTAGATAATTACTTTTAATTGCTTGAGTTTGATTCTTTGTTGAGAATGACTAGTGAAATTTATATTGATTTTTTTCTTTTTTTGATTTAGAATAACTCAAATGGTCGTTTCTGGTTTGGAAGAAAACTAAGAAGTGCTACATTCATGCTGAATTTGTTTAACCTATAGAGGCTGTCATGGGGTTCTAGCGCCATAAGTCAGGAAAAGGTTTATTTTAATCTATTAGGGTTTGTTAAAAGTGTAAAAGGAAGTTTTAAGACTTTTAAAGAAGATTGTTTCCCTAGTATTTGCATGATATGTCTTGGAATTTGACTGTTTTTTAATCTCTTAACTTTAAAACAACAAGAAAACATTAAAGAAAATGTGCACTTCATTAAAAGATGCAATGTAGTCCCAAATTATATGAGGACATAAAAAGTTTTAATGGAGTAGTATGACTGTATTTACAAGATTTGGGTACCCATTATCTGATATTAATGATATCTCCATTCACTTCTTTAAAAGTCAACTTGAATTTCTCTATCCCAATAATATTATATCTCTATTCGACCCTTTTAACTTTAACTACCATACCTAAATATTGTTTTGAAGTATTGCAAATCATATATCTAAATTAAGGAGCCTTAGAAGTATTCATGAGATAAATATCGTTTTCTTTTTAGATAGAGAAAGGTTGACATGAATAACAATGTCTTCCATATTTAAGCATATTCTTTTATAATTTCATTGGCTCTTTGTCTATACTCTACAAAGTTATTCTATTAGAGGCCATTTCTAGATTTAGTTAGTAGTGTTTGGTAAAACACTCAACTTATTGAATTTGATTTTATCAAGACTCATACACCAACTAAGAGCAGGTCTATCAAGCTTTAATATAAGAAATGCATTAATAATTTATCAACATGAATTACCTCAACTATTTTAGCACAATAGAGCCTCAAATGAGTATTAAGACATTGAGATCTAGTATACTTGTTGAATTATGACACCTCGAAGCCTTTACAAATTATAACATCAAGTACCATACACATCTCAATAGACTAAAAAAGACTATATATACAAATCTGTTTTGTTAATAGCTTTCAGTCACTTTTCAATCAAATGATATCGACTTGCTCTAACCTTTTTCACATATCCTCTTAACATGAGAGATAAAATGGGTTTAGAGTTGTTGAACATTTATTTTTTATGGTAATGACTTGTCTAACTTAGTTGATTTGATAAAAGTTATAAGTTTTTTTTTTCAAGTAGATAGAGGGCCAGAAAGATCAAGGTACTTCTAGGGTGATCTGAGTTGATGGAGTGCCAGAAAAACATGTCCACGTAGTGAGTTGTACTGTAGAAACTAGAAGTCATGTGCTAGGGTGTACGGATTGTAAAGTTGGTTTAAGCAAGCAAGTTAATTGATTCATTTCACCTTTTGAGGAGTTGATCTTATTAGAGTGATAATGCTAGGTTTGAACTCTTTCTTTCTTTCATTTTCCAAGAATTGATCTAATGTAGGCCCTTTATAGAAATTGAGCTTTAAAAAATATAATTATTATTTGTCTTCCTCTCCTTAAAAACTCAAAAAAAAACTTGTATAAATATTTGAAGACATAAGATACAATTAATCAGATAGACTGTTATTTTGTGATTGATGACAATAGTTGTTAATTTTTTATATGCTAAACAATAATTTAATAATCATTTCAATATCTCTCATTTTTAAAAAGGAGTTTATCCATCTTAAAAGCTGAGACATTTGGACATGACTTTTTCATATTGGGGGTTTTATCTAATTTTTATTAGAATCTAAATATAGGGATAAGTCTTGAAAACATGTTTTTATTTATGAAAAACATCACTGGATTGTTGTAATTATGATTGTATGATAAATTATTGGACCTTATTATATGATGACTTAAAATATATTAATCCAGCTACTTTAGAAATAAAAGTTGAAAATTTCATTCATTTAAAAATATGAAAAATAATTTTTCATTTTATCCATACAGTTTAGGAAGATAGTTTGAAACTTTTGTTCAACCAAAAAAGTAAAATCAAATTAACACATTAATCCACATTTTAAGAGAAAATGTCAAGATTTTTATGCATCCAAAAATAAGGTAATATATATAAAATGGTCCATTAATTTATCATACAAACTAACTCCCTTTATTTTGAGTGCCAATCAAGTCATGTTCTTGAGTAAGTTTCGAAAGCTAGTAATAATTGGGTTCTTGTGATTCTCTAGTGCTTATATTCTATATTAGTTTATTAACTTTGACACTAAGATACAAATGTTTCAAATAAAGTAATTTACATTGAAATCCTTTATTTATACAATCCCCCTCTATTTTTTTGATTTTGAATGATGGTGGTCACGTGTATTGTTGTTAAAATTACGAGTTAACTTGTAAAATCGTACGATTTTATGAGTCAACCAACATGTATCTAACATGCAAAATCAGACTAAAAACTCGAAAACCAGTAAAATCAGACTTAACTCGTGCAAAATCAATAAACTTAATAAACTTGGTTTGATTTTACGAGTTTACTAAATTTGTTATATGAACCAAGTCATGTCCAAATTTGACTTTAAAATGTCTGTTAATCAGTTTTGTGAGATTGGACGTATCTTCCAAACCGTACATTGGATAGAGTTGAAATTTTACAAGGAAACATTAGACACATGAAATTATATATATTGTGGTAAATTTTCTGGTCAAATTAATGGAGTTCGAGGACATAATATTTCAGCGGGTCAAAGTTAGTAGACGAATCTTGTCAAATATGTCAAAGTAGACCTTCGTGTACTATTTGAGACATATCTGAAGCTACTGGTGGAGTTTTATTGCAATTAAAGTTGATCTGGAAACTAGATATCTAAAGCTTTTTAACCATATATCATATGCTCAATAATTCATTCAGACAAGAGAAAACGACATGTTTGAAATCAAGACTCAAATCTGCTACGAATATGTGAAAATTGAATATTCGGGCTACATGGAGGAATTTAATTTTAACATGAATACTTTTTTATTTATTTTTTATTTACTTAATTAATTGAATAATTATTTTGAATAATAATTATTTATTTATCTTATTAATTTATTAATTAATACTATATATATCTCTCATTTTATTTAGATCACTTATTGATTATAATATTATTGACTTACTTTATCTGATTTTAATATAATTTAATTTTTTAGCTAAAATTATCAACATATAATCAATTAAAAAATTATTTATAATTTTATAATTTTACTATTTAAATTTATAATCTAAATATATATTATATTTTTTACATCATATTAAAAAAATATTTTTAACAACTTTGTTCACGCGTATGAAGGCTGTTGTTCGTCAAAGAAGGAGGATAAAGGAGAACAGCATGGAGAAGAGACGTGGACAGCAGGAGCTGGTGGCTGGCGGAGAGTGAGTGGTGGCGCTTATTGGTGAAGGTTGGCTGTGAATTGAAAGAGGAATAAGATAAAAAAATAAAAACGACGGCTAGGATTTTATTTTCTCTTCATTTTTTCTTTCGAGTCAGCTTGCCTCTTTGTTTTAGATTTATTCTCTCAAGTCAGGCCCTGTGTTTTAATCATTTTACTCCGATCCACCCCCTCTCTCTCGAGGTTGTTACATTCTTTACACTAGAATTTGTCAATTAAAAGGTTTCCTCCATACTCTTCAATTCTGGAAACGAAGAAGAAACGAAGAAGTGTCCTCAAGAAAAAAGAAAAGTACTTTATTAATAATATGCTTAATATTCAATTCAATGAACAAGTTGAAAAGTCACAAATTAATAAGAATAGCTAGCTAGCTAACCCACGTAACTCATCACATTGACTTAATCTCAACCCCTTGCGCGTTATCTAGAAACAACTGTTCTTCTTCTTCTTCTTCAAACCCTGCACACCAAAACATGCCACGTACGTACGTTTAGTTATGTTCCTTTCGAAATGGAAAAATCTAAGATTGAGAGAAAGACAAGACAAGCATGACTTACTGTTGGAATTCTACGTTAACCAATCTTGCCGAAGGATCTGCGATGCTGCCAAAAGCGGTAGAAGAGAGGACTATCGTAGCCCCGTTCGATGAAGGCCTTGACCTTGATGTTTGTGCTCGATCAACAATCCTAACCTGAATGATTTGGTCTGGAAGACAAGTTCTCGGGACAGCTGCACTGATGCATCTCACCAGGTACTGTCTTCCACAGGCGGCGCCATTGTCCCATATTCCCTCGCCGGCCGCGGCAAACAGATTGCTTGATGGGAAATGCGACGATGAATTCCCATAACAGGCAGTGGCTGCATCACAATCACCCCATAAAAAAAATGTCAGGGATTAGGAGGGAGAAGCTTTCGAATTTCAGTTATGGAAGTCATATGTTTGTACATGTAGCAGTACTGGGCACTCACGTAAATATGGGGGTCTGTAGTGGGAACAGGTGCCCACATCACCATGTGAGAGATGGAAGAGTGTTGCCAGGAGCAATAAGAGTAGAGATGGAGAGGTCTTCCCGAGTGTTGGCATGTTGCAAACTGACAATGTTAAGAAAAACCACCGCACTCGCTCTTTGGTGAGAGTTCTGCAGATATATATATATACTTATTTACAGAGTGTATAACGTATTACACATAAATGTTGATTACAAGAGAAATAGAAGGAATTAGCTAAAAAAGCTTCTATAATTGAGGATCAAAGAGTGCACAAATGGAGGGCCGTAGATCAGGGCAGATCTAGGATCCTCGACACAAACCAAGGAAATAAACCTTCTATATATATTATGAGTTCATTAGTAGTATATATAGCCTATTCAAAACTCAAAACTTCTAAATCCCAACTAAAAAATTTTAAAAAATTCTTCTAATAGGTATGTACAGAAATGGTTATGACAACTATATATGAAACATTTTTATTTTCAACATTAATACTATTAACTATACTCTTGATGATTATCTAAAAAAAAAAAAATACTAGTCACTAGATATTAATGCGATTCCATTTATCACACGAAAATGTTATCTTGGCATCATTTATTTTTGTATTTAAAACTTATTTAGATGTATTTTAAAAATATGTTTGGTTTAAAAATATATTAAATTAATAATTTTTAATGTTTTTTTTTCATGGTCTGAGGTATTGATATAAAAAATTCTTAAAAAAAATCAAACATTCATATTAAATACATACATATTTATATCAAACATTAATGTACTGGTTGATATCAAATAACTTTTTTTTTTTAAATTTTTTCTCTAATTTAGAATTTGTTTTTAGTTTTTTATTCACTAGTATTAGGTTTTTTTAATTTTTCTATTTAAAGAAAATAGTTTTCTTGTTTTTATTTTTCTATTTAGTAAAAATACGGGTTTTTTAGTTTTTTCTATATAAAGAATTGTAATAACTTTTTGACATATATAAATAAAAACTAAATATTTTTTTATATCTTCTTATTATTCTTGTTCTTTGAATATTTTAACTTATAACAAATCTTATTATATTTCTCTTCTTGTCTATTAGGGGGTGTTTGAGAGTGTCGTAACTGTGTATTTTCAAAGTGTTTTTTACTCGGAAATACATCAAAATAATATATTTTTTATTTTTAAAAAATTATTTTTGACACCAGCACATCAAATCTATTTAAAAAAATTAATTTTAAGTAATTTATTTTTTAAAATTATTTAAAAACACCGTTTGGGATAAAATTTGAAACTGCCCCTCGGTGCAAGTCAACAAATAGTGATTTTTGATTTATATAGCTTTCTAGTACCTAAAAACACATAAATATTTTTGTAAAACAACTGTGAGGCCACGAAGGAAAACAAGCAAATATCTCACAGAAAATGCAATTCCAATTTGGCGTTAATATACATAAGTAATCTAACGATCTCTTAACATGCAAGGCTAGCCAAATCAGGGTGCCGTCTTCGCGAGGGCATGTTATTTGCCGTCCAGGTACAGATAAATTCTGTAAACATTCAGGTAATTAAAGGGAACAAAGTAATAAAATCTCAGCAGCCGGATCTTTGCTAAATGCAGGTTTCGGTGCCCGAGACCAAGCAATATTTGCCGTCCTCGGGAGGAAGTTTTCAATGTCTTTGGGCCATTTCTTCGCATAATTAAGAAAAAACAATAGAAGCAATGGATCTGAGAGTGCTGAATAATATTTTGTGGATGTCTTGGACAACCTGCTAGATGGTTTGTCCTCAATGATCTTAGCAGATATATGGATGAATCTTGGTATCCATGTCTTGGTAATTTGCAAGGATATCCAATAAGTATATATGCAAGCAATTTATAGAACAATATCAACATCAACCAACGTTCCAAAGAATTGATATGATCAGCAGATACATCAAGAGAGAGGGGAAGAATACCTGAAATAACGTGTTCTGAAACTGAAGGGACGGGTCCTGCGAGAAAAATATTGAAGGTTTCTGGATTTTTAACTGGGTTTTTATCTATATATAGGGATTTATACCGTATTTACAAGACAATAATCTAGAAATTAAGGAGAGTAAATCTAAAATTAAAAGCTTGGAGGCTAAGGTCAAGGAGGGAGGAAGCTAAATATAGGAAGTTATCTGGCAAATTTAGTGGTTTAATCAAGATGCCTTTTATAGAAAAATCAAATCTTCCGTAGAAGGAACAATTTAGTACTGTACAGAAGAATCAAATGAAAAAAAATTGTTAGTGTTTGAACGCATAATATCTTCATAATTTGAGCACACAATATTATTTGATTGAATTAGCTACTTCTATTTTTTCTTTTCTTTTCTTTTTAATTAGTTATAAAAAGAGTACATGTACAAATAGAAAACTTAATATTCTCAAAGAATTATAATTGAAGGACTTAATTGATAAATTCAAATTACTTAAGAACAAAATTGATATAAAAATTATTTGGAGATGAAATTGATACTAATCCAATAAATAAGGGGTATATTTGAGATTCTCCCATGATTTTATATATATATATATATATATATATATATATATATATATATATATATATATATATATATATATATGAATTACTACTTGTGTTCAAGATCTCTAGCTCCTCCTCCAGGAGTTTAAGAAACCTTTTCCTTGTCACATGATATATAAATCACGTATGCAGCAGTACCACTCAATCCTTGCCACATCAACTATCCCAAATTAATAGCATGTATTCACTAATTATTTCTACATCATAATATTAATAAGATTGTTGTGTATGAATTTAATTTTATGTAACTTCGCATATTGTTTTCCTAATTAAAAAAACAATTCTTCAATATATATATATATATATATATATTTGTTTATATATAAATTGAAATTAGCTTTACACGCTTGCTTTTGCCAATTATTGTATAAATATGTGTTTTTTCCAGGTGATAAAATATTTGAAATGATTAAAAACTTGAGCAACCGCGTTGTCTACAAGGCAAGGATGACTTAAATGTCATTATTTGTAGTTTCTTACAAGGAAGATGTTCGTGTATACGCACAAAAACAATTCCGACAAGATTTCTCTTCATACTTTAATTACTTAACTCGTGTTTTTTTGGCTTAGAAGGTCAGAGATTTTTCTTCAAGATAGTGATTTATTTGAAAGTATAGTTATGATTATTTTTTAAAATAATTTTTGTACTGAAATATATTAAAATAATTTTTTTATTTTTAAAAAATTATTTTTAAGATCAACGTATCAAAACGATCCAAAACATACAAAAAAATTAAGTTTTAATAAAAAAATAAATTTATTAAGAACATGATTTGCACCGCGTTTCCAAACAGTCTCTAAAAAAAACTAAAAGAATTAGCTTAATCTATTTTTATCTTTTAAATTCAGTATCTTATTTATCCATGTGAATATTCTAATTAATTGCATTAAGCTATTATTGTATTTTATTAGATTATTCTTTATTATATTCTCCTGATAGATATTTTTATCCACATTAACATAAATATATATTCTCACTAGAATTAGTTTACCTGGATTTCACCATGCATCCATCGAATAAAAAATTAATATATAATAAAAAAAAGAATACGCATAAAAGTTAATTTGTACATAACACATAAAGTTGGCATCCAAATATTATTCTCACACTATCCTTTTTTATTGGAGCCAACCATACGAATCATGATTATTATTTCCTTACCAAATTCAACTACTTGCTTCCCAAACTAAGCATCTTAGCTTTACGCAAACATGGACTGACCACTCTTGCAGACGAGCTACAATGATAGGCTACGCTTCATCTTCATCTTTATCTTCATCTTCCCAAGATAAATATTCTCATTTTAAGTCATGAGATGGGCTCTTCTACCATACACAAACACCTACCTTTCTAGTTTATGAATCTTAAACTCATTTTTTAAACTAAAAGCAAGATTGAGTTGTTTTTGTTTAGCCGTACACAGATTATTGTGAATCCTAGTAATTCAAAAGTGTAATTTATAGTTAATTAAACACTATAAAATTATGGCTTAATCTGTAAGTGAAAATTACCATGTAAATTGTAGAAAACAATAGCTGAATTTTTCATTAGTATTCTTCTCCTTGTAGGAGGAAATATATAGGCAGAGCTCTAAATAGGCAGTGCCCTGAATAAACAGAGCTCTGAATAGGTAACAATCTTATTCTAAGAAAGTGTAGTAATTTTGTACAAGATTTGATATGACTCCTATAATTGATCAGATTCACATAATTACTGCCTATACGAGATTTGATCTGAATAAGCAGTAATCAGATTACAAAATAATATTTAATCTAGTTCCTATAATTAATCAGATTACAGAATCGCAACTAATCATGTCAACACTCCCCCTCAAGTTGGAGCGTAGATATCAGTCATGCTCTACTTGGTAATTACTCTTTGAAATGCCGGCTTTGAAACGGTCTTGGTAAGAATATGAGCTAACTGATATGCTGACTGGACAAAGGGAAATTGTATGAGTTTTTGATCTAATTTTTCTTTGATGAAGTGACGATTAATTTCAACATGCTTCGTGCGGTCATGTTGAACAGGATTATGCGCAATAGAAATGGTCGCCTTATTATCACAGTGTAGAGTCATCGGGTCTATATAGTGAATCCCTAATTCTGTTAGGATCCTCTGAATCCATAATAATTCACATACCCCATGAGCCATACCTCGAAATTCTGCCTCTGCACTCGACCGGGCCACCACCTTTTGCTTCTTACTATGCCATGTAACCAGATTTCCGTTGACAAAAGTGAAGTTGCATGATGTAGATTTTCTGGTTGTTTGATCCCCAGCCCAATTAGCATCGGTATATCCCTCAATGCTAGAGACCCCATGTTTTGAGAATAACAAACCTTTGCCAGGAGTACCCTTCAAGTATCGCAAAATTCTATTCACTGCCTGCAAATGTTCTTCGCTAGGTGCATGCATAAATTGACTTACGACACTGACGGCATAGGCGATGTCCGGTCTTGTATGGGATAAATAAATCAGTCGACCAACCAACTGTTGATAGCGGCCCATGTCTATTGGAACCTGATTGGGAAATACACCGAGCTTGTGATTGATGTCCATAGGGGTTGATGCTGGTTTGCAAGCAAGCATGCCGGTCTCTGTTAGCAGATCAAGCACATATTTGCGTTGTGACATGGAAATCCCGTGAGCTGATCTGGTGACTTCAATGCCTAAGAAGTATCTAAGTTGCCCCAGGCTCTTCATTTCGAATGCAGCAGCTAAATGTTCCTGTAACAACTGCATCTCCTTTGGATCATCACCTGTTAACACCATGTCACCCACGTAAACAATAAGGGCTGTTACCTTTCCATTTTGGTGCTTTATAAACAGAGTATGGTCTGTATTACTCTGTTTATAATTGAATGCTGTCATTGCAGGTGATAACCGCCCAAACCAAGCTCTAGGGGACTGTTTCGGCCCATACAGAGATTTCTTCAAACGACAGACTTTGCTCCTAGTTTCAGACTTGCACTGCATACTTGGTGGTAAGTCCATATACACTTCTTCTTCTAAGTCCCCATTGAGAAATGTATTTTTCACATCAAACTGTTTCAAAGGCCACTCCCGATTGGTTGCTATAGATATGAGAATACGGATTGTGTCAAGCTTGGCAACCGGTGCAAAAGTCTCAGTATAATCCACACCGTATTTGTGTGTATACCCCTTTGCAACCAACCGAGCTTTATACCTGTCAATGCTGCCATCATTTTTAAGTTTCACAGTGAACACCCATCGACACCCAATTGTCTTCTTTCCTTCAGGTAGGGAGACAAGTTCCCAAGTTGAGTTCTTTTGTAGAGTTTGCATTTCTTCATTTACTGCATTGGCCCAAGCTGGATCTGTCAAAGCTTCCTGCACATTACTAGGGATGGATATATTGGATAATTGATTAATAGTAAGCGCATATGATTCAGACAACCTATGGTTAGAGACATAATTGTTGATTGGATATTGGATATTGACTCTATGATCGAGTTCATACTGTTTCTTTGGGACACCCTTGTTTGATCTTTGGGAACATCTTGGGGCTGCAGTAGCAGGAGGAACATCCTGGGCATAAGAAATATCAGTAAATGTATTTGACTCATCTGATATAGGTTGGAGGAGTACCTGGGATTCAACATTCTAAGAAGATTCGTTGGTTAATGGTGTTAACAAAGGCAATTCTATATTTATTTGTGAGTCTTCATCAGTGCTTCGGCCCCGTGACTTCTCATTAGTGTCGTTGCTCCCAAACTGTTCAATTATGTTTTCCAACTCAACAAATTTGTTCCTGTCACTCTCTTGTAGCAAATGTTCATTGCTGGATTGCTCCTCCTGGGAGGAAATGATGGAACCTTCTTTTGAATAAAATAATTCAATCTCACGGAAGGAGACATCTAATGTGATGTGTAACTTTTGAGTGTGAGGATCATAGCATTTATACCCTTTCTGTAAGTCTGAATATCCAACAAAAACATATCGAGTGGCACATGGATCAAGTTTAGTTCGTAACACCTTTGGAATGTGAACATAAGCAGTACACCCAAACACTCTCGGCTCAAGGTTTGGAAGGTACGGGGTGGACAATAAGGATTGCATCCGCTGTTGAGGTGTTTGAAAATCTATCACCCGAGAAGGTGTTCGATTGATCAGATACACAACAGACTTTGCAGCTTCTCCCCAATAGGACCGCGACATGTGCATGCCAAAGAGAGAGGCACGGACCACTTCTAAAATTTGCCTATTTTTTCATTCGGCCAACCCGTTCTGTTGTGGAGTATAAGTACATGAAGTTTGATGCCGAATTCCGTAGTGATGTAGATACTTCTGAACAGAGGTATCTAGGAATTCCATAGCATTATCAGTTTGCCAACTACGAATCTGTTTCTGATACTGAGTACCCATCATATGATGAAATTCCTGAAAAGATGTAAAAACATCATTTTTTTTTTGTGTAGCAAAGACATCCAAGTCATTCTAGTACATTCATCAATAAATGTGATAAAATAACGAGCTTTTGATATGGTAGAGATTTTACAGGACCCCATACATCAGAATGTATAACGGCAAAAGGTTCTGAAATTTTATTCAAACTCGGTAAATAAGTAATACAATGGCTTTTAGCCATTTCACAAATATTGCAATGAAACTCAGAATCATGAACGACGTTAAAAAGATACGGTTGTAATTTTTTAAGATATCCAAAGGAAAGATGTCCCAATCGTCGGTGCCATAACCATATTGTGGCTTGATCTGTATCTGAACTTCTAGTTTGATATGCTTGTCTAAATCTCTATCCTTTATTTTCTGTAAGTTCTAAATAATAGAGTTTGCCACGTTTAACACCATAACCAAGAATCTTCCAGGTCAGAATGTCCTGAAACACACAGAATAACGGCCAGAAGGTTACTGTACAATTAAGAGCAGAAGTAATTTGGCCAACTGACAACAGATTATGTTCAAGGGATAGGACAACTAGAACTGAGTTTAAAGTGAGATTTTGAGTTAAGATGACAATGCCTTCCCCAACAGTAGGAGAGGTACTTCCGTTAGCTGTGGAAATAAAAGAATGTGTGGAAGAGTGGAGGGATTGTAACTGACCAGTGTCTCTAACCATGTGATCTGATGCACCTGTATCAATTATCTAATTATTATCCTTAGTAATTGCAGAGAATGTATTTTCCTTACCAGTGCTGCTAGAGTGAGCAACATTAACAGTCGGCGGAAGGTTATCAGCAGCAGGCAGTTTATCAGCAACGGTAGTTTGAGCTTCAGTCGTGGTCATCATGGCTTTTCCTGCAAATTTCTTCCTTGGTTTCTTTAAGAAATCCCACCATTCATGATAACTAATGATCTCATAACACCTCTGTTTTAAGTGTCCTGATTCACCAAAATGCCCACAGACAAGGCCTGTGTATTTTCCAGCAGATGAATTATTTCGGTTCTTCATTGTTCCACAGACGGGATTGGTTTGTAAACATGGCAGAGTGCACGGAGTGCTCACTGGTTGTTCGATAGTTCCCCATGGTTTGTCTTTGTTGAAACTCCCTCTTTATGCATGTGTATGTACTCTCCAAGTCCAGTTTTGGATCTTTGCGTAATATTTCTCCGCGGACTTGCTCAAACTCAGAATCAAGGCCACTCAGAAATATATGAACATGAAGTCGATGCATTGTTGAATGCAGCTGGACCACTCCTTCAACTGTCTCTCCTTAAGAGGCAGTTCTGTGATCAATTTCTTGAAAAAGAGCCACTAGCTCATTGTAATAAATGGACACAGGTCTACCCTCTTGTTTGATAGAGAAAGATTTTTGATTTAATTCAAACAGACGTGTTTCATCTGAGCCATCATAGAAGGTCTTCGACAGAGCCTCTCATATTTCCTTGGCTGTGGATAGGCGAATAAATCGATGCTTCAATAACGGACTCATTGAATCAATAAGCCAACTTTTCACCTTTTGACTTTTAGTGATCCATGTTGCAAACATGAGATCTTCGGGTTCGGGTTTTTTTGCTGCTCCAGTGAGATATCCAGTTTTGTGATAAGCACCAATGCGCATCTCCATTAGTTGAGACCATAATGGATAATTGTTTTCATCTAATATGATGCTGGTAGGGAATGCAGAATTGTCTTGGTGAATAATAATGGGTGATGTTTGGATATTTTATGGAACGGGAACAATGGGGTTGAGGTTCGTCATGTAGTGTAGGATTCGTGTGGGATTCGTGTTTGATTAATTAGGCTCTGATACCATGTAGAAAACAATGGTGTTTACTAGTTGAATTTTTCATTAGTATTCTTCTCTTTGTAGGAGGAAATATAAAGGCAGAGCTCTAAATGGGCAGTGCCCTGAATAGACAAAGCTTTGAATAGATAACAATCATATTCTAAGAAAGTGTAGTAATTTTGTACAAGATTTGATATGACTCCTATAATTGATCAGATTCACATAATTACTGCCTATACGAGATTTGATTTGTGTAAAGGTTATAATGTTTACTGCAATGCCATAACACAGGCGTTGTTCTTATATTTATAGTAGGAGATAATTATATACAAACGGGTAAGGGATACACTATGAAAGTTGAGATACACTTGAAGTGATATTAGCCTGATCCTTATCTCCTTATGCATTAGTGGATAAGCTGAGATTAACTATATTGTTAGTGGGTTGGACTAGGTCTCTAATACGCCCCTTCAAGCACAACGGTATAGGAAGAACGTTGAGATTGGAACGCAGAACACCAAATTGTGAGGAAAAGAGTGGCTTGGTGAAGATGTCAGCGAGTTGATCTTTGCTGGAGATTAACTTGATGGAGAGAAGTTTTTTGGCTACCATATCACGTACAAAGTGGAAGTCAATTTCCATATGTTTCGTTCTTGCATGAAATATTGGGTTTGCAGATAGATAGGTGGCGTCGATGTTGTCACACCATAATACTGGAGGTTGAGACATACGAATGCCAATTTCAGAACATAATAACCTGAGCCAAGACAATTCCGCAGCAGTGTTTGCTAGTGATTTGTATTCGGCTTCAGTGTTTGATTGGGCAACTGTTTGTTGTTTGCGACAGCTTCATGATATTAAGTTCCTGCCAAGAAAAATGCAATAACCCCCAGTGGATCGTCGATCATCACGACTTCCTGCCCAGTCAGCGTCAGAGAATGCCTGGAGATTAGTGGATGTGGAAGCATAAAAGTGAAGTCCATGTTGGATTGTTTCCTTGAGATATCGAAGTAGACGTTTGACAGACTGCCAATGAAGGTCGGTTGGTTTGTGCATAAACTGTGATAGTTTATTTACACAAAAAGAAATATCTAGGCATGTGATGCAGACATATTGAAGGGCGCCAACGGCACTTCTGTACAAAGTAGGATCCAAGAGGAGATCACCTTCAAAACTGGAGAGATGAGTAGAGGAAGCCATTGGAGAGCTGATCGGCTTTGCATCTGCCATTTTTGTTCGTTTGAGAATGTCCATAATATATCCCTGCTGTAATAGTATGATTCCCTGATTGCATGGCATAACTTGAATACCAAGGAAATAGTTCAGTGGCCCGAAGTCTTTGACTGCAAAGTCATTGTGTAATTCTCGAAGTAGTGACTGAATAGCAGCATGACTGGAGCATGTGATAATGATGTCATCGAGTAAATTAATATCAATATGAGATAATCAGTGGAGCAAGAAATAAACAAGGAAGTGTCTGACTGTGAGCTAACGAAACCAAGTTGAATCAACTTGGAGCTTAACCGTGAAAACCAAGCCCGTGGGGCTTGTTTTAAGCCATATAAGGCTTTATGCAGCTTGCAGACATGAGACTGGTGTTGGGGATGAATTAAGCCAGGCGGTTGTGTCATGTAGACAACCTCAGTTAACGTTTCATGTAGGAATGCATTTTATATGTCAATCTGATGGATAGGCCAGCCACTGCAAAGAGCAAGAGAAGGAACCAGACGTACCGTAGTTGGTTTTATCACAGGGCTGTAAGTTTCACCATAATCTAGTCCAGGTTGTTGGTGAAAACCTTTTGCTACAAGTCGTTCTTTGTAGCGATCAATGGAGCCATCTGCTTTTTGTTTTAACCGGAACACCCATTTATAGCCAACGACATTTGATGCTTTTGAAGGGGGGACTAAAGTCCACGTTTGACTCTGCAGTAGTGCGTCAAACTCAGTATTCATTGCTTTTCTCCAACATGGGTGTTGCATGACAGTGGAGTAACAAGTGGGTTCCATGGTTGGTTGATTAGATTCAGTAAGAAGAGCTCGGGGTAAGGGATAATGGACAATGCCATCTGTATGAATTTTTGGTTTGGTGATGAGGTTCTTTGCACGTGTGGTCATGGGGTGAATTGATGAGGGGAGGGCTGTCTGTGAGATGGTGTCTGGGATAGTTGGGTAGGAAGGATCAGGTGGGGGAGGGGGGGTTTAAGGAATCTGAAATGGATAATGAGTGATTATGTGATGATGTTGTGTCAAGAGTCTGTAGGATGATTTTCTGTTGAGGATGGAATGTCCAAAGAAGATGCTACCGTGGGCTGATAGTCATGAGGAATGAGTAATGGACTTGGATTGTTGAATACCTGCACAGATATGTTAGGGGACAAAGAAGATGTAGGAGAAACAGACGTGCATGGAAAAGAGTTTTCATTAAATACTACATCCTGAGAAATATAAACTCTATTTGATGGTAAGTGAAGGCATTTGTACCCTTTATGAAGGGGACTATACCCTAAAAAAAGACACGGTAGAGATCGTGGTTGGAGTTTATTTTTATTGTAAGGACGTAAATTTGGTCAACATGCACAACCAAAAGTGCGTAAGAAAGAATAATCAGGTTCACGATGAAAGAGAGTGTGAAAAGGTGAATTATTTCGGAGCACAGGGGTGGGCAAGCGATTAATAAGATAACATGCTGTAGAAAATGCATCTTCCTAAAATTAGAGAGGAACTTTGGCGTGAGAAAGTAAGGCTAGGCCTGTTTCGACAATGTGTCGATGTTTGCGTTCAATTTTGCCATTTTGTTGATGTGTGTGTGGGCAAGAGACACGATGGGAGATACCGAGAGATTGAAGGAGTGTGTGAAAGGGACGGTATTCACCACCCCAATCAGATTGGACTGTACGAATTTTTTCCTTGAAAAAGCATTCAATATAATTTTTAAATTTTTGAAAAATTCTAGTGACATCACCCTTACAATAAATGGGATACAACCAAGTGTATCGACTAAAATCATCTAAAAAGAAAACATAATATTTAAAACCAGATTTAGAGCATATGGGAGCAGGACCCCAAACATCGGTATGGATGAGCTCTAAAGGACAGGTGGAGCGAGAGAGAGACACAAAGAATGGTAATTGTTTGGACTTGGAGCTGAGGCACGCGGAGCATGGATCAGTGATTGTGGAATTGGAAACTGGAAGTTGAAAGGAGGAGAGAATTTTTCTGACTAGCTTGAGTGAAGGGTGGCCAAGCCGTGAGTGCCACTGAGGAAGAGAGACACACTCACCAATTAAAGCGGAAAGGGGTGTTTGATGTTTAAAAGATGGAAATTGATAGAGACCATGACTATTCGGGTCGTGAAGCAACAACTTCTTCAAACGTCAATCCTTCAAAAGAAAATAATTTGGGTGAAATTCAAAGAAGGTGTTAGTATCAGATGTGAATTTATGAACTGATAATAAATTCTTGGAAATTTGAGGAACATGAAGAACATTAAGAAGGTCAAAGTGAAGAGTTGGAGAAAAGAGACGGGTGTGTCCAATATGATGAATGGACAGCCCTTTACCATTGCCAATTCGTATCTGATCAGGGCCATGGAATTCTTCAGATTTGAGGTTAAGGTTTTTTATGTCAGAAGTGACATGATGAGTTGCACCGGAGTCTGGATACCAATTGAGATCAAGACCATGAGAAGGAGCTAAAGGTAGGCCTGTGGTGGCTGAAGGGAGTCTCTGGAGAAGGACTCGTTGTAGCGATTGGAACAATCAAGAGCAATGTGTCCCACACGGTTACAAACTTGGCAAACAGGGCGAGGAGAAGAGCCACGGCCAGGAAAGAAGTGAGTGTTGCGCCCTCTGCCACGTGACTGTCGGTTGGAATATGGTCGTGAAGGCCCCCTTCCAGAAGGTGGGGCACCAAGGATGGAGTTGTAGCCGCTACGATGAGGTCGGAAAGAATTTCCTCCACGGGCAGCATAGTGAGCCCCAGTGATAGAGAGGTCAATGGATGAGTGATGGTGCTCAAGTCTGAGTTCATGAGAGAGGAGATGGCCATAGATTTCTTCCACAGATAGGGGTTCAACACGAGTTGTAACTGACGTTACAAAGGGATCATAATCGGGTCCTAACCCAGCAAGTAGGAAAGCCACCATTTCAAATTCATTAACAGGCTGACCCACGGTAGCCAAGGAGTCAGTGAGAGACTGGAACCGTTGAAAGTAGTCAGCAACAGAGGAGCTTCCTTTTTTTAAGGTGGCCAATTGATAATGAACCTGCATGGTGCGTGCACGAGATTGGGAAGTGAATAGTGTCTCCAATGTTATCCAGACAGATCTGGAGGTGATGCAACGTGTAACATGAGTGAGCATTTTTTCGATGAGAGTGGAATTTATGGCACCAAGAATGATTTGATCTTGCATGGTCCAATGTAAGAAGGCAGGGTTTGGAGAAGTGATAGTAACACCATTAATGATGGAAGAAACAGTGGACGGTGGGGGGGGAGTAGTGCCATCTACGTACCCGATGAGATTTCCACCTCTAAGATGAGGAACAATTTGAGGGAGCCATAAGGGATAGTTGTCCCGAGTAAGTTTAATAGGATTGAAGTTGGTGAAGGTGATCAAAGGAGGGGTTTGAGTGGAGGAGAGGGTTGCTACTGCAGACATGGTGAGGGAGGAAGAAGAGAGATTTTGACGTAAGTCAGGTGGGCTCTGATATCATGTAAAGGTTATAATATGTTTAATGCAATGCCATAACACAGGCGTTGTTCTTATATTTATAGTAGGAGATAATTATATACAAATGGGAAAGGGATACACTATGAAAGTTGAGATACACTTGAAGTGATCTTAGCCTGATCCTTATCTCCTTCTGCAGTAGTGGATAAGCTG
>Ga0325410_1002732_pt1 | contig 19743 bp, 13 predicted proteins | sample PopdelMetagenome_16_FD_206182 | JGI IMG/M metagenome (GOLD analysis project Ga0325410, IMG submission 206182) | Populus deltoides microbial communities from Bellville, Georgia, United States - Xylem-PdIQD-R3 | ecosystem: Host-associated > Plants > Phyllosphere > Stem > Wood/Secondary xylem... | reverse complement strand
GCTTTTGTGTTTGCTGTGTTAAAAACACGGTTAGGTGTTTGATAATATATTAAATTGTGTTTTATACTGTAGAACTCATTAAAAAATTGAGTTTCAAACGTAATTTTTATAAAGTATTTTTTATATAATTTTTAATTGAGTTTCGTAAAATTTTGTTTATTTTTGCATTTCAAAAGCATCTTTTTTAAAATTTAAAATTTTTTTATTTTTTTCTTTATTTTAAATTAATTTTTTTATATTTTCAAATCATTTTAATGCATTTTCAAGTAAAAAACACTTTTGAAAAGCAACCACAACCAAATATTTTATACATGTTTTTTACTGCATATAAACCTCAATCATAATTTTTATCAAACACTATTTAAATCCAACTAACCACACTTATCGATATTAATTTATTCTTTTTAAATCACAACTATAAAAGCTAAGACAAAAAAAGTTGGATTGTTATTTTTTATTTTTATAACTCTTGGTTTATCCTTATAACTAAATTATGGTACAGGATATGTTTAAAAATATAAGAAAAATTATTTTTTATTTTTATATGTTTAGAAATATGATAAAAATTATTTTTTAAAATATTTTTTATTTAAAAATATATTAAAAAAATATATTTTTTAAAAACTTTATTTTTAATATTATCACGAAACAAAACCTAAAAAAAAATTACCAATCCCCGTGCAAAAAGGAACCTACTGCCTAAAGTCTGACACCAAGGCAACCTCAATGAATTCCTAATGTTGCATGGGCCAAGTTCATTCTTCAACAAAAAGTGTATGCTGTTTCTGGTTTTTAGATAATACTAGCTTTTTGGCTCACATACATTACGCCGCAGGTCAGTATTTTTTTCAACCTTAAAAAATGTCAAGCCATTGGAAAGTCAAAGATTTGGTTTATAATAATTTAAACACTTTCATATTAGATGACATAATTTTTAATAAAATATTAAGATAATGATACAGTAGATCGTCTGGGGTCAACAATAATTAATCTGTGAAACACGTGATTTAGAATGTAAGATTGTGATAAACTATAAAACCCGTATCAAAACAAATAGTTTTATCGAAACACTTTCATATCTAAAGATCTAAAGCATAGCCAAGTGCTTTTTACTTTTAATGGTTTTCAAATAGTTTTACCATAATAATGATGAATCAAATATCAAAGATAGAAAAAAAAACTCAAATAAAAAAAAAGGATCAAGAAAAGTGATTTGTGTAAACTTATATCGATGGTTGGAGCAACGTTACAGATAAGACCAAATTTTTCCAGATGTAAGAAGAACAAAATTAAAGCGATGCTATGATTTCTAAAAAAATATATGAAATTCAAGACTCGGGTCATTGAGTTGATTGGATTTAATAAGTTCAGTCAATTTAATAACATTAAATACCAAGCAAACTTTGATGAATATTCTAAACCCAAGTTCCAAAATTATAAACTGTAAAATCTTAGACTTAAGCTCAGAAGCTCAATGCCTAACCAATTTAATATTGAAGAAAAAAAATCAATCCAAAAAACTTGTCTAAGCAAATAAAAAAGTAGCAATAAAAAGAATGCGAATTAAATTCAATAAAAAAAACAATGAAGGAGGATCAAACTGCAAAAACTAATTTTATAAATCACCTCCAATAAAATAATTACAATTAAAAGAATATGGACTAAATCTGAAGAAAAAAAATGAATGGTAGCTGCTGATTTTTTTGGGATGACGCGCAAATCAAGGTATATTATAGAAATGAAGGGGAAAAAAGAAGAAAATCAAACTAGTACAAAATTGGACAAAATCACCATGCACACTCCATTTAGAAAGGAAGAGAATGCCGAGACGAAATGACTGAACATAGCGAAACAACAACTTTGATTATAAAAGTCAATCGCATGTGCCGCCCGAAAATAGCAGAGTGGCTAACGTGTGTAATGCACGCATCAACAACTTTTTTTTTATTGTGTTCATCAGATTATTACATTGCCCAATACTATAAAAAAAACCTTTATGAAATTACAAAAAAAAAGCCCCTAAAGCCATGCTTTGATAATTTTATTCTCCAGGGAAATTGAGTCAATACATTGTGTTTTAAAAGAATAAAAAACCAAAAATGATCTAAAGCATAGTTAAGTGCTTTTTACTTTTAATGGTTTTCAAATAGTTTTACCATGCAAAAGAATTGTGAAAAAGATCAAAATGCCCCTTAAAAATTCTAAAATGACAAATAAATCCCATAAGAATGCAATTTTACACCAAGACACAATCATATATTTTTTTTCAAAGAGAAAATGCATAATTTTACTATTTCAATTCATAGTGAATCACATTTTTATTGTAGTATTTTTTTTCCACACTGTTTAGGTTTTTCGTTAATTAGAAATTATAATGGATATAGGATGCATCTCCATCTTCATAGAGGTTCTTTTACCTCCAAATTTGTCTTTATTTATATCATAAAATGAAAGCATGGCTCTAAAATTTGAAAATTCAGGATTTAATTTAATGTTTTTTTATTGATTTTTATTAAATTTAAATTTTATTGATTTATCTTAAATATTTCATTTCAATTGAAATTTAGTTATTTAGATTCTCATTAAGAATAGATAATTAAAGCGCTTAACTCATAATTAATTAACAATTTCATTCAATTCCTACAAGATGCATATCAATATAACCTTCCAACATATATATTGGAATTAGCATATATTGAGAAGGTATTGAATCAATTTTTTTTAATAAATAAATTCAATCACAACTTTGAATATAGAGTTGATAATCAAGTAAAAAAATGATATTATTAGTTACATAACTATAATGAAATATAAACTTAATCAATTTTGAAATAGAGTCAAAACTAATCCTTTTATTTTTCTTTCTTGAAAGAAATCATGAATTGAAATCCTGATTCATATAGATAAAAGTTGTGTAATGAGAGCAAGAGTTTCTAGAAACATTTAGAATATTTTATTTCCGAGCAGAAGAATTTTTTTTTTTCAAATAGTGTTCCCTCAATTATCTATTAATCACAAGCTTTTTAAATAATAATATTTTTTATTAAATAAAAATATAAATAAAATAAAATAAATTTCATCAATGTGATCTTAAAAAACGTAGATTTTTATTAATAATAATGTTTTTTATTTTTTATAATTCTACTGTTGGAAAAATTGGAATAAAAACAAGAGAGACAACAACGAGTGGCAACCATGTAAATAAAAGGAACATCGACAGGTGTTGATAGCCCCGTAAAATACGCGCTGCCATCACCATCCCGAGAGGCTCGAGTCCCAATATACCCCCTCCGGCCTTACCTTCAATTGGCACAACTAACCTTTTTAAAATCAAGACCTCCCCTTAATTACTAATTAACCTCTTCCAATCTTTTATTAAATTTTTAATTTTTTGGGTTATTATTTTTTTAAATGAGAGTAATTTTTTTTTATTAAATAATTATGAAGTTGATATATGCTCGGAATAAATCTTCCAATAAAATTAAAAGCTTAATACAAGGTTTAGTAAATTAAGAAAATAAGTTTGAAGGGATATAAAGTAATAATTATTTCTATTAATCAAGAAAATCCAATAACTAGTGGTAAAAAAAGCCCAGATTATAAGCTGTTCTAGTTTGATTGGATGGATTCAAATTAATAAGAAGAAATTTACATTTAAAAAATTTAAAATAATATTATTTTAAATTTTTTTATAAAAAAATTAACTAGTGTTTGTGAGATAATCCACAAAATTAATCAAAACTTAACTTTTTAAATTTCTTTAAAAAAAAATAACGGTGTGATTGTAACGAACTCTTTTTTTTTTTTTTTTTTTTTTGTATTTTGAAAATTCAATCTGGTCTCTTAATTACAACAACGACAAATATGTGCTGCGTAGGGAAAGCAACAAAGATCTTCACAACTGTACTTCCAATTCTCGCCACCGCCGTAAAAAATCACACAATGCTCTGATGACGACTATGATTGTCACCATCCACAATTAACCTTCCCTGATCCTACCACAGAAGGACCTTATGGGCTGACCCCAACGAGCACGGCGGGCATCTCCCAGTCCAGCCCACCACCATCTACTCCTCCGGACAGATTTTTTCTAAATTGCTTTTAAAATATAAAAATAAATAAATATTAGATCTCGTTTATTTGCTGAAAAATAGTATTTTTTAAAAAGTAAATTATGAAAAAAATAAATTTTGAGAAAGTATTTTTCAATGTTTAGTAGTGTAATGGAAAATAAGTTGGAAAATATTTTCCAGTATTTGATTATATCATGAAAAATGAGCTGGAAAATAACTTATTAATGTTTTATTTTTCTCAAGTTATTAAAATAATGAGAAACAAATCTTACAAATTAAAAATTTGAATGAGAATGAAATTGAAAAAAAATATAATTTCATAAATTATCTCAAAGAAAATAAATAATAATCAAAACAATAGAGATCAAATCTAAAAAATAAAAAAATAAAAGATGAAAAAATTAAAATAATAATAATTAACATTTCATAAATTATTTCAAATAAAATAAGTAACAATCAAAAGAACGAGGACCAAATTTGATAGATAAAAAATTTTAATAAAAAATGATAAGAAAAAAGCAAATAGCAATTATAAAAATAAGGAACAAAATTAATATAAAAATTAAATTTTAAGAGATGAAATTGAAAAATAAATATTCAAAACAAATTATATATAGCAATCAAAAGTTTGAGGATCAAATTTGATATAATCAGCAAATAATGACATTTCTAAATTTTTCACAACTTTCGGAAAGTGTTTTTCGCCTAAATTTTCCAGGAAAATACTTTCTTAAGAACCAAGCCAAATTTTCCTTTGACTTGAAAATGTTTTCCGTTGACCAACTTTTCTAATGGCAAACAAACATAAGAAAGTTTGGAAAGTGGTTTCCCGGAAACCACTTTCCGGAAAACAAACACAACCAAAAGGAAAAATACTTTTCTGAAAACCAAACCAAATTTTCCATTGACTAAAAAATGTTTTCGTTGATCAACTTTTCTAATAGCAAACAAATACAAAAAAATTTAAAAAATAATTTTCAAAATCTACTTTTCAAAAAACAAACAATACCTTATCCTTTCATGTGAGAACAGAGAGACATGTGCTTCACTGACACGGTGGCATATACAGGAGTAGCATATTTATGGACCTTGCAACTTGTTTAGGCCATGGAATGCAGCCGTCGAGGTTTGAAGAGTTGGGCACAAGAGATGTTTACAGAAAATTACAATTAGCAGCATCATTGTTGCAGATTTTTTTTGAGTTCATCAGTTTCAAGTTCCGGGACACTGCAAAAGATTGCAAGAACAGAGAAGTCAATGATTTCTCAGAGAATTATTTATGGTGCGATAGCTTTATCAACAGGAGCACACAGCTTCCCATATCTTCGTACAGACAATCACAGCACATAGACGTCCGTAAGGGCCATTTCATTGGGTAATGTGCTTATTTTTTTGAGCTTGTGAATTGTAAGTATTTATATAAAGACTAGAGAAGGAGGCAATGAAATCATAGCTATGTCCATGATCTTTGCCAAAAATATTTTTTTTGGATTCGAGAAAATCTCAAAAGTGTATTTTATGGGTTCAGGTGAGGAAATAAAATCCTAGCTATCCTAGGCTTTTATAAAAGATACACGCTCTGACTCGAACTCGAGACCTGCTATGCAGATCTCAAACTCTTTACTAAAAATATGCTAATAATAATGACACAATCATATACTATAATAATGTTTTTGGAGTAATACTTGTAAAACCCAAATCCGTAAGAAGAATTTTAAACCAAATTAGTTCACATACCTGCATAATTATCACAAAATAATGTTATTGGAGTAATACTTGTAAAACCCAAATTTGCAGGAAGAATCTTGAGTCAAATTAGTTCACATACTGCAAATGCCCTAGCACAATATTTTTCTTCAGCACTAAAGCGAGCTATCATAGTTTGTTTGTTTTTTTTTTTTTCAAGACACTAAATGTAAACTCTTGGCTAAGAATAAAACAATAAATAAACTCCCAAATAAAAATAAAACAATAAATAAATTCAACCTAGAAATAAAATTAGGTTAAATTAAGATTTAGAAAAAAAATTATTATGTCAAAAGTGAAATTGTAAAAGACATAAAAACATGGGGGGTGATAAGATAATAATCAATCACAGCTGGTAGTAGAGATATGACAGCAGGATTTCTGTGATTGATCACAGCAATATAAGGATTCTTATAATCCTATAATTATGCAGTTACCTGTAATATAGGTAACAATCACTCATGTAATTAATATATATATTTTTTTGATAGTCGACAATTAAAAGGAAATATTTTTTCAATTTTTGTTATATCTATCGCAGTCGCTGAAGCAGCTATCGGGCCGGCTATAGTTTTGTCAATTTATCGTAACAGAAAATCAATCCGTATTAATCAATTGAATTTGTTGAATAAGTAGTATTAATCATATAAATTATTTAGATTCATTAATTTGAATTGACATCTATAATACATAGCGTATCTGATAATGTTTACGAAAACGTAAGAAATTAAAGTACACACACACGTCTAATAATAGAACCACCGTGTGGGTTTTCTTTCCTTTCCTTTGTTTGCATAATTCTAGGGGGGGTTCATATTATGTTTAATGATGGTAAAAGAGGGAATCACCCTAGAAAAGAGCTCAAAATGAGGGGGGTTTCATCTCTTCAACCGTCAGCAGCAAACAAAAGGGAAAGAGAGGAAAATTCTTAGAGAAACCAAGAGAAAATCAAGGGATATAAGGAGGAATTAAGAGAAACATATACACACACACTTCTAAACACCAGATTAAAAAGTAAAAAAAAAAAAGCAAAATAATCAAAGAAGAGGGGCTGCATAATCACGACAACAAGGAAAAAAAACAAGATTAAAAAAATTCTTGACTAGTTGAGATTCAAAGACTTGAAGAACACCTGGTAAGGGGTTCTAGATCTACTTTAGTAATTTCATGCAATTCAAATAACATTTGAGTTTAGAAATCATGAATTTTAGGTTACGGTTTATAGAAATATTTTGAGGAAATGCAAAATAACTATGAATTGATCAAATCGAGTTAGTTTGGGTTGTGCTACGTATTAAATTTAGTGTAATTGATAGAGAAAAAACATAGGGTCCTTAAGAACCCATGTGGCCGGCCAAAGAGGAAATATAGATTTATGATGTATAATTGCATGTAATTGAGTGAAATTGTTATGAACTAATGTATTTTATATGAAAAATGATTTTTGAAAGAATTGAATTATAATTTGAATATTTATTGAAGTCATTGTATAATCGAAAATTTTGTTAACATGAATATTGCGTAGATTGATTTTAGATGCTTGAATAAAATGTAAATGAGCATGAAGGATTTTAGAGAATTGAAATTAATGATATTGCAATATATATGAAAAAAAATATTTGTTGTAAAAAATAAAAGCGTGTAGGATGTTTTGTTGATTATAAGATTTATGGACGAAACATGTGACAATTTCATCCCTTGATTTCTAAGGAGATTTTAGGCATGAAAATGATGAAATTTGAAATTCATCTCTTATAGAAGTTATAGATAGGAATGTTAAATTTCTAACAACACTGATTTTGTATAAATTGAAGTTATAAAACTCCATTTATGAAATAAAACCGAATAAAAGTCTAAACCGAGAGCAGCAAGACATATTCCACATGTTGTTGTAATTGATGATTTTTGATGTCTGGATAGAAGAACTGTCATCAAAGTTGTAGAAAGATGTTTTAGATTTCTAAAAGAATTAATCATACATCAAACTGAGTTCTATAACTCTAATTATGATTAAAATACTGAAAAATGTTCAGAGTCAATTATGATAAACCGCCTGGAATTAGTTAGTTTTCACCTCATATTTGGAATTGCCTTGCTTAAAATTCTGATTTTTTGTTGAAGTATCAGGAATGAAAAGGAGTGTAAGAAATGGTTGCATGGACGCGATTATGTGAGATTTTCTTTGTTAATAGAATTGGAAAAATGGGGAATTAGATGAAAAATTTAATTTGAAATGCACTAAATGAAAGATGATAGTTTTGGTAAAATAAGTCAAGCTGAATTGAAATTGGCTAGTTTAAATTGTTAGATAAATATCTGGAAATGAGAATTTATTTGGTAATGAATATAAGAATGAAATTTGATATGCATATTGATACAAGAGAGGTTTCGAGAGCTATACAACAACAGAGAGGCACTCCAAAATCTTCAACCGCATGTAGGTGTTCAATACCTTAACATTTGTTTTTGTAAGATTGTCATTATAATATTTTAGATATGTTATGTTATTTTATATTTGATTTGTAAAATATATAGTGGAATTAATCCTGGTGATGAGATTAATACTTGGTAAAGGGTAATGGATTTAGTCCCAGTAATGGGATTAATACCGAGTAAAGGACAATTGAATTTGTCCTGGTAAGGAGCAGTAGATTTAGTCCCGGTGATAGGATTAATACCCAGCCGGTAATGGACAATGAAATTCATCTCAGTAATGGAATTAATGCCCAATAAGGGGTAGAAAAAATTAGTTACCGATGATGGGAATAAAGTCTAGTAACATACATAAGGAATTAATCTTTCCTGGTATTGGGATTAATATTCGATATAAAGGAATGAAAATTATATTCCCAGATGTAAAATTGTTACTCGATAATTTTGTTATAAGTGGAAATAATGCCTATAGTTAGGCGAACAAAGAATTACCTAGTGTTGGGTTTTAGTTGAAAAGAGCTTAATATGGAGATTATAGTTTAGGAAAGAGGTTGTGTATTAGAAATAATGATAAATGAGAAATATTGACAAAGAAAATAAACCATGTAAATTAATGATGAATTATGTTCATACATGCCACAACATTTATCTTAATAGTTTAAGTAAATTATTGTTATGTACTTAATTGTTATTTGTATATTAATTATAGATACCTTTCAGCCTCGAGCATCATAATGGATATTTAGGGATCTTTTGTTAATTTTGTAAAGGATTATAATAATTATCCTTTTGTAATTGAATGCCAATTTCACTTGAATTATGCAATTATAAATTCAACTTAATTGTGCTAGTGTATGATGTTGTATTTATGCTTTTTTGACGTAGCTTAGACTAATAGCACCAAATAATTTATGGTTATAAATCTTTGATTTGAATTTTGAACATTATAATTGAATGCATGATGTGATATTAAAATGAATTACAATGATTGTGATGAGTTGTAATGCGAAATGGTGAGACTAGGATGGTTGGGCAATGATTGGGATATGTGTGATAGGTACATTGAAGTGTTACTGGTATTTACCGCTAACTTGGGACCTCCCGGTATAGAAAAGGCTTTGCCAAAACTTCAGTAGATTCCCGTAAAGCTAAGCTTATATATATATATATATATATATATATATATATATATATATATATATATAAGCTTAGCTTTATATCTAGTGGTAGATTAATGATCTAGTGAATTACCTACCCAATCAGAATAAGTGTAGCCTGTAATATTAGTGTGACCATTACGAGTCATAATAATTTCACTACCAATTTTTCTTTAATATACAGTAAGATATGTTTTACCATACCAAGATGCTGAACAGTTAGAGCATGCATATATTGGCTGATTAGACTGACAACAAATGTAATATCAGGTCGTACGATTGTTAAGTAAATTAGCTTACCAATAATCTTCTGATAATGATTGTAAGGTGCAAAAGGTTCACATTAAGATCCAGAGTCAATTTGTTGTCTAAAGGATTAGTAACATGCTTCATATATGACATCTCAGCATTTTATAATAAATCAACAGTGTATTTATGTTGATTTAGAAAGAAACCTTTTATTGGAGGCTGTCTTTTAAATACCTAAAAAGTACTTTAAAAAGCCAAGGTCTTTAATTGAAAATTATTGTTTAAGATTCTTTTTTAGTTGAATTATATTGCGATTATTGCCAATGATGATAAGATCATCCACATAGATAAGCACAACTAGTTTATCTACTTAACCAAGCCAAACAAACAAAGAGGAGTTTGTAGAGTTCTTGTAAACCCCAGAGCTTTAAGAGCAATGCTTAATTTTGCTAGCCATGCCCGAGGACTTCACTTCAATCCATTAATGGATTTATAAAGTTTGCAAACCAAATTAGAGTGTCCACTCTGAAGGTGTCTATGGGGAAGCTTCATGAACACTTCTTTTTCAAGTTCTCCATGTAAGAATGCATTTCTTACATGTATTTGACACAATGACCATCCATGATTGATAGAAACAGATAGTAGGACTCTAGCAATTGTCTTTTCATAGTTAACACCGAATTTCTAAGCAAATCCTTGAGTTATAAAGCGAGCTTTATGTCGATCAAATGACCCATCTGAATTGAACTTTGTTTTAAATATCCAACAACAACCTACTGCTTATGTTGCCTACAGGGAGAGGAATTATACTCTATATATGGTTTTCAACAATAGCTTTCAACTTCTTATTTATAGTCTATTGTCATGCAACTTGGGATTAGGCTTCTTAGAAAGTCTTTGACTTATGAATATTTGATATAGATGTAAGGAAAGTAGTGTGGTTTAGAGACAGTTGGTGATAAGATAAAAACTTAGCTACAAGGTACTTTATATTATAGGTGATGTCGCATCTGACATCACGGCGACCTAAAAAAATTAGAAAAAAAAAACAGATTTCTGGCATTTTGTTCTTTGATGGGGAAGGACTAGTTTTAGGAGTCGCCACCTAATATTATGGTCACTAGGAACTCTAACTGGTCAATGTAGATTTTATGGTGCAATACTAGTTACGTAAAAGGAAATATATTATCACCCCTTAAGCGTCCTAACTGAGGTAGGCTGCATTACTGGTTTTGTAGGCTGCATTGTTGGTTTTATAGGCTGCATTATTGATTTTGTCTTAAATTGCTAAGGGTTTATTGTACTATGCTACCGATGATCTGCTTATAATATTCCTGACTCTAGCGTCAGTAAATATTCAACTACAGATACTTACAACTTTTGCATTGGTAAATATTCCAGTAAAATTTGAATTGAAAGCAAAGCATACATATATATATATATATATATATATATATATATATATATATAAAAGACATGTATGTATCGCTTATCAGATTTGCAATTCATAATAAAAATCCACAAAGTAATTATACAGTGAAATACCTAAAAAAACACGAGGGACCTATAAATAAACTAAAAAAGGTCCACAAATGTTTTTGAAATTTTCTGATATCACAAAGAGGCTCGTTTGACCAAATATCAAAACAAAGAGGAATAAAATAAAGAGAATTGGCATAAGGGTGTGTTTTGCCAAACACACCCTTGACCCAAAATAGATTGGGTGGCTTGGCATGAGGGCCAGACCCAGCCCAACCAATCTCTGTTTTTTTTGGGTTGGATCTGACCCGACCCTTACAGGTGGGGCTAGACCCAGCTGGCCCAGCCTAGTCACTGGTCCAAACCAATAACCCGGCAGGTCATTGTGCATGCATGCGTGAATTATTTAATTCACGCATGCTTTGCATAGTGATATGGTAATTATACTTTTAAAAGGGGGGAAACCGTAAGCTTACCTGTGTAGCTGGGAACGAAACCGAAAATGATGGTGTATTGGACGATGCTCTCTCTGTTCCTCTTTTTGTTTGTTTCCCTTTGGTTGTTCTTTTCTTCGGCTTTGTTTTCTCTGTTCGTATTCTCTAGTCCCTTTCGCTCTTCATTTCTGTCCCTATTTCTATTTGTTTGCTTATCTCTCTACTGGTTTTTTTTTTTCTTCCTTCCCTAGTGTTATGTCCTCTTTGCCTTTGCTCGTCTTCTATCCTTTGGTTTTTCGGTCTGTGTTCTCTATTTTTTTTCTTTGTTTTTTTTGTTTTTATCATGGCCTTTCTCCAGCTTTTATAGCCAGAGAATGCCATGCGGTCGCCTTCAAATAATGAGGCAACCTTGCATGGACTTAATGCAGGAGTAACGGTCGCGCGACTCTTTGATGAAATTGAAAAATAAGAATACAATTTCATAAATTATTTTAAATAAAAAAAATAAAGAATAAATATAACAAATTAAAAAACTAAATAATAATAATAATAATTTCAAATAAAATAAGTAGTAATTAAAATAACAGGGATCAAATCTAATTAATAAAAAATTTTAATTAAAAAAAGGATAAGGAAAAATAAATAACAATAAAAAAAATAAAAAACATAGTTGATATAAAATTCAAATTAAATCAAATTTTACGGGATAAATATAAAAAAAATCAAAACAAAATATATAATAATTAAAAGATTGAAGACTGAATTTCATATAATTAACTAATAATAAGATATATATATTTTTTTAACTTTGAACAATGATTATTGTGAACAAATTCTTGTAAAATAAAAGAAAATTAAAAAAAGGGTTTTATTCCATCCATGCACATGCTGATGGTATTGAACCAGTCCATCTTCAAACAAGTTTTCCTTTCTTTTTCAAGCTTGGAATTGATTATACGAGAATGATTAGGGTTTCGAAATATTGTATTTGATTATTTTAAAGCTCTATATTGATTGACATGATAAACAAAAAATTCTTTTATATAAAAGTTTAATTTCTAGCTCCATTTGTTTTTTGTCGGTTTCAATTGTAAAGGGGCTGACCCGGTGGATTGAGAAAAGATCCAATATAAATTGACTAAAGGCCTCGATTAAAAACTAGGGCAAGTAGCCCAACTAATTGATCAGAGGGTACTGAATATATCAAACTAGGACCAACCTAATATATGTAATAAGCCCACGCCAAGATTTCAATGTCCTATTGCCAATTATTCATTATTAACAAAAACTAAAGATTAGGGGTAAAATACTTTAACATTTTTTACGATTTATCCTTTTACAATTTACTAATAGTGTATTAAAAAAAAATTAATTTGTTCATTAAACCTTTTTTTTGGCACAATTAGGCCATATAGATTTGAACCCAATTACATGTTTTTTTTAAGAAAAAGTTAAATTGAAAGAAAAAGAACTGGAGTGAAAAACGAGGGTGATATAAGTGGCGGCTTTGAGATTTTTTGAACAGTTCATATTCATCCCTCATCTTTTTTAACTATTAGGTAATCGATTCCTATAATTTTGAAAAAAAATGAATTTTAAAGCCAAACTTCATTTCTCTTATTTTTTAGTGGAGGAGAAAGAGAAGGTCACTAGATTTCGGTTTAGAGAGAACAAGATTTATTATTACCAAGGATTTAAACTTTTACTTTTATTCTTACCATTATATTTCTCGTTATTAAACAACACATAAGGTTTGGGAAGATAATATGTATTTATTGTGTTAACTAGTCTCTATGTTCGTGTGTGAAAAAATATATGTTACTCAAATTACAGCGAATACATATGTTCATCAAGAAGAAAGATCTGCTTTAAACATTAGAAAAATACCAACAAATAGAAACTTGACTTAGAAAAATAATTAAACAACAATGTAGCTTACCTTAGGTGGGGTGCACTAGGGGTGATGCATCTTTTTCTTGCATAACTAGTCCCTTACCCGGACTTTCGCAAACCATAGGTTTCTTAGTAACCATAATACTAGGTGACGACTCTTGAATCTTAATCATAATTTTATGATTAAACCCAAAACCTTTTCCTTTCCCAACACCACCTCTAAGGAGGCATCTTAAAGTGAGCCGCTCAACGTCACCTCGCGACACAAACATCTAGCAACATTAATAATCAACTTAAAGCAAGATTAAACAAGAAAAAAATAACATTTTTATGCATTAATCAAAATCCAAGCTCAAAACTATACAAAACCATAACAAATCCAAAATATCATTAAAACATGCAAGCAAGAGTTAGATCCTATGGGTGTGCCAAATAGACATTACCTCCTAGATTAAGGGAAGTTTACACCTTAAAAGCTCACTAATGATTGTAGCCCCTTTATGCTTTTCTTTTGCAAAGTTTATCTTTACCACACTCAATGCTTGATCCTTTGATCAAAATAAAAAGTTTTTGAAGTGGTTTTAATAACTAGAAGTTATGTACCTTGCTGGTTTGCAATGTTGGTTTTGTAACAAACTTGGTTTTGGATATTCTTAGTGGTTTTGCTAAAGTTAGAGGTTAAGGAGTTGTTTCTAGCCTTTTTATCTTGAGAGAAACATGACAGAACTTTGATAAGAACCCACTGAGAAGGTTTAAAGTGTGAACATATGAAAAAATCAGTGGTTTTGGACAATAGGTATCACAATTGTAGTCGACTGAGCTGACCACTTTCGAAGCCTTGTCATAACACCTTTGACATCATTATCATCGAAGACTACCTGAAGTTAGAAGAAGGGGTGCACACTTTTTCTTTGGATCTAATTTTTTTCCATTTAAAGGTATGTAGCTTCACATTCATTTGTTTAAAAATATCAACTTGATTAGCTTAGAACTACCCAAAGAAAAAAAATAAACAATGGGCAAACATCATGTCGTTTACCCTCTATTCTAAACGATTCGTTTTGAATATGAACCAGACAATATGTCATCTAGGTTAACCACTAAGAAAGTAGGCTTCTTAATATATGATTTGGTCAAAATTCAATTCAGTCCCTATACTCTCAAATCTTATTGATTATATCCTTAATTACCCTTTAACTTTAAATTTTGTGAAATTTTATCCTTGCCAAATTCAATTACCAACCCTAGAGTCCAGTTCCTTTTTTATTATTATTTTAATCATTGGTTTCTAATTTATGTGAATTGACCCTCAATTGACAATTTATCTTTCAATTTTCTTTAATTTTGGCTACTAATTTTGCTGATTGTAGTTCTTGAAGCCATAAGCCTTTTTTTGTCTTGATTTTGAATTTCTTCAATCAAGTCCTTAATTTCTCATTAAAACTTCAATATTTATACAATTAAACTCCTGATTTGACCAAACTAACTTTTTAAAATTGCAATTTAACCACCAGACTTCAATTTCTTCTGATTAGAGCCCAAATTAAACTCAAAACCAATTTTTATTGCAATTAAGCTCTTAATAAATTCAATTAAACCCTGAAAATTTTCAATCGAGTCCTTAAACATTCAATTTTAAATTTTGCTTTTCAAATGAAAATTTTCTTGTCAACAGGGCCTTCACCAGGACATATTGGATTGCTAATTTTTCCAGCCTTGTATATTTTGATCCTTCCAGCTAGTGTTTGACAATTTCCTAGGTGTTCTTCATATTATCTCCACTAATATATATATATATATATATATATATATATATATTATTTAACTTTTTTCATTTTTCATTGTTTTTTGTATTTCCTTTTTTGATTTTTTTTCCTCCTTTTATCTTTTTTGTATATTTAATGAGCCTCTAAAATGGGTAACAATATGGGTCATGAGATTATGACAAAACTATAGAAAGAAAATTAAAAAATAATTATGATTATGAAGCCTATTTCTCAATCAATCCAATATTTAAAGATGAAATTGAGAAAAAAAATAAATGTAAAAAACAAGAAACAAAACTTGAGTCAACACGGTTAACTCGTAAAATTCCCGATCTAGGTCATAAGACTATGATAACTTTATAGAAAGCAAATTATAAAGTCTAATACTTAGTAAACTTAATGTTGGAAGATGAAATGAAAAAAAAAAAAAACATAAGTTGAAAACCTAAAAAAATGCTCTCAATTTTTTTTTAAATTTTGAGGACTAAAATGTAAAAGTCCTTGGCATTTCATTGCTCACTACTATAGTGAAATGCCAAGGAGTTTTGGTATATTATTAGATTGGTGACTTGCGCTGCACCACGGGCTAGTAAAAAATTATTAAGCACACAAAAGGGATGCATAGATGATGACAATATTTATAAAGAAGCAAGAAAAACCTGCAACTCGAGTTGTTAACTCGACAGAATTCAATAAGATTGGGCAAAAAAAAATATTTGGCAACAATCAAACAAAACAAATGAGCCACCGATATTATACCAAGAAGAAAAGGGAAAAAAAAAAGATCGTTGGCAACTCACTACCTCTCCATTGTGAACATTGTACATCACAAAAAAACATTTGCTGAGATGGTTCAAACTCGACCGTAAAATTTGCACGATGACATGAGAAGAATTCGCATGGGTCATTAAAGTAAAGTCCCGAAAAAGATAATCAAACAAAATAAAACAAAACAAAGTGAGCATCCACCTATATTCAATAAATCAATTTTATTTAATTCAAGAATAAAACGTATTTTAAAAAATAAACTTAACAAAGAATAATAAATAAAAAGAGCTTAGATAGCCCAATTAAATAAAAATAAATGATAAAACCAAGTTCTTAAAAAGCATGGAAAATAAAAAAACAAAACTCAATTTCCAATTGAATAAAAGTTGAAGGATAAAATCAAAAAAATATTAGCTTAAAAACATGATAAAAAAAACCTAAAGCAATCCTAGGCAAACCTCATAAAGCTAGGTTAATTTTTAAAGTTTGCAACCTGTGAAATCTTAGACACAAGCTTAACCAAACTCAAATCCAAACCAATTAAATGTTGAATAATTAAATCGTGTAAAAAAAATATTGCTTTTGAAAATCTTCCAAAGCAAAAATTTTTTAAAAGAATGAGAATGAAATCTATCAGGAAAAAAATTTATGGAGGGTGGGATAAAAAAAAAGCAACTCTAAATATTATCTTAGACTACAAAAATAGCAAACAAAAGAATGATAAACAAATTTGACAAAACAAAAATTTGAATAGGGATGAAATTGAAAAGAAAATCTAATTCTTTGAATTATTTCAAAAAGAATTATAACCCAAAGAATAAAGACTGAATAAAAAAGAAACAGAAGTTTAGGGGTGACTAGAAAAATCAGGTGGTAGGGTGCAAACACTGAGTAAGAGAGGGGAAAGAAAGAAGAAGAAGAAAAAAGTGTCGTCGGTGTCAAACCAAACCTCTTATTGGTGCACACACCATATATCTAAGGAGAATATGATAATATGAAGCTGGAGCCACCTTAAACTGGAATCAGTTGTTCGCGCTATTCGATACAATTAAGAGATTGACGTGCTGATGCATGCACAATACACGTAAACCCTTTTTTTTATTCCTTTTTAATTATTAGAATGCTTAAATGACCCCACCCTAATCAATTAATTAAAAAAAAAAGAAAATGCATGTTAATATTTTTTTTAAATTCTAAGGGTAAAAAGGTTATTTTACTATGCATTTTAATTGAAAATACAAAACTAGCTTGAGTAGAAGTTCAAAAACTAATATCTTTTAAAGGTAGTGTTGTAAATTCGGTGTTCAACCACAACGCAAAATACTCGTTCTATCCCTAATCAATTTTAGAACACAATTTTTTCCAAGGAGAAGACTAATTTACCTTTAAACACATGGCAAAAAGCTGTTTTTTTAAGCCAAGAAGGAGAAAGTCTACAGTGAACTATTTCTTGAAAAATATTTTGTTTTTCATTTATATATTTTTTTAAAAATAAAAACCCAATAATTAGTGGTCAAAATCATAATAATTGAACTATCACAAAACCCATATTATTTGTTCGCTTGGATAGATTCAAATTAATAAAAATATTTTATTTTAAAAAAATTAAAATAATATTATTTTTATTTTTTATAAAAAAATTAATTGAAATATTTTGAAACTATTTGGGGTAGCAATTGTTTTTTATTTAAAAATATATCAAAATAATTATTTTTAAAATTTATTTTTAATATTATCATATAAAAACAATCTAAAAATACTAAAAAATATTAATACAAAAAAATTAAATTTTTTTAAAATATTTTTCAACTTCATTTTGAAAGACCCTTTGACTATGTTAAATTATTTTTTTTAACACCTAACTCGAGCAAGAAAAGAGTCTACCGGATCTAAGATTAATTTATTAGGCAGGACAAGTTTAATCAATAAAAGAAATTATTTGGGAATATGATGTAAACTGTATTTTTAAAAAATTTAATTTTTTATGTTAAAATTTAATATATTTAATATATTTTAGATTGTTTTAATGTGTTGATATTAAAAATAATTTTTTAAAAATAAAAAAATATTATTAATATATATTTCGATATAAAAAATTATTTAAAAAGCAACCGTAACTACACTACTAAATATACTTTTTAACTTTTGAAAGCTCTGTAAAAAATTATAACGGTGTTATTGTTACAAATTATTTTTTTTGTAAAAAATAATTAATTTTTAATAAATAAAAAAATATTATTAATATATATTTTAACACAAAAAAATTATTTAAAAATAACCTAATCCCACTACGGATACACTTTTAACTTTTGAAAGTTCTGTAAAACATTATAACGGTGTCATTGTTACAAACTAATTGTTTTTTTTTTTTTTTTATTTTAAAAATTCGATCTGGTCCCCTTCTCTTAATTACCACACTGATACTCACTCTCCGTCTTCTTCCCACAGAACACCATCACACCATGAAAAGAAGACGAAAAAGAACCAAACCCCATCTCCTTCTGTAACTTATCAGACCCTTCTCAGCTTTTGTCCTAAAAAATCTTCTACAACAACAACAAATATGTGTTACGTAGGGAAAGCAACAAAGATCTTCATCTTCATTGTAACTGTACTTGTTATTCTCGGTCTTGTCTTGGGATATGAACTCTTACGCCACCGCCTTCACAAATCACACCAATGCTCTGGTGACGACGATGATTGTCACCCTCCACAATTAACCTTCCCTAATCCTACCACAAGTGGACCTTCTGGGCTGACCCCACCTAGCACAGCGGGCATCTACCAATTCAGTCCACCACCACCTACCCCACCGGACAGTGGCACTAACCTACATCCACCACCACCACCACCACCACCACCACCACCACCCCCACCCCCACCTACCCCACCGGACATTGGCACTAACCTACCTCCACCACCACCTCCTCCTCCTCTTCTACTGTCACCGCCGCCTCCTTCTGCGCCTGATATAACTGGGGCTCCACCTCCTTCGAATAATCCGCCGAGTAATACTGTGTTAGTGACTCCAGGTCCTGTTCATGCTTAGCTTAACTTAGCTGTACCTTTTGTTTTATGTTTTTTTTTTATTGTATTTTTTTAAAAAAATTTGTGGATAAAATTTTTTATGGGTTTGTACAGGGGATGGTTCGTTGGGTTGTGGATTGTATTGTCGGATTTCGAGCGTTAGTGAATTTACAGAGCTGTCCCTGAATCTTTTGATAAAAAAAAGATGTTATTGATTCTTCGCTTTCCTGTATTTTTTTTTGTTTTTTTTTCTCTTTTTTTTCTCCCTTGATTTTGATTTTAATTTTTTTAACATGGTAGATGAATTAATTTGAAGGTTTTTAACAGAAAACAAAATGTTGGTCCAGTTAGTCTGATTCGTAGAATCAGCTTCTGAGAATCTTCTTCCGAGAATTGAATATGGAAGAGAGCGCCCCTGGGATTTCAATTCAACCCTTGTTAAAGCTTTTCGTCTAATGATTCTTCCAGTCACTGAGATGCCTGCTTTTTTGACCGGGATGAGATTTATCAAAAAAAGGTGATGGCTATTAAGAACAAGATTTTAAATTTATTCGATAATTATTCTGATAATAATGGAAAAATTAGTCAAATTAATGTTTTAAAAGTTGTGAAAGGTTTAGAATCTGATACAGTTTGTCTTCAAGGGAAAAAAAAGGAGGACTGCCATGACAGGTGGTCTCCATTGATTTTTTTTGATGATCCTGTGCTCAGGTTACTA
>Ga0325410_1002729_pt1 | contig 19757 bp, 9 predicted proteins | sample PopdelMetagenome_16_FD_206182 | JGI IMG/M metagenome (GOLD analysis project Ga0325410, IMG submission 206182) | Populus deltoides microbial communities from Bellville, Georgia, United States - Xylem-PdIQD-R3 | ecosystem: Host-associated > Plants > Phyllosphere > Stem > Wood/Secondary xylem... | reverse complement strand
TGTGCTATTGAATTCGAAGCTTCTCAATTAAAGCACTATTATGATATCAATATTAATTATGTGAGGCTAATTAAACTAGACAATGATTAGAAGAGGGCAACAGCGTGCTTGCCGAATCCCAACACTATTCATTAACATCGAACTGTTGCTGTGCTTGAATGTGTAAACAACAATGTATGTGGCTCTTCATCTTGTAATTTCATTAACTAGAGCTTTTCTATCTACAAAAGCATATGCAGAAGACATCCTCAGACAAAGAGACCTCATCGCATAGGTCAAGAACATATATATATATATATAAAATCCATACAAACAATAGAAGAGGAGCCTTGGCGAAGTAATTCTATACAATTCAAACTCGTAACACGGATTGCGTGATGACAGGAAGGCAGCTAGTGATCTTTTAATTCACTGGTATTTTTATAGTTATTAATCTGCCATGATTTTACTTAAACATTGTTTCTATTATTTTAGAAAAAATCTGTGTTGATCCTGATAAATCTGTGAACCGAGTTTTGAAACAACCCCCGAGCAAGAGTATGGTGGTATTTTCAACCTATAATTTAGGAAGCAAGAAACATTTGAGAAAAAAGCTTGATCAAGGTTTCAAATTTCAAGAACTTGAACGGTAATTCTTGGTAAGACGTTGATAAAATCTAATTACAACTACGCAGAGCAATAACAGAAACGGTACTGTTATCCATGTGTTCAGGCAAAGGTCTCGCTTTGATCTCTTCTCCATCTACTAAAACGCTTTCGAATTCTGCAACCAAATCTTGTAAACTGCGAAGAAGATCAACCATGTCACAATTGATATCATGCTTGCTCTTGTGCCCTTCTCTATACAGTTTGAATTCATGGAGAAAAACTCTTAAGCTTTTCTTATAGAGTCTGACGAACAAAAGAGCATCTTCCATGTGTTCCGGCAAAGGTCGACTCGCTTTCTCTTCATCATCTTTTAACGTGATTTCGAACTCTTCAACCAGATCTTGATAGCCATGAAGAAGATTGACCATGTCAGTTGTCACAGTTGAGGTCATGTTTGCTCTTGTGCCCTTCTTCGTACAATTTGAAAATACTGACAAACAATGGAGCCGCTAATTCCATGTTCCCTAGAATCCAAGAATCAAGACCTAATTGTGCTCTCTTGATATAATCTTGCTTCAATATACCTTTTGTTATCTAATATATATCTTGTTCTTTTGGTTCATATATATATATACAGGAGAGGGAGATGTTGTGCAAATAGGATCCTGATAGGAGAGGGAATTTTACCACTCACAAAGTATATCCTGGTTAAGCACAAATTCTATTCAATAATGCAAACACTATCTTAAAATCGGGCTGAGTTTAAAGTTAAATCCGAAAATACATTAAGCTAATTTCAAGTTAATTTTCTGAATTACTCGTGACCTCTCCTTAATTAGTCCTTTCCAAGATAGAGATTAATTGAAGCAAAAAAATAAACAAGGGCGGTCTTAAAATTGTACTGATCAACAGTTTGAAATCTCCATACAAGAAATTGAGAAAGATTAACACCTCAAAGATATATCCTAAATTAATAAGATAATTTGAGGAGCAAACAGGAGGCAACGGACATTATTAATTAGGACAATAAAAGAGATGGGAAAAGAAAAGGTTAAACATTCGTGTCCTATGCTAATCATAATTCTAAGCAGTAGCAGCATCAACGTTCATGTCTTCTGGCATAGGATTTGAGGTTGACTCTATGAGTACTTTTCGGAGTTCTGTAAGCAAATCCTTGTTTTGATGAACATGAACAACCATGTCACAGTAGAGGTCATGTTTGCTCTTGTGCCCTCTTTTGTACATGTCGAATTCATGGAGGAAAGCTTGATACACATATCCATGATTCTTCAAGAGATCTGTAAAGAGATTCACGGATGACGAGGCTTCCATACTCCTTATCAGCACAGAAAAGCTGAATCACCTTCAAGAATAAAAGATCCTGTGCCCTGAATATTTCAAAGACTTTGTAAGAGTGTCCGTCTCTAGCTAGGAATGCATGCGGCAGTGGGTGTTTAGGGTTGATGTTAGAGCCCTGAAGCAGTCAAACAACTTGGGTTAGGTATAAATATATGTAGTATCCAAATATTTCCTTGAGAGGGAAGGAAATTTCTTGTTTTGCAAGGGAAGTCACCGAGCCAAGTATTTTCTCCAAATCTCACTTCACTGATTTTGATACATATTTTCCTTTTTTAAGTCCAAACTTAGTTATCGTGAAAGAGTTTCTTGAAGAGGTTTTTCCTTGTTTAAAATGGAAGGCTTTATAGGGGGAATGTACAGCGTCTACACAGAGAAAAACAGCCCTCTTGACAGTTAATAAAGGAGGGGAATTTACTGTCTCCTTTTGTTTTCTTGCGCTCTTGTCCTGTTGCAGAGGCACTGGTTCCCTTCGTCATCTGTTCCCTGCTCATGGATAGATAACTCGTTCTGATTTGTCACGAACAAAGAGTTTTGACAGCTGACCCGTGAGCCGTCGTTTCTCGTAAAATATTATTTATTGATATATTTTTTTATTTTTTTATTTTTTAATATTATATTTATTAAGAGTTTGATTTTATAATTTTTTAAAATTTATTTTATATGATGTTATTTCAAGCTTGTGAGCCGTACCGTGAGTTTAATGGCTTAACTCGAGTTTTTTTAATTGATTTTTTTTTTAATTTTATTTTTGAAAATTAAAATTCATAATTTATTTTTTATTTATTTTCTATTATTTTATCCATGCTCAAGTCATAAGTTTGACAAGTTAATCCTAATTGACTTAAGTAATTTTCTAGTGTTTTTTTTATTGATTTTTTTTATTTTATCTTTCCACACTAGATTGATTGTAAATTGAATTTTATAATTTGTTTCAATTTGCTTTTTATTGGGTTATCTTAGTTTTATAACCTAAATTGCAAGTTTGGTAGGTTAACAAAAGTTAACTTGGGTCATTTTTAGGATTTTTTTAGTTGATTTTTTTTTTCAATTTCATCTTTCAATATTAAGTTTATTAAAAATTAAGTTTTATAATTTATTTTGATTTGTTATCTACAAGGTTATCGTGGTCTCATGACTCGATATACGAATTAGCAGGTTGACACGAACTGATCCAATATATTATCATCTCAATATTTATTAATAAAAAAATCTCATCTTCAATATTTATTATAAATTAAATTATATTTTTATTGATCATCTAAGTTATTTTTGGATCCACCAAGATAACCGAGTCGTATTAAATTAACCCTTGGAAAATTTAAATATATTTTATTACATTTAAAAATAATAATTTAACCCGCGCAGCGCAGAACGGTCAGTAATCTAGACGGTTATTAAAAATGGAGTTGAGAGCCCGTCTGCAATTCGTAAACACCCGTTTGCATAGCTGTTCAAAGTTTCAATGGCTCAGCTTTGGATCCTTCCCTGCTTGAGTCATCGAACCAAGTCTTGACCCTGGAGGAAGTGTTTAGAGTCTTTGATGCAGACAGTGATGGCTACTTAGATGACAGCTGCTGAGCTTGGTTGCATCTTAGGCCCACTTGGTCACAACTTACAATGCAAGTGAACCATACGTAAGGGCAAATTAAAGAAGAAGTAAACAAACAAGGATGCCTTGCTAAGCTTACAATAATGAGTTGTTGAGATGGAAAACTCGGTGATGTTGGTGGTGATGATAACGTTACTGGAGGGGAACTATACGAGGCTAGTGCTGAAATAAGCATGAGCTTGAGGTAAACGGGGATTACACTGTGCAAAAGCTCTTAACGAAGCTTTTGAAGTCATGAAGACAGCACAGCATGATTATTGAAAGCACAAGCAACCGTGACTGAGGCGACGGAGAAGGGAGGGGGGAATTCTTATGCTTGCTGCTGAGCCATTAAGGTAACAGGGTGCATTAGAATATGTTACAGGTGAAAGACCATGGTCAAAGTCTGCATTCATTGGCTGCAAAACATGTTCGTTTATGTAAGAGGAGGGATACCGTCATGTGGGATTTGACATGGGGAAGTGATTCTGGAACAAACCAGTTCTTACAATGCCCCAGAGCAATCTCAAGATGGTATAGCTTTGGTCCGAGGGCCATATCAGCAGCAGAAACCATTTCCCCTTGATAAAAGCCCCCCTTCGAAGAACAGAAGATAAATGAAAAACTAAATCAGTAGAACAACAATCAGACGCCAAAATTGGACAGTGCATAAAGGAATTCTAGAACAACAAGGGTATTAAATTGAAAATCTGGCATTTATGATCTCAGAACTCAAGAAACGTTTCTATGCTGTGGAAACAAGAGAATCCATGGCATTTTAACATTGCTATAAAAAACGAATAGGCATCTTCATTGCAATCAGATTAATCCTTCATAAAAAGATACATCCTCGCACCTTTTTCTTTTTTTCTATCCATGCCACAAGGTTAGCTGACCACCATAACTTGAAGGTAAATAAAATAAGGCCGTGGCGGTTGTTGGCGAGGTCTTCACAAACCTCTCCTGTTTCCTAAATTAAGACCTTAGCATTTATCCAGGCAGCAAAGGTAACAACAACCCATAACATAGATTCAAGCGACTAACTTTGATATGATCATTGAAAGCACTAAGTTCATTGAGCAATGCCTGCTCTGTTCCATCATTGGGGTCTTTGCTTTTAAGAGATACAATGAATGTGGAGAAGGTCTTTGAGCAGTACTGCATCAAAGTAGGTAAATAAATAGATAACACTACATGGTGGTCTGCATGCTTTGCCGTGGATCAGTCCAAGTAATGCTTAAGCGTTATTAATATATTTTAAAGAAAAAAAATCCATGAATTCACACTATAAAAAGAAAACTAAAAAAAAATTACGATTATCAATCCCTAAGAATTCAAACATATAATTATGAAGTAAAAAAAATCAATTAACAAAAAAAAATTAAAAAAACAAAGCATCAATAAATTCAGGTGAGGTCGCCAAAACTCGTGAGAGAGATTATGTGAACAAGATAACACAATAGAAAGCAAAACAATGGGTTGACCCGTGACTTAGGTGACCCAGGGCTTAGGGCCGATTAGGTTTCAAAAGAAATTTGAGGAGAATTGACTCATTATGAAACAATAAAAAACACGGGTTGACCTGTGACCTGGTCAACCCGTGGCAAACCTAGTCAAGACTAGGTAAAAAATCGTTGACTATTGTTTTCAAAATGATATTATTCTTAATTTTTTTTTTAAATAAAATTCATTTGACTTAGGTTAACTCAAGTCAACCTGTATGACACATGACCGATACTTGCCCATATTGACTCCTGGAAAATGAGAGGACAATCTAAAATTTTGAATTAAATGACAAAATTGTAAAGAAAAATCAAATTAACAAAAGAATCTAAATTAAAAATAAAAATCAAGAGAATGAGAACCAAACTTTAAGAAATAAAAAAATCAAGATTATGGATCCAAGGATGGAATTGAAAACAGATTAAATTTTGATAAAAGGGTTAAAAGTCAAAATTTGAAATCAAAACATTAAGGGCTTAACTTTAAATATTATAAAACTTTGAATTGAAGGGTAAAATTGAAAAGAAAAATAAAATTAACAAAAGAATCTGAAACAAAAAATTTAAAAAAAAGAGAATGAGGATTAAGTTTAAAAAAAGAACCAAGATTTGGATTCAAAGATGAAATTGTAAAAAAAATTAAAATCTGATCAAAGAGCTAAGAATCAAAACATTGATGGCCTAACTTTAAATATCATCAAACTTTGAATTGAAGGGTAAAATTATAAAGAAAAGAATTCACAAAAGAGTCTCAATTAAAAATAAAAATTAAGAGAATGAGTACTAAACTTAAAGGAATTAAAATCAAGATTATGGATCCAATGATAAAATTAAAAAAAACTAAAATTTGATAAAATATTTAAAAATCAAAATTTGAAATCAAAATATTTAGGGTGTAACGTTAAATATCATCAAATTTTGAATTAAAAGGTAAAATTAAAAATAAAAATAAAATTAACAAAAGAATAAAAAAAAAATCAAGAGAATGAGGATCAAATTTAAAAAATAAAAAACCAAGACTATGGATTCAATGATGAAATTGTAAAAATAAAATAAAATTTGATAAAAGGGTTTAGAATCAAAATTTGAAATCAAAACATTGAGGGTCTAACTTTAAATATCATCGAAATTTGAATTGAAAGGTAAAATAAAAAAGAAAAATTAAATTCACAAAAGAATCCAAATTTAAAAAAAATCAAGATAATGAGGACCAAACTTGAAAAAATTAAAAACTAGAGATTATGAATCTAAGGATTAGATTGAAAAAAATATTAAAACTTGATATAAGGGCTAAGAATCAAACTTGAAAATCAGAACATTGAGGGCTAAATATAAAATGTCATAAAATAAAAGGACAGTTGATTTTTTTTAATGGCCAACATGTAATGTAATGTGTAAGAGAGAGAGAATAATAAAAGAGAAAAAAAAAGATAAAAAAGAAAGGGTGGCTGAAGCTAAATTGTCCTTCAAAATACCATACACGTCGCCTCATGTGGAAAAGGGCGCCTTGTAGCTTCAAATGCCATGATAGAAGTTGGTGTTCTTGTACCGAATGATGAATCACGCGCCAATAATTTTTTTAATATTTCTAGAAAAGGAGCATGAATGAATCACCCCTAACCCAACTTAATAATAACAAAAAAAACCTATAGGAATTAACAAAAACATCCCTTAATGCAAAGCTTAGAAAATTTGATTTTATAATTACTTTAGTAACTACAGTGTTTAAAAAACATAAAAAACCAAGAATACCCCTTAAAATAATTAAATAAAAATAACTCTTAAGGGCAATTAAGTAATTTAAGTGTACCATTAAAATATAAGATTACTACAATGACCCTCATGAAGCTGATAATAACATTTGAACCTTTGTGAAATTACCAAACTACCCTCCAAACAGCTGAACGTTAACTGACAAATGCATCTGATTGCAAAATGACAATCCTTTAGATTTGAATATCTTCTCTGAGTATTTTGTCCAGAATGTGTTTTCATGTCTTTCAGCACTAGACATTGACATGAAATTTTGTTCATTTGTACATGAAAGCTCGCAATAATCTCCTAAGCAAGGCCTTTGACCACATCGTTGATTGCTGGTGTCAAAAATTAAGATTTAATGAAATATTTCTTCAATCTCCATCTCTTACTAAAGGTTGTTAAAAGATTTTTAAATAAACATGATCGATGGACACTTTTGACATAAATTTAAAAATGAGATCCATTTACTTTTAGCTTTATGAATTTGTTAAGAATTTATTTTTTAATAAAAAAGCTTTAACATAGAATATTAATTTATTTAAATTAAAATATAAAGAAATGAAAATTTGATATAAAAAACTCTTAATTGATATTTTTAACAAAAAAATCATCAATTCAATTTTGAAAGATTACAAAATTTCCTTACAGCTTATTTATTAAGAAGTTGAAGAGTCAAATGATACCTATAAAAAACAAAAACTTTTAGAGATAAGAGGTCTTGGACTAATGGGGCATTGTCCTTAAGCCACACCAAGCTAGATCGATCTTGGAGCTTGGGTTTGAGTTTGAATTACTAAAAAATAATTTTTTAATTCATAAAAATTATATTTGATCAACCTTTGAACAATAATTTTCCTCTTCTTAAATACTTTATTTACAAATAAAAACATTTAATTTTTAAGGGAAAAAAACATCAGTTTCTTTTTATGGAGGGTAAATCAGGTAAAACAATGAGAATTTAATTATGGTTGCATTAGTTTTGGTTCCAAAAATAGTATAAAAAATGTTGAAGAGAAGATGTTAGACAGATAACCTAATATGACACAAGTCAACTTTTTTTCTTATTCACCCATGGTTTTTCCAACTTGTTTAAGATGTTGGTATAAAAAAAGTTATAGTCAGTAAATTTTCAAATTTTAATATGGTTGATATGATAAAATGATCTTGCTTCTTGCACGATGTTCATGCTGAAAAAATAGTTTCAAGTGATTGCAATTATTTATTATCTTCTTAGGAAAATTTCAAGATCTGGTTCAAATATAAAAGTAAAAGGAAGAGAGTTGAAAATCTCATTTTGAACTCGAACTAGTAATCTCTAAAGAGCAAATCTAGAGTCTGACCAGTTAAGTTACACCTAAACCTACATACCAACTTAACCAGCCAAGCCTTGGCTCGCAAATGCATATGCTAAACATTGATTGACAAATGCATCTGATTGCTAATTAACAATCCTTCAGATTTGAATATCTTCCTTGAGTATTTTGTGTAAATGTTTTTTCTGTCCTTAGCATCATACATTGACATGAAATTTTATTCATCTGTACATGAAAGCTCACAATAATCTTCTGAGCGACCTTTGACCGTATCTTTGATTTACAACATTAAGTTACCAGATTGCTGGTGTCAAAAACTTAGATTCACTAAAAGATTTCTTTAGTCTCCCTTTCTTACTAGAGGTTTCGGTTTCTGATCTTTTTCCTAGTAAATCATAAAAATAAAATAATGCTCTTCAATCTCCACAAGTGCTGATTTGCTCATGCCATATCAAAACAGATGAAGCTCAACAATGAAAACAACACCACATTCTCAATGAGTTTGAATCTTACAAACTTAAGAGGGTTGTTGATGGCTTAGTGGGAGAAAAGCTTGCACAAGAACTTATCCAACCATTGTTCAAGCCCTCTTTCTAACATCTAAGAAAGAATCCCTTTTTCCCCTCCTTACTGGCCACCGATTAAGCTTATGGTTCCCGTTGATAGTTTAATTTTACATCAATCTTTGTTGAACTAGCAGTACAATTGAGTGCTCGAGATCTCACTTATTTTTGAAGGATAAGGATCCAAATTTATCTTTATAAAAAAAATCACAAAGTTGCTTATCGTACTAATATAAAACCCAAATCAATCTGGCGGGTTAACCTTCTGATCTGCACCTAAGAATCAACAGGGGATAAAGTTTAAAGAGCCCGACAATGGCATGGTGAATGGTGGGGATGAGTTAGGTTTTCGGACCTAACAATAAGTGTAGCCATCGATCTCTGTGTCGGCACGGGTGACAGTTTACAAGTAATTTTGCTTTAAAGCCTCGAACACCCTTTAAGGGCATTCAGTACGGATTTGGACACCATTGCTTAAAATCACATGAAAACCCACGTTTAATTAAGATCAGGACCAATAGTTCCCCTAGAAAACCATCCATTTCTCTTCCCATTTGCAAATAGCCGAAGTTGACTCAACTTGCTGTAACTCAGAGCCTCTTGTGGCCTCTCATTGAGGACCCTAAAATTATTGATATCACGAAGGGGAGAAATTGTCTGTTCGATTTCAACCGATTCCTGTGCTAGGAGAAAGGAGAATGTAATGGAGGAACATGATGCACATGGGCTAGATCGTGTTCCTTGTCTTATGGTCCTACCAGAAATTAACAGGTACAGATTGTTTTAGAGGCCATCTGGAAACAAGGTTGCAACTTGTAGGTATAGCCTTGTGTTCCTAGGTAGATGTGAATGCCTGTTTGCTATTTACAGCAATGAATGTTTTTTAAAGTTTTTATTTTTGTTTGGAAATATATTGAATTAATATTTTTTAATTTTTAAAATTTATTTTTGATGTAATCACATCAAAATGATCTAAAAACATCGAAAAACATTAATTTAAAACAAAAAAAATATTTTTTTAAATATTTTTTAAATATAAAAACAAATAAGCTTGTATTGCAAGCGCAACCTCATTTTCAAATGGAGCCTTACTAAGAGTTGATGGTTCACAAACTAATCCATGTTTAATGCCAAAATTCCATAGAATTTTAAAGATAATTTATTATATTTTTTTAGATTTTCCTTTTTTTGTGTGAAAAAATCAACCAACGTATAAAAGAGAAAAATATTATTACTTTTTAACATTAATAAAATGATTGAATTTGTTCATATAAAGTTAATTTTGTTTGAAATTAATAAAGTTTTAATTCCATCCCACGTAACCAAAAACATATCTAACTTTATTGTTACTGCAAATTAAATGAGAAATCACTGTAATTCAAAGCATGTTGTATTATATTCTACCGGTGAGTAAAAATATTTAGTTTATTATAATAAAAGCATACAAAAAAAAAATTTAAGAAAAAGGAAGTGTGTGTACATGTCTAAATTTATAAACATGTAAAAATAAAACTTTTAAAAAAACATGCTTTCAACACAAATATAATAAAAAAAACAACACTAGCATGTATACTACAAATATATTCAAACTTATAATTGATATAAAATAAAAAAAATCATAACATGGATACTAAAATAAAATTAATTATGCTTAAATTATAACAAGAAGGGTACTTACTAAAACAATTTAAATTAACTTTTATTACTGTTAATGATAAATCATTTGTCTTTAAAGATTTATTGTTTTTTTTACTTATGCAGCTAGGATATTTGCAATATGTCTTTTAAGATTTCAACACCACCACCTTTGTTTAGATGCACTTCCAAACTAATTATACGTGGCTATCTCCATCAATTTTCTTCTGATTCTTGGTTTTCTCATATATATACTCCCCATCACAAGAAAAATCTTAGGCTTGACTTGCACGAGACTGCACCAACCCCAACTTCTGCATACCATTCATATCAAGTGGAAGAGTCTTTACTTGGTCAAAAAGTGTTACACACTTACCTTACCAAGGATTATGTCGCTGTTAAATTCAACTTAGACAACTATGATGGCATTATAAACCCTAAAAGCATATACAAAATGTGAGTAGCATCATAGAGCTAATGACAATAAAAAGTACCGACAATTACAAGATTTTACCTATAATTTTTTGTAGATTTACTAGGGTGTGGTGTCAAAGTCTTAAACCTAGATCCATCTTAGGTCTTCATGATCTCTGTGTAAATCTCATCTCTTATTTTAGCATCAGCATTCCTGCAAAAAAAAGCACAGACAAAGCTCTTTATCATCATACAACAAGATGATGACAACATAAGAGCATATCTTCAAAGATTCAACAAGAAAATGCTAAGCGTAGAGTATCTACTTGAACCCATCACTATTAAAACCCTGATCAATAGAGTCTACAACTATTCTTTATAGGAAAGGTTATACACATTTCCTAATAAAAATCTAATTAGCATCAAACACGTGATGAAAAATCACATTAGGATAGAAAAAGCTAGTGTGACCATACAAGGTCACCCATGATGATCTAGCCGAGCTAGAGATAACAAGTGATTCTAAACAGTTAGGTGTCCTAGACAGATTATGTGGATGGCCTAATAAATGATGTGGATGACTTAACAAATGCATTTATAAACCATTGAAATAGATATAGGCCCAAGAGGAGGTTTGTTATTCCAGACCAGAATGATGGCATAAAACGACCATAACTTTTGATCTGACTGTTAGATTAGGCTCAAGTTCTTACATGAGTTTTTAGAGGTTGTTTTCCCTGTAATAACCCCTTCAGCACTACGCGAACCATCGGATCTTGATTGTCATTTTGTTATTTTCCTTGTTTTTCTCGGATTTCATGATTGTTTTGGATTTTATGGTTATTTCCTTTATATTTTCATGTTTTTATTTTGTTTTCAAGTTGAGGTAGGGTTTCTTATCTAATTAAGGTTTTGTAAACCTTCTAGTGAGACAAGCTTCTTTAGTATTATTTTTTTAGAGAGAATAAAGTTATAAATTTGGGGTTCACATTTGCAACCTCTTTCGCTTATTAAATTTTTATGTTCTATATTTGTTTGTTGTCTTTAACTTCCACCTATATCACATGCTTTCACATGCAAGAAGAGTCTTCACTACACTATCAATCTCCAATGAGAACATCTAATAAAAGCATCAAGAAGACATCCATGATCGTCTGACACTCCTTAAACTCATGATCACACCTTTTACAACGACACATATTGATATGTTGGTTGTCATAAAGGAGAAAAAATACTTTCTATAATACCCACCTCCAATAAAAAGTGGTTCAAACACAATAAACACAATAAATCCCAATAAGTTCTATCTCTTTCACTATGATCATAGACATAACACTGAAAAGTGTCACGCACTCCAAAAAAAATAGAAAGATTTATCTCCAATAGGTGTCTTGAAGAATTTATAAAGGAAGAGATACAATATGAACAAACAGGAGACGATACTTGTGATGTACTACCTTATATAAGATAAATCTTGAAAATTATATCTCAATCATCTTTTAAATAAATAAATAAAAGCATCTCTATATTTCCAAAAATGAAAGGTTTCTATGAAATTTCCATGAAGAACTCTCAATTGATCTCCAACTTGTCTACAGGTCCTCGCAACCACTACTCTAGGTCTTACTAACCACTATCTCTAGGTTATTGTGACCACTATCTCTAGGTCGTTGTAACCGACTTTCTCCACATCCCTATGACTATAGTCTTTAAAAAGATCATGGATCTTTCTTCACAAAACATTGACAACAATCTCTTACATATTAAAAAAAAAGGAACATTCAAAGGCAATACATGTAATATTCTTTATACAAGTATACACTGTAAGTATTTTCTCCCCATCCCTAGTTGGTTAAAGTCTTCCAAACATGTATGTTTACAAGACTTCAAGAGACAACTGATAATACAATAATAATAATAAAAAGAAGGTTCTTAAAGTTCGGTTGGCATCCCTGAATTAAATACATTCTAATGTTTAAATTCCCAAATTATTTTCAATCAAGTAACACTTAATTAATTATCTCAGTTTAATTTTTGACTAATGATTCTTAATGTGTGTGATCCATTAGGTTCCTAATATATTGGCATCAATATAAATTATAATTATAAATAAATAGAATTAAATAAATCAAATAATTTAATTTATTATCAATTCAGTAATTGATTAATTTACATTTAAAGATCAAGTGCAATGTCTAGCAACATGTCATGATCTCCTAAATATCAGAAAAGTCATAAGTGGTTTGACTTAACCTTTAGTGAACAGTTTCTTAGTGTAATTGTTATCCCTTCATCAATAATGTTTTGATTTAGTTATTTTAGCATGGATGTCTCTGATATGTCAAATCATATTTATTTGCAACATTATAATTATTGATTATTTGAATAAAATCTAAAAATCTTTTTAAATCTCATTCCATCTTGCGTAAGGATTTAACAATCAATATTATTTGAAAACATGTAGAACATTTTTCCTAATTCACTTTATAAGTCGAGTCGTTACATTATAAGAATAGTTGCTTCCTTTTATAAAGAAAAGAATATAATATGTATTACTTTCTATGGCTTTAATGAATGTCTAGTATTTAAGAGAGCATTGACCGAGAATATTTTAGAAACAATGTTTTGATACAATATGAATCTCACAATTATAACTTTATAATTTCCTTTGCAAATCACTTTTGTTTCATGAACTTTATCTTCACTCTAGATTCATAAATCAAATATTAGATTCATTGATCTAATATTATATGAATATTAAAAATAAATTAAGCCTTTTTTAATGATAAATATGTATTTGCATGAATATAATAATTTCACATGTAACTAATCGATTGACTACATGATATATTAAACTAACATTTTCAAGCACGAATGTAGTTTTTATGGATTTTTATAATTTTACTTATCAACAAAAAAATAATATCCATTATACTTCTTAAATTAAAATTTACAATGCAACCCTTTTAATGGTTTTTTTTTTAAATACAAATATATTGTAAGAAATCTTGATATAAAGTTTTTTTTATTAAGAACTTTTTTCTTATTCTCTCTCTTCAAATATTTTATTTTATTTTTTATTTCTTATATAAACATGTGGCACATAGATTCATGTCATTTTATAATATTCACATTTTATTAATTTGAGGTGACCTCACGCCAGATATTAAAGGTAAAGCCTCCATATTATCATGAAGGATAATTGATAACATGCAAATACCCAGATTTGAAGGCACTTGAGAGAGATTAATCTTCAAGAACATGAATGAAGGGTTCAAAAGATTAAAAGAATTGAGTAGTAAATTAGCTTAAAATTAAAAAAAAAAAAAAAAACTAATCGCATGAACAAAACATGAATTTGTACACTTTATAGGCATAGGATCCCCTAAATTTGCATTCCGAAGTTCTGTTCACTTAGAGGATCCCACAGAGATTATTTTTTTTATAGGCAGGTCCATTTCTCTCCCAAGAATTGTACAAGTTGAAGCCAGTCGTGCCTCATGAGCCACTTTGCTCCCAACCCATTACGCACGATCACTGTGCAGAAAACACAGCACACGATCACATGATATAGGGTCCCAGATGTACGGATTGATGGTGGTATTGATTTTAGGGACATATATGGGAGCCACATTATGGAGGAAGGGCCCTGCGTTGTCTTTCAAGTTCCATTGTGCATTATCATCAACAAGAACAACAGCATGATCGACTGAACCTGAGAACAGGAAAGAAAGAAAGCCACTGAAACAGTCTGGTTTTCATGGAAGATTGTTGAACTAACACAGATTGTTGAAGTGTAATAGACGTAGAAAGACCACTGGCTAGTTTTTTACAGAATTGGTTAAACCACCCAGTTTCTTCGAATCATTTAGTTAATAAAATATAAATAAATACATCACTATTATAAATTAAATTTTTTAAAAGTTTAAAATGGTGTGAAATCTGGCAAAATTCATGAAGATTATACATGAATATCATCAAGAGATAAAAAAGATAAACCTTATGAACTGATTATCGAGCTGTTGATTCAGTCAATAAATCGAGATGAACTAAACCCTTGCCAAATCCCTTGTTGGTTCGATCCTCATATTTATGTTTAGCACAATATTAACATAGTTATCAAAAATGAACAAGAGGGAGAACTTGTTATGTTTCTGATTCACTAGTTTTCTAGTCGACTCCTGGATTCAACTAGCAATTCATTTACAATTTGTTATACTGAAATTATTTTATAATTAAGCTCAATGAAGCTTATGAGAGTTAAAAATATTAAGAAAACTTATAGGAAAAATGTAATGTACTGTAAAAATAAAAATAGAAAAAGGCAAATGCTTGTGTCAACTAGATACTTGAGCAAATTGATTTGACACCATAGTAGTAATCTGCCTACCAATCGTCACCGAGACAAGTCCTTCAAAGAGGTTGACGAGACTATGCACCATGTCGTTTTGTTGTACCCAAAGAGTGAAGGAAGTGGAATTTTGATTTTGATTTTGATTTTTTTTTTCTAGTTCGATGGATGGAAATTGGGCAAGAGGCATTGATCATTCAATAGCTAGCAGTACACTAACATTATTGATAGCACTAGCTATAGCACTATCATGTACCAATGCATTGAATTCCAAAATCGGTTTACTTTTAGTGTATGTTCGAGTACGTGGTCCAAACTTTGTTTCCTAGCATGAAAAAGTATTAAATTGATGTATTTTTATGCTATGAAAGTTTTAGCTACTTAATTTAATTATATTTTATTATATGCTGATTATCACGAAAATAAAAGATATCATTCTATTTTTGAAAAAATATATGCTTGTATCACGTGGAGGGGAGGAATTGGGAGTTTTTTTTATTTGAATTTGATACTTTTAATGTTTTGTATCATATTGAAATGATAAGTTATAATTAATTCCTCTATATTAGAGAGATTTTAAATTTTGGTCCCTCTTGTTTCAAAAATCACAATCTAGTCCTTTAATCCACTTTGAATTTTACTTCATTGACTTGTTTGTTAGTTTCAATCTAAATAATCAAAGTTCCCTTCTATTCCTAATTTCGTTTTAATCCGTGTGGTTTCCAAAAATTAATTTGGGGGTGAAAGTCAGATCTTGATTACATGAATTTCGTTAATTTTTGCATTACATCAAAGGAAGGGAAGAGGCTAAACAACTTATAAATGAAATACAAAATTCAGGAATAAAGAGAGATATTAAAAAAAAAAAAGACACTAATACATGATTGTGCCCAAAATATAGCAATCAGATTATAATTTTTTTAATTTAAATAATTAGTCAAATTTATTAATGCAAATATAGTTGTATATAAAATATATCATTAAACAGTTTTACCGATGAATTCATTCTGTTAATATGAGGCACGCAAACCATTAGTAAAATATTTTTATCGATAAAAATTATTGATAGAATTGAAGACGAAATTATTTCTATCGGTAAAAATTATTGAAAAAAAATTTTTTATCAGTAATTTTATTGGTTTTTCTGATTTTTTGATAGTGACATGGTTATGTGTGCACATATGCACACAATATACCTGACATATTGTATGTGAAACTTCCGATATCATTGAAATAAAAATATATAATCACTTTCAGAACAAGGGAATATCCGACTCAGTAACTCAAAGGTTCGACTCGTTTTCCATTAATAATTGCTTTAAGAATAAGTCTCCTATTACTTTCAGAATGACGACTCCATCAACTTTGCAATTTATATTTAATTAATATATATATATACTTAATTAATTAGCCGTTATTTGAAACTAATAATATTCTAATCACTAGTAAGACAGCGAGATGTAGTAATTAATTAAGTATTGGATTGGGATATAATGTTACTTAATTCTTAATCAATTGGGTGTGTGTACTTTGTTTGCATCACTAATTACTTGCCGGCGTGGATCCTCAAGGAACAATAATGGAATTAACAAAGATATATATATATGGATCGAGATCAGCAGATCATGAAATGCTAATGCATATCATTATCAAATAATTTGTGGGGTTTAATGTAATGTGACAACATGGTATCTAGCTAATGAGATATTAATTTAGAGAAAGGGAATCTTGTTGACTTAAGAAGGAATTGTGGCAGTATTTTCTACATGGATCAAAGATGAAAAGACAAATGGGAAAATGTGGACATGGCAACATATGATATAGACGACAGACAGCCATGTGATGATAGTTTGGATTGAGGTGGACAAGTGCTGGAGTTTATGATCTCGACCGCCTGGCTACGTTTGACCAATTCTCCTCCATTGCCCTTGATTTAGATTAAATCTTGTGCGTGGTTGTTTATGCTTATTCTGTCATTAAGAATAATATTTAAATTAGCTCTAACCGAGGATTAAAACACAAATATTAAAAACCTTAGTAAAAGTAACAATCTCTAACATCTCTGTCTTTTCTATCCTAAAATATTAATAATTACACAGCAAGTGTACAAGGAAGATATAAAATGTACACATGCATGCAGGCACATAACACAAGTACAAGGAAGATATAAAATACACATGCACACACTTGTTCTTCATAAAAGAGATGAGAGAGCTAACTTAATTATCATCGAAGGGTCTTAATCGAAATCATTCCGATCTAGCCTTGCTGCGAGTGCTCGGGAGCAGAAAGGAATAAGACATCAAGAGCCACCATGTAGAACTGAGATGAACATGACCCCCATGATTCTGGATAATGTTTTTTTCTCAAACCTCAGATGAAATATCCAGGCGATGCAACATCCTAGATTAGTGATGATCATAACTCCTAGCTAGGACCATAACTCTTCATTGATTAGTAAAGATCGATAAGATCGATCGGGAGCAAGATTGCTAAGTACGTAGCCCTAATGCAGTTGCAACTCTATCCTGAAGCGCTATTCTGCAGCAGGTAGGTCCACCTTCAAAACAGGATAAGGCCTGCAAAGTTCAATGGAATCTGCTGATCATAGAGGCTAGCGTAGGGTGTGGTTCATTTCATTTGATGAGCAAAGAGATAAACCCTAGCTAGTGCTAGAACACTCATAAAAGGAAAGAGCTAGGATGTGCACGATTGGCTTTATACAGCAAATTCAAACAGCTCGAGACAATAATTTAAAGGGTCAAAAGCTCACACACATAAGCAAAGCAATACATTGAATTATTGATCCGAAGGTGAAGACAATCTCCTAGCCAATGACGTTGATGTTGCTAGCTAGCTAGCTCAAAAATTTGAAAGCTGATACTGCACAATGCATTTCTCTCATAGCATGGACGTCCTTGCTCTCCACAGTTTGATTTTTTGGACCCTTCTTCTTATTTCGACTGCGGTGAATATTGTCAAATAATATTTCCTGCAACCTTTTTATTTTATTATTACAAAACTTGAGGATGTTGACAAATTGGATGGAAAAGAAGATGCTCCGGTTTTTCCTGTTTGTACTTTAGTTTCTCTTGCCTGCTTTCGACATCAATAATTGTGAAAAAATCCATCGCTAAACCTTCATATATATAAATAAATGCATATTATAAATATATTATGTATAGGGCAGCAGCATCGCTAGCTATATTTGGTTTTTCAACTAATTAACTGTGTTTATTTTGACCAAATTAAATACTTCCTTAATGTAATTATACCATGCCCATTTAAGCAACTAACTTCTTTTCCTTTTTTGGTACAAAATAATAGCTCAAAGAGCATAAAGAAAAGGTCCCCGAAGCTCAAAAGGAGCTTTCTAAATCGATGATGTGAGAAATACGTAGCCAACTTCTGAGAGAGATAATTAGCATGTGGTACGTATGTATGTATGTATGTATGTATGTATGTAACATTTTAATATTTGGAATTTAAATTATTTTTAGTTCCTTAATGATTACCCAAAAAAGTACGTACATGCGAGTTTATTTATTTTATCATTTAGTTGTATACTATTTTTTTAAAAAAAATAATATGCTTACTTTTATATTTTAACTTCCAAAAAAGTCTATATTTATTTTGATCTTTTCATGCTCTTAAAAATATATATTAATTAATTGATTTAATTGTGTCTCTTTTTCTTAGTTTCCTATATTTTTTTGAATGTCCTGTTTCTCTCACTTAAAATAGCTTGTAATTGTAATATATTTCTTATATCACCATTTTGTATATATTAATTATGATAGCAAAATAGAAAATATAATTTCTCATATTGCAAATCTTAATTTGTTTTCCAAAATAAAATGTTAATTGATCGTATCATAATGAGGTGTTTTAAACATTTATTTGGAAAAAAAAACTTTAAAATTAAACTTTTAATCTGAAAAAAAATCATAAAATGTATTGTTCATTTATCTTTTAAAAATGAACTTATTTGTACTTTTTTCTCTAATTAAAAATCATAAAAATAAATCAAGTTACTATATATCCCTTACAATAATAATAATAATAATAATAATAAAAGTAGGAATTTTGGAACTACTAGACTTTGAGGTGCGGGAGCAGTGGGGAGGGACCAGCATGAGATGAGAACTAGGCAACGTGGCAAAATCACATGGTGATGGGCCAACATGAGAGTTGTGGGTGTCAGCACTGCTCTCCTGGTTTCAATGTTATCCTTTTCTTTTCTTTTTTCTCTGCTTTTTACTATTTTTATTTTATTTTCCAAAAACCAAAAAGAGAGAAAGAAATAAGAAGAAAAAAAGCCAAAAATATTCGACGTCCACTCCGTTACAGAAACATCACCTTCCAACAAACAAACGGCCAAGCAAGAACCGACGTTTTCAAATTTTCGAACAACTACCTTAGTACCGCATGTGGCTAGCTAAAAATATTCGAGGATGCAATGAAAATTCCTTTTATCCTACCACTTTGCGGATAATAAATATATATATTCGATAAAATAAATATTTACTTAAGTTAATTTTTGCATAGGAAGTTTAAATCTACTCGATTATAGGTGAATCAACGCTTCACTTGTATTAATAATATCACAAGGATTCAAATCAAAATGTGTTTCTATTTTAACTATATAATATATAAATAGTTAAGTGATAAGAATTTGGGAATAAC
>Ga0325410_1002728_pt1 | contig 19758 bp, 9 predicted proteins | sample PopdelMetagenome_16_FD_206182 | JGI IMG/M metagenome (GOLD analysis project Ga0325410, IMG submission 206182) | Populus deltoides microbial communities from Bellville, Georgia, United States - Xylem-PdIQD-R3 | ecosystem: Host-associated > Plants > Phyllosphere > Stem > Wood/Secondary xylem... | reverse complement strand
ACTTCATGAAATAAAATGTTTTACAACAAAATTTTCTTATTCAATTGAATTATCAAAGCTCCTAACAAAAATAAGGATAAGGAGGCATGTGTGTCTCATGATGATTACTAGAAAATATTAACACAACTATATCATCTAGAGGATATTATATTAGAAAGAATCCATGGCAATGATAATATATAGCTTGATGATGACTTGAATAAGTCCATCCTAAGACGTGATTGATAAGGAAAAGTGAGCAAATATGAACATATATCCTTGTACTGCACTCGAGAGTCGAGAGTACTCTTGGGAGCAAATGAAGCTTCCAACATAAAATGGCCAACGGATGCAATGCTAAGCATAAAGGGTCTTAGAACCGGATCACTTAGAAATTGAATTCAAGCAAATAAGTGAGCCTAATACTATTATTAGTTGTGTGACATGATGAAGTTCACTTATTCATTAAGAACACTCATTCGAATTTCATATCGAGGTTTGATATTTAATAATTCAAACTTATTTAAATTTCATTACAAAGTTGGTCATCTATTTTTTAAAAAATTTCACCAATCCGATGACAATTTTATTTTAAATCCCACAAATTCGATGGTATTTTCCTTTTAAAAAGTCCACCAATCCAATGATAATTTTCTTGTAAATCCCATTAGTCTGATAACAATTTCCTTTTAGATAATTTTATTTTTAGAAAGTCCATAAATCTAGTGACAATTTTATTTCAATTAATGATATTTTAATTTAGAGTAAAACTATCTATTTGATGATAATTTTTTTTAGATGATATTTTTATTTTTAGTAAAGCCCATCAATTCAATGTCAAACTTTTTTAAAATAGCTTTTTAATTCAAGTAAAAGCACATCCATCCTATGCTAACTTTCTTTTGACCCATTATTTTTAATTTCATGTCAGGACTGATCCATTATTTTTAAGTTTCATGTTGATGTTGGTTAGATTATAATTTTGATCCATTATTTTAAAATTTTTCATGTCAAGGATGGTCACTTAATAATCTAGATCGATTTTTCAATTCTTTTATTGAGGTTGATTACCGATTCATTTTTAATTTTTCATATAGAGGATGATCACTTAATAATTCGGATCCACTTTTAAATTTTCTTATTAAGGTTTATTAATTAACAATTTGGAGCCGCTTCTAGATTCCATATCAAGGTTTGTTATCTAACAATTTGAACCATTTAGATTTTAAGATCCATTGAAACACCCCTTTTATTATTTTTCTTTTCTTTACAAAACTATACAAAGCCAATGAAAAATGAGTTTTTCAATGTCTTTATACATAAGTATTACAAAGAGAGAGCAACTATCGTAATTTATTTTGAACTCAATTTAATTTCTAATATATTTTCAAAATATAAAAAGTTTAAAAAAAATAATATTTTTGATGTAATTAAATTGATTTATGATTTTTATATTAATATGTTAGAAATGAGGTATAACAGTTTTTTTAAAAGGTCAAATTAGATATTATCTGCATTTTAAACGAATCAATTAAATAATAAATTAACTCGTCAAGTTGATCAAGTCTAATACAATCAACTCCTGCCTGGTTCGAAATGCATCATGGACCACCAAGTTGACGATCGAGGCTGGACTGATTTTTATAACACCGCCGTATAGTCGGGGGTTGAAAATGATAGTTGTTTTGGGACCTCTAGAACTAAGTCAGAAGTTGCAAATTCATATAATGACTTGGTCAGCTGATTAATCTAAGGTCAAGTCGAGCATGCAAAAAGGGCACTGTGCTCCTGTCCAATGCCTCACAAAAAAGTCTCCATATTTGGTCCCCATTCATCGAACTCCAATAGCAGTAAAGAGCAGTGGCCTCAATAAATCTCCTTGCCGATATCCTTGAGTTTAGGGTGGTGTTTGCTGGTTATTTGTACCCTCTTTGATGGCTACAGTATTTCGAAAGGTGGGTAGTGGGAGGCCCCTGTTTCTTCACTCCATACGCCACCCTCCCATTTTCACCACCTAGCCCCGCCAGAACCGCCTCCCCTCCCCTCCGTATGTCCCCCCCCCTTTCTTGAGTTGATCACCATGTAAAGTTCCTAATCTGTCTTGATCATGCATATAATTATACCCATAATCAAATTATTTTTATTTTGAATATACACACAGTTGTAGAGCCCTTCCAAGTTGTATTACCAATCTTCCTTCAACTGTAATCCAAAAAAGAATTAAGTACAGCTCAAGTTATTAAAGAATGAGATTTAATAATTACTAGCATTTGAATATATAGAAAGTAGGAGCAACCATATGTTTTTCACATCCATCATCATAACATGACAAGAACTTGATAATGAAACAACTTGGGCAAGGAATAATGACAGCATAATTACGTAAAAGAATTTTGATTTTTGTACATCGATCTCGAAGACCCTAACAATATTTAAGTCCATCAGACGTTAGAACAAGGGAAAGTTGCCTTCAGATAATAACTTTGTTGACTTTTCTATGTTCTTAATCCTTGAAATTAGTAACCAAAATGCAACCAATGGTCATACCTCTTGGTGGACGTTTTGATTTTTTCAAACGGATGATTAATGCCAATGAACAGTGTTTAGTTACTGTTTACGGGAAAAAATGATGAAAATAATGGGAACAGAGAAGGCATATCTCTTTATATTTTTTAATTTAAAAATATTCTAAAAATAAATTTATTTTAAAATTATTCTGGAAATAAATTTATTTTATGTTTTTGTTTATTCTGTATCTGTAATTTCTATCCCTAGACAGTACTGACCAGATACAACCTTGCTTAACTAATGGAAAATAATTCATAATGACATGTAAGAAATTCTACCTCACGTAACGCTAATCAATTTGATTTCTTCTCTTCCCGGCTTCTAATCTAAAACCTAATCTTCAAAAAGTGTTTAATTAATCAAAATCTTATAATCAGTCTTTTTCAGTAACTTAATGACTTCGAAGATGACTTTTGTGTAACCTAACCCATAAAAAAAGTTGTTTGATTAATCAAAATCTGACGTTTATTGAACTTAACTCTCAAAGTTGTTTTCAGTATTTTTTTTTTAATTTTTATAGAGTGTTTGGGACAGTCTACACGTATCTTGATTAATCCTTATAAATCTTGAAATTAATAATAAAATAAACCTTCAGTAATCATCAATATTAGTAACTTTATAATTTAAACCTGAAATTACAGAAAAACATAGTTTTTATCCCAAACTTCTTTTCATTATTTTGATGAATATGGAGATGACTTATGTGTAACTTTTTTAACACGTCCAAAACACCATGTCTTCAATTTTGTTGAACCCAGCTTCCCCCAAACTAAACGGTCAAATATCTCTCCTTTTCCTGCTTTATGTCGTTTACAACAAGCTACTAATCGCATTATTTACCCAATTTGGTCCCTCTATTCTTAAATTTGTCTTACTTTTATCCTTTCATTATGTGTTGTCTTGATATCCTCCTTCTACGCTACATTTTTCTAATATTAATATGATCTTTCCGTCAACTCTAAGGAGTAGAGACTTGGTCGTAAAATTAATAAGACGTTTTTTTTTTTCCTCGGAATTTCTGAGTTCAAATATTCTGAATAAGATTTAGTAGAATTTATACATTAAAAACACCGTCTATGAAAAACGCAAACTTAAAATCATTAAAAAAAATTAATCTCGATAAATGCGCAAATTAATTCGAAAACATTAATTATTTTTTAATAAAAAATGATATTTTTAACCAAATGTTATTAAAGACAGCTGTTATGGGTCTTTTATCATATTTGTTTCTACTTCAAAATATATATATATATATATATATATATATATATATATATGATTACAAAAAATTATCATCTTAATGATGATTGATATATCCAATATATTATGGTTTTAATGATTAAAATAAAAAGATATCATCTTGAAATTTTTTAACAAAATCAAACCATATTTTTACTAGTCGTTCAAATTTCTTTTGGAACCACACGCTTGATCTCTTTCTTTTGATCTTTTAATTTTTTTCATGTCGAGGAAATTCTGATAAGATTCAAGGTTGATCCGCTCGACTAAATTTAATTATAATGCAAAAATATTTTCTAGAGTTGAATATTTTTTATTATGTTTAAAATAATTATGGTCCAACCCGTAGCATAACCAGGAAGCAACCTAGTTGGTATCTATTGTAGATAAAGGATCCAGTGATCACAAAATAATTAAGAAGGTGCAAGATGAGGAATGAAAATAGTAGGACCAAACTAAGATAAAATTAATATTAGGGGGACCAACAAAATATACCATTAAAGCCCCTCACCAGATATATAAATACATACACAACCGAAGCACTACATATCCACTTATACACACCATCTCCTTCCCCATTTCATCGAAAGACTCAAAGGCCATCCATCCCTTTCATTTTATATCAACATGGACTTCTCTTCTTCAAAGAAAACCATGAGAATTTCATTAGCAGTAGCTGATGCAGCATCATGTTACTGTGCTATGGTCCTATTAGGCCTAATATTATTGGGGTCTATTAGGGAGAGTTCTATGACAGAAGAGCCTGTCAAGGGGAGCCAGTTTTTTGACAGACCCTGTGATGAAATATATGTTGTCGGAGAAGGAGAGACGCTCAACACCATCAGTGAAAAGTGCGACGACCCGTTTATAGTGGAGCAGAACCCGCATATCCATGACCCAGATGATGTTTATCCTGGACTTGTTATCAAGATCACCAGTTCAAAGTCAAGGAAGATGATGAAGAGGTAGTTCTTGGAGATGAGATATGGCTTCTTGATAGGAATACAGATACCAAATTAATTAGCATGCTTGGTTTTTTGAAAAACTTCTTACACACATGCTTTAATTTCTATTTAATTTTATTTACTTTGTAATAGGAAAAGAATTATATATATATATATACCATAGAGTTTTCAATAATTAAGTTCAAAGCTTCAATTGGGTCCTTGATGTCCTTTTGAGATTAGAGAAAGGTCTTTTTGTAGTTCCATTCCATTTTATTATACCCCTTCTGTATATGTGAGAGATATACACATCTACTATATAGCTACGATCATGCATCCTCTACACTCTCTGTATAAAATGATTCACAGCTATAGCAAATTTATTTGGGATTGTCCTAATTAATCTATTCATTGTCCGTGTCTGCGCTATCAAATTCTATAGCTTCTTGCGTTTTTTAAACATTTTTTTGTGTTCAAATAATGGGATATTTTTAAAAGTTGGAATTGGCTTACCGGATCACATCGATTTACTTAAACCGATGAAGGAACATTTTGTTTTCTTGTTTTTTAAAAGAATATATATATATATATAACAATATGCAATAGTTAATGTAGATATTACAATACAAGAATAATAAACCTTTTCTAAATATATATAAAAAGCCTTTAATAATAGACATTTTCTATTTATATATATAAAGAAATGTACAATAATTAATATAAAGATTACAATACAAAAATATTGTACATTATCCTTTATATATAAATAAAAAAAATATGTTAATTCTTTTATTATTCTCAACTTTATTAGAGTCGTTACACTTTGAAAACCTATTTCCTTCTCTCTAATGGACTCTTTCTCTTAGTCTAATGTGCAAACTTCACCTTCTTCCTTTGTTTTGGAAGCTTCTTATTACAATATTTTCCAACCCATCATAATATTGTCTGAATTTAGATGCAGTAATTTTTTTTTTCTCATTGAAAGTAAGGTTTAAAGCTATAAACCAAAAACAAAAATTATAAAAAGAGCATGAAAAACAAATCCCATAAATATTTTTTGAATAAATAAAGCAACATGTGAAGGACACAAGCAGAAAATGAAAAAAAAAAAGATTGTATCTATTTATTATCTTGAAATAAATTAATTACTTCTCAATCAGTATAAAATTTCTTGTCAAAATGATACGAAAATAAATGCTAGTAATTGACTATAAATAAATAAATAAATAAAAATGCTGATTAATCCTATGCCACAAAATGTGATGATGCATGTGTCATTGTTGATCCACTAGATCTTCATCTCACTAAATAAAATGAAAAAAACTATGAATCACATTTTAATGGTGGGGGTGGCATATATATATGTCTCAGATCTCTTATCCAATTAGGTTTATTAGTATCACAATACGTGGTGGCATCGAACTACAATAATATTATAAAAGGAGCAAAAGATGCTGCTGCTGATCGATTAGGGCTCAAGTTGATTATGACCTCTTTGAATCTCGCAGCACACCCCACCAATCACAGGGATCATCATGATGCATTCCATACCATTGTTATTGTGCATGCCCTTAATTTGTAATCTATGCCGCCAAAAAACAAATCGTGCCGTAATAATTAGCAATTGGTGTGGTAGATATGCTTCCATAAACGTTTATGATAGTTTGTTTTTGTCTTTTTAAAAGAGTTTTTTAAAAAAATAAATTTTTTTTTCTTTAAATTAATATTTTTTCGTGTTTCTAGTTCGTTTTGATGTATTGATATCAAAAATAATTTTTAAAAAATAAAAGACTATTATTTTAATACAATTTCTAGTCAAAAATAGTTTAAAAAATAACTACAACTACACTTTCTAACATCTACTCCTTACTCTAGATGATAAGTAAATATAACCTTTCTTACATTATCTAAATGAAATCCAAATATTTTGGGAGAATGATTTTTATAATTATATCAGATTTGAAGTGTGAATATTAGTTTATTGTTTGAGTAATAATGACTCGGTCTTAATTTATGCTATCAATCATGAAATATAATGATCACAAATTTCTAAGTTATAGGTTGCACCATCGAGCTGATTTGGATAAATCAAAACAATGTTGTTTAATTATTTTTTAAAAAACTTTAAATTAATATTTAATCGGGTTAACTGAGTTACTCGGTTGAGTTGATTTTTACTAGAATTTTTTAAATCTATATCAAATCGGATCTAATAACAATAGTCAAATATAAGTGGAGAATTTCTTAATCCTATTACTTGTGGAGACGTGAAACCAAAATGCAATACAAATATTCTATGTAATGAAAGAGAATTATACCTAACATTTTGAGTGCTAATCGGAAATTAATTGAGAGTTTCCCTTAATACAATATTTTCTTTGATAGATAAGTGTTATAGTGATTGATTCATCAAATAATTATATCATCAAAGATTAGCATGTCATCAATTATTGTTGATTATTCAACTATCTCTTTTTATCAATAATTCAGCATCATAACCAAATATTCTGTCTAGATAGATGTGTTGTCGTAAGCAAATAATCTTGAAAACTGATTAAACCGAGAAAATTAAAAAAACTAAACTATAAAAAAAAACTAAATAAACTAAGAAAAAAATTTTCAATTCAGTATGGTATCAAATGGATGAAACCAATTAAAACCAAACTGAACCGAGTTAAAAAAGCTAGAGGTATAAATATAAAAGTTTTCTTTTTTTTTCTCACCGTGATGATACCCAGCCGCCCGGAGCTCTCTTCATTTTTCTCATTCTCTCTCTCTTTATCTCAACCCCTCTCAGTCAATTATCTTACTTCTACGTCATTTTGAACAATTGTTTCTTAGCTCTTGCCTGCTTCTTAGCTAGCATTTTGTTATTGTCGTGAAACAAAAAAGTCAAGAATAATAATAAAATAAATCTATTTTCACACAATTTTAAAATGAATATTTTTACTTAAAAAAAATTAAGAAGCATTTTTTTATAATAATAATAATAATAAACACAACCTCAACTAAATCAACTTGGGCCTAAGCTTGGACAAGGTTCGTAGCCAAGCAATGGGCTTAGCTGTCAGCTAGATATGTGTCTCTTACTTCTTAAGCAGAGTCCGCTATCAAGGCTTGAGCCTGTGACCCTAGCCGCTAGAGAAACACGTAACCAAGTTGCGGGCGGGGCGGGTTGCACGGAGATCCACCAAGGGGGCCTGGCTAGTCCATCTATCCAAAGCTGGTTAAAAAATAAATAAAAGAACCAAGAAATGTTTTTTTATAAGAAAAGGCAGGCATGAACAGACCAAAAAAAAAAAAAAACATAGTTATTAATCTACAGTTAACTAGGAGCATAGTTTAAGATTTCAAATCCAAATATTTTGTGAAAACATTTCTTTTAAACGTAAAAGTTTAAGTAATAAGTATATATATATATGGATATTTATTTATTGCCCGAGCAAAAAAGATTTATTTTTAATGTATAAAAAATATCTGAGAAAGTATTAATTGTAAATACCAAATATTAATTTGAAGTAATTAATGGTCACCAAATAATCCTTATCCATGATTATAAAAAAATTTAGTTGAGTCGAAATCTAAAACTTAATTTTGGTGCTATTCCAAAATTAATCGAATCTTTCCCTCAATATAATCTTTAATTTCATAGGTAATTGTTTTGGTTAATTATTCATGAAATAATACTATAGTAATTATTGTTGATTATTTAAATATCTATATTAATTAATAATCCAATATCATATCAGAAAGAACAATAACATGTACGTTATATCTGTATCATTAATTGTTATAAAACTCAGTTTCAATCTATTGAGTTAACTTAATGACCTGCTAATTTAAATTGAGTTTCATGTTGAATTTGTTGGAAGTTGACCTAGTGAACTTATTACCTGATTAAAATCCGAGTAAAATTAAATTTGACATAAAAAGAATTATTCTCAAAATAATGTTGTTTCAACTTTCTAGAAAAATTAAAATAATAATAGTTTAGATTGATTTAAGTCAATTTAAATTAATTCATTCAATCCGTAATTAAAAACTAAAACCGAGTCGTAAATTAAATCATATGTTACAGCTATAATCCACACATTTACTCCAAAATTATAATAATTGTATTGCATGAATTTCAGCTACCAATTCCCCCTAACTACCAAAATGTCCATAGATCTTGAAGATAGCTTGCAATCCTAAATAATGTTGTTTTACTTTCATTTCATTTGTAAACATCTTTTAAAAACCACAACTTTTCTTCTCATTTCATTAGTTCTTCACTAGCTCCATGGCATTCTATAATTATATCTACAATTAATTAGGGAGAATTGGTAATGAAGTTCATTCATGCAAAGTAGAAAAACAAAATAAAATTATGAAAAAAAAAGTTGGCCTTTTGTTATTAGTTTGGATAATAAATGGCAAAAGTGAATTTTTTCTAATTGGAGTTTCATACTATGGGGTAGAAATTTAGTGGAAAATGGATGAATCTATAAGGGCAAATTAATAGTTTAACCTAAAACCATTCTTCATTTTCCATCTTGGTTTTATAATTTTTGTTAGCTTTCTAAATTTTTGACAAAATTCCTAACTAATGAGATGACATTTGAATGAATCAGCCTCTAAGATCCTAATAAAATGTCTCCATTATTCCAAAATTTTCATTGCATCTTGGATTCAGATTCAGCATTTGTAATTCTCACCAAAATGGTGAAGGAATAAATTTTTATTCTCACCATCACATTAATTCAATAGATCAAGGTATAGTAAGTAGCATGTGGTAGGCAGATGAAGTTATTGCTCACATGAATCTGAGTCAATGGAGATACGAAATTGCCACCAAACCATACCATATTAATCCAGTGATTTGTAGATTTTTAATGCCTTCATTGTTTTTACTTCAAAAATGTGATCTTCAAGGTTCTTAGCATTGATAATGTCCAACTTTTAAAGCTTTTTTCTCTTCTGTGATTGCCTCAAGGAGAAGGACTAGAAGCTAGCTGCATGCCTTGATTTTTCACACGTCAAGCATTGCAACGAAGTACAAGGACACTCATTCTTTAGATGAATAAGTGAGATCAAATTTATGTTGTTGAACTAGAACTTTATGTCTTTCACACGGCAGAAAGTGGAAATCTTTGCACCGAAAGAATGTTAAGCCATTTACATCATACGAGTAAATTCTAAGGTTATTTAAAGGTAGAGTAGGTCTTGCTTTGGTGGTGTAAGCTAATAGGATTTCTTATAGCTCACAGCTTTTTACGGACTTGATTGTTAAGAGGTGACAGAATATGGATTTGTGGTACTCCTGGGAATTTATTGTGATTGCTCTCGCAGGATTTTCCATGTTTCGCAGCTTCTGTCATTCGGTGAAAGGTATGAAGTTGTCACATTTTTATTGCGTTCTAGTTCAATTCTTGGTTTCTACATGGCCTTCTAGTCACGTCAAGATGTAATGTGATGAATGTTTTGCAGCCCCATATTACACATTTGTTCATGAAGCAACCTCAGCACCCCATGTTTTATACTACGATTACATAGTCATAGGTGGAGGAACCTCAGGCTGTCCACTAGCTGCAACGCTCTCACAAGGTGCGAGCGTTCTAGTCCTCGAAAGAGGTGGCTCTCCATATGGAAATCCTAAAATAATGAACATAGCCAACTTTTCAGACTCGCTCTCCGATACCTCTCCAAATTCGGCTTCCCAGCAATTCATCTCCGATGATGGAGTCTATAATGCTCGCGCGCGCGTCTTAGGTGGTGGAAGCGCCTTGAATGCAGGATTTTACACTCACGCGAGTGTTGATTTTGTGAGGAAAGCTGGTTGGAATCCAGAATTCGTTGATAAGTCTTATGCATGGGTTGAGAACAAGGTAGCCTTCGAGCCACCAATGTTGCAATGGCAATCAGCTGTTAGAGATGGGTTGATAGAAGTTGGAGTGTTGCCTTACAATGGATTTACATATGATCATATTCATGGGACTAAAGTTGGAGGGTCGATTTTTGACAAGTATGGTCATAGACACACTGCTGCTGATTTGTTAGAGTATGCTGAGCCAAGGAATATTTCAGTTTATTTGCATGCTACCGTTCACAAGATCTTATTTACAGAAACAGGTGAAACAAAACCATAAAATTCGTTGGCATGTTACATTGCTAATCTAATTTCATAGTATTAAATTCCATTGTAATGTAATTGAACATTGCTAATGCAGGAATACCATGGTCAAGACCTAGAGCATATGGCGTGGTTTTTGAAGATTCATCAGGCCTCAAGCACTGGGCATACTTGGGGAGGTGCTCCAAGAATGAGATAATCATATCTGCAGGTTCAATAGGAAGTCCCCAACTATTGATGCTAAGTGGTATTGGACCTGCTAACCATCTTCAAGCTCATGGCATCTCAGTAGTGGTGGATCAGCCCATGGTTGTTCAAGGGATGGCTGATAATCCAATGAATCTTTTGTTCATCCCTTCCCCTCTCCCAGTTGAAGTCTCACTCATCCAAGTTGTGGGTATCACCAAGTTTGACAGCTATATTGAAACAGCTAGTGGTTTGAGCTTTGCTTACTCTTGGGTTCACCAGTTTATTAGGAAATATGAGCTGCATTTAAATGAGGTAATTAACTAAGCTTTGCTTAACAATTCTTCTGTGTTTTTTCTTCTGCTACCAACTTCACTAGGTCCCATGTGCAGACAGGTCAGCCCTCTGCAATGACAGCAGAAGCCATGTATAGAGCTATTGAAACCTTGAATTCCCTTGTTACTGAAACTCTACAGGGTGGAGTAATTCTTGAGAAGATAATCGGTCCAGTCTCCACAGGTGAGCTCAAGCTCAGGACTACAAACCCGCATGATAACCCTTCTGTCAGGTTTAACTACTTCAAAGAACCAGAGGACTTGAACAGGTGCGTTCAAGGCATGAGAACCATTATAGAAGTAGTAAATTCAAGAGCATTTTCAAAATTCCGACACAAAGATATGCCGGTGCAAGCTCTCATTGACTTGATGGTGAATTTGCCTGTCAACCTGAGACCAAGACATTTTAGTACAGCAATTTCCTTGGAACAATTTTGCACAGATACTGTCATGACCATATGGCATTACCATGGAGGCTGCCAAGTCCGCAAGGTTGTCGACAATGATTACAAAGTCCTCGGAGTGGATAAACTAAGGGTTATTGATGGTTCCACTTTCATTGATTCACCTGGGACCAATCCTCAAGCTACTGTTATGATGCTAGGAAGGTAACATACTAACATTCAATTGCAGCAACTTCGTTCTTAATTAGCACTGCCAAAGGAGAATGCTATTCACTGTTGTATTTATTTAATTATGTGATGCAGATATATGGGGAGGAGGATTCTGTATGAGAGACTTGTGCCAGGGAGGAAGTAGACAATGAGTTCTTCCCATGCTTTTGAAAATCATCATCAGTCATATGTGTGCTACGCGTTCGGTAATTTTCAGTGTCAATATGTATAGATACTGAAAATACATACGACTGGTCTTTATCACTTGAAATTTTGGGAAAATTAATGTACGATTTTCTTTTAATGTGCAAATTATTTAGACAACTGCTCCTGTACATATGATTTTAAGCAATATAATCAGTCCATCATGTATGTATGATCTTCGCAACAATAGACGAATAAGATCACCTTGTGGTCTCCTATCAGTAGTATCTTTTACACCTTTCTTGAAACATAAAGGCAATAACTGTTTCTTGATCCAACAAGTAAAATGTGGAGAAATTTTCTTGAAACAAAATTACCTTTTCTTCTGGACCAATATCTTGTTGGATACAAGATTGAAAAAAAGTCTGTACAATGATTATAGGTTTATGACTAACGAAGTAACGTAGACAAATTGAATTGTAAGATGGTAAACAAAGGTAAAATGCAGAGGAAATCAACCTTGTCTGAAGCTGAATGCCAATTGAAATTCAGAGGGGAATGACTTTGCTTACAAGAGCTAAGAAAGTTACGCAAACACTAACCTATTTGAACTTCCGTACACCGAAAGGCCAGCACAATAAAGCAAATGAAAAGAAAGAGAATATTACGGCCTAAGCATGAGGTTCTTATGACTTGTTAAGAGAATATTACGGCCTAAGCATGAGGTTCTTATGACTTGTTCATCTTCATAGCATGAAGGAGCACCTCCTGATTCTCCTCTCATCTGCCCTTCCTTTTTCTTTTCCTTTTCTAGCTTCAAATCAAGGGACAAAAAGCGAGAGAATCTCTCATATTTTCTCACACGTAGCTTTTTCAAGACACGGATGTGGAGAAAGATGTCTGCCAGATATACCCTCCCTAACCTCTTGAGAAGGATATCCACAGCATTATCCATGGCATATGCCATTACTTCAATGGTTTATGCCAAACTTAGTGACCCATCAAAGTGTTTATAAGGCTTAGTCGGGGAATCTGCAAAAACCAGAAGCAGCAAGATAGATAGAGGTATCATAATTTGATAAGCAGACCAGTTGTAGGGCACCTCTTACTTGGCAAGCAATGATGATTCTTGCAAACATTGCAGAATTTGATCTCAATGGCTTGCCAAAGGAGAGTTGCCCTTTGACTGTTTTAGCTTAAACTAACGTCCTCAAGAAAATGCCTTCGTAGCAGACCATTGCTCTGCTGCCTCCCAATGCAAAAGGTGATAAATTTCTTCTCCTCATTTCCTTTCAGTTGGTTTCAAAAGCTTTTTTTGTAACTCCTATAAGCAATGTATCGACGAAAACAGACAAAATCAACCAAGACAGATCCATAGGTTTGAGTTGCTTAGGTTCTGTACGAGTTGGAGTTATTATAATATAAAATGAAAACTCAGAAGATTAACGTGAAGCATACATTAGGACTTAAAATGGTCTGAAAATACTATTGGTTTGAGCATCCGATCAATGAGTAAAAATCACAGCAAAACACATGTAGAAGGAAATAAATATTTCTAAAAAAATAGATTATGAAAATATTTCGAACTAAAATCGATGCAAGTACAAGAAATCACTCTAATTGAAGTTAGCAAAATCAAGCAAAACATCAAAAGATCATTTGACTCGGAACCACATCATTTCCCCTATTCTAACTGTTAAGCTGAGCTTGCCACATAAAATTTTGATCTTTGCCCTGCTCCAAAATGTGGGTTGATTTCGAGGATGGCTTGCTAATACTGGATGTGTTGTTCTTTCTAAGCTTTCTTACTCGTAATCTTGAAGCTACAGCCTCTCTTTTTTTTATCTTGATGAGGACAGCTTTTCTCTTTCATGGCTTTTAAGTAGTCATCTATCAAATTTCAAGCTGACAAAGCTTCAGTCACGATAGATTAAGCCATTAAAGCAGTTAAGCCAGCTACAAAACGTATTCAGCAAGATGGCCATCTCACAGTCTTTAAACTAATGAGAAACAAATCCACCTCAAATTGATTAAAACCATTCTACATTTCCATCTTATAAGGCACTATATCTTTGAGCATTCTACTAGGCAAATTAGATTGCTGATTTCTTAAAGGAAACAAAAAGTAGACTTGCTGAAGGAAATATCTCAAAGAACAGTTGAGGCGAATTTGTTGCAAATTACATCTTATCAGCTGGGGCACTAGGAAGCCCACTACTGATGCTGAGTGGAAATGGACCTGGCTCTCATCTTCAGGACCATGGCATCCTAGTGGTGGTAGACCAGCTCATGGTTGGCCGAGGGATGACTGATAATCCAATCAATGTACTATCCATTCCCTCCCCTATCTCAGTTGAGGTCTCACTTTTCATAACCCATTTTTGAGTCATTCTCACATTCATTTTCTCTTTGAAAAACAAAAACTGAAACAGTGCCGTTTTGAACGGCACTGTTCTTCTTTCCCTGCACATGCAGAGGCAGGGGAAGAAGAGGTTTGCTCCCCTGTTTTTTTCCCCGCTCCCTCTCTCTCCCACCTGTTTAAGCACTGAAAAAACCCAAGCCCGTCACCTGCCACCAGATGAAAAAAACAGAGGGCACAACCCCTGCGGGCAGCTGCCCAGTGGCCACCCGGCCACTCCCTACCCCTGTGCCATGACTGGACAGGGGTAGTAGACCTCTCTCCCCACTTTTTCCCCATAAAGACCAATAGAAAGAGAGGAACAGGGAGGCGGAGAGAGAGAAAAAAAGACCAGAAATGGAGAAAATCGGTGAGAGGAAAGAAGAGGAATAGAAACAGAGCAGAAGCAAAGACAAGAAAAAACAGAAAAACAAAGGAACAAGAAGCAGAGGAAGAACGCCCATTACACCGCAGCAGCTGCCACCGTTCCTCGCCGCGAACCACCGTTGTTCTTCCTCTCCACCGCCACCCCCAGAGAACATAAGGAGAAGAACAGAACAAACAAAGGGAAGGGGCAGAGATACAAGAACAGTGGAGAGATCCTCCACTGTTTACTGCGCCGGGCAGCGCCGGCCCAACCCAAAATGAGTGGATCGGGTATAGCCCAATTAAAAAACAAATCAAAAAATATTTTTAGAAAGGTGTGATTTTTTCACGTGTTTTTCTATCCATTTTAATTAATATCAGTTTTTATTTTTATCCAGTTTTTATCAAAACATTGTAAAAATTATATAATATATATAAAAAAAAGTAATGTTTTCATCCATACGGCAAAACCTCTCAAAAAAAAATATATCATATTTTCATGAAAAAAGCAAAAATATGTTTTAGCATGTATTTTTGCTTTAATAACCAGTTTATTAAAGTCATGAGAACTTAGCTAGTATTTCAAAAAAATTTTAAAAAATATTTTATTTTCTTTTAATATTAAGAATTACGAATTTACACGTAAAACGTATTCCTGATATTAAAAATATAGTTCTTTTATGTATAGATTTTAGAGCGGTTAGGTTTTACCCAGTAAAATAAAAATCCCCTTACCGAGAAAAACTTTTTTTAAACCGTAAATGGACTAGCAATTGAAAGTACAAACAAGACCTTAGATTTCTATCAGATAATTAAACAATGCAGCTTATTTTAGGTAGAGTGTATTTAGAGTTCTAATACTTTTTCTTTACGTAACTAGTCTCCGTATCCAATCTCTGAGACCAGTTAGGGTTTCTAGTGACTAAAATATTAGACGGCGACTCCCATTCTATTTTTCCACTAATAAAATATAAGAATTTCTTATCTTTCTATATTTACCATATAAATATATTTTATGAGAGTAAAAATTCACCGCAATACCACACACATGCATCACCACTCATCCAAGTTGGGGACATTGCTAGTTCTGGCAACTAAATTGAACATCCAGTGGTACAAGCTCTATTCCAGTTACGACTCAGAGATCTCTTGAAGACTAACGTTTATAGCTTATAAAGTTTGGCCCATAAGAAAATAAATTTTAAAACTGCTAATAACCTAATCTCTAGTGGAAAGCTAAATTCATCAATGATTTGCAGGTACATACATGGTCAAAGATTGCACGGTGACAGCCAAATCAATTATGCTTTTACGTTCACTTTTAGTTCTGCGTACTCTCATCAGGGTTTTGGTCACACGAAACAGGACAGCCCTCTGCAGTGACACCAGAAGCAATGTCTAGAGCTGTTACTACTTCACTTTCCCTTGCCAATCCATCCAAACAGAGTGGAACTATTCTAGAAAAGGCTATCGGTCCACTCTCAGCCGGCGAACTCAAGCTCAAGACCACGAATCCTAACGACAAACCCTTCTGTCACATTTATCTACTTCAAGGAACCCGAAGACCTAAAAATGTGTGTTCAAGGCATGATAACCGTCATAAATGTTGCTATTTCCAGAGAACTCTTGAAATTTCGTTACATAAACATGCGATCGAGGCTCCCTCTGAACCAGAGACCAAGACATTTTGGTACAACATTTTCCTTGGAACAGACACTCTCATGGCCATACTGTCAAGGTGGGAAGATTGTTGATCATGATTACAAGGCTAGCTCTTGATGTGGATGGCCTTAAGGTTACTGATGGTTCAACATTTATCCACTCGCCATGAGGCTTAGAAGGTAAGAACTAATTGTAAATATTTCCCTAATTAGCATTGCTAAAGGAACTTAATTTTATTAATCAATAGGTTTACAAGGTTGTAACCAAGATAAAAACCAAAGAAAATAGCAGAATATGTCTTAATAACATGAAGAAGCAGCTCCTTTACTGGGGGGCGGGCGCGGGGGTAGCCATGGGAAACGAATAACCATAGCACTATTCATAGCATACGCCATTACTTCAAGAGTTTATTCCATCTTCAGCAACCCATCCTAGAGTTTATGAAGCTTGTTGAGGCAATCAGCAAAACCCTAATATTGTCCTTAAACATCAATTCTCTAGCAAACCAGTTGCAGGGCACCTCTCTTCCTTGGCAGACAGTACTAATTAATGGTGCCTGTAGCTTCAAGCTGAGAGGGTATCAGAGAATATTGATCCCAATATAGGCTTGCCAAAGGAGAGTTTCCCTGTGACTGTTTTTGCTTAAACTATTATTAAAAAAAAAAAAAAAAAAATCTCTTCCTGCTTGTTCAAGATGTGTAGAAGGAAATAAAAAATTAATTCATGCAAGATATTAAAATTTAACAACAGATACTAGATTTGTGAAAATATAATCCCAAAATTAAATTCTAAGAAAGGTAAAGCAATAAACCAAAAACCTTAAACAGAACTAAAGTTCATGCTTTCATAGCTCCTTCCAGGTGCTATACATCATTGCACCTAAAGCCATGAAAACTACCACAGTCACAGCCTCATGCAAGACCAGGAACAAGCCTTTCACTACTCCTGCTGGCCCTTCAACTTCCTCCTTTTCCTTTTTATTGCCCTTCTTGAGCTTCTTCTTCTCGACAGGCCTCTTGTTGCCAGCGTCACTCCTTTTGGTCTCCTCCGAAATCTCAGCCTCTTCTTTTTCTTTCAAATCAAGCTTGTGATTCTTCACTTTCTTCTTGTTGTTGAGGTCTCTCCTTTTGTCCTCTAAGTCCTTCACAAACGCACCATTCTTTTCCTTTTCTTTTCTGGGTTCAGCCTTTTCTTGGGCTACAATCTTCCCATCAATCTCCTTGTTATCATAAAAATAATCCTCCTTCCTTTTCTCCTCTTGTTCATCAGTTTCATGGCTATACACCACCACCAAATTTTTCTTAGTTGCAAGATCACCATCCGAAATTTATTGTCATTACGAGCAATTAGTTTCTCTAGCCTTTGTTGTTCCTTCTTCTTTTTCTTGGCCAAGGCTTCAGCTTTAGAGACCAATTTTGCCACATCAATATCGCCTCTTTCATCCCTTAATAGATCAAAAATATTATCATCCGAAAACAAAGAAGACATTTTCTGCAAGTTATGATGAACTAGCAGTAATCTTTTTATAAAGCAACTAGCAAGAAAATCTTAAAATCAAAAGATTTAGCTTTCTATGTCGAACAAGATATGCCAACATGTATATACACACACAAAACTTATCCTTAGTGCTAAGGACGTTGGATTTGTGTCAGATTTGGATTTTTTACTTTGATTTGGAGACTAATAAAGTCTTTGTATTTGTTTCGGATTAGGATATAATTAGGAGAGGTAGAGACTGTTTATGTCCAATGTAATTAATTAGTAATTAGTGAGGGAACACATTATGTAGGAGACATAGATACGCTGACGAGCACTCTTGCACGTATGATTTCAAGACTCTGGATCGAAAAAATTTGGCTAAGCAAAATCATAGAATATATTAAGGATAGGGATTCTTTAAGACGGTCTTCTTTGTAAATATATATGCAAAGAGAACCTTTTTTTTTCTTTTTTGATAAAAAAAAAATATAGACTAAATCAATGAAAAGAATCTTAATTATTTAAACAAAAATTATTATGAACTTTTTTTTATATATATAAAATATAGATCTCTAGTGCATTTAATTTTGGCTAAGCATGTAATATAGATCTCTTGTGCATGTAATTTTATGGATCTAACTTTTGAGTTCTAACCAATAACCATCACAAGTTTTGAACTCAAGAAAAATTTATTTACTGATTAAGAAATATTTGTTTGATAGTGTGTTGTCCAAAACGTTATACATATTTCAAGAGTGCAAAGTGAAAAATTCTTCTTTTAAAAAAAAATCTTATAAATTTCTAACTTTTTTTTCACATGGCCAAAACATTATTAAACATGAAAAGATTATTGTTATTTTATTATTATTATTTTTTTTTTTTGAGGTAGATAAGGAGTTTCCCACAAAGAACTTTATTGAATTAATTCTCAATATTTATGTATCTCTCTGAAATAATTCTACAGTAGATGGAAATATATAGCAATTTATTGCATGAAAGATCCACATTTCCCCCAACAAACAAGTTCTCTTCTGGTCTTCTTTTGAATTGAGGATGAAATAAATGTCTTTGATGTTCCATTTTTCTCTTGTATTGATGCTAATTAATGAGGAAAGCAACTACTACTATGTAGTTCTTTCGAAATTCTTTCATTTGTATGCATTAATGAGCAAAAAAGGAAGGCTGGAGGGCTGTAGAGGTCGAGCACTTCCATCTCAAAATACAAAAAGGGCCTAATATGAAAGCAAAGTAACAGCCACGTAAGAGTAGATGATCAAGAGTCATGCCAATGTTTAGTCTGGTCACTGGAATGTTACTGATGTTTGTAATGGTTTGCTTGGTGGGTTCGTTGCTATCACTGCTTGGTGTTCTGTGCATGGTTGAACCATGGGCTAGCTGCTATAATATGCGGGTTTGTTGCTGCTTTCGTGTTGATTAGCAGCAACAAATTGGCGGAGACTTTCAAGTTTGATGATCCATTAGAGGCTAAGCAATTTCATGGTGGATGTGGGACTTGGGGTGTCATTTTCACTACCTTGTTTCCTTCTTTGGTCTCATTTTCGTTGTCCACAAGCAAAGTAAATCAAGCACATTCAACACTTATTCTAGATCGTGCTCATTGTTTTAATTGATATTGGTTTTATTTTTTATTTTTTTAATTATTAAAAGTTTGGCTTAGCTTTATAATTTTTGTGTTTGTTTTTTATGAAATAATTCTAATAACATAATTACT
>Ga0325410_1002726_pt1 | contig 19762 bp, 15 predicted proteins | sample PopdelMetagenome_16_FD_206182 | JGI IMG/M metagenome (GOLD analysis project Ga0325410, IMG submission 206182) | Populus deltoides microbial communities from Bellville, Georgia, United States - Xylem-PdIQD-R3 | ecosystem: Host-associated > Plants > Phyllosphere > Stem > Wood/Secondary xylem... | reverse complement strand
GCTTTCATATTTCCATTGATGATCATGTCTTGGATTAATAAATGAAAAATATATTTTATTATTTTACATCTAATATGTTTTTCTTTATTGCTTTATTATGTAATTATTGCTCTACCTTTTATGTCATATAAGAATAATATACATTATTGGGTTTGCTTCGTGGGTTTTTTTTTTACATACTTTATATAATATCGTATCATATTATATATAATTAAAATATCTTATTTCATTAAAAAAGACCTAAATGGTCGAGGATCAATAATGATAATTGTGTGTAAAACTAAATGATTGTAGAGTTAAGCTCAATTGGGTTCAAGAAGTAATTTACACTAAAGTGAGCAATTCAATTCATAATAAACTAGTTACACTCTGACAACACCTCCTGTGTTCACAAGGAAGTATTTTTATGCTTTTAGTTTGCCGACAAACTAGTTAAGCCACCTTAAGTATCAGATTATGCCTTTTGTTTGCTGACAGTTGACACATAAAATCATATTTACACATCTGAGACCTCTCCTCATGAAGGAGCTGCTAACAGATGGCAGTAAATGATTTGATAATACAGAACTTAAGAGTGGAAATGGTGTTCCTAAGTTTACAATACACCGTAGTCTGTCCAGAAGACAAGGACCAGATTTTTTTACTTTAACCGCCAATGACCTCACTTGAGGCTCTTTGTGTGGAAGCCGTATAATACAACAAGCTTTAAGCAATATAATATAAAATACTAAAGCAGCCAAGATAACTGTATACAATATTGTACTTACTATAGCAAAACAAATATATCTTTACCGCGGAACCGGGTCGGTGTAACGCTACGGCCTCCGAGACACCACGTGTGGCGGTGTGCTTCTGGTTTCGACAAGAACATGGTGTGCTATCATAGCTAGCTTTGCACTTTTGACCAGTCAACTTTGATGTACCCCTCCCCCCATCATTTTAATTAAATATATAAAAAAAAACTGTAAATTTACGAAGTACAAAGTTACTATATACTATTTATTCAAATTATTTCCTTTTTCACTACTAATTGATTATGATAATAGCAACATTAATGTCATGGTTCGAAAGAAAAACAATAGCAAGACCCCATGGGAAGAAAATAAAAATAATCTAGAAGACCAAGATAACATTTGTTTTTGTTGTTGGATAATGCTTTTGCTAAAAAAAAAAAAAATTGCTTTAAATTATTTTTTAATGTGTTTGGATTGTTTTAATGTGCTTATGTAAAAAAAATATATTATTTTGATGTATTTTTAAGAGAAAAACACTTTAAAAAGCAATATCTACCACAATCTCAAACATGCTTAACCGTTTGGGAACGCGGTACAAACTGCGTTCCATAAAAAATTAATTTTTTTTGCTAAAAAATATATTTTTTTGTATGTTTTGGATCATTTTGATGCGCTGATCTTAAAAATAATTTTTTTTTAATGAAAAAAACATCATTTTGATGCATTTCGACACGAAAAGCACTTTGAAAAGCAATCGCAACCATACACCCAAACAGGCACAAATCCATTACCTCGATCGTGTCTAAGTGGGGCTATTTTCATGAATCTTTTTACATCGATCATCTAATCACGATTAGTCGTTCTTCAAAATATCTTGTCGTTTTATTTTCCCAAACATTCATTATGACAAGGCCTATTTTCAAAGCCACATAGATAATGCAAAAGAATCTTAGGCCAATCAACTAGATCTATGGCCGAGACTAGGAAACCATAGAGAGATAAGGAAACCTCGAGACTAGCTAGTGGATACATACCCAAGTAAGGTGTCATCGACTTAAGTAGAAGAATCCTAATCTTAGTTATAGAGATGGTGCATAAAAAAATAACTCTCATGGATGAAGAGAATTAATGCCTAGTCTATTAGAGCCCAAGCATTGGGGAAAGAAATTATAGCCCCTTTCTACATAATCAAACACGGTTACACATTCTCCTTGTTGGGATTTATGTAGAAGGTTCTTCACAATTTTGACCTTTGTGCCAATCAACTACATCCAAATAGGTTGGCCTCCCCGACTGCTCTAAAAAATTACATGAAGCAACATGGTGAAGAGCCCTCCTTAAAGGTATCCAGGCACTGCTACTAATTAGGAACATGTTTAATAAGACTTGAGAAATGGCATGGTCTTGCACCTTTTCTCTTTAAGCAAAAAAATCTTATTAAAGTAGTAATCGAGCAGAAGAAAATCCATGCAATTGAGTGGAGGAGTGAGTTGCTCATATTGCCTTTAAAGGGAAATTCCTACAGTTAGCCCTTAAAAGATTTGAGGATATTTTGGATTTTAGAGGACCTAGTTAGGCTATGGAACAATAAGCCTATGTGGACCTCGATTAATAAGTCATTATATAGAAAGTTGCAGGCTTTTATTTTTTAGTACAAGATTAACCCCTTGGCTTAGTGGTGTACTTTAAATGAGACCTTAATGGGTAATACATAAGATTTTTTATTTTTATTTTTTCTTAACAATTTATTTGAACTTGACTTACTTATGCATCCTTTGTTTTTATTGTTATTATAGGGGATCTGGACCAAAGAAAAAACCTCAAAAAAGAAATGTCACTTTACATATTTTACTTAGGGACTCAATAACCTCATTTAACAAAAATACAAGCTTTTCTTAGTCCATTAAGGAGGTGATTACTCTTTTTTAGGGAGAAAACTAAACCTCTAGAGACAACCAATTCATTATACCCGAGCCTATAGATTTCTAAAGAGCCGCAACAACGATGACTACCAAATTAAAGAAAAAAAAAAGGAAGAGGAAAACAATGCAAGAGATAGTTATGGGGACTCCTTCATCTTCCCCCAAATAACCAATCACCCTAAACTTTGGACAAGGGTTAACACCACTTCCATCAAACCTAGATTTAAATAGTCACTCTTATAAGGGACACTCGGATGACTTCCTCCTCCTTCTTAATGGCCTTTCCTAAAGCTTGTATTGGTATGGTAATAAAACTGCATCATCTATAAACGGAGATGAGTGGGATAATGCTCTACCACCTTTGTTGTCCTTTACCTTAAAAGAGGAACAAGAATAACATAATTTATTTAATGGAGCTCTCACCTTCTAACAAAACTAAGGTCTATCCTATGTGTAGGTACTAGAGTGAATATGTCAATTCTATTAAAAAGTTGATGGGTAAATGAAGGACAACTTATCTACCCATATAAGGACATTGTTCAAATGGTAAAAAATATAAATGGATTTTTCTCCAAGTACATTTTCACTATCATTTTGCTCATGTTATGTTATCATAATAATTTTTATGTTCATATAGCCTAACTTTATTTTCATAACATTGAGTGATAGGAATTCAAGCATTAAAAAATAATTAGGATCATTAAGATGGCCACTATAGATAACCAAACTCTCTAAGTTTTGAGAGAAAAGGTGTAGGCTATATAGAACTCTTAGGAAAACTTGGATTACCAATTGATGTTTACCTGTGAAATTCTTACAAAACCTCTCTAAAAAAGGATACATTAGTTATGAAGCTTTAGACAATTAAAAAGTCTTATTTAAAGGGAAACTAGAACTTGTAAATGTGCTAATAAAGGATTAAGGAGCTGGAGTTGGCCTTAGTGACAGCTATATACAAAACCTTTAAGGCTCGGGCAAAGTTTTTCCATCTTTGCATTGTTAATGATTTACCAAATGAGTTCTTAAGAATTTTTAATGGAACTTGTGCCTTAAAGAAGGTCACGAAGTGTAAATGGGTTGAAGTGATAAGCAATCTTCATTTTTTTAATTTGTCTAAGGGTGTGGTAGTGGAATTCTTTAACACTTTTCACCCTGATACTTTGCCTGATTTTGGAGAGATCTTTTTGAAACATGCTACCACTACTACTTAAAATGAGTACTTAGTAAATGTCCCTAAAAAGAATGATGATAAAGCATTGAGGGATGTAGATGAAGGATTAGATAGTAGGGTAGGTATATATGGCTTCAGTCTTGTAAAGTCTCTCTAATATATGTATTGAATATTTTCATGGTTATGGGCTTTTATGATTTTTTTTTACTTTTTTGAGTTTTTTTTTATATTTTTTCTTCTTCAGGTACAATGCCCCTCTTTTGTTTCCTAAAAAAGAATGGAATGTCTTAATATTTAAGAAATTTTCATAATTAACGAACCTGGATAGGGAATAAGATCTAATATCCCAACATTTAGGATTTTTTAGGCTTAGCATGCTTTATGCCTTAATGGGAGTGAAATTCAACATCTCTTTGTTGTAGAGATAACGAAGATATCTTAGGTTCGAATGGGTTCATTTTGAGTATCATCTTATTTGTGTTCAATCCATTTTTGTTGGACCTCTTTTTGACAAACTGGCTTCATAAACACAATATTTAGAAAATAATTATGTCATATATAAGAAAGGTTATGTGTGTCTTTATACTTGGGCAGGGTGCCCTTTATATTCAAAGGATGAACCTAAAATAAATAAATTATATTTAAATAGAAAATTTGAAAGATAGAAGATTTAGAAAGGCTTGAAAGGATCCTAAACACTAATGCAAATATAGCACAAAGAGATAAGAATTTTGAATAATGCTTTAGATACCCAAAACAATTCACAAGTCAGGCTTAAATGGCTAAGGTTGAAAATTTTTCAAAAATACAAATTCTAATTATTCAGGATATTAAAACTAAAACAAGAAAATTCATAAATTTTAAGCAAAAACAGGAATAAAAAAACCATAAAGAGAAGTCTCAAAAGATTACCAAAAAAATTAAAAAAAAAATAGAGAAACAAAGACCTAAAAGAAGGAATTTAGGGTTTGCAAAAAGCAATCAAGTATATTTATTTGCTTATACTGTGTGCTAGAATTTAAGGTTTACAAAAAGTAATTAAATGTATTTATTTGCTTATAATGTGTGCCTTTAAATGAGCTTTCTAAATCAAGATAATTTGAATCATTTTAACACTCTGATCAAAAGTTATAGATGAAATATTAAAGAGTGCAAAAAATCCCAAAATCATCCTAGACTATTGTTTTCTACCATCCTTATGCATATCTACTTTGTTAAGGTTAGTTCAACACCATCAACTTTGCATTTGACAACTCAATTTCTCTAAAATCTTATCATTTATACCTGATCAAGGTTATTTCACCAAGCTTAGAGGGTGATTGCCTTTATACATATACAAAGTGTTGCCTTCCATGTAGGTAAGGTGATTTTTCATGATCGAATAACAATTGTTTTTATTTTTTTTGCAAGGTAAGTTTCTATATACATGAGCAAGATAATTTCTTATATTTAGAGGGATATAGTCTTTATACTTAGGCCAAAGAGAAAGCCATAGGCTCGAAGAGAAATTTCCTTTATAAATAGACACGGTGGATGATTCATATAGACAAATATATGTAAGAAAGTGTACATTTCTTACATTTCTTATCAAAATATTAAAGTACATGCAAATGACTTTTCTTAATAGTGATATATTTTTAAATGATCTAAGTGTCATGTGCATGAAAAATTCTTCTTGTTGATATCTTGGAGATGATAAATGTTTTTTTTTTTCACACGAGTGACCTGAAGTAAATGTTCCTTTTTGGATTGTTGTTTTATTATATCTTTCTAATGACCAAATCTCTTATATTAAAGCACATATTCTTCACCTTGATATAATGATATTATGCTATTTTTTTTTATTTATAAGCCTTATTTCTCACTAAGGCTATTAGTCGGGTCTCTTTTAGCAAATAAAGGTTTATCTTGAGTTTTCCTTCATTCCTGTTAGGTTAATAGTGCCTAAATTATTTATTTAATAATATTTGTCCATTTCTTGTTAACTTTTTAAAAAATATTTAAAGCCAATTTCGAAATATTCTATTTATAAGCTTTGTTTATCGTTGGTCTAAGAATGAGACATGAAGGAGAACATGTATTCTATGTGTAGCCTCTAGCAATGCTTCCTTTTCTTTTCAGTGTCAAATTGGATCTCATTAGCTGTCATTAGGACTTTGAGTAGCCGAAACAAACAAATGATATTTTTTCATGTAAATGAAATGAACTTGCTGGCAATTATTTTAACCAAAGCTTCACCTACTTGTTAAAGTATTCTACTACCATTAAGATAAATTATATCTTCCTAAAGTCTTTGGGAAACAATCCCAAAATGTTCATTCCCCATTAAGAGAAGGCTTAAGATGAGCAATAACTAGCATTTCTATTGAGAGTTGGGAGTGATATAAATAAAAAACGAATGGTAATGAGGCTTGTTACAAGTTAAACCCCTAAAAAATCAACAGGGTTTGTTACACATAAAATTAAAACCTCAAAGACCAAGCAAATCTATAACTATGAAGATATACCAAGATACTTGATTTATTCATCCATGTCTAAACCCTAGTCTTTAAAGAAAAACAAATCCTAGAAAATAATTAATGAGGTAAAATAGAAATTCCTAAACTAAATAGAAAACATTAAATTATAAAAGTTTCTAAAATTTCTCCAACATTAATCTTTTTAGGTTGGATGGAACTTGTACTCAAATTAAAATTATCTGTCAAAACATCCAACATGTTGTTCTTTAAGCAAAACCTTCTCGATCATAAACTGCCTCGACCATAAAAATATCCAATATAATGTTCTTCGAGTAAAACCTCCCCAATAAAAAACCATCCTCCATCATGAAAACATCCTTTATAACCTCTAAACATGAACATTCAGTAGCACATAAAAAACAATTGCTAGGAGTGATTTGGCATCAATACCAATTAACTCAAACTGGAAGAAAATGGTAACAAAATTTGTTATAAATCAAAACTCTCAAAGACCAAGAACACTAGAACTATAAGGAGACACCTAAAATAATTTTTATTCATCATATTATTACTTGCTAATTAAAAGACTATTACAATCCTTTATATAGAAAGAATTAAAAAAATTCTAGAAATATTGAGTAGGAAAAATAAAATATGAAAACTATTCTTTTCAAATACCAAAGACTAAAAAAGCGTAATAATATAGAATAGAAAAATAAAAATACAAATAAAAAAACTAAGAAAAATATTTATTATCCCAAAAAAACTTTTGCATTAGTAAGCTACAAAAGTGAATCATTGATATTTATCACTTTTTTTACTAGGCTCTTAGTGTCTTAGAGAATATTGGACTAGTAGAATCTTGTCTAGGTTGCTTATATGACCAAGAGTCTTTTGTCTATACACCTTATTTCATAATACGACTATTAGCATAGTCTTTTTAAGAAATCTAGGTTCACCCTGAGTTTAATAATTCAATGCTTTGTGACTTAGGTACCTAATCTTTACTATTATCATCGCCTTTATATCATAAGAGAGGAGAAATAAGGTTTCCTTCATTGAGGACTTTCTAGGTTTATATTGGCATAAAGGACTTCATTAAAAAGATCCACCAATTCCTCCTTAGCTTAAGTTATCACAAATGATGGTGAAAGAAGACCTTAAGAAATTGTGTTATATGTATTTTTTTCTTATGAAGGAGAGGAAGATGTTTTCAAGGAGAATATTACTTAACTTGGGGATCAAGTTTTTTTTATAGTCTTGAACCTATATAGGTGTGTCTATACAAAAGTAGGATGGTTGATGTGCTTGCAACCTATATTTTTACATTACTAGAGGATAAAGGTCTAGATTGACAATTGAACACTACAAAAGTAGTCCTCATTATAGGTCTTATAGGTTATGTACTATTGATAAAGATGATAACAAGATCAATATCTAGGGACACATGACTAAGAGATATGTCATCATTTAATAAATATATATTATGTCTCTGTGGTTGGTGACAAGTAAACTAAGTTTGACCAAGAGGTATTACATTCAAGTGTAACAATCCTATTATTTCTTAACAATTCCATATAGATTTTGATGTGCATGGGTCTTTAGGAGCCTTTTATCCTAAGGTGTCATCATTTTAATCCCTTTGGATACATCAGTTCCAATTTGATAATGTATGCTTCAGATATGTTAGGCATTACGACTCTTAAGGGTGCAAAATCAACGACCCCTATTCAGGAAAAGCATTAGGTCATGTTACGTGCTTGGATCCATATAAGTGTGAGCTTTGTTTGGGCCTTGGATGCCCGAGTAAGTTTCATGACTCATCATGCCTTTAGAGTTGTATCTCTTACAAATCATGTTTTGAGCACTAGGACATGGACTATATGATTATGATGTGGACCTCGAGCTAATAAAGTATAATTTAATCTTTTAAGTTTAATCTAATTTAGTTTTAGGTGAGGGAAATGTTTTTTCTTTTTAAATTATCAATCATCTTAAATTACTACAAATCAATGATTTTGTGCGTTTACTAGAACATATTTATAAGAAATACTAGAAAAATTAAATAGGTTTAAGATATGTTAGTGTAAATATTTGATAACTACAACTTACCTTGTTAAATGGTGTTTATAGAATGTTTTATTTGAATAAAATTGAACAATATAACTCACAACTAAGAAATTAAATTAGAGAAAATTATGTAATTTAATTGGCTCAACTTTTTCTTTTTTCTTTGTTTTTTGCAGGGAATTTCTTTTAAAAAAACATAGACATTTTGTTAGATAGAAAGAATCTGCTATTTTCTTTCACGTTTTCTCCATTAAAAAATGTGTGATATTCAAATCATGATTGGTTAGATAAGTTTTCGGTTTGGGCTTGCCTCATCATTAGCGACTAATTCTCAATATAAGATAAAAAAAAATAAATGACTAAAAATAATATTTTAACATACATGTGTGTGTGTGTGAACTATAAATCCATTGAAGTATCTCAAATCAAGAATTGTTAGATATCATTAACATAAACTAATTGAGGAGAAGAAATCACTATTTTTATCCTCATAAAGTATTGTTCATGGAAACAATACTTTTTTTTTGTGTTTTCTTTTAATTTTATTGTTTTTTAAATTTCATCCTTCAACATTAAATTTATTAGGAATTAAACTTCATAATTTATTTTAGTTTTCTTTTCTGAGGGGTTATCTCAGTCTCATGACTTATGATACTTCTTTTATAGGTTAACCGGTTAACTCAAGTTTTTTTTGTTTATTTTTGTAATTGGATTTTTTTTTCAATTTTATCCTTTAATATTGGGTTGATTATGAATTAATCTTCATGGTTTCTTTTTGGTTGGTTTTTTATGAGCTTATCTCATACTCATGGCTCGAGTCATAGGTTTGACGGGTTGACTCAGGTCTTTTTTTGTCTTCTTTTCTAATTGAATTTTTTTTTTAATTTCATCATTCAAAATTAAATTGATTGGAAATTGAGCTTAATAATATCTTTTATATTAGGTTATCTCGGTCTCATAACCCAAATTTGATAGGTTAACCAATGTTGACTAAAGTTTTTTTTTTTAATTTCATTCTTCAACATTAGATTGATTGAGAATTAGGTTTCAAAATATTTTTTGCTTTGTTTTTTATGAGATTATCACAGTCTCATGACCTTAATTATAAATTTTACATGTTAACTTAGGTTAACCTAATTCGATTTAATATATTGTTGTCTCAATATTTGTTTTTTAAAATATTATCTTAAAATTTTCAAGGAAATAGGATGATGATCATCTTAAGTTATGCAGGGCAAAATGTCAGGGGTGTGTGTGAATATATATATATATATATGAGAGAAGATGAAAATAAATCTAGGTTTCTGGAAAAACAGAATTAAAAATATTAATTAGTGCAGGGGGGATAATAAAATAAGATGGTACTGCGTGGAGGGACTGACACATACTCGCTGGCTACGAAACAAGAGAGAGTGCGAGATTCCAGTTGAGATCAAACTCCGACCTGGGAACACACACAAAGGAAGACAGTATGGCGCATCTCTAGAAATTTGATTCTTTCGCACACTCTCTTTCTTCTAAAAAAAACCCTATTTAAATGAAAGCTTAGCCCACTGCTTTCTCCCATGCATTCACATTTGTTTTCTCCACTAGCTCCAACACCACTACTTGTGATCTTGTGCTCCCTTTCTTAATTTCTCTTCCCACTTCACTTTTTTCCATAACTTGCCTCTTCACTCTTTCTCATGAGTATTTTCCTTCTTTCTAACTTGCACACTCGCCTGTAACCTTTCTTTCTTCGTACCTATACTTTTCACTCGCCTGATTATATATATATATAGATATATATAGACTATATCTCGTCTATAATCATCCTTTGTTTCTTTATTTGAGCTCCTACTGCTTGTTTCCATAATTAAGTGAATATCAATTCCAAGAACATGTCTAGCCGAAGGTCACGATCAAGGCAATCAAGTAGTTCAAGAATCAGTGATGATCAGATCCTTGATCTTGTTACAAAGTTGCAACAACTTCTTCCTGAGATTCGTAACAGGCGTTCTGACAAGGTACTATATATAGTGGTAGTTAAAAAACAAAACTTATCACTAGCAAGTCTATTTAATTTATAACTAGTTTTATGACCTCCCCAGCTATATAATATATTCACCGGTAAACTGTTTTCAAATTGTAGGAGCTATAGCTAAGATGATATTTTTATCTCTATTAATTGGACTGGTCTCAAACAAAAATTAATCCAAGAAAAAATAAAGGATGGCTTCTCATGGTTTAGGAGCTAAAACCTACTAGCTAGTACTGTAACAATTATAGTGCATATATACACAGCAGTCATCAGTTTCCTTTAAGAAATGTAAAGCAAAGTGGATTTTTATTGTCGAGTTCCTTACGGACGTAGTTCCTTTGACTTCTTCCTCATTAATATACTGAACGAATAACTTCCTCTACTGATCCATGAAAGACCCACAAAGTTTATTCAAGTGTACAGCTTCTGTTATCTAAGTACTGCAATCTCTTGGACTACCAGACTATTTACAGATCCATTTTTTTTTGGGTGGTGCTGGTACGTAGATATATATAATAGTTACAAACGTTTGATGTGGTAGGTTTTGCTTTTGTGCGACTTGCATCTAATTATAGACATTTTCTTTACATATGTTGCGATGTTTACTTCTTTTTTCAAGCTACATCTGAGACCTTCGGTATATGTTTGTGCTTTACTAGCTTTTAACTTGAGTTCGATTTTTTATTTTATTTTATTTTATTTTTATTCTTCGAAGGTTTCGGCTGCCAAGATCTTGCAGGAGACATGCAACTATATTAAAAGCTTGCATAGAGAGGTTGGTGATCTTAGCGAGCGGCTGTCTGAGCTATTGGAAACAACTGACACAGCCCAAGCTGCAATAATCAGGAACTTACTTATGCAATAGAGCTAATTAAGGATTAATACTACTTGCTTGGCTTATGCAGTAGGATCATGTTTCCTCTCTCTTCCTTAATTTTGTTCTTCTCTATCTTAGATTTTAATTTCTAGATTTTAGCACCAGAGTTAATCCGTAGTAGTGCTGTTTTAGAGATTAGAAAAACCTTTTGCGAGGCTATGTTAAGGAATATAATAAAGTTAATAATAATAAAAAATCTCCTATCGTTTATATTTGATGGAAAATGAACTTGTCAATTTCTTCACAGCATGCGTGACAGTATTGCTTAGAACAAGTCAATGCCATAGTTTTATCAAAACAAAGAAGTATTGCACGTTCGTAACTTGAGTATTGGATCTAATGCATACACGTTGAAGACCTTGGATACATGGACTTAAATAATCCCTTCTTTAAAATATATATATATATATATATATATATATAAAATAGAGAGGGAGGGTGCGGTTCTTGGAACCCTTACATATTTTAACTTGACTGTTAATGAACTAAGGTTAGATCTGGAGTGGGTGACTATTGCCAGCACCGATCGAGTACTGATATTGAGTGCAATATATACTACACTATGAAAGTTCCCTTTATCTACTTGCCAAGCTCATCACACACACACTTAATTACCATAATTGTGATAGATATTTTGGCTCGTTTTTCGTTATGCATAGTGCTCTAGAGAACCAAGCACAGGTACATAGCCTTGTTTGTCTTTACTTCCCACTGAAGTATATAATATACACAAGGAAAAGAGAGGAAGTAGTCTCTCTATACTCTGCTGCTGGGAGCGTGGGCATAGCTTCTATACATCTTTTCCTTTTCTATTGTGTTGGGAAAGGGAATCGGTAGTTCTGGCTAATGTGCACGCAAAACCAAGCAGAAGAGCTGCACGTAGATAGTCAACAATAAAATTTGACTTTGTTCTCTGTCTCTAAGTTTTATAATGCGACACGACGGTGATGAGCCAAAAATATATAAACAACTTATCTGCGAAAAGTATATTGTTACATTAATGCTTGGGTGTTTACATGATTTGGGATCGAAGTACGTATAGTGGTGTGGGACATTGGCTTTTGAAAGGGCAGACGACTGTAAGTGTTTATATAAAAAATAATTTATCTATTTGATTGATGAAGAAAAATAATAGTTATTCTCAAGTGAACTAGTTAAAATAATCGAAATCGACTATCAACCAATAAAGTTACTTGAAAACGATCACCTACTAAAAAAGAGTGATAACAGAGACCAAAGAACAATAACAAAGAAGGGCTATAGAGAATTGTGTATATATTATTTGAATGACCCTATATACTGAGATACAACAACTATATATATACACACAAGAATATGAGTTAGTTTAGGAATGAAATATGACAGATACATAATGAAATATGACACAGATATATTTGCTTGATATGGTTGCTAATATTGTGCAAGGCGAATCTCCTACAATCAAGCAAATCCTGTGTGGATATCCAGTACTCACGTTAACACCCTCCCTCAAACTCAAGGTGGTATAGTAGATGCCATCTTTAGTTTGCTTAAGAGATCCTGGAAACGACCTGGAAGAAGTGTTTTGGTGAAGATATCAGCTGTTTGTTGTTTAGGGGAGACAAAAACCAATCTTGTGATGCTATGAGAAACATGATGTCGTACAAAATGACAATCAATCTCGATGTGTTTTGTACTTTCATGAAATACATCATTATGAGAAATCTGTATAGCACTTCTATTATCACAATGAAGCATAGTGGCAGAAGAATGTGGAACACCCATGTCAGTTAATAGCCACCGCAACCAAATTAATTCAGAGGAAGCATCTGTAATAGCACGATATTTAGATTTGGCATTAGAGTGAGCAACAACAGTTTGTTTTTTGCTACGCCAAGAGATAAGAGAATCACCCAGGAAGAAACAATATCCAGCTGTAGACCAACGATCAGTTGGATCTCTACCCCAATCAGCATCAAAATAGCAAGACAACACCAATGAGGAGTTGGCAGAGAAGTGTAAACCATAAAAGAGAGTGCCTTTAAGGTAACGAAGTATCCAAAGCACTGCAAAGAAGTGAGTGGAGCGAGGGGCAAACATGAACTGACTTACTAAATGAACAGTATATGAAATGTCAAGTCGAGTAGTAGTGAGATAGACAAGACTCCCAACAAGTTTTCGATACAAAGTAGGATTAGCAAGAGGAGTGTCATCTAGAGGTGCAAGTTTGCAATTGATTTCCAGGGGTGTGGACTCTGTTTTGTTGTCAGTGACACCAGCACGAGAAAGTAAATCAGATGCATACTTGGCTTGTGACAAGTAATAGCCTTCAGAAGATTGAGAAACTTCAAGACCCAGAAAATAGCTAAGATGACCAAGATCTTTCATCTCAAAATGCTGACTAAGATGGTGTTGAACTTCAGAAATACCGGAAGCATCATCTCCTGTTATTATCATATCTTCAACATATATTAATAGAAGAACAACACCACGGTCAGTTCGTCGAATGAACAATGCAGAATCATGAGAACTAGAAAGAAATCCAAATTAAGCAAGAGTGGAACTGAATTTGGCAAACCAGGCCCTAGGGGCTTGTTTTAATCCATACAAGGCTTTCTGAAGTTTACAAACTTTATGAGGAGCATGATAACCAAGAGGAGGAAGCATATAAACTTCTTCTGTTAAATCGCCATGAAGGAAGGTATTTTTAACATCCATCTGAAATAGCTTCCACTTTCGAGCTGCAACAATAGGTGATAGACTACGAACAGATGTTAACCGAGCTATAGGAGCAAAAGTTTCTTTGCAGTCTATACCATACTCTTGAGTGTATCCTTTGGCAACCAAACGAGCTTTATAACACTCAATAGTTCCATCAAAACGAGTCTTAATTTTATAAACCCATTTGCAGCCAACAAGTGTCTTTTTAGGAGGAAGATCAACTAAGTCCCAATTATGAGTTTTCTCCAAAGCTTGAAGTTCCTCACTCATAGTTTGCTGTCAAAGAGGGTCATTACTTGCCTCCCGATAAGATCGAGGCTCATGAAGAGTAGCAATAGCAGAATAACAATGAAAATCTGTAAGAGAATAACGAGTTTCTCTTACCCGAGTGGAGCGGCAAAGAGGATTGGCAGGAGTAGTGGCAGGTGCAGGTGCAGGTGCAGGATCAACAGCTGGTACAGATTTAGGGGGATCATGTGGTAAAGAGTTATCAGTGAGTGCATCAGAATCACCTAGATTAGGACTTTGAAACAAATCAATTGAGGAATTAGTGAAAAAGAAATAGTCAGTTTGGATAGAGTAGTAAAACTTTGAAAGAGAAGAGAACATGGTGTTTTCCCAAATGACAACATGATGAGAGATGCGTAATCTATTGGAAATAGGATCCCAATATCAAAACCCCTTGTGTTCATTCCCATAACCAAGCAAACAACACAGACGGTATCAGGGTTGTAATTTTATATGTTCATGAGGTTGTAAAAGCATAAAACAAGCACATCCAAAAGGTTTAAGAACGGAATAGTCAGGAGGCTGACCAAACAATTTTTTAAAAGGAGATAAATTATGAAGAATTGAAATAGGGAGTCGATTAATAGTATAGACAGCATTAAGAGCCGCTTCCCCCTTAAAAATTTTCAGGACATGATACTGAAATTAGAAAAGCACGTACAGAATCAAGAATATGGTGATGCTTTCGTTCAGCTTTAGCATTCTGCTGTGAGGTATAAGGACAAGAACGTTGAACCACAGTACTGTGCTTATTCAAGAACTGAAATAAGGAAGAATCTCGATATTCCATGGCATTGTTTGTTCTAAGAACTTTTATGGACAAGAAAACTGAGTTCTGTTCTAAGAACTTTTATGGACAAGAAAACTGAGTTTTAACTATATTAGCAAAGGTAATGTATATTTGTGGTAGCTCAGAACGATGTTTCAGAAAATATATCCAGGAAAAACGAGAATGATCATTAATAAATAACATAAAATACCAAAAACCATTGACAGAAGGAATATGAGAAGGACCCCAAATGTCAGAATGTATTAAGTTAAAAGAACTGTTTGAAATAAAGACATTATTGGAAAAAGACAAGGCAGGTTATTTTGCAAGCTGACAATGTAAACAATTGAATGACTCAAACTTAGTAGATCCTAATAATCCATGAGAAATTAAAGGTTGAATTTTGCTAGCTGAGGCATGCCCAAGTCGAAGATGCCATTAGTGAATGGAAGAATTTATGGTTGTAGCAGCAGACACAAATTTCTGAGGTAAGTGAAGTGATGCAAGCTGAAATAATCAACCCTCTTTGCGACCGGTTCCAAGAATCTGTCCCATTTCTAAATCCTGTATCTGAAACCAGAAGAAGAGAAGATAACTATTAGTTCTTTCTCACACAACTGACCAACTGAGATAAGATTGAGTGTCAAATTAGGAATATGGTACATTTCAGGAAGACTAAGATTGGGGGTAGTTATATGACTGGTATGAGTAATGGTCATTTTAGTACCATTTGCAGTATAGATTGGTGGCAAGGAAAAAACAGGTGTTTTAGAGGACAAAAGATTAATATCAGTGGTCATATGGTTATAACATGCAGAGTCAAAAAACCAAGGAGAGTTACCCGGAGTAGCAGACATGGCAGTAGAGGAATTGGAAGAGATAACTTGTTTAACCATTGCCTCAAGATCACTCATAGTGATGAAAATAGAACCTTTAATAGTAGCAGCAACAATGATAGAGGAAGAGCTAGGCTTTGACATAGTTTTAGATTTAAAGAACCCACCTTTTGGTCTAGGAGGACGTGTGGGACAGTGTTTAAGAATGTGACCAAAAGCATGACAATATCTGCATTCTATAGTAGGGCAAGTAGCAAAAACATAACCCATTTGATGACAATTCTTACATGTCTGATTGCCAGATTTCTAATGTGAGGACCGAGTAGTTGCAAGAGCTATGTCAAATTAAGGAGATTTATCCAGATTAAGACGAGCCTCTTCAAAAATAATCTCATGAATAGCAGTGTTTAATGAAGGGAGTGGATCCCAATGTAGAAGAGAGGCTCGGACAAATTCATATTCAGGTCGTAGAGCCATAAGTACCTGAATGAGATGAAAATAATCCTCACTAATGTTGGCTTGAGATATTTGATTCCAAATTGGTTGGACTTGAGCAAGAAAATCATTAACAGATTAACCTGATCCTTGGTTGAGACTATGAAGTGTAGTCCATAACTGATAATAGTGGGCAAGTCCAGTGGTTTGATACTGATTAGCTAAGAAATCCTAGATTTCTTTTGTAGAGTCATAGTCTACAAACTGTATGTGAATGGCTGGTACTGAGGTGTTACGGAACCATGTAATAATCTGATGATTTTTACTATCCTAGTCCTCCAAGCGATCTACAAACTTTGTATCAGATTCATCTTTCTCTTTGGTTGTTTAGTGATATCTCCAGTAACAATACGCCACAGCTTATGACCAATTAAGAAGCTTTTCATTCCTTGAATCCAAATATTATAGTTTGAACCAAACAAAACAGTTGTAGTGGGTTGTGAAATATCAGGTTTTTCCAAGATGATGACAGGGAGCAAGGTACACGACAGTTGTAGACTCCAATAGTACTGTCAGAGAGGTGTTTGTATAAATGCCAAAGAGAAGTAGGAACAGATTATTGCAAAGACACAGAGACCATGGAAGCACGTGAGAAATTTGGATCTAGAGTCTAGGCTCTGATACCATGATAACAGAGACCAAAGAATAATAACAAAAAAAAGGCTGCAGAGAGTTGTGTATATATTATTTGAATGACCATCTGTACTGAGATACAACAACTATATATATACACGAGAATATGAGTTAGTTTAGGAATGAAATATGACAGATACGTGATGAAATACGACACAGATACATTTGCTTGATATGGTTGCTAATATTGTGCAAGGCAAATCTCGTACAATCAAGCAAATCCTGTGTGGATGTCCAGTAATCACGCTAACAGAGAGGATTGACAATAACGATTAATGATCAAGTTTTATGCGGATAATTGGTGGATGTTGTATTATGACAAGAACATATGCAATTATCAGCATATAAAGAATATAAATTATATAGTCATTTTTGCTTTATACAATTTGTATAAAAATAGAATTTGATGGTTATATAAAATTCTATTTTTATAGCATTATAAATAGAACATTCAACATTGAAAAGGATAATCACTTCCATATACACAATTTATTCATGAGCTTTTTTTTTCACTTTCTTAACAACCTTCTTTACATATTTTAATTATATTTATTGCTTCTTCTTTATTGTTTTCCTAGTTTGTAGTTTTAACATTACTCTTCTTTTCTCCAAACCTCTAAAAGCCAAGTTAAGAGATTAACACTTTTTTTAGGCTGTTATCTATCTTCGTTGCAGGACCCCATACATCACTAAAAATTAATTTAAGTGGAGCAGAGGTTTTGTGACTCGTAGGTCCTAAAGACAAACACGATCATTTTTCTAATGGACAACTTTGACATTGAAGATTAAGACGTTTGTTGTTACAAATAATCTTATTTTTGGAAACTAACAATTGAAAAATATAAGAGGTAGGATGATCTAGTCGACGATGCCATACATCAGCAGAAGCAAAAATGTAGGGAGACCAATAGGCTTGAGGAACTGATGTGATGGAAGACTTGAACAAAGCATAGAGAACGTCTTGACTCTGACCTGAGAGAAGGACTTCATTGGTGTTGAGATTCTTGACATAAAACACAAAAGGGTGAAATTCAAAATAAACATTATTATCAAGATAAAATTTTTGAACATAAAGCAAATGTTTCCTGATGGTAAGAACATGAAGAACACTAGACAAAGTGAAAGAACAATGAGGTGTATATATTTTTATATGACCAATATGACATATGGGGAGTCCCTTACCATCACCAACATGCAAATTATCATTACCGAGGTATGGTTCTGAGGCAGCCAAACCTGCAAGGTCAAATGTAATGTGTTGATTTGCAATGGTGTCCAGAAACCAATCGACAGTACCGGTTGAGGACATATTACGCAGCGCCAAATTTGCACTAGGCTGTTTTTCATAGCCCCGATGTTGGAGCTAAGGGTAGTGAGGGGTTGTATGACCGAATGTTTGGCATAATTGGTAGTGTGGATTCTGTCCCCTGTTGCGCTACCAATTGCCCTGTCAATGGCCTTGCCTATCGCTATCACCATTGAAGGAGCTAAGGAGTTTGCGGAAATCAATTCTGGGCACAACAAACCTATGCCCTCTATTATTGAACTGATTGGGACGCCATCCTCCATGGAAACGGCCTCTGTTGCGGCTAAAATTTCCAGGAGACTAACGGTGAGAAAAGAAGGCTTAAGAGGGGTGTTAGGCATGAGCAGCAAAGGTGTATTGATGATAGCATACCTCATGGGCGAAAGGGATATTTTGTGAAGGAATTCATGTGTTAAAAGATGACTATGAAGATCAGTATACAAGAGAGGCTCTGTTTTGGTCACAAGACTTACTATTAAGCCTTAAACTCTCATCGAAGGCCACAAAACACATATAAGTTGAAATCCTCCGGCGATACCGGCTAGCCAGCAGCGACTAATTCATCAAATAAGGCCTTAGCTTTTTGTATAAACTGAGTTATCGACTCATCACCTTGTCAAAGATCTTAAAAGGAGCCATGAAGTTGCATAATACATGAATTGGATGTGGAAGCTAGAGCTTGCTCAAGTGTGTGCCAGAACTTGAAGTTTGGCAGTTAACAATAAGATGGAGAACTTTCATGGAGAGTAAAGAAAGCAGAGCACTTAGAATGAGTTGGTCCTGTTATTTCCAACGAAGAAAGAACTGATTTACCTTAAGAGAGGTACCATCGGCGGTAAGAACATGTGAAGAGGGACAGGAGTTTGAACCATCAACAAAGCTAAAAATTCATTAGCGTAGGAGATACGGCTTCATCTGCATTCACCAATATAGATAATTGGTGTTTGTTAACTTTAGAGAGATGACTCGGTGAGTGTGGGAGAGGGAGGCAATGCTGGCGGCAGAATCTGCAGTAACAGCCGCAGAATAAGGCTACAGCAAAGGAGAATTGGTTGGGTTGAAGAGGGCGTGATCACCATCTGTAGGTTGTGGCCACGGTAGAACAGAGGTGTTGGAGGAGGCAGGGGTTGCAGCAGAGGAGGAAATCAACACTGTCGGTGCTACAGAGAGGGAGGCAGCTTGCAGCTGGGATGCAAAGTCCATAGCAAAGAGAAGAGAAAGTGTTTTAATTTGTTTAGGGCTCTAATACCAAGTTGAGAATAATAGAATGGCTTAGTTGTGCCTTACTCAACCTTTCCTCTGTGTGTGTGTGTGTGTGTGTGTGTGGCAGAACACGACAGTAACTGTAGGGATTACAACATTAAAATAATCTTACACATTAATTTTCTATTCAGATATATACATGTTATACATTTTATAATAGTTGGGAATTAAGATTTTAATTCTAATTTTTCTTGTTGAAAGAAAAAACCAAAAAAAAAA
>Ga0325410_1002725_pt1 | contig 19763 bp, 10 predicted proteins | sample PopdelMetagenome_16_FD_206182 | JGI IMG/M metagenome (GOLD analysis project Ga0325410, IMG submission 206182) | Populus deltoides microbial communities from Bellville, Georgia, United States - Xylem-PdIQD-R3 | ecosystem: Host-associated > Plants > Phyllosphere > Stem > Wood/Secondary xylem... | reverse complement strand
AAAAATTGAACTCAACCCGAAATCATAAATCAACTCAAGCTCAAATCTGTTTTTTCATGAACTTTTAAGGTATAAAAACACCTAGTATGAACTCCTTGCATCAAATGAAACAATTTAACCTAAAAATCTCTTATTTTTGTGGCTTAAATTGGTATCAACGATAAGTTTTTCTCTTGACTGTCAAAACCTGGCGACCCCCTCTCTATCCTCTCCGAATTAGAAACAAAAAATAATAAAAATAAATCTTTATATCAAAATAAAATAGAACAATTTCAAAGAATCACAATTATATAATTTATGTGATTATTTAAATTAAAAGATCAAAATAAAAAATAAACTATACAATGACAAATATACAATGAAAATCCTAGTCCTCTATTGTATAAGTAATACAATTGTATAATTTAGTTTTAGTGAGGTTCCTGTGTTTGATTATTGCCCGTGGACAAAACAAAAAAAGGCAGTACAGAAAAAGAGAACTTGTTTTTGAATACTTATTGTTTTAAACAGAAATCTTTTCTACAACTATAAGAGAGATTAATTTTATATATTTGTATATCTTTCCAGTTGAATGTATTTATGTCTCTATTTTTTTTAATTCTGAAATAGTAATTAAATACTATTTTATATTTTAAATTATATTTTGCTTTAGCTAAATAATATCCCAATGTCCCAAATTCATATATCTAAATCCCAAGAGAATTGATTTCAAAGGTCCCTTTCTCTGATGAATAAAAACAGAAACTCAATAATTGAGAATAATAAATATTTGGTTTCTGCAGCACTGTAAATTTTTCTTGTCGTGAGAATCCACATTCATCTGATATTTCTATTTCATGGGCCTGGTGAAACTCAAGGAGGGCTTGTACTTTCCCTGACATATGCTTTCATTCTGAACAGGACAGAACACAACTCGATGGTCTGGGAGCCACTTTGCCATGCCCTGTTCTTGTTTTTCTTCTCTGCAATTTTTTTTCCAATGTTAGAACTTTCAATTTCATTATTATGATTACAACATTAAAAAAATCAGGGATTTTTAAATGTATACATGGAATTGGATGACGGACCAACCCTTGAGCTGGTGACAACAAACAAACAAACTGGACCTTGTCCTAACTATCATGGAACCGAATCTAATCCTGTATAGATTCTCAGAAAGCCTAGCGATTGTCACACACCAGATTTAAGCATAGATACTTCAAGCCCAAGATGTAACTATGAAAACACTGTCACTTCCTGCTATATTACTTTGTGTTCTAAGAAATATTATAAATACTATGTCTGATTAAAAATAAAGCAAATCTCTAATTTCAAATAAGTTGTTTATAGCCTGGTTTTTTCATGCAATTCCCACTGTCATAAATCTAATTGCTTACCTAAATTTAATAGAAAAGGATTCTTTTTTATTTTTATTTTTATTTTTATTTTTTATTCATGAAAGGTAGTCTGCTATTATTTAATTATATATTGTAGTTTTCACGAATGACAATTAAAGTCTATCAAGACAATGATGGACTTTTCAACTTTGTTTCCATAAAGATCTCTTGATTTTCATACATATTTATATTTATATGGTAGGTAGTTTTTAGATCATAAAAATAAAATATTTTACATTTATTAAACAAATTTAATTCATATAGAATTTAGAAAAAAGTCAACCATACTAATTATATTAGATATGAATTGAAAAAATCATAAATATAATAAATTATTCATGTATATCTAAATAAATTGAATATTTTTATATATCTCCGCCTAAAACAAAATCTATATATCCACCTCTATTCCGATAAATAGAGGTTAAAATGGGAATAATTTTTATCCCAATAATTACTATAATTACTAGAACTCAAATTTTATTTTATTAAAAAAATTGTTAAATACATAACTGCTCAATTATTAAAAACTAAAAAAAAATACAGAACAACAATATAATTATCAGCCTCTATTATGATAAATAAAATAATAAAAGATAAATTATAGTTTTAGAATTTGAATGAATTCCATCAGTCAATTAAAAACCCAGTTAACTCAAGATTTAAATTGGTTTGAGTTTTAAAAAATAGTTAATTTAATAAAAAAAACTTAGATTAACTTATAGTTTTTTGAAAAAGAGTTTTTTTTTTAAAAAAAATTTATTTCAATATTTTTTTTAAAATATTAACTCTTGCTTCGTATCAAATTTTACAACTATAGAATCAATACATTCGTTTATGTTTGTCTTTTTAACATAAAGACAAACTTTGACCACAATATCACCCAAAACATCATCCCAAGAATCCAATGACCTAATAATCAACTGTTGATTATTCCCTTAATCCAATGACCTAACGATAATATCAAAACAAAAATTTATCTTTCTAATTTTCCCTCATTTTCTCTCTTTCCAAACACCCCGCCTTCTTCTTTTCTCTGACACATCTCTGCTAAGATTTGTCTCTTTTTACTTAAAAGCTGCTCGCCTTTAAGAATCTTTCTCTCTCTAAGATACCCACCAAAGATCTTTCTTTTTTCACTTTGATCATGCTTCAAAGCTTAATTCCTCAATCCCCTTTCAATTCCACAAACCCCAACAATTCTTCTTCCTCCCCCATGAAATCCAAGCGTGCCGCCGCCGACCTCACTGTCGGCGAGTCCTCCGGTGATGACGCTTCATCCAAACGGGTCAGTTATGAAAATCCCACCACGGAAATCGTCTCCTCAACCAATTTAGTCGAAGGCGGAGGAGGAGACGACGGGGGTGAGTCTAGTGGGCTCAGGTTGCTTGGGCTCTTGCTGCAATGTGCGGAGTGTGTTGCGATGGATAATCTAAATGGCGCGACGGTCTTGTTGCCTGAGATTGTGGAGCTGTCGACGCCGTTTGGATCTTCGCCGGAGAGAGTGGGAGCGTACTTTGCACATGCTTTGCAGGTGCGGGTGGTTAGTTCTATCCTCGGTACTTACTCACCACTCGTGTCAAAATCAGTAACGCGAACTCAGTCACAGAAATTATTCAATGCTTTGCAGTCATATAATTCAATCAGTCCTCTGGTCAAATTCTCTCATTTCACAGCTAATCAAGCGATTTTCCAAGCATTGGACGGCGAAGATCGTGTCCACGTCATCGATTTGGATATAATGCAAGGACTTCAATGGCCAGGGTTGTTTCATATCTTAGCTTCCAGGCCTAGAAAGATCCGTTCCATGAGAATTACCGGGTTTGGATCCTCATCCGAGTTGCTCGAGTCAACCGGGAGGCGACTTGCAGATTTCGCCAGTTCACTCGGGCTCCCGTTTGAGTTTCACCCCTTAGAGGGTAAAATTGGGAATGTCACGGGTTTGAGTCAACTCGGGGTGAGGCCGAGAGAGGCTATTGTAGTGCATTGGATGCATCATTGTTTGTATGATGTAACTGGGAGTGATATAGGGACGTTGAAATTGTTGGCTTTGTTAAGGCCGAAATTGATCACGACCGTTGAACAAGATTTAAGTCATGGGGGGAGTTTTTTAGGGAGGTTTGTTGAGGCATTGCATTATTATAGTGCCTTGTTTGATGCTCTTGGGGACGGATTGGGTGTGGATAGTGTAGAGAGGCATATGGTGGAGCAGCAACTGTTTGGGTGTGAGATAAGGAATATTGTTGCTGTCGGCGGTCCTAAGAGGACCGGTGAGGTTAAGATTGAGAGATGGGGTGACGAGCTGAGACGGTCTGGGTTTCGACCCGTTTCGCTCCAGGGTAACCCGGCCGCTCAAGCTGGTTTGTTGCTCGGGATGTTTCCATGGAAAGGGTATACTTTGGTTGAAGAAAATGGGTGCTTGAAATTGGGGTGGAAGGATTTGTCCTTGTTGACCGCCTCTGCGTGGCAACCGTCAGATTGAATTACTTTGTTGTAGTCAATGAGACCGGATCATCGTATTTAATTGGAGTCAAATGCCACAAACGTGAAGAATTTGTGGTGAGAGAGACTTTAGAATGATGACGATGGCATTGGATCAATGGTAACGGGGGATCTTCTCTTATTGTAATAATGGACAAGAAGTGTTTTGCTTCCTTCTGAGACAACCTTAATTTAGGAAGTTTTTTTTTTTTTTTTTAAGACTTAATGTGTGTTTAACGTCATTGCAGTAGTTTTTATAGTTACGGTAAAAAAAAAAACTATACATTATTGTTTTTTTTTTTAAATACAAACCTTTACCATAATTTGAGATGAAAAGGGCTTAAATAATAAAAATCATATAACTTTAGATCATTCTAGAAATATCTTCAACCACTTCACAACACAATGTGTAACTAATCTTTAAATGTTTAGGCAGGTAATGTTCACATTGTTGTAATTCTTTAAAGGAAAAGAAAGTAGTTCTCTATTCTTAATCCAAAGTGGCATCACTCATTAAGAATAAGTTCCTTTAGAGAGGAGAGAAGAAGAGAAAGGAAGATAGTTGCAATTAGCTTGGAGGCAGTTCACCAAACTTGTAAATGTTTCAAGTTAAACGTGATTGGATTTTTAATTAGATGCATTAGATAATTGGGATTTGGGGAGGTCTAGTCTTGTGTGTTTTTGTGCCATGTTCTTGTGTGTTTTTAAGTAGTATCTTGTGTGTTTTTGTGCCATGTTCTTCGAGAATTGGGTGTTTTTGTGCCATGTTCTTGTGTGTTTTTAAGTAGTATCTTGTGTGTTTTTGTGCCTTGTTCTTCGAGAATTGGGTGTTTTTGTGCCATGTTCGTTGAGTCTTGGGTGTTTTTGTCATTAGACAATTGGGATTTGGGAGGTCGAGTCTTGTGTGTTTTCGTGTATTCCATCTCTTAAGTTATGGCTAGCTGTGGGGTTGCATGGAATTTAGGAGCAGTGCGAGATAAGATATGATCAGCTAGCTAGCGTGTGTTTGAATCCAAAATAGAAGCTAGCTTGGACCATCTTGAATTTTTACTTGTCTCTCATATTGTTTTTTTGTGTGTGTTTCATCAGCTCATCCTCTATATTCCATTATCGATTTGAAGAATCGGACATCTGCAGCAACAGAACACAATATGATGTTGGAATTAATTTCTTGAAAATATATGCTCCATATGGTCCCAACCTTGAGCCTCACGAGACGCAGACGTAGCTAATTAATTCTTAATGCTACGTACCACCATGTAGTCTTTCAAATGGGTATGCATGAATGGGACAAATCTTAATTATTTAAATTAAGAAGTCAAAAACTGATGCTGGCCACTAAGGTCCGCTAATTAGTCCACATGATTAAACATAAATCATTATTGTAAAAATGAATCTCGTCGTGAATAATCTACTACCCACGAGTAGAGCCATGTATAAACTACAATACGAGCTAGTATTGATTCATTCAATCAAGAGGCTAGCTCTGGTGTATAGAGAAGACCTCACCGTTTAAGAAAAAATCCAAGGAGAGGTTACGAGAAATTGTTTTGTACGTAGAGCTAGCCACCAAAATCCGAGCTCCATCAGTTAGTAAGTAGTCTTGTTAATTTCTCATATATATTATTATTATTTCAGTATATCTATATAGATAATCAATCGTTTTTAAACATAGATAACTCGGTTTAGACTCGTTTAAATTGGGTATACAATGCTGGAAAACAACTTGGGAAGTTAGGGTTGATAGCAACAAGAGATGTCATGGGATGTGATCTTTGAGTAAGAGAGAATTTACTAGGGTTTTTCGAGCGATGGAAAGAAGGTTGTGGGTCTAGTGAAGGGATCTTATATATATATATCAGGAAAGAAGAAACAGGATACAGGACAAAGAAACACAGCTAATGATGGGTAAAGGCCAAGCAAGAGAGTCCAACACATGTGGTGCGCCATGGGAAATTGAAAGCTCAGCTTGTGATGTGAGATGGATGCTACTTTCTATGGCTTCCAGCAAGCTTTAAACACAACAATGGACACGCAGTACTGGACGTGGAAGGATTGACAAATTAACACCATCTTTTCCTGTAAAGAAGTTACTATATTAGCATACTGTGATCAAGTGAAGTGGGTTAGTAGTGTCAAAAGAAGATACATGAAGATCGGGCAATTATTAACGGGTTGAAATGGGTTTCAAACTTTTGGATGATTTGATTGATAGAATGTCCATCACTCTACTTGTTGTGATTCAGACTATTGTTTTGCTAGTTACGTGAAACATGCTTCCCTGCGGGGCGGCTTTTCTCTCAACACAAAAATAAAAAATTAAATTTATACACAGAGCGGCTTTTTTACGTGTTTTTGTAGCAAACTAGATGTCATTCCCACGGAATGTTACGGGTTTGAAGCATGCTTATGTGTTGTTCTGGTTTGATAACTCTACATATGTTAATAAAAAAATTAAAAATAAAATTAAAAAAATAAAAAAACAAATATATATTAAAATATTTTATCTTATAAGACAAGATTTTTATCTTATTGTGTTTGTTAAATTTATTTATTAAAATAATTTTTTTAATTCAATCAAATGATAATTAAAATAAATATCTATATTAAATTGATTGAGTAAACTAAAAGAAAAAAAAATATAGTGCATATTGAATATATTAAGAAAAATAATAGATGAATAATGAAAATCTCTTAAATAATTAAATTCATAAAAAAAACATTTGAAAAAGACTTTACAAATAAAATACAATTGAAAAAATAAATTGTGAATAGTGGATCAACAGTGAAATACGAGAGGATGCACTGTACCGGCTCAACAATACCTATCCACGTCATCGTCTTTTCATCCTTCTCTGGAGTCCAACTCGCTTGGCAATTTCTTTTTTCCAAGGAAACTAAAGCCATATCAGTTACAGTCAACTAATATAATGATTAATATTATAAAAGCGGTTGTTTTTTAAATTATTTTTTATTTTAAAATATATTAAAATAATATTTTTTTTATTTTTTAATTTTTAATATTAACCTATTAAAACTATTAAAAAATAAAAAAATAATTCAAAACTAAAAAAATATCATGCATGCAAGATTGAATATATTAAAAAAAATCATAGATGAATAATGAAAATCTCTTTAAAAATTAAATATATAAAAAAAAACATTTGAAAAAGACTTTACAAACAAAATACAATTGAAAAAAAAAATTGTGAATAGTGGATCAACAGTGAAATACGAGAGGATGCACTGTATCGGCTCGACAATACCTATCCACGTCATCGTCTTTTTATCCTTCTCTGGAGTCCAACTCGCTTGGCAATTTCTTTTTTCCAAGGAAACTAAAGCCATATCAGTTACAGTCAACTAATATAATGATTAATATTATAAAAGCGGTTGTTTTTTAAATTATTTTTTATTTTAAAATATATTAAAATAATATTTTTATTATTTTTAATATTAAACTATTAAAACCATTCAAAAATAAAAAAAAAATTCAAAACAAAAAGAATTTTTTTTTTTTGAAAAACATGGTATGGCCGCATAAACATACACACCCTAAATCCCAGGAATTCTAACTTAATTGTTTCTTTTTTTAGATCACTAGATAATGGAGATTTCTCCACAGTTTTAAAAACCCTTCGTTGTTAAGACTCTCACTCTCCAGCAGAGAGAAACAAGCCTTCAGAGTTTTTTTTGTCTTAAATATTGAGAATTTAAGAAAATCGGATTTTAATTAATCAATAAATAAAACAATGTCAGATACAGTTGTAAATTCCCTAACAAATTCATGTTAATCACAGATTTTCTGTTAAGCAAGTTTAATTTTATTTTTCTATATAAACGAAAGGAGATTAGGGCTACAAATTACTTTTAAAGAGAAAGATGATGAGAAACCATTCTAATGGGCCTAGGATTTATATTCTTTGGACGTGCCCCATGTCATAATGGGCTATAAAACTTAAATAGAGCTCGTATTCATATATTTTTTTCATTTGATCCTGGATTTATCACGTGGCCCGTTACTTATCTAGAATTGGGCTATTAATATGGGCCTCTATAAGTTCCAATGGCCCAACAAATATAAAGCATCCACTATCAAACTGGGCTCTAGTGTATCAATAGGGTCCAACATAACAACACTCGTCATATTCAATTCTTAAATCTGTATATGAAGCCCATCATTATATAAATAAAATTATTGTAGATTAAAAAATATATCCAAGGCGTGCGCCTTGAGTATGACTTAAATACCAGACCTAAAATATTTGAATTTAAAAATATCCTGCAGATTCAATTGTTTTAAATTTAACATGATTGTTAGATTTAAATTTTTTAAAAAAGTATTATTTTATATTTTTAAAAAAATTTATTATTGTCATGCTACATAATGCTGGTCAATATACTTAATATAAGTGAGAAAATAATTTTTTCATTTATATTCGATACCCTATAATTAAGTAACGCTCAACTACAATTCTCTTGGTTTAAATTTTTCCCATGTTAATGTTAATCTCAAAGTTTTTAAATAATTTAAAATGTTGGTTCGCAATTTGTTTCATTACTATGAATAGTAATTGTAGATAAATCTAGATTAAATTGTGAAAAGTGGACTAGAAAGAAAAAAAATATTATTTGGCAATTTGTTTCGTTATTTGTTTATTTACGCAGTTTGCTATGTTTTATACTGCTTTTCAAATAAAAAAATATTATTTTTTTGTATTTTTAATTTAAAATACAATTTTCATTGAATAGACAAATGGGTTCTAGAAGGCTAATATTCTAATATTTAATATAGGGGTGATCTTGGAACATTTTAAAATCTATAGAATTAATTTTGAGAAATTCTAAATGGTAGACTAAAATAAAATATCTCAAATCTAGAGACTTGAGAGGCTAAAATATAGTTGACCCAGGGAAAAAAAAAAAAAAACCCATCCAAGCAATCAAAACAACTCTCTTTCAGTGCCTCTCCCATTAAAAAAAAAAAAAAAACCTAACCGGCAGGACACAAAACCAGACCAGCAACCAGACCATCTTCTCGGTTCACCCGAAATTCCGATGATCAGCTAGTCGAGGTAACAACCCAACAAGAATCTTCCCTCAAAACTTCACCACCAGATAGATCACCTGTGAAAACCCAGAGAACCAGTTGGGTCAAAACAATCGGTCCGACCAGAATTCACCATAGTTTTTTTCTGTTACAGAACGAAGTAAAGTTCTTTTCTTTCACTTGTATTTCTGTTTTATTGAATCATGTTTCTATGCCCAAAAGCAGTATAATTTAGTGCCATTTAGTATTTGTGACATTCTGGGTTTTAGTTTTATAATGTAATAACATGATCAAGGAATTGCTGACTTGCATGACTTTTGGGATAATAGTCTATGGCATAAATTTGAGATTTCTAACATTTTACTAGGAATATAAGACCTGGGTTGTCTTCATATGATGATTTTTTTAAGCTATTGACTTTAAAGTTTCAAACTTTTGTCTTCTGGGCTGTTATTTTTCTTTGCGAGGTATAATGTGAGCTAGTTTGATTCATCTATCATCGGATTTAATGATTAAGGGCGTGTCTTATTTATGTTCTGTTTTGTGTCAAATTGTAGGAATTGAGGTCCAGCTGACAGTTTTGTACAACTAGGAAAAGGCAACATTAATGTTGTTCAGGTTTGATCAGTTACTTTTGTTTCAGTTGAAGAAGAAAAGTTGATGGTAAAGCTGTTTAGTGATTCATAAAGGGTTAGTTTGGAAAATGGAGGAGTTTTTGGTACCATCACCAAAAGACCTGGCATGGAAACATTGTCAAATGTTTAAGGAAGGGGAAAAGACACGCATGAAATGTATATATTGTGGTGAAATATTTGAGGGTGGTGGGATTCATAGGTTTAAGGAGCATCTTGCCGGTCCCAAAGGTGGTGGGCCTATGTGCCAAAGTGTTCCACCTGATGTTCGGCTATTAATGCAGCAAGATCTTGATGTGATTACCGCAAAGCAAAACAGCCAGCAACTGAAGATTCAGGAAGAAGAAAGTGATGCTCATTTGCCTCTTAGTGATGTAGGCATGTTTTCAAATCCCTTCAGTAATTTTGAATCAGCTCCGGGAATGCGAAGGAAAAAAGATGTGGGATGGAAACATTGTGAAATGTTGAAAAACGAGAAACGGGTGCAGATAAAGTGTAATTATTGTGCCAAATTGTTTAAGGGTGGTGGCATTCATAGATTTAAGGAGCATCTTGCTGGTAGAAATAGTGGTGGGGTGCCTAGTTGTACACGAGTTCCACCCGATGTTCGGGACTTGATGGAACAACATTTAAGTCCAATTGTAGTGAGGCAAAGAAAGAAACGAAAGTCAAAACGAGAAAAATTAGACGATGTTGATTCACCTCCTGGTGGTGAAGATGTATACATATTTGCTGATTATAGTGATGACATGATCACCCCACTTCGAGCTGTTGCAGCCTGCAATTTAGTTGAAGTAAATTCAGATTTCTTACTGGATGGAGAAGGAACGAGTAATGGAAATTTGGGCACAAGAAAGAGCGCTATTGCTGTTGCAGCTTCAGATGATGCTGATGCTTTAATAGCAATGGGTTCAGAAACAGCAGATAATCCAATCCATGCGATATGGGGGCGGTTCTTGTATGATATAGGAGCTAGTTTAGATGCAATGGACTCAAATTTTTCCCAACCATTGATTGATACTGTTGCTTATGGGCGGCCAGGGATTGCTGCACCCTCACATCAAGATCTTCGTGGTCGGATATTGAAGAGTCTGGTCGAGGAAGTAAAAGGTGATATTAATCAATATAAGACAAGATGGGTGAAGACTGGCTGTTCTCTTTTGGTTGAAGAATGCAACTCAGAAAGTGGTGTAACTATACTAAATTTTTTGGTGTATTGCTCCCAAGGAACAGTATTTTTGAAATCTGTGGATGCATCAAATCTTATCCACTCAACAGATGGTCTGTATGAATTGCTTAAACTAATGGTGGAGGAAGTTGGAGCTGGAAACATTTTACAAGTAATTACTAATGGTGAAGAACATTATATTGCTGCTGGGAAAAAATTAATGGATACTTTCCCTTCCTTGTATTGGGCTCCCTGTGCAGCTCGTTGCATTGATCTGATACTGGAGGATATTGGAAAACTTGATTGGATAAATACAGTTCTTGAACAGGCTAAATCTGTCACGAGATTTGTCTACAATAACAGTGCAGTGTTGAACCTGATGAGGAAGTTTACTTCTGGTAGTGACATTGTGCAACAGGGTATAACACGCTCTGCTACCAACTTCACTGCATTGAAACGAATGGCTAATTTCAAACTTAATTTGCAAACCATGGTAACCTCACAGGAGTGGATGGACTGCCCTTATTCAAAGCAACCTGGAGGATTAGCAATGGTAGATATTATAACTAATCGGTCATTTTGGTCTTCATGCATCTTGATCATCCGTTTAACAAGTCCTCTCCTGCAAGTTTTGGTGATAGTTAGCAGTGAAAAGAGGGCTGCGATGGGATATGTTTTTTCAGGGATATATAGAGCCAAAGAAACCATTAAGAAAGAACTTGTGAAGAGAGAGGATTATATGGTCTACTGGAATATTATAGATCATAGGTGGGAACAACAATGGCAAACTCCTCTTCACGCAGCAGGTTTCTTCTTTAACCCCAAGTTCTTTTATAGCATTGAAGGAGATATGCATAATAAGATTTTGTCAAGGATGTTTGATTGCATCGAGAGATTGGTTCCTGATACTGAAGTCCAGGATAAGATTGTCAAAGAGTTAACCTTGTATAAAAATGCCGAAGGACACCTTGGGAAGAAGTTGGCAATCAGAGCTAGAGGAACTATGCTTCCTAGTAAGGATACTTTCATTATAGTTTGATTACTGTTGCTGTTTCCATCTAGTGTTCAGATTCTTTGGTTTCTTGCAAGAGCTTTCTAATAATATTAGTTCTGATAGTACGCCAATTGTTGTCATACACACGGCAAGTATGTGCATGCAACCATTTAAGAAACCTCTATGAAAATATTGTCAACATAAGTTTCCTTTCATTGTCAAACTCATTTCATACTGTCAAATATCATAAAAAATTTAGGAATATCAACATAACTTCACTTGTGCCTGTTTGGCATGTTTCTGCTACTGTGTTCAACGTATTTGACATAAGACATCATGTAGGCGGTTATATTTATTCTTTGCAATCCTTGCTTGTACAAGAATTTCATCTTTCTGTCATGTATTGTGGGCTGCATTTCTTTTTCATCAATATTACTTGGAACTGATTTCTAAATATACTATGGCATTTTAGCTGATTGGTGGTCTATATATGGCGGATCTTGCCCAAATTTGGCACGTTTAGCTATTCGTATTCTCAGCCAAACCTGCAGTGCAATTGGGTGTAGCCATAATCATATTCCCTTCGAGAAGGTGCATCGCACAAGAAATTTCCTACAGCGTCAACGACTAACTGATCTTGTCTTTGTTCAGTACAACCTGCGTCTTAGACAAATGTAAGTAAAACCAATGACAGTTTATTTTAGTTATTTGAAAATCAGAGAGGAAATAAATTTTGTTCTTTTGCTTACTGATTTTCTTGCAGGGTTGATGGAAACAAAAAGCAGATTCCTGAGGACCCTATATCATTTGATGATGTCAGTCTTGTTGAAGACTGGATCACACAGAATGAGCTTTGCCTAGAAGACTCTGGGAGTTCAGATTGGATGTCACTAGTTCCACGTTCTGTTAATACAATGCCACTGGCACCATCAACTGATGAAAGTGAAGACGTCGCTTCTGGTAATTGCCTTGCTATGCTCAAGAATGTCTCAAGTCAGCTCCTTTTCTTAATCAAACTAAACGCATTGGTCTGTATGCAGGGTTTGATGATTTTGAGATCTTTAATGGATCGAAGGATGTTTAAAATGAGAAATGGAGATGATGAAGTAAACCATGGAGAGTTCATATTGATGGCTGGTTATGTTTTCCACCATATGCTCGCATTGGAGAAAGGTATTGTAATGTTTGAAGCAATGAATAGGAACTAGTTTGGGGCTGTGACTCCTATCAAGTATGACACTAATGTTGTGCAATTTGGACCTTCCTAAATATGGCATAGTTGAATACTTTAAGCGCTGCATCTTTTTGGAGTCCAGTAAAATTTTCTGGTTTGTGCTTCATCTGCAGAGCGCTGAACAAAATCCGCACATGGAGTAACACAATGGCTTCCTTTTCATGGGAATCTTTTGATCATTTTGCTTTCATGGCTTTGAGTTGACTCACCTTAAACCCTTTTGACATCAAGAATAATTACATTTCTGGAGATCACAAAGAGATGTTATCGCTGGTTTTATGACTGAATTTAAATTATGATACAAGGAATCATTGCAAATACAACAACTAAGCCTCAATCCCAAAATAGTTGAGTCAGCTAGATGGATCCTCTTGTGCCATTATGTGTGATCATACACCGAATCTGCCTCAATATCAACAGATCTTAAATCCTTGAAGCTACTAAATTTGTTAATCTGGCAATCATAATGGTGCCGAGAGCTTTGGGGTCTTCAGGATGCATCTCCATGAAATGTTGAGTGGCAGTACTTGTCTTTGAATTCTTTCAATCAGACATTGATGGTACAGCAGTGGTAATGTGTTGAATTCAGCTCTTGTTCGGTCGCCAAATAACTTGATTACAATATTCAATCTACCTTTATAAAGCAGGATGTAGTGGTCACTAGATGCCTGATCTCCATGTTTCTTGTTCATCACATGCTCAGTTTTTTCCAGTTTTTTTTATAACCCACTTGAGAATTTAATCAAACATCCAGAAAGAGTGATGGCTTTCATCACTTGAAAAAAAGTCCTAGGTTGCCGGGTCAAGCTGTGTTCACCCTAATAGGTCTATTATTTTTAACAAAAATATTTGTTTCAATTTTTCTGCAAAAATTCTTTAATGTTGAATTAGCCGAGTTTGGATTGATTTAGCTAAGTTAACCTAATCAGGAGGTTTGGATGAGTCAATGTTAAAACTAGTTCATCTTGAAACCTAATCTCCAGATCATAAGATTTTCAAGGCAACCTACCAAGCTAGGCTAGACCGGGTTTAAGAATAAACGAATCAAGGCACTTACATCCAATCAATAAACTAATAAATGCAAACTTGAATATTACATGAATTGAACGTTTCTTCTGTCACATGGATTGAGGCAAGGGATAATAAAGAAAACGAATTCCTGACCACTGCTCAAAAACCTAATCTAGAAAGCATATAATACAGCTTCCAACCTCTTATGTATAAACTGGAACGGAACAAGGAATTTTTTTAAAGAAAAAGGGCAAAAAAACCTGAAGCATTGAGCAGGACCAAAATCCAAAATGCCAAAACTAATAACGCTTCCCAAGAATTACACCAATGATGATAGATACCAAGGCCACTCCCAAGATGAATTTAAAGTTCATGGCAGGCGAAACATCGGCAGTTTGAGTATGTGTTTCAGAAGAGGATGAGGCTTGCGCAGATGCAGCTTCTAACTTTTTCTTGCTCTTTCTTTTTGTGGGAGTAGAAATAGCGGCGCTGATATCTCTGGATTTGATCTCTACTCCTTTCTGTTCAGCTGGACTGCTTCCATCACCCTGCTATATATCTCAGTGTAAACAACTGTTCGATTTTTACATTTAAATGACTAGTATAATAACATGTCCACTGGCCATTTATTTCCTACTTCTCCTCCTCCTGGCTTATTTTTTCCAGTTTAAACAACGAAAATTCCATGAATAGGGGGAGATATAAACTGACCTTTTCCAATAATTTAGCATCAGCCTCTTGCAGTTTCTGCTCAAGTTCCTTCACTTGGTTCTCTAGATGTGACACTTCTTTGTTCTTGGCTTCAAGGTCTGCAAAGGATTTCTTCAGAGCTAATTCTTTTTCCAGCTTTTGAGAATTTGCTTCTTTCTGTTTGGTTGAACATTAGAAAGAAGTGTCAGTAAAGTTTTTTACAAGTTCCTTGCATAAAACAATGGGAGGCCTACACGAAGCTACAGTCAGAGATGTTGTTCAGTATTCAGTAATAAACTTAATGGAACATCAGAACCCTATTTTTGAACTCGTGCTTGATTCTTGAAAAAATACCTGTTCTTTTAGTTCAACTTCAGCAGTCGTCAATTGTTTTTCAAGTTCCTCGAGAGAAGTTTGCAATGCTGACTTCTCAGCAACCTCAGCCTTGAGACTTTCAATCTCAGATTTCAAGGCATCTTCATTGGCCTTCTGTCCCTTCAGTTCTTCCTCGAGCTGAATGATCACTGACTGAAGTTCCTTCTTTTCATGTTGATATGTTTCATTGAGCAGGTTGCTCTCTTCCAAAACTGAAGATACCTGTGATTTGAAAGTTTATCAGGTTAGACGACTATGGACAAAAGAATTGCCAAATCATTATTTACCACGAAAAGGAAAAACACAAATGATGCTACAAACCTGAGACTGTAATTTCTGCCCTTCATCAGTAAGCTGCCGCCGCAAATCCTCAAAGGCCTTCTTTGAAATGTGAAGCTGCTCAATAGTTCCATCCTTCTCAGAAAGGATTGTAGATAGTTTTGCTTCTAAATCTCTGAGTTTAGACTCATATGAGGCTAGCTCCTGAGTGAGCTTCAAATTATCCTCAGCTAGTACACCACTCTCTTTTTCAAAGTGACCTGACTTTGTTTTCAGTTCCTCTAAAACAGTTTCCAGATGTGTTACTATCAGGAGAGTCTCTTCCAGCTCGCCTTTTCGAGATTCAGCAATTGTGGATGCTTCATGAGCCTGTTCTTCATACAGTTTTACTTGCCCCTCAAGTGCTTTTAGCTTCTCATTCAAATCTCTCGTTTCTACATCCTTCAGAGTGAGGCTCTGAATGGCCTCTTGTAATTGTGCTTCAGCGTGCATCATTCGCAACTCAGTTGCAGAATGAAGTTCTATGGCTCTTGAGTGCTTGTCTGTTAGTTCTGTGATAGTGCTTGCGTGAGAAGCAAGTTGTTGAGATGTGGCTTCCTTCTCAGAAACGGCAGAATTTAGCAATTCCTGAAGTTCATCAATCTTGCTTTTCAGTTGATTGTTCGTCTCAACTAAGAGTTCATTCTCTGAGAAGGAGTTGGAAAACTTGGTTTCTGCTTCCACTATCTGACTTTTGAGTTCTTCATTGGAGGTTTCCAAAGCTACCATTTTTAACAAGCACAAGTCCAATTCTTCCTTCAAAAGTGCAGACCTTCCAGTTACTTCAGTTATCTGCTCCTTGTATTCCTTTACTTGGTCTTCAAGGGTATTCAGTTTCTCAAACAGGGATTTTGCTTCAGAATCCCTGTTAGTGAAATTTGTTAATGCTTCTTGAAGTTTGATCTCTGAATCCCTTGTTAGGGCTTCGTGTAATGACTCAAGCTCTGACTTTCTAGAAGTGGCTTCCTCTAATAATTTCTCTTGTTGCTCAAGTTGCTCCTCTGCAGATTTGAGCTTCACCATTATATCACTTTCTTTCAATCCAGCAGCCTTTAGATCATTTTCAATGCTTTCCAACTTCTCTTGCATCACGGTCAATTCATTACGCAACACTCCCACAAGATTCTCAGCTTCAGTCAGCTTCTCATTGGAACTGCTTGATGCCTCTTCCAGCCTTTTCTTTTCATCAGTGACCAAATTTAGTAATTCTGTTAGCTCTTTCTCCTTCTCCCCAGCCATCTGCAGCGAAACTTCAAGGCTTGATGACTTTGCTTGGTAAGCCTCAATTTCAGAAGCTAGTTCAGATATCTTATCTAAGTATTTACGGGAATCTGCTTCTGCATCCACACATTTCTTTTCTAATGCACTGTTCTGCTCTTCAAGTTCCTTGATTCTGTACTTTTCTGCTTCAAGCAACAGCACAAACTCACTTGCCTTTTTTCCAGCATCCTCTAATCTGGAATGAGATGTCTGGAACAAATCTTCAAGTTCAAGGCTGCGCTGATAGTGCATTTTTGCTCGGTCCTCATGCCCAGCACATTTTTCTTTTGCAATTTTCAACTCCTCCTCAAGTTCTGAATTCTGAGATGATGATTGATTCAGGGAAGATTCAAGGTGGCTTATCTTTTCCTGGTATTCCTCCATCTGGGCACTCAACTGATTCTTTTCCCCCTCTACCTCTTTCAGTGTAGTACTGAGTTCAGATATTTTCTCTGAGAATTCTCTCACCTGTCTCTCAGCATCACTGCTTTTTAGTTCGACCAAATTTAACTGTTGCTCAAGTTCCACATTCTTCTTCTCTGCTGCAACGAACCGTATCTCAAGCTCTCTCAGTTGTGATTTTGCCTCTTCTGCTGCTTCATTTGAAGCTCGGATTAAATCCTCAAGCTCCAGGTTCTTTTGAGAGGCAGTTGCTGCAGCAGCTCCAGATTCACTGTGGAGATTTTCCAGAAACTTCAACTTCTGTTCTAGCTCTGCACTGTTTGACAAAGCTTGGGACAAAAGAGAATCTGCTTTACAGAAATTCTCATCTGAAGTTTTCAACTTTTCCTCAAGCTCACCGCACAACTCTTTCATTTGTGCTGCATGACTTGTGAGATCCGCCACGGCTGCTTCTAGAGCTTCTTTTTCTTTCAGTACTTTAGCCAATTCTTCCTGTACAGTTGCGACCTGTGCTTCATGGGTTTTCAGCCCAGCCTCAACTGATTCCCTTGTGTTGATTTCTTCCTGCAACCTCAGCTTCATGCCTTCCATCTCCGAAACCTTTGCTTGAAGATCTTCTTTAGTTGCAGTGAGCAAATTCTCAAGAGCCAAGAAATCTTCCTTCACCTGAGATTCTGAAGCTTTCTTGAGGTCCAATTCCTGGGTCAGTTCGCCGATGAGAGCCTCTTTGGAAGAAAGTCTTTGCTCTATGTCCAGCTGCTGTGATTTTGAAGCAGACAACTCTTCATTAGCTGCTGAAAGTTCTGCTGTCGTGCTCTTAAGTGCCCCTTCAACTGTCAGATTCTCTGCAACCTTCTCGTACAGGCCCTTGACTTCCTCCTGAAGAGTAGCCATCTGATTTTCCATTTCTTTTGCACTCAGTTTTGCCGCCTCAAGCAGCCTTTCAAACTCCAAGGCCCTCTGCGTCTCGGATTCAGCATGCAAACCACTTTCTTTGTGCAGCTCCTCAAACTTCTTTGCCTCACCAGAAGATACTTCCAGCTCACGTTCCAACTCTTGCATCTTCTTTCTTGAATTCTCGAGTTCAAGGGTGATACCATCAAATGATTCCTTAACCTCAACCAATTCCTTATGCTTGGTTTCTTTTGCTTGTAAAGCTTCTTGCAAAGTGTGGAGCTGTGCACTAAATTTCTCCCCAGCTTCAATTATCTGCTCTTGCAATTTCTTGTGACTGATTTCAAGCTCTCCATACTTCTTTCCACTTTCATCCAACTTCTCATTGGCCAGCAAGACATCATCCTTCAGCAGTGTATTCTCGGATTCAGAATGCTTTAATGCTGCGGATACTCTTTCCAATTCGAGCTCAAGTTCCTTCAGCTTCTCTTGGGCCTCTAGCAATTCTCTGGTCGAACCGCTTAAACTTCTTTCCACAACAGATGGCTTATCAGCCTCCCCAGCAGATTTCACCTCAGCGGTATGAGAACCACCATCCTTCACATCAAGTGATTCCTTCTCCACTTTGATGAATTCTCCATCAGTTTCATCCTCTTCCTTCCTCCTTTCCTTTTCTACATGCGTCAAGTCTCCATTTGTAAGCTGTAATAACATCACCAGAATCAAAACTGAGCTGACAAAGAAGGGTTTTTTTTTCCAAAAAAGAGAGGAAAAATCCACAGCAACACGGCATTTCAGCAAGTTTCTGCAATGCAGGCTAATGTCACTTTCATCAAGTTTATTCAGGCATTAAAATTACCTTAATAAGATCAGCAACATCAGGATCACCCTTCACAACTGGAACTTCTGAACTGACTTGTGTCTCTCCTTCCATATCAAACCAACTTCACTTTCCTAGATTTCTCCTCCTGAAATTGTAACAAGTTGGCAGTTAACACAACATTTTCTTTCATGATTTACACAGCAAAGCCTCAAAACTCAAAAGACATTGAGCAAAGCAACATGGTGTCTTTCGTTACTGTATCTACTGCATTGCCAGCATGGAGATCAGAAATCGATAATGCTGACTGGCTCAGATGTTACAGTGCTATAGTTTCACATGTTTCTCGTAATCAACAAGTGTCTCACAATGATATTGTAGCAGCCGGCTCGTGAACACTTAAATTACTATGATTTTGGTGAGAAATTATAATATTTCCTTAAAAAACAGAGTTTATACTACTATTATCTATGTAATCAGTTTATGAAAAAATAAAAATTATAAAATGCCAAGTCAATTAGCCGAGGTGGAATTAGTTGGACGCAAATATAGTTATAAGCCTCGACTCAAGATCAGGTACTAGATCAACTTATAAATAGGTGGATCATCTTAACTTCCTTTTTTTTTTTATCATTAAACAAGGCCGGAGCTAAATTTGAGGTTAACAAATCATCAAGCAGGGTTTCATAAAGATGTGCACAAGTGAATTACATGATCACCATGTCTTTGATTTGGACTTTGAAGTGTGTGCCGACAAAACTACCTGACGTGGAAGCCTAAATAGGACATGGTACACGTCAAATCATGTCATCATAGACATAGCCAAACAAATTATTCAACGGGGAAATGCATTTCATAGAACATAAAATTCCAAGATGCTACATTTGACCAGGCTGTATGCTTTGCCCTCCACATACCCTCTTGGAAGGGCAGCCGGCCTGGTAGATACCCGTCCCAACCCATCTATAAGAACAACCCGTTTCCCGGCCCCAAAGATCTTGTCATTTATTTCTATACACGTTATCAAATTTCTAGATTTTACTACACAAAAAAAACAT
>Ga0325410_1002724_pt1 | contig 19766 bp, 4 predicted proteins | sample PopdelMetagenome_16_FD_206182 | JGI IMG/M metagenome (GOLD analysis project Ga0325410, IMG submission 206182) | Populus deltoides microbial communities from Bellville, Georgia, United States - Xylem-PdIQD-R3 | ecosystem: Host-associated > Plants > Phyllosphere > Stem > Wood/Secondary xylem... | reverse complement strand
TTTGAGTGTTTATGAGTCAACATGGGCTGTGTGGGCTGACGAATCCATTCTTCATCTGTGAAAGGAGTTTCGGGGGCTATTTTTGACTCGGCAGCGAGTCAGTTTTCTTTGACTGTTTATAAGTCAATAGGGGCTGAGGGGCATGACGAATCCATTCGTCACCTGTGAAAAGAGTTTCGAGGGCTACTTCTGAGTGGGCAGCGACTAAGATTTCCTTGACTGTTTATGAGTCAGCAGGGGCTGTTTGGGCTGATGAATCCATTCGCCACCTGTGAAAGCTGTTTCGGGGGCTATATCTGAATGGGCAGCGAGTCACTTTTCCTTGATTGTTTATGAGTCAACAGGAGCTGTGTGGGCTGATGAATCCATTCAACACCTGTGAAAGCAGTTTCATGGGCCGTTTCTGAGATGGCAACGACTCAGTTTTTCATGACTGTTTATAAGTCAAAAGGGGCTGAGGGGCAGACGAATCCATTCCTCACCTGTGAAAGGAGTTTCGGGGTCTATTTTTGACTGGGCACCGAGTCAGTTTTCTTTGACTGTTTATAAGTGAACAGGCACTGTGCGGGCTGACAAATCCATTCGTCACCTGTGAAAAGAGTTTCGAGGGCTGCTTCGGAGTGGGCAGCGACTCAGTTTTCCTTGACTGTTTATGAGTCAAAAGGGCCTCTCTGGGCTGACGAATCCATTCGTCACCTGTGAAAGCAGGTTCAGCGGCGATTTCTAAGAGGGCAGCGACTCAGTTTTTCGTGACTCTTTCTAAGTCAGAAGGGGCTGTGTGGGCTGACGAATCCATTCGTCATCTGTGAAAGGAGTTTGGGGGGCTATTTTTGACTCGGCAGCGAGTCAGTTTTCTTTGACTGTTTATAAGTCAACAGGGGCTGTGGGGCATGACGAATCCATTCGTCACCTGTGAAAAGAGTTTTGAGGGCTACTTCTGAGTGGGCAGCGACTAAGATTTCCTTGACTGTTTATGAGTCAAAAGGGGCTGTTTGGGATGACGAATCCATTCGTCACCTGTGAAAGCAGTTTGAGGGGCGATTTCTCAGAGGGCAGCGACTCAGTTTTTCAGACTCCTTATGAGTCAAAAGGGGCTGTGTGGGCTTACGAATCCATTCGTCACCTGTGAAAGGAGTTTCGGAGGCTTTTTTGACTCGGCGGCAAGTCAGTTTTCTTTGACTGTTTATGTGTCAACAGGGGCTGTGGGGCTTGACGAATGCATTCGTTACCTGTGAAAAGAGTTTTGAAGGCTACTTCTGAGTGGGCAACGACTAAGTTTTGCTTGACTGTTTATGAGTCAAAAGGGGCTGTTTGGGCTGACGAATCCATTCGTCACCTGTGAAAACAGTTTCAGGGGCGATTTCTAAGAGGCCAGCGACGTAGTTTTTCGTGACTCCTTATGAGTCAAAGGGGCTGTGTGGGCTGACGAATCCATACGTCACCTGTGAATGGAGTCTCAGGGGCTATTTTTGACTCGGCAGCGAGTCAGTTTTCTTTGACTGTTTATGAGTCAACAGGGGCTGACGAATCCATTCGTCATGTGTGAAAAGAGTTTCGAGGGCTACTTCTGAGTGGGCAGCGACTCAGTTTTCCTAGACTATTTTTGAGTCATCATGGGGTCTTTATTTCACTTTTGTTTGGTTGTTCTCTTGGTTAATTTCAGCTTCCTTCACAGCTGGCTTAGGTCTTAGATCAATTCTTTTCTTAGGGTTTTTCTTCTTCATTTTCGTTTTTGATCTTACGGGGGAGAGGAAAAGAGTTTCATGACCCATACCTTCTGAATTTAACTAAGTTTGAGGAAGGTTTGACACTATTCAGCTGCTGGTTCTCCTCCTTCTTCTTCCTCTCACGTTTTCCGGCTCTCTTTTTCCTCTCCTCTATGCAGCTGCCCACTCCTCTCTCAAGGTCTCATCTCTCCCTCACAAGTTCACAAAGTAATCTCTACTGGTCTGATTCACGTTTCTGTTGTGAAAGGGGAAGGGAAGAACGGCATGCAGCTGCTGGATTTGGAAGAAGATGGGTCATTCTCTCTCCCCTCTTTGTATTTATACTACCCATCCAATGGAATGGGTTGTTTGGGGGTTGGTTTAGGTGTGTCCTTATCCTTGTTTGGTTTATCTAAAACCAGTTTTACCCCTCCCTCCCAGCTCTGCATCACTGTTCATTGAGAATTCGACAGCGAAAACTGCATCGCTGTCGATTTCTGCATCGGCAGCGAAAACTGCGTCGCTGCCGATTTCTGCATCGGCAGCGAAAACTGCGTCGCTGCCGATCAAGAAATGGGCAGCAAAAACTGTGTCGCTACCGATTTCTGTATCGGAAGTGAAGGCTGCGTCGCTGCCAAGCCAAGTCCAGAATCGGCAGCGAAAACTGCATCGCTGCCGATTTCTGCATCGGCAGCGAAAACTGCATCGCTGCCCAGTCCAGAATCGGCAGCGAAAACTGCATCGCTGACGATTTCTGCATCGGCAGCGAAAACTGCGTCGCTGCCGATTTTTGCATCGGCATCGAAAACTGCATCGCTGCCCAGTCCAGAATCGGCAGCGAAAACTGCGTCGCTGCCGATTTCTACATCGGCAGCGAAAACTGCATTAATCATCATCCCTCTCTCTCTCTCTCTCTCTCTCTCTCTATATATATATATATATATATATATATATATATATATATTTTCCTTTAGGTGTTTTCCTTGACTGTTTATGAGTCAAAAGGGGCTGTTTAGGCTGACGAATCCATTCGTCACCTGTGAAAGCAGTTTCAGGGGAGATTTCTAAGAGGGCAGCGACCCAATTTTTCGTGATTCCTTGTGAGTCAAAAGGGGCTGTGTGGGCTGACGAATCCATACGTCACCTGTGAAAGGAGTTTCAGGGGCTATTTTTGACTCGGCAGCGAGTCAATTTTCTTTGACTGTTTATCAGTCAACAGGGGCTATGGGGCTTGACGAATCCATTCGTAACCTGTGAAAAGAGTTTCGAGGGCTACTTCTGAGTGGGTAGCAAATCAGTTTTCCTAGACCATTTTTGAGTCACGAGGGGCTGTTTGGGCTGCCGAATCCATTCGCCACCTGTGAAAGTAGTTTCGGAGGCTATATCTGAATAGGCACCGAGTCAGTTTTCTTTGACTGGTTGTGAGTCAACAGAAGTGTGCGGGCTGAGGAATCCATTCGTCACATGTGAAAAGAGTTTCGAGGGCTTCTTCGGAGGGGGCAGCGACTCAGTTTTCCTTGACTGTTTATGAGTCAAAAGGGACTGTTTGGGCTGACGAATCCATACGTCACCTGTGAAAGCAGTTTCAGGGGCGATTTCTAAGAGGGCAGGGACTCAGTTTTTCGTAACTCCTTGTGAGTCAAAAGGGGCTGTGTAGGCTGACGTGTCCATTCATCACCTGTGAAAGGAGTTTAGGGGCTATTTTTGACTCGGCAGCGAGTTAGTTTTCCTTGACTGTTTATGAGTCAACAGGGGCTGTGTGGGCTGACGAATCTATTCGTCACTTGTGAAAAAAGTTTCGAGGGCTACTTCTGAGTGTGCAGCGACTAACTTTTCCTTGACTGTTTATGAGTCAATAGGGGCTGTTTGGGCTGCCGAATCCGTTCGCCACCTATGAAAGCAGTTTCGGGGGTTATTTCTGACTGGGCAGCGAGTTTAGTTTTCCTTGATTGTTTATGAGTCAACAGGGGCTGTGTGGGCTGACGAATCCATTCCTCACCTATGAAAGAAGTTTCAGGGGCCATTTATCTGAGGGCAACGACTCTGTTTTTCGTTACTATTTATGAGTCAAAAGGGGTGTGTGGGCTGCCGAATCCATTCGCCACTTGTGAAAGCAGTTTCGGGGGCTATATCTGAGTGGGCAGCGAGTCAGTTTTCCTTGACTGTTTATGAGTCAACAGGGGCCGTGTGGGCTGACGAATCCATTCCTCACCTGTGACAGCAGTTTCAGGGGTCATTTCTCTGAGGGCTACGACTCTATTTTTCGTGACTGTTTATGAGTGAAAAGGGGCTGTGTGGGCTGACGAATCCATTCGTCACCTATGGAAGGAGTTTCAGGGCCTATTTTTGACTCGGCAGCGAGTCAGTTATCTTTGACTGTTAATCAGTCAACAGGGGCTGTGAGGGCTGACGAATCCATTCGTCACATGTGAAAAGAGTTTCGAGGGCTACTTCTGAATGGGAGTGACTGTTTATGAGTCACCAGGGGCTATTTGGGCTGCCGAATCCATTCTCTACCAGTGAAAGAGTTTCGCGGGCTACTTCTGAATGGGCAGCGCGTCAGTTTTCCTTAACTGTTTATGAGTCAAAAAGGCCTGTTTGTGCTGACGAATCCATTCATCACTTGTGAAAGCAGTTTCAGGGGCGATTTCTCACAGGGCAGCGACTCAATTTTTCGTGACTGCTTATGAGTCAAAAGGGGCTGTATGGGCTGACCAATCCGTTCGTCACCTGTGAAAGGAGTTTCGGAGGCTATTTTTGACTCGGCGGCGAGTCAGTTTTCTTTGATTGTTTATGAGTCAACAGGGGCTGTGGGGCGTGATGAATCCATTCGTCACCTGTGAAAAGAGTTTCGAGGGCTACTTCTGAGTGGGCAGCGACTAAGTTTTCCTTGAGTGTTTATGAGTCACCAGGGGCTGTTTGGGTTGCCGAATCCATTCGTCACCTGTGAAAGGAGTTTCAGGGGCTCTTTTTGACTCGGCAGCGAGTCAATTTTCTTTGACTGTTTATGAGTCAACAGGGGCTGTGTGGCTTGACGAATCCATTCGTCACCTGTGAAAAGAGTTTTGAGGGCTACTTTTGAGTGGGCAGTGAATCAGTTTTCCTAGACTGTTTATGAGTCACTAGGGGCTGTTTGGGCTGCCGAATCCATTTGTCACCTGTGAAAGCAGTTTCGGGGGCTATATCTGAATTGGCAACGAGTCAGTTTTCCTTGACTGTTTATGAATCAACAGTGGCTGTGTGGGCTGATGAATCCATTCATCACCTTTGAAAGTAGTTTCGGGGGCCGTTTCTTAGAGGGCAACGACTGAGTTTTTCGTGACTGTTTATGAGTCAAAAGGGGCTGAGTGGGCAGACGAATCCATTCGTCACCTGTGAAAGGAGTTGCGCGGGTATTTTTGACTGGGCAACGAGTCAGTTTTCTTTGACTGTTTATGAGTCAACAGGGGCTGTGCGGGCTGACGAATCCATTCGTCACCTTTGAAAAGAGTTTCGAAGGGTTCTTTGGAGTGGGTAGCGACTCAGTTTTCCTTGACTATTTATGAGTCATAAGGGGCAGTTTGGGCTGACGAATCCATTCGTCACCTGTGAAAGCAGTTTCAGGGGTGATTTCTAAGAGGGCAGCGACTGAGTTTTTCAGACTCCTTATGAGTCAAAAGGGGCTGTGTAGGCTGAGGAATCCATACGTCACCTGTGAAAGGAGTTTCGGCGGCTATTTTTGACTCGGCAGCGAGTCAGTTTTCTTTGACTCTTTATGAGTCAACCGAGGCTGTGGGGCTTGACGAATCCATTCGTCACCTGTGAAAAGAGTTTCGAGGGCCTCTTCGAAGTCGGCAGCGAATCAGTTTTCCTTGACTGTTTATGAGTCAAAAGGGGCTGTTTGGGCTGACGAATTCATTTGTCATCTGTGAAAGCAGTTTCAGAGGCGATTTTTAATAGGGCAGCGACTCAGTTTTTCGTGACTGTTTATGAGTCAAAAGGGGCTGTGTGGGCTGGCGAATCCATTCGTCACCTGTGAAAGGAGTTTCGGCGGCTATTTGTGACTCGGCAGCGAGTCAGTTTTCGTTGACTGTTTATGAGTCAACAGGGGCTGTGGGGCTTGACGAATCCATTCGTCACCTGTGAAAGCAGTTTCAGAGGCGATTTCTAATAGGGCAGCGACTCAGTTTTTCGTGACTCCTTATGAATCAAAAGGGGCTGTGTGGGCTGGCGAATCCATTCGTCTCCTGTGAAAGCAGTTTCGGGGTCTATATCTGAATGGGCAGCGAGTCAGTTTTCCTTGACTGTTTAGGAGTCAACAGGGGCTGACGAATCCATTTGTCACATGTGAAAAGAGTTTCGAGGGCTACTTCTGAGTGGGCAGCGACTCAATTTTCCTTGACTGTTTATGAGTCACCAGGGGCTGTTTGGGCTGCCGAATCCATTCGTCACCTGTGAAAGGAGTTTCAGGGGCTCTTTTTGACTCGGCAGCGAGTCAATTTTCTTTGACTGTTTATGAGTCAACAGGGGCTGTGTGGCTTGACGAATCCATTCGTCACTTGTGAAAAGAGTTTCGAGGGCTACTTCTGAGTGGGCAGTGAATCAGTTTTCCTAGACTGTTTATGAGTCACTAGGGGCTGTTTGGGCTACCGAATCCATTCGTTACCTGTGAAACCAGTTTCGGGGGCTATATCTGAATGGGCAGCGAGTCAGTTTTCCTTGACTGTTTATGAGTCAACAGTGGCTGTGCGGGCTGACGAATCCATTCATGACCTGTGATAGCAGTTTCAATGGCCGTTTCTGAGAGGGCAACGACTTAGTTTTTCGTGACTGTTTATGAGTCAAAAGGGGCTGTGTGGGCTGACGCATCCATTCGTCACCTGTGAAAAGAGTTTCGTGGGCTACTTCTGAGTGGGCAGCCACTCAGTTTTCCTATGCTGTTTATGAGTCACCAGGGGCTCTTTGGGTTGCCGATTCCATTCGCCACCTGTGAAAACAGTTTCGGGGGCTATATCCGAATGGGCAGCGAGTCAGTTTTCCTTGACTGTTTATGAGTCAACAGTGGCTGTGCGGGCTGACGAATCCATTCCTCACCTGTGAAAACAGTTTCAGGGGCCATTTCTGTGAGGGCAACGACTATGTTTTTCGTGACTGTTTATGAGTCAAAAGGAGCTGTGTGGGCAGACGAATCCATTCGTCACCTGTGCAAGAAGTTTGGGGGCTATTTTTGATTCGGCAGCGTGTCAGTTTTCTTTGACTGTTTATGAGTCAACAGGGGCTGTGCGGGCTGACGAATCCATTCGTCACCTGTGAAAAGAGTTTCGAGGGCTTCTTCGGAGTGGGCTTCGACTCAGTTTTCCTTGACTGTTTATGAGTCAAAAGGGGCTGTTTGGGCTGACGAATCCATTCGTCACCTCTGAAAGCAGTTTTAGAGGCACTTTCTAAGAGGGCAGCGACTCTGTTTTTCGTGACTCCGTATGAGTCAAAAGGGGCTGTGTGGGCTGACGAATCCATTCGTCACCTGTGAAAGGAGTTTCGGCGGCTATTTGTGACTCGGCAGCGAGTCAGTTTTCGTTGACTGTTTATGAGTCAACAGGGGCTGTGGGGCTTGACGAATCCATTCGTCACCTGTGAAAGCAGTTTCAGAGGCAATTTCTAATAGGGCAGCGACTCAGTTTTTCGTGACTCCTTATGAATCAAAAGGGGCTATGTGGGCTGGCGAATCCATTCGTCTCCTGTGAAAGCAGTTTCGGGGTCTATATCTGAATGGGCAGCGAGTCAGTTTTCCTTGACTGTTTAGGAGTCAACAGGGGCTGACGAATCCATTCGTCACCTGTGAAAAGAGTTTCGAGGGCTTCTTCGGAGTGGGCTTCGACTCAGTTTTCCTTGACTGTTTATGAGTCAAAAGGGGCTGTTTGGGCTGACGAATCCATTCGTCACCTCTGAAAGCAGTTTTAGAGGCACTTTCTAAGAGGGCAGCGACTCTGTTTTTCGTGACTCCTTATGAGTCAAAAGGGGCTGTGTGGGCTGACGAATCCATTCGTCACATGTGAAAGGAGTTTCGGAGGCTATTTTTTACTCGGCAGCGAGTCAGTTTTCTTTGACTGTTTATGAGTCAACAGGGCTGTGGGGCTTGACGAATCCATTCTCACCTGTGAAAAGAGTTTCGAGGGCTACTTTTGAGTGGGCAGCAATTAAGTTTTCCTTGACTGTTTCTGAGTCAACAGGGGCTGTGTGGGCTCACAAATCCATTCATCACCCGTGAAAGCAGTTTCATGGGCCGTTTCTGAGAGGGCACCGACTCAGTTTTTCGTGACTGTTTATGAGTCAATGGGGGTTGTTTGGTCTGACGAATCCATTCGTCACCTATGAAAGCAGTTCAGGGGCGATTTCTAAGAGGGCAGCGACTCAGTTTTTCGTGACTCCTTATGAGTCAAAAGGGGCTTTGGGGGCTGACGAATTCATTCGTCACCTGTGAAAGGAGTTTCGGGGGCTATTTTTGGCTCGGTAGCGAGTCAATTTTCTTTGACTGTTTATGAGTCAACAGGGGCTGTGCGGGCTGACAAATCCATTCGTCACCTGTGAAAAGAGTTTCGAGGGCTTCTTCGGAGTGGGCTTTGATTTAGTTTTCCTTGACTGTTTATGAGTCAAAAGGGGCTGTTTGGGCTGACGAATCCATTCGTCACCTGTGAAAGCAGTTTTAGAGGCAATTTCTAAGAGGGCAGCGACTCAGTTTTTCGTTACTCCTTATGAGTCAAAGGGGGCTGTGTGGGCTGACGAATCCATTCGTCACCTATGAAAGGAGTTTTGGGGGCTATTTTTGACTCGACAGCGAGTTAGTTTTCTTTGAATGTTTATGAGTCAACAGGGGCTGTGGGGCTTGATGAATCCATTCGTCGCCTGTGAAAAGAGTTTCGAGGGCTACTTCTGAGTGGGCAGCGAATAAGTTTTCCATGACTGTTTATGAGTCAAAAGAGGCTGTGTGGGCTGACGAATCCATTCGTCACCGGTGAAAGGAGTTTTGGGGGCTATTTTTAACTCGACAGCGAGTTAGTTTTCTTTGACTGTTTATGAGTCAATAGGGGCTGTGGGGCTTGACGAATCCATGCGTCACCTGTGAAAAGAGTTTCAAGGGCTACTTCTGAGTGGACAGCGACTCAGTTTTCCTGGGCTGTTTATGAATCACAGGGGCTGTTTGGGCTGCCGAATCCATTCGTTACCTGTGAAACCAGTTTCGGGGGCTATATCTGAATGGGCAGCGAGTCAGTTTTCCTTGACTGTTTATGAGTCAACATTGGCTGTGTGGGTTGACGAATCCATTCATGACCTGTGATAGCAGTTTCAATGGCTGTTTCAGAGAGGGAACGACTTAGTTTTTCTTGACTGTTTATGAGTCAAAAGGGGCTGTGTGGTCTGACGAATCCATTCGTCACCTGTGAAAGGAGTTTCGGAGGCTATTTTTGACTCGGCAGCGAGTCAGTCTTCTTTGACTGTTTATGAGTCAACAGGGGCTGTGGGGCTTGAAGAATCCATTCGTCACCTGTGAAAAGAGTTTCGTGGGCTACTTCTGAGTGGGCAGCGACTCAGTTTTCCTAGGCTGTTTATGAGTCACCAGGGGCTGTTTGGGTTGTCGATTCCATTCGCCTCCTGTGAAAACAGTTTCGGGGGCTATATCCGAATGGGCAGCGAGACAGTTTTCCTTGACTGTTTATGAGTCAACAGTGGCTGTGTGGACTGACGAATCCATTCCTCACCTGTGAAAGCAGTTTCAGGGGCCATTTCTGTGAGGGCAACGACTCTGTTTTTCGTGACTATTTATGAGTCAAAAGGAGCTGTGTGGGCAGACGAATCCATTCGTCACCGGTGCAAGGAGTTTGGGGGCTATTTTTGACTCGGCAGCGAGTGAGTTTTCTTTGACTGTTTATGAGTCAACAGGGCTGTGCGGGCTGACGAATCCATTCGTCACCTGTGAAAAGAGTTTCGAGGGCTTCTTCGGAGTGGGCTTCGACTAGTTTTCCTTGACTGTTTATGAGTCAAAAGGGCCTGTTTGGGCTGACGAATCCATTCGTCAGCTTTGAAAGCAGGTTCAGGGGCGATTTCTCAGAGGGCAGCGACTCAGTTTTTCAAGACTCCTTATGAATCAAAAGGGGCTGTGCGGGCTGACGAATCCATTCGTCATCTTTGAAAAGAGTTTCGAGGGCTTCTTCGTAGTGGGCAGCGAGTCAGTTTTGCTTGACTGTTTATGAGTCAAAAGGGGCTGTTTGGGCTGACAATCCATTCGTCACCTGTGAAAGCAGTTTTAGAGGCAATTTCTAAGAGGGCAGCGACTCTGTTTTTCGTGACTCCTTATGAGTGGGCACATGTGAAAGGAGTTCCGGGGGCTACATCTGAATGGGCAGCGAGTCAGTTTTCCTTGACTGTTTATGAGTCAACAGGGGCTGTGGGGGCTAACGAATCCATTCGTCACATGTGAAAAGAGTTTCGAGGACTACTTCTGAGTGGGCAGCGACTCAGTTTTCCTAAACTGTTTATGAGTCACCAAGGGCTGTTTAGGCTGCCGAATCCATTCGCCACCTGTGAAAAGATTTCGAGGGCTTCTTCGTAGTGGGCAGCGAGTCAGTTTTCCTTGACTGTTTATGAGTCAAAAGGGGCTGTTTGGGCTGACGAATGCATTCGTCACCTGTGAAAGGAGGTTCGGGGGCCATTTTTGACTCAACAGCGAGTCAGTTTTCCTTGACTGTTTATGAGTCAATAGGGGCTGACGAATCCATTCGTCACGTGTGAAAAGAGTTTCGAGGGCTACTTCTGAGTGGGCAGCGACTCAGTTTTCCTAGACTATTTTTGAGTCATCATGGGGTCTTTGGGCTGCCGAAACCATTCGCCATCTGTGAAAGCAGTTTCGGGGGCTATATCTGAATGGGCAGCTAGGAAGTTTTCCTTGACTGTTTATGAGTCAATAGGGGCTGTGGGGGCTGACGAATCCATTTGTCACATGTGAAAAGAGTTTCGAGGGCTACTTCTGAGTGGGCGGCGACTCAGTTTTCCTAGACTGTTTATGAGTCACTAGGGGCTGTTTGGGCTGCCGAATCCATTCGCCACCTGTGAAAGCAGTTTCGGGGGTTATATCTGAATGGGCAGCGAGTCAGTTTTCCTTGACTGTTTATGAGTCAACAGGGGCTGTGCGGGCTGACGAATCCATTCATCACCTGTGAAAGCAATTTCAGGGGTCGTTTCTATGAGGGCACCGACTTAGTTTTTGGTGACTATTTATGAGTCAAAAGGGCCTGTGTGGGCAGACGAATCCATTCATCACCTATGAAAGCAGTTTGGGGGCTATATCTGAATGGACATTGAGTCAGTTTTCCTTGACTGTTTATGAGTTAACAGGGGCTGTGGGGGCTGACGAATCCATTCGTCACCTGTGCAAGGAATTCCGAGGGCTATTTTTAACTAGGCACCGAGTCAGTTTTATTTGATTGTTTATGAGTCTACAGGGGCTGTGGGGGCTGACGAATCCATTCGTCACCTTTGAAAAGAGTTTCGAGGGCTTTTTCGGAGTGGGCAGCGACAAAGTTTTTGGTGACTGTTTATGAGTCAAAAGGGGCTGTGTGGGCTGACGAATGTATTCGTCACCTGTGAAAGGAGTTTCGGGGGCCATTTTTGACTCTACAGCGAGTCAATTTTCCTTGACTGTTTATGAGTCAACTGGGGCTGTGGGGGCTGACGAATCCATTTGTAACATGTGAAAAGAGTTTCGAGGGCTACTTTTGAGTGGGCGGCGACTCAGTTTTCCTAGACTGTTTATGAGTCACCAGGGGCTGTTTGGGCAACCGAATCCATTCACCACCTGTGAAAGCAGTTTCGGGGGCTATATCTGAATAGGCAACGAGTCAGTTTTCCTTGACTATTTATGAGTCCACAGGGGCTGTGGGGGCTGACGAATCCATTCGTCACATGTGAAGAGAGTTTCGAGGGCTACTTATGAGTGGGCAGTGACTTAGTTTCCCGAGACTGTTTATGAGTCACCAGGGGCGGTTTGGGCTGCCGAATCCATTCGCCATCTGTGAAAGCAGTTTCGGGGGCTATATCTGAATGAGCAGCGAGTCAGTTTTCCTCGACTATTTATGAGTCAACAGAGGCTGTATGGGCTGACGAAACCATTCATCACTTGTGAAAATAGTTTGAGGGGCCGTTTCTGTGAGGGGACCGACTCAGTTTTTGGTGACTGTTTATGAGTCATGAGGGGCTCTTAGGGCTGCCGAATCCATTCGCCATATGTGAAAGCTGTTTCGGGGGCTATATCTGAATGGGCAGCGAATCAGTTTTCCTTGACTGTTTATGACTCAACAGGAGCTGTGTGGGCAAACGAATCCATTCATCACCTATGAAAACAGTTTCAGGGGCCGTTTCTGCAAGGGCACCGACTTAGTTTTTTGTGACTGTTTATGAGTCAAAAGGGGCTATGTGGGCAGACGAATCCATTCGTCACCTGTGCAAGGAGTGCCGGGGGCTATTTTTAACTGGGCACCGAGCCAGTTTTCTTTGATTGTTTATGTGTCAACAGGTGCTGTGGGGGCTGACGAATCCATTCGTCACATGTGAAAAGAGTTTCAAGGGCTACTTCTGAGTGGGCACCGAATCAGTTTTCTTTGATTGTTTATGTGCCAATAGGTGCTGTGGGGGCTGACGAATCCATTCGTCATATGTGAAAAGAGTTTCGAGGGTTACTTCTGAGTGGACAGCGACTCAGTTTTCCTAGACTGTTTATGAGTCACTAGGGGCGGTTTGGGCGGCCAAATCCATTCCCCACCTGTGAAAGCAGTTTCGGTGGCTATATCTGAATGAGCAGCGAGTCAGTTTTCCATGACTGTTTATGAGTCAACAGGGGCTGTATGGGCTGACAAAACCATTCATCACCTGTGAAAACAGTTTGAGGGGCCGTTTCTGTGAGGGGACCGACTCAGTTTTTGGTGACTGTTTATGAGTCATGAGGGGCTCTTAGGGCTGCCGAATCCATTCGCCATCTGTGAAAGTAGTTTCGGGGGCTGTATCTGAATGGGCAGCGAGTCAGTTTTCCTTGACTGTTTATGACTCAACAGGAGCTGTGTGGGTAGACGAATCCATTCATCACCTGTGAAAACAGTTTCAGGGGTCGTTTCTGCAAGGGCACCGACTTAGTTTTTGGTGACTGTTTATGAGTCAAAAGGGCTGTGTGGGAAGACGAATCCATTCGTCACCTGTGCAAGGAGTTCCGGGGGCTATTTTTAACTGGGCACCGAGCCAGTTTTCTTTGATTGTTTATGTGTCAACAGGTGCTGTGGGGGCTGACGAATCCATTCGTCACATGTGAAAAGAGTTTCAAGGGCTACTTCTGAGTGGGCAGCGAATCAGTTTTCCTAGACTGTTTATGAGTCACCAGGGGCTATTTGGGCAACCGAATCCATTCACCACCTGTGAAAGCAGTTTAGGGGGCTATATCTGAATGGGCAACGAGTCAGTTTTCCTTGACTATTTATGAGTCCACAGGGCTGTGGGGGCTGACGAATCCATTCGTCACATGTGAAGAGAGTTTCGAGGGCTACTTATGAGTGGGCAGGGACTTAGTTTCCCGAGAGTGTTTATGAGTCACAGGGGCGGTTTGGGCTGCCGAATCCACTCGCCACCTGTGAAAGTAGTTTCGGGGGCTATATCTGAATGAGCAACGAGTTAGTTTTCCTCGACTATTTATGAGTCAACAGAGGCTGTATGGGCTGACGAAACCATTCGTCACTTGTGAAAACAGTTTGAGGGGCCGTTTCTGTGAGGGGACCGACTCAGTTTTTGGTGACTGTTTATGAGTCATGAGGGGCTCTTAGGGCTGCCGAATCCATTCGCCATATGTGAAAGCAGTTTCGGGGGCTATATCTGAATGAGCAGCGAGTCAGTTTTCCTTGACTGTTTATGACTCAACAAGAGCTATGTGGGCAGACGAATCCATTCATCACCTGTGAAAACAATTTCAGGGGCTGTTTCTGCAAGGGCACCGACTTAGTTTTTGGTGACTGTTTATGAGTCAAAAGGGGCTGTGTGGGAAGACGAATCCATTCGTCACCTGTGTAAGGAGTTCCGGGGGCTATTTTTAACTGGGCACCGAGTCAGTTTTCTTTGATTGTTTATGTGTCAACAGGTGCTGTGGGGGCTGACGAATCCATTCGTCACATGTGAAAAGAGTTTCGAGGGCTACTTCTGAGTGGGCAGCGAATCAGTTTTTCTAGACTGTTTATGAGTCATCAGGGGCGGTTTGGCTGCCGAATCCATTCGCCATCTGTGAAAGCAGTTAGGGGGGCTATATCTGAATTGGCAGCGAGTCAATTTTCCTTGACTGTTTATGAGTCAACAGGGGCTGTGGGGGCTGACGAATGCATTTGTCACATGTGAAAAGAGTTTCGAGGTCTACTTCTGAATTGGCGGCGACTCAGTTTTCCTAGACTGTTTATGAGTCTCGAGGGGCTGTTTGGGCTGTCGAATCCATTCGCCACCTGTGAAAGCAGTTTCGGGGGCTATACCTAAATGGGCAGGGAGTCTGTTTTCCTTTACTGTTTATGAGTCAATAGGGGTTGTGTGGGCTGACAAATCCATTCATCACCTGTGAAAACAGTTTTAGGGGTCGTTTCTGTGAGGGGACCGACTCAGTTTTCTTAACTGTTTATGAGTCAACAGGGGCTCTTTGGGCTGCCGAATCCATTCGCCACCTGTGAAAGTAGTTTCGGGGGTTATATCTGAATGAGCAGCGAGTCAGTTTTCCTTGACTATTTATGAGTCAACAGAGGCTGTATGGGCTGACGAAACCATTCATCACTTGTGAAAACAGTTTGAGGGGCCGTTTCTGTGAGGGGACCGACTCAGTTTTTTGGTGACTGTTTATGAGTCATGAGGGGCTCTTAGGGCTGCCGAATCCATTCGCCATATGTGAAAGCAGTTTCGGGGGCTATATCTGAATGGGCAGCGAGTAAGTTTTCCTTGACTGTTTATGACTCAACAGGAGCTGTGTGGGCAGACGAATCCATTCATCACCTGTGAAAACAGTTTCAGGGGCCATTTTGTGCAAGGGCACCGACTTAGTTTTTGGTGACTGTTTATGAGTCAAAAGGGGCTGTGTGGGAAGACGAATCCATTCGTCACCTATGCAAGGAGTTCCGGGGGCTATTTTTAACTGGGCACCGAGTCAGTTTTCTTTGATTGTTTATGTGTCAACAGGTGCTGTGGGGGCTGACGAATCCATTCGTCACATGTGAAAAGAGTTTCGAGGGCTACTTCTGAGTGGGCAGCGAATCAGTTTTTCTAGACTGTTTATGAGTCATCAGGGGCGGTTTGGCTGCCGAATCCATTCGCCATCTGTGAAAGCAATTTTAGCGGTCGTTTCTGTGAGGGGACCGACTCAGTTTTCCTAACTATTTATGAGTCAGCAGGGGCTCTTTGGGCTGCCGAATCCATTCGCCATCTGTGAAAGCAGTTTCGGGGGCTATATCTGAATGAGCAGGGAGTCAGTTTTCCTTCACTATTGATGAGTCAACAGGGGCTGTGGGGGCTGACGAATGCATTTGTCACATCTGAAAAGAGTTTCGAGGTCTACTTCTGAGTTGGCGGCGACTCCGTTTTCCTAGACTGTTTATGAGTCTCGAGGGGCTGTTTGGGCTGTCGAATCCATTCGCCACCTGTGAAAGCAGTTCGGGGGCTATATCTGAATGGGCATCGAGTCTGTTTTCCTTGACTGTTTATGAGTCAATAGGGGCTGTGTGGGCTGACGAATCCATTCATCACCTGTGAAAACAGTTTTAGGGGTCGTTTTTGTGAGGGGACCGACTCAGTTTTCCTTTACTGTTTATGAGTCAACAGGGGCTGTGTGGGGTGACGAACGCATTCGTCACTTGTGAAAGGAGTTTCGGGGGCTATATCTGAATGGGCAGCGAGTCAGTTTTCCTTGACTGTTTATGAGTCAACAGGGGCTGTGGGGGCTGACGAATCCATTCGTCACCTATGAAAAGAGTTTCGAGGGCTTCTTTGGAGTGGGCAGCGACTCAGTTTTCCTTGACTGTTTATGAGTTAAAAGGGGCTGTGTGGGGTGACGAATGCATTGGTCACCAGTGAAAGGAGTTTCGGGGGCCATTTTTGACTCGGCAACGAGTCAGTTTTCCTTGACTGTTTATGAGTCAACACGGGCTGACGAATCCATTCGTCACGTGTGAAAAGAGTTTCGAGGGCTAATTCTGAGTGGGCAGCGACTCAGTTTTCCTAGACTGTTTATGAGTCACCAAGGGCTGTTTGGGCTGCCGAATCCATTCGCCACCTGTGCAAGCAGTTTAGGGGGCTACATCTGAATGGGCAGCGAGTCAGTTTTCCGTGACTTTTTTTTAGTCAATAGGGGCTGGGGGGCTGAGGAATTTATTTGTCACATGTGAAAAGAGTTGCGAGGGCTACTTCTGAGTGGGCATCGACGCAATTTTCCTAGACTGTTTATGAGTAACCAGGGGCTGTTTAGGCTGCCGAATCCATTCGCCACTTGTAAAAGTAGTTTCAGGGGCTATATTTGAATGGGCAGCGAGTCAGTTTTCCTTGACTGTTTATGAGTCAACAGGGGCTGTGGGGGCTGACGAATCCATTCGTCACCTATGAAAAGAGTTTCGAGGGCTTCTTTGCAGTGGGCAGCGACTCTGTTTTCCTTGACTTTTTATGAGTCACCAGGGGCTGTTTGGGCTGCCGAATCCATTCGCCACCTGTGAAAGTAGTTTCGGGGGCTATATCTGAATGGGCTGCGAGTCAGTTTTCCTTAACTGTTTATGAGTCAACAGGGGCTGTGGGGGCTGACGAATCCATTTGTCACCTATGAAAAGAGTTTCGAGGGCTTCTTCGGAGTGGGCAGCGACTCAGTTTTCCTTGACTGTTTATAAGTCAAAAGGGGCTGTGTGGGGTGACGAATGCATTCGTCACCTGTGAAAGGAGTTTCGGGGGCCATTTTTGACTCCGCAGCAAGTCAGTTTTCCATGACTGTTTATGAGTCAACACGGGCTGACGAATCCATTCATCACGTGTGAAAAGAGTTTCGAGGGCTAATTCTGAGTGGGCAGCGACTCAGTTTTCCTAGACTGTTTATGAGTCACCAAGGGCTGTTTGGGCTGCCAAATCCATTCGCCACCTGTGAAAGCAGTTTCGGGGGCTATGTCTGAATGGGCAACAAGTCAGTTTTCCTTGACTTTTTATGAGTCAACAAGGGCTGTGGGGGCTTACGAATCTATTCGTCACATGTGAAAAGTGTTTCGATGGCTTCTTTGGAGTGGGCAGCGACTCTGTTTTCCTTGACTTTTTAGGAGTCAACAGGGGCTGTTTGGGCTGCCGAATCCATTCGCCACCTGTGAAAGTAGTTTCGGGGGCTATATCTGAATGGGCAGCGAGTCAGTTTTCCTTGACTGTTTATGAGTCAACAGGGGCTGTGGGGGCTGACGAATCCATTCGTCACCTATGAAAAGAGTTTCGAGGGCTTCTTCGAAGTGGGCAGCGACTCAGTTTTCCTTGACTGTTTATGAGTCAAAAGGGAATGTGTGGGCTGATGAATGCAGTCGTAACCTGTGAAAGGAGTTTCGGGGGTAATTTTTGACTCGGCAACGAGTCAGTTTTCCTTGACTGTTTATGAGTCAACAGGGGCTGACGAATCCATTCGTCACATGTGAAAAGAGTTTCGAGGGCTACTTCTGATTGGGCAACGACTCAGTTTTCCTAGACTGTTTATGAGTCACCAGGGCCTGTTTCGGCTGCCGAATCCATTCGCCACCTGTGAAGGCAGTTTCGGGGTCTATATCTGAATGGCAGCGAGTCAGTTTTCCTTGACTGTTTATGAGTCAACAGGGGCTGTGGGGGCTGACGAATCCATTCGTCACCTATGAAAAGAGTTTCGAGGGGTTCTTCGGAGTGGGCAGCGACTCAGTTTTCCTTGACTGTTTATGAGTCAAAATGGAATGTGTGGGCTGACGAATGCAGTCGTCACCTGTAAAAGGGGTTTCGGGGCAATTTTTGACTCGGCAACGAGTTAGTTTTCCTTGACTGTTTATGAGTCAACAGGGGCTGACGAATCCATTCGTCACGTGTGAAAAGAGTTTCGAGGGCTACTTCTGAGTGGGCAGCGACTCAGTTTTCCTAGACTGTTTATGAGTCACCAGGGGCTGTTTAGGCTGCCGAATCCATTCGCCTCCTGTGAAAGCAGTTTCGGGGCTATATCGGAATGGGCAGCGAGTCAGTTTTCCTTGACTGTTTTTGAGTCAACAGGGGTTGTGGGGGCTGACGAATCGATTCGTCACCTATAAAAGAGTGGGTAGCGACTCAGTTTTCCTTGACTGTTTATGAGTCAAAAGGAGCTGTGTGGGGTGACGAATGCATTCGTCACTTGTGAAAGGAGTTCCGGGGGCTATATCTGAATGGACAGCAAGTCAGTTTTCCTTTACTATTTATGAGTCAACAGGGGCTGTGGGGGCTGACGAATTCATTCGTCACCTATTAAAAGAGTTTCGAGGGCTTCTTCGGAGTGGGCAGCGACTCAGTTTTCCTTGACTATTTATGAGTCAAAAGGGATTGTGTGGGGTGACGAATGCATTCGTCACCTGTGAAAGGAGTTTCGGGGGCCATTTTTGACTTGGCAGCCAGTCAGTTTTCCTTGACTGTTTATGAGTCAACAGGGGCTGTGGGGGCTCACGAATCCATTCGTCACCTATGAAAAGAGTTTCGAGGGCTTCTTTGGAGTGGGTAGCGACTCTGTTTTCCTTGAATTTTTATGAGTCACCAGGGGCTGTTTGGGCTGCCGAATCCATTCGCCACCTGTGAAAGCAATTTCGGGGGCTATATCCGAATCGGCAGCGAGTCAGTTTTCCTTGACTGTTTACAAGTCAACAGGGGCTGTGGGGGCTGACGAATCCATACGTCACATGTGAAAAGAGTTTCCAGGGCTACTTCTGATAGGGTAGCGACTCGGTTTTCCTAGACTGTTTATGAGTCAACAGGGGCTGACGAATCCATTCGTCACGTGTGAAAAGAGTTTCGAGGGCTACTTCTGAGTGGGCAGCGACTCAGTTTTCTTAGACTGTTTATGACTCACCAGGGGCTGTTTAGGCTGCCGAATCCATTCGCCTCCAGTGAAAGCAGTTTCGGGGCTATATCTGAATGGGCAGCGAGTCAGTTTTCCTTGACTGTTTATGAGTCAACAGGGGCTGTGGGGGTTGAGAATCCATTCGTCACCTATGAAAAGAGTTTCGAGGGCTTCTTCGGAGTGGGTAGCGACTCAATTTTCCCTGACTGTTTATGAGTCAAAAGGAGCTGTGTGGGGTGACGAATGCATTCGTCATGTAAACACCCAAAGGAAAATATATATATATATATTTAGAGAGAGAGGATGATGATGAATGCAGTTTTCGCTGCCGATGCAGAAATCGGCAGCGACGCAGTTTTCGCTGCTGATGCAGAAATCGGCAGCGATGCAGTTTTCGCTGCCGATTCTGGACTGGGCAGCGATGCAGTTTTCACTGCCGATTCTGGACTGGGCAGCGATGCAGTTTTCGCTGCCGATGCAGAAATCGGCAGCGACGCAGTTTTCGCTACCGATGCAGAAATCGGCAGCGACGCAGTTTTCGCTGCCGATTCTGGACTGGGCAGCGATGCAGTTTTCACTGCCGATTCTGGACTGGGCAGCGATGCAGTTTTCGCTGCCGATTCTAGACTGGGCAGCGACGCAGTTTTCGCTGCCGATGTAGAAATCGGCAGCGACGCAGTTTGCGCTGCCGATGCAGAAATCGGCAGCGATGCAGTTTTCGCTGCCAATTTCTCAATGAACAGTGACGCAGAGCTGGGAGGGAGGGGTAAAACTAGTTTTAGATAAACCAAACAAGGATAAGGACACACCTAAACCAACCCCCAAACAACCCATTCCATTGAATTGGTAGTATAAATACAAAGAGGGGAGAGAGAATGACCCATCTTCTTCCAAATCCAGCAGCTGCATGCCGTTCTTCCCTTCCCCTTTCACAACAGAAACGTGAATCAGACCAGTAGAGATTACTTTGT
>Ga0325410_1002723_pt1 | contig 19774 bp, 13 predicted proteins | sample PopdelMetagenome_16_FD_206182 | JGI IMG/M metagenome (GOLD analysis project Ga0325410, IMG submission 206182) | Populus deltoides microbial communities from Bellville, Georgia, United States - Xylem-PdIQD-R3 | ecosystem: Host-associated > Plants > Phyllosphere > Stem > Wood/Secondary xylem... | reverse complement strand
CATAAGAAATACTCTAATCTTGTATCAAGAAAATTAGTAATTACCTTAAAAAAAAACATGGAAACCAATCCATAAAAACACGAGAAGGGTACAATTTCCGGCGAGTTTCCGGTGAGGTTTCTTGGTTTTGTTTTGGTGGGAGAAGAAAGCGTACACGAAGGAGGAGGAGGACAATAATTGCGAAGTTTTGGTATTTGCCGTTAGCCTTAACGCCTAACCCGCGCTTTAGCTTTTTCAAGCAATGTTTTAACGTGGCTTTGACGTTAAATCTGACGGCCAAGAAAATGGCACGCTCGTGGATTGAATTCTTGTCTCCCCGATGGGACCCTCGAGCGAATTTCACTCTTTTGCCTTTTGATGCATAGGACCATATAAAAGGCAGGACGTTGTATTTCTAGGAAACACCCCTAATTAATGATTTTAATTACTAAAATATCATATCTTACTAATAAATAGCTATTTTACAGTACAATTATGAGAGATTAATAATAATAATAATAATAATAATAATAATAATAATAAAACTTCTTCTTAATGTTTAAAAAATTTAAACTTTATTATTTTGAGTAATAAATTAAACTTTTGAACTTTTTAATCTTGAAATGTCTTTCCTCAAACTTTATTATGAGGCATGATTAGAGATGAGTTTAAGGTATTATGCATCAATTAGGAATGGAAAGCACTATCAAGGTTAAACTAATAGAAAAATAATCATCAAGTTTTACGGCTCCTAGTTGTTTTTTAGTTTCTAAAATATTTTTAAAAAAATTAAATTTTATTTTTATTTTAAAATAATTATTTTTTAGTATTTTCATCGTTTTAATATTCAAATATTAAAAATAATTTTTAAAAAATAAAAAATATTATTTTGATATATTTCATAGCAAAATACACTTTAAAAACAACCATTATCATATTTTCAGATAATTATTTAAACTCCAGCAAGTAATGGACTAATCCTTAGGGAAGGATACATAAACAAAACACTCATTAAACATAGTTCTTAATCGACATGCAAACATTCATGAAGGATCCGGTTTAAACTTGAATTAGATTGAATTTTTATAATCCTGGGATTTAGCTCAATTGGTCAGATCTTGGGTTTGCTTCCTATAGGTTACTAGTTCAAGTCTCACAAATCTCATGTTCACTAGAGTCTTATATGATCGTTAACTTTAGAACCTGTAAAATTAGTCGAGGTACACGCAGGCTGATCCGGACACCCATATTAATCTAAAAAAAATATTGAATTTTTATTGAGAAAAAAAATCATATAAAAAATATTAAAACTTGAAAAAATGATTTTCCATTAACTCATTACGCCGCATGCTTAAAATGAGTTTAGGACCATGAGGAGTGGATTGCACTATCCAGCTTTATCGATGAAAAATCAACATCCGACAATTATTGAAGCCATTCAACCAATTAAAAACAATCATCAAGCTTTTATTAACAAGGATTTAGAATTTGTTTGTTTTGCATTTTCAAAGTATTTTTTTTTAAAAAATATTTTTTTATTTTAAAATAATATTTTTTTTAGTAATTTCAGATTATTTTAATATACTGATGTAAAAAATAATTTTTAAAAAATAAAAATATTATTTTAATGTATTTTTAAACAAAAAAACATTTTAAAAAACAACCATAATTATATTATTAAACAGCCTTTAAACTCTAACAGGTAAGGAGATAACCTTGTAAGAAATTACACAAGCAAAACACTCGCGAAACAAATATTGAGATTAAATGTAAACAAACACAAAAAACTTTATCTAAACTTCAATTAGATTGAATCTTTGTTAAAAAAAAACAAATATTTAACAAAATTGTAAAAAAAAATTTAAAAAAAACAAAAGGTGTTGTTATTGGCAATGATGTAACAAGACTACTATAAATAATTTTTAGAAGAGGAGTAGACTTTTTCATAGAAAAAGATAGTGTTTTAAGTTGCAAGACATATTATATAAAAGAAGAATTTTCATTTCATTCAATTTTATAAAAAAATATTTAATTGCATTAATTAAAAATTTAAACACCTCAATTCAAACATGATATCAAATTACAGTAATTTATCCCATAACTCAATAAAAAAAAACTTAGTAGATTAAACATGATTTTTTTAATATAAAAAAATTATAGATTGGTCATAGGATTGCTTCTTATTTTAGACTTTAATCATCTCTTGTTGAATAATTTAGTTTTAGAACGATGCAATTAAAAAAAACAGTTTGAGAATAAAAAAAAAAGTCATTGCGATGTGTTTTAATAAATTCTACAGCGGTAATTTCGAATTGCTATTATTTACATCCCTGGTGCAATTTTTTCTTAATTTGAGTGACAATTATGGCGGGTCTTTACCAACATTAGATTTAAAACATTTGTTTATAAATGCATTTATTTCAAATACTATTGAATTTTAATGACATATGAAACAAGTGACTTTAAATTATATGTGAAGTTCTATCATAATTTTTAAAAAAGATAAACAAATGTGTTATAAAAACAATCGCTTGAGAAGCCATTATAATATTACTTGCAATAAATTTACTCTAAATGTCACTATAACTACTACTAAAATTTCATTTTATAATTCAGGTTCGAGTCACATGATTGCTAATATGTTAATTATCGAAAGTTTATATAATCATTAATTTAGGATCCGTGAAATTAATCGAGGTACGCGTAGGTTGATCCGAATACCCATATTAATAAAAAAAAATTCATTTTATAACGATGAGATACTCCCCAGGCTTCTATTATCAACTTTCATTTTGTAACATGCTCTCTCATTTTTATCAAAATTATACTAAACAAAATGGATTACACGCAAGCTCACTCTAGGCAAATTTAAGTTATTGTGAATGATTCAAGACAAGAATAGAGTATTTTTGAGTTTTCTTCGTGTACAAATAAGCACATAAGCAAACTTAAAGAACGACATCAACAAGTAAATAACTAATTAATTTAAGGGCTAGATGGGAAAGTAGAGCGTATCATTGTGGAAAACCCAACATGAAATTATTTAGGACACAATGCACGCGTAAAAAGAAAAAACAAATACTTAAAAGTCTTGCATCTTCTAAAAGTTGCATTTGCACGTTTTGGGTAGGATTATTATTTTTTACTATAAAAAATTATTAAAATGTTTTCTAATAAAAAAATTAATTATGAATTCAAAATATAATGTTGAATAATATTTTTTAAAAATATTGATACAATGATATATTGAATGATTGTTTTTCAAATATTAAGATAATAGTATATTAAATCGACTCAGGTTAACTATTAAATTTGCGACTCGGGTCATAAGACTGTTTCAATCATATAGAAAGCAAATAAAAATAAATTATAAAAATCAATTCATAACACACCAAATGTTGAAGGAAATAATTAAAAAAATTATTAAATTAAAAGAGGACAAAAAAACAACCTAGATCTACTCGAGCTAACTTGTCAAACTTATGACCTAAGTCATAAGATCATGATAACCCTATACAAAGAAAATAAAAAAAAACTATGAAGCTCAATTCCCAACTAATTTAATGTTGAAGGAAGAAATAAGAAAAATTAATTAAAAAAACAATCAGAGTCAACCCTGGCTAGCCTCTTAAATCTACGACCTAAGTCATGAGATCAAGATGATTTAATAAAAAATAAATAAAAAGAATCATGATGAAATTAAATATTTTCAATAGATCAAAACAATTAATTATTAAATGATGAAATTAAAAAAAAAACTAAATAAAAAAATAAGATTAAGTTGTTGGATAGTAAAATTTAAAAAAATCAATTAAAAAAATCTAAAAACAATCGAGTCTACAAGGATCAACACATCAAACTTGTAACATATGTCATGCGAATAAGATAATCCAATATAAAAGAAACTGAAAATAAATATGATGTTTAATTCTCAATCAACATAGTGTTAAATAATGAAATTAAAAATATTGAAAAAACAACAAAAAAAAGGTTATGAATCAACTCGGATTAACTTATTAAACTCACGATTTGAGTAATAAAATTGAGATAAATTCATAAATAGCAAATTGGAAAACTATTCATGATATCACACTATCAACAGATCTAATGTTGAAGGCTAAAATTGAAAAAATAAAACTAATTAAATTCACGAGACCAATATATAACCCAACAAAATAAAAATTATAAATCACATTTCTCAAAATAATCTAATATTATAAGATGAAACTGAAAAAATAAAGAAAAATATAAAGGAAGAAGATTGGGTCGTTGAATGATGAAATTAAAAATAAATAAAACTCAAAAAAATAATATTATAGTGAATAGTATTTTTGTGAATAATGGTATAGTAATTTAGTCACATCTTTTAATGACAACTTGAGTAATAAAATTAGGATAAATTCATAGATAATAAATTGAAAAAAAATCATTATATCACACAACCAACAAATTTAGTATTAACGGCTAAAATCGAAAATATAAAAATTATTAAACTCATAAGAGCACTATGTAACCCAAAAAAAATAAAGAATAATTTTAAAAATAATCTAATAATAAAAGATGAAACTAAATAAATAAATAGAAATGAAGGCTATTGGGTTGTTGAATTGTAAAATTAAAAAGAAAAAAAATAATATTATAGTGAAAAACATTTTGTGAGTGATGCTACTGTATTTTAGCCATGTCTTTTAATGTATTGTTAAATTAAATGCATTATGACAATGCTTGGATTATCATGGGCAAAGATGATCACCACGGTTGGTTGTTAGCAGTAAATATACATAAGAGATTCATTTCTACTATCACTGCACAATTCATTTTGAAAAATACTCTCCTTATTGTCATCAAACTTTATTTTTATAAAATAATTTAAAAGCTTAAGAGGGTGAACTAAGGCTTTAAACCAAGATAGCTAAAATTAATCTTAATTTCTTTAAAAATATCTAAATCAACAATTAATACGAATATCCACAAATTATCTCTTAATAAACACATAAGATATTAATCAACACAAATTTAAAAGAGATGAAGATAGAGAAAAGGAGATACACCAAGTTATATAGTGTTTTAGACAATTTTCCACTATACTCTTTGAACCTTCATTTAAGTATTTACTATTATATATTATTTTTTTACAAGCGAGACCCGACCAATTAAATAATATTAAACTCAATCTTTTTATGGGTTCAAGATCAAACTTGATTATTTTGTGGGTTTATGATCAAACCTGTCATATTATTTTTTTAACAGGTTCAATGTTAAGCCCAATTTTTTTTATAGACTTAAGATCAAATTCGGTCTTTTATGGGTTTAGAATCAAACAAACCACTTGATATTTTTACAAGCTAGGATTAGAAAACCTATCACACAATTTTTTTTTCAAGAATCAAGATTGAAAATAACCCAAAGTAAAGCTTTTGACAATAAAAATATTTTTGATTGATGAAATTCAACAATTAAAAGATTATAAATGAGACTTATTTTACGATGTCAAATTAAATTCTATAAAGACTTGATTATATAAAAATATGAGCCTGAGAATCTTAAAATCAAGCTCGCATTCAAAAAGTCCATAGTTTTAGTTTGAAGTTGAAAAATTCTTACGACAGTAATACTTTGATACACACACTCAATGCAATAATATGTTGTTATCATCAAAACAAATAATTCATTGGTGATTACATACCTCTGGGCTAATATTTTCACGTTTAAATTTTACCTTGTATTTTTTGAGTTTTAATAGATGTTTGAGGATGAATTAAGCTTTAGTTTTACAAAATATGAATTTAATTGGGGTTGATAATTAAAATTAAAAAGATGAGAATCAAATTTGATAAAAAACAACAAAACATGCCTGATTTAGATTTTGTTATGGATAACTTTAGTTTAATCTCTATAATTTCAGATTTCCTATCTTCTCGTCCTTGTTGTTTTGTCAATTCACGTTTCGATGCCAAACTTAATTTTCTTCAAGGTGTAGTTATTGGATTTTTGAGTGAGGAGAGAGAGAATCACTAAAAAATTTTAAATAAAAAAAATGATTGGATGACCACATTTTGATCACCATAAAGACTGATATTTGTGTCAACGGGTTTGTCTTTTTAAGAAAAGTTCTATGAATATGGTGTTTCACTGTAATGATATTGGAAAAAAGTAGATCAAGATATGTTATTTTTTTGTATTAATTTGATTTTTATTTTTGCAAGTAATTTTAGGGTGTTTTGTGGTTGTCGATGACTTTATTGAGGGTTTTTTTACATAAACATTAGTTGATAAATAGGTTATTGATGTTCAAACACTTGGATCAAAAAACCAACCGGCAAAAAACCAATCTCTTCGATCCTGTAAAAAAAGATCTTGTTGGGAGCACGAGCCTGGGCTTGTAGGTCCATTTGTGCTAGGGCTTTTCGGTTGATAGGTCAAATGTTTGAGCTAGTAAATATGGTGGAAAAAAAATAATCTAAAAAAAAAAAAAGGAGAGATATCAAGCCCTAATAGGTGTTAACAACTTGTTTATACTTTATTAAATCATATATATATATATATATTAATTATTTTGTAAAATATAAACAATATCTTCCATCTCTTTCAGAACCTAAAACATGGCATCAGAGCTTACAATGGCCTCCACCACATCTGCTTCTGTTACCTCACTTATTCCAGCATCTCCTATAGTCAACATATATATCTTGAATTCGTGACCTCATTACAATTTACCTATCAAGCTTATCAAGAAATATTTGTTGCCTGAAAAACACAGTTTTAATCTCTTGTAAAACTGTCATAATCTCAAAGGCTTTATAGATGGTGCCTGTCCTCCACCGCCTCCCGAATCCTTATATGACTAATCCGTCAAGCTGCTTCTACATTTGAACCAAATCCTGCATTCTTTCCTTGGATTAACAAAGACCAAAACCCTATGGCAAATATAGTGCAGAGGAAAAGACGTTTTGCACTATACATGAACACTACATGAACGCCTTGTTATCTGGGATCGATGTTGATATCTTCTTCCTTGATTAACTTAAAACAAGCTAGAACAATTACTCGAATATAAATAATTAAAAATAATAGATTAAAATAAGATGACAAGCGTGTAAGGAAGTAAGAGACACATTCATTTAAAAATATTCCTCTTTCATATCCATTTGTTAAAGTGCTATTTAAAAATATTTTCATTTTTAATATCATTACATTAAAGTCGTAAAAGATATTAAAAAATATAAATTTTTAAAATATATCCAAATAAAACTTTAAACGCAAAAATAAATGGCAACATTACGTGCAGTGAGCATTCCCGTCTACTCTACGAACACTGGACTCCTGATCTTTTCGGCCCCATGACATAAAGAAATCATATAGAGAACAGTTCTTTCGCTTTTTGTGGGAAACGATTTGAAATTTTTTTCCCAGGTTAATTCACCAAAAGAGAAATTGAAGTAAATTCTTATGCAGTTAGTTGTAAGAAGCTCGCTATTTCTGCCACTCTCTCTCTAGCAAGCAAAGCAGCTGTGTTAATTGTAGAACAAAAAGGATTCCACAAAATTAATTCGATCGCCAATGCAAGAATTAAGAATTTACGCCTTAAAGAGGTAGATAAGACGTTCATTGGACAGTGGACACACAAATTTACGTACGGGAAACTGAAGATCACGTCACCTGGCGCTCATAGTGCCCTACCTACCTACCTAAGTAGGTATAGACACCTGACTCCTCCTTCTGTCCCACGCTTTGAATGTCGACCGGCAGGTGATCTTTTGCTTGGAGGGAGTAGTTTTGTTACCGAATATCGATGAAAAGGAAAAGAGACGCACCCACTTTGTTGCAGTCGTGCATGTTGTTGAATACAACTCCAGTTCTAGCTGTTGTTGAACATTGTTGCTCCAGTCTAGACTGCTCCCATGTTAAGACAAAGGCGATGCTATTGTGTGTGTATTTATTCCTGGGGTCTACCAATGATTATTGGCAGCCGTTGGATCGAGATGATCATGAGGGGTGTCGAGTCAAAGTAAATTAAATCTGTCAAATGCTGTCATAAACAATGAAGCCTGCAAAAAAAAAAAAAGTGTTAAACACTGGTATCCGTCCTATCAAAAGAGCTGGTGAGGTTAATGTGAGATCAGCGTCTCTGCGGGCTGCTACTCCTGTAGTTGGGGTGTTGTCATTCACCATTTCCAGCCAGGCGACTGGGTGACCCACGTGGTTCAAGGGATTATGGGAAAAGATGCGAACCAATTTATACACAGCAGAGATTGACTCCTACTTGTCGCTTCTTGCTGCCTATCTCCTCACTTTTTGATTTTTGAGTTCAGCAAAAATGGCTACTTCCGGATCCCCGAGTGATTCCTTATTAGGGTTTTGGTGCCTTCACATCGGTTTTTGTGCCCTGTTACGGTATTAGAGATGATTTTTATTGCAATATTTTATAGTATACAATCGTACAATTAAGAGCCTGGAATGGGTACTTGTTATATTATTTTATGAAATTAAACACATTAAATTGTTTGATAATGGATTGTTTACGGTCTTACGAGTAAAATCATTTTCATTGTTTTGTAATTTATTGTTGTTTTGTTTGAATTAAAATTTGTTTTGTAATCTATTATTATGTGACTTGAATTAAATATTTTCCTTAACAAAGTAAATTTATTGCTTAAGAAATGATTTTTTTTAAATACACACACTAAATATCATATAAAAAACATAAGTAAAAAGAAACAATAATCAAAACATTAAATATATTATTTTAAGTAAAAAAAACTAAGACACACACAAGTTGAGAGCTAAAGTAATTAAATAATTCAGATTAGCTAATTTTAAAATATTTAAAATTATTAATTACATAATTAAATATTGGTTAATCATTGCGTACAAGATAAAAAAATTAAGGTTAATTAATTTTTAGATATTTAAGGTTGCTTTTTTCTTGTAAATAAAATAAACGAGAATCTATATTAAAAAACCTTATCAAGCCAATAGTTTAAGTTGTTAATTGATATATAAAGTTCCATAGATTCACATTATCTTATACTTAATTTTTATCAAATAAATGGGGATTGTGAGATTCGAACTTGTGACCGCTTAGTCATCAAAGTTCTATATCATGTCAATGAATCATTTCAATTCAATGACTTAAATTATTAGATAAAATCTCATGATATGATATACATTATTTTCAAACAATCTATCTTAAAAAAATATCAGTTTTCATACTTTTTTTTAAATTAAAGCTAATATAACGTTAAACTACTTTAATAAAATATCACTGTCAAATGTTAAGCATTTGATTTTTAAAATCACTTTTTATTGTCTTTTAAAGTAAAAAAAGTAATTTGAAATGTTTGGAACTACTTTTATAAAAATTACCTTACGCTTTAAACCATTATTCACTTGATTTTTAAAATCTTTATTAGACACTTTTTTTATGACACTTAAAGAAAAACAGCAAAAGCTTGATAAATGATGGGTCAAACAAAGTATGTTTGATCATTACTCTGTTGTACTATATTTAATGTATTATGTTTATTGCGAAGTAAAACTTTTAAAATATTCGATAATAAACTATGGTTATTTGAACTAAAATCATTGTAAAATACATAAATTCACTATGAGATTAATCTTAGTAGCTAAATTAATAAAAATATTAACTGTTATTTTAAATTTGAAAATTTATACCAATTAATATAAATTATTCTCATATTTGTTTCAATTTAAAAGTACTATAAAAATTAATTGATTTATATATTTCATATCATATCAACTTTGCCTATTTTCAGATCTGACTCGTAATCTTATAGGCTGATGTAAATTCCTTCAAGGACAAATATAGTCGAGCTTATTTGGTGTTAGAGGCAAAACCAAAAAGCATGTAATGCTTCTCCCGTCAGCAAATAAAAATTCTACCTTCGAACATCCAGCCTCTTTAAAACCAGGTTTGAAATTCTAGATTGGATTTAACTTGATTGATTTTTGCATTAAAAAATTTGGGGCAAGGAATGGAGTAATGCATTCGTCATGGTAATTGGGATTGTAACATTTTAAAACCGGTGTGAGCTCTGTACTCTAGGTAAGTAATGACTCCTAAAAATCCAAAATCTTTAGGGATAAAGTTAATATGTTGTATAATTAGTTAATCTTATAGTTTAAATAATATGATTTATTTTTCCTAGTTCAAATTAATTTTATTATTGGTTTGATGACTTGATATGAAAAACTTAGGTGGTTGGAAGCTAATAACAAATGGTGCCTGGTAAGTTAAGGTGACTAGTAGTTGGCACGTGTAAAATGTTTCATTTGATAGATGTGGAGATTTTTTGATGTTTAAGTTAGAAATTTTATAAAGAAAAAAAGTGAAATGATATTTTAGAAAAATAAACTCTAAAAATATATATGTTGAGAGTGTTAAGAATTAAGAGATAGTGAACCTTGAGTTTGAAGAATTCATGATCTATTTATAGCCCATAAGTTTTGTCATTTTGTAAAGAGAAGGAGCTAAAATATAATTTTATCATTGTGATATCCCGAGTTGTATTCTACTCAAAATAATACATATTCGATCAATATAAAATACTAAAGGACCAACGTGGGGTCATGGAAAAAATTCTTAAGAGAATGTTGGGCTCGAGCAAAGTGTATGAGCCCATTAAAGGTGGAAAATGAGTCAAGACACGTTTCCTGGACCATAGCACGTTAGGCTCACTTGGGCATGATAGCCTGAGCCTACAGGAGTGCTGGGGTGCATGTCTAATAGTGGGCGTGCGCCCAAATGGTGGGCTCAGGCTTCCATGCTCGAGCCTGGAAGTACACCCAGCATGGGCTTGGGCTACCATGCCTGAGCCCATGTATCTTGGAAGAAGTTGGGCTCGAGCATGATAGCCCAAACTCATGAGGATGCTTTTAGACCTTTTAAGGTTTTTTGGGCTTATTTGGGGTTTTTTTAGGCTAGTTAAATTTAGATCCATTAGTAGCCCCTCAAAGTCTTTATGGTATTAATTCGCAAAGACTTGTAAAAATACCTAGTTACCATGACGAGTTCATCATATTTTCTTTATATGAAAAGATAGGTTAAAACCCCGAGTAATATACCGGAGAGCCCATGTGTAGGGACATGCACCATGGTTAAAAACAATTATAAGTACGTAGAGGGGAACCATGTAGAAACCCATACTTAGAAAAATTCTCAGGTGGTTAATGGGACAAGCCCATGTCGATGTCTATATTTAGAATAATTTCTAAGTGGCCGGGGGGATGGATCCATATCAATTCCTATACTTGGAAAAATTGCTAAGAGACTAAGGGGATAGACCTATGAAGGGTGGTGCTATTGCATAGGAAAACTAAGTTCATTCTTAAAAGAGTGGTTGCACTAGAGTGTGGGAGGTATGTGACCTCTCTAATGGTATAAGGCATAAAAGCCCTTGATTAAGAAAGATATTACTAAAGAGTGGGAGGTTTATAGCCTCTCTAGTGATGGCATGAAGGCTTGAGAGCCCCCTACTAAAGAGTGGACAATGGTGTGTGAGAGGTATATGACATCTCTAGGACGATATGGGACATGAGAGCCCCCTACCAAAGAGCGGTGCCAGTCCGAGACTGCATTGGAGAGGTGAGAGATCTAAGATCAATTCCTAACGAATTGGTGAGAGGCCCCGAATCATCACCTGGAGAATGTGTTAGTCCAAGACTTTAAACCAGACTTTAAACAACTGCCATTTTTTTCATATCTTTTCTAAATCTAAAAGATGTTGGTAGTGGCTAATAAGATCATCACCATTTTCATCTTTATCACTAAGCTTGAATGACTTTTGTTGTGGTTGAAGTATATTCTAGTCATTATTTGCTAGTCTTTTAAACTTAAATGTTTTGGCCTATCACTGAGACAATACTTTCTCAATATTTCCCCAAAGTCTTTACCCTTAGAATGAATTATATGGTATGTAGGAAATCTATATGCCTCACCATGAGGCATATCTTATGTTTATTGAACCATCCTTTTTTGTTATTCCATAATTTATGTACTTTTTTCTCAGCACTAGCATATCCATGGCCAATTCTAGCTTTTTTCATGGTTGATCAACCATTATATTTTTAAGCTTCCCCTTTATTTTCTTGTCTAGAAAATGGATATGTCCAAAATCCAAGGTCTTTTAGATTTAGTTTCTAAAGATCACACCATTGTTAGTGTTATATTTCTAAGAACTATACCACTTACAATATTATTTTCCTATAATTTTATTAGTAATAGAGATTGTCGCACTCGACATCACGGCGGCTCTAAAAATAATCCTCGATTGTGGAAAAAAAAGAACAGATATCTGGCATCTTGTTCTTTTAGGAAAAAGGTCTTCTTTGAGGAGTCGCCACCTAGTATTATGGTCACTAGGAACCCTAAATGGTCAACAGAGATTCTATGGCTCGGGATTGGTTACGTAAAAGGGAAGATATTATCACCCCTTAAACGTTCTGCCTGAGGCAGACTGCATTGTTGGTTTTGTCTTAAATTGCTAAATGTTTATTAGTTCATGCTATGATAATTTCCTTATAACATTCCTGACTCCGACGTCAGTGAATAAATAAAAATAAATTTATTTTTAAGCATGCACATATTTTTTTTTATTTTTCTAGCTCAATAAAATAAAATACAACGAATAAATATAAATTTAAACCGGTATTTTTATTCCTGACTCTGGCGTCAGTGAATAAACCAATAAATTTACATTATTTTTATTCATGCATACACATTTTTTATTTATTTTTTTATTTTTTCTACTTTTTTTATTTTTCTGTTTTTTTTTAAATTTTTTTCTATATTTTTTTGGGGCTGGCCCCAACTCAGCCCACATGGGCTGGGCTAGACCCAGCCCAGTCCAGCCCAGCCGATCACTGGCCCAAGCCAGTGACCTGTTGGTACATAAAGCACGCGTGAATTAAATCACGCGTACATGTGCAGGTAAGGGGAGTGAATTAAAATGAAAAGTGGGGGATGTGAAGCCTACTTACCTGGTTCTGGAAACACCGAAGACAGGGTGCAACGATGGTTATGGTCACGGTGGCTTTCCTCTGCTTAGGTTCTTCCTTTCTGCTTGTCTCCTCTTGCCTTTTATGCTCACTGTTTTCTCTCAGTGTCCTGCGTCTCCAGCCTCTTTTCTTCGTCCTCCGCTCGTAGCTCTTTTTCTTTAGCTTCCTCTATTTCTTCTCAAAGAAAAAGAGGAACGAAAATCTGCTCGTGGCTCTCTTCTTGTCTCTGTATTATGTCTGTTCGGAGGGGAAAGGGGGTGGCGCAACCGGAGACGAGGTTGGCGCTCCTGTGTTGGCTGGCCAATGAGCCTCACTGTTTTTGCCTCTCTCGACTCCCCTGGTTTTGTTTTCGTCTTCCCCCCTGGTTCTGTGACTCCTTGTTTTCTGCCGTTCGTGGCTCTGTTTTTTTTTTGTCTCTCCCTCTCAGCCCCTCGGTTCTGCCTCTGTTTTTATTTGCTCCTTATGCCCTCTTTTCCCCCTATTCTGGGTCTCCTTTCCTCTTAGTTTTTTCCCTTTTCGGTCGCTCACAGTTTTTCTTTTTCTCCTCCTTTTTGTGACTCTTTTTTTGTCTCCCTCCCTCTTTGCGTTCTTTGTTTTCTCCGGCTTTATAGCCACAGAATTCCACCGTTACCATGTAATCAATCAACTGTTATTGCAGAAGTAATGGTGGCGGCCGGCAGCTGAAGCGTTAAAGAAGATGAACAGTGCTGAGAAACGACACCGTTTTTGGTGTTTTGTGTTTTGATCCTTGACATTTTGAATTTTTGCAGTCCAGTCTTTGGGTAAATTGTAATTGAACCCCTGCATCTTAGCGCCATTTACAAATTGGTCATTGGGTTTTAATTTCTTTCAAATTTGACAAGAATCAGCCCTATACTTTGATAATTTTTCAATTAAATCCCTGATTTCATTAATTTAATTAAATCCAAGTCCAATTAAGTCTCAAAACTTATAAATTCTCCAATTAAACCCTTAATTGGATTAATTAAATTAATTCTAAGCTCAATTAAGTCTTAAAAACTTATCAATTCTCCAATTAAACCCTTAATTGGATTAATTAATTCATTCCAAGCTTAATTAAGTCTTAAAACTTATTAATTCTCCAATTAAACCCTTGATTAGATTAATTCCAAAGTTTAAGTAAACCCCAAAACCTCCAATCATGTTGCCCTTAACCCAAATTTTAATTCATTCTTTATTTATTTCATTTTACTTTTTTTTTTCATCATTATCATCATTTTTTTTTATCCTTTTCAGTAAATTAAATAATAATAATAATTAAAATAAAATGGTAAAAAATTAGGTTATGACAGAGATAATTCTTATCTAGAAAATGGACATGTTTAAAATCCAAGGTCTTCTAGATTTGGTTTCTAAAGACCACACCATTGTTAGTGATATATTTATAATAATAATGCCACTTATAATATTATTTTCCTATAATTTTATTAGTAATAGGGATCATGCATCAACTGGTCAGAGATCTTATCAACTCCTTTAATGTCAAAAGAGGATTTCATATCCTCGACTGCTTTATAAGTTTTACTTCTTTACTACCAGTTTAAGTAGCCCACTTTAGCCTAATTGGAAATGGAGATCTTAAAGGGTCTCCTATTTTTTTTATAGTGGCTGATATGAGTTATTGTTGAACCTACTTAAACTTTTTGTTAGAATTTAAATTATTCAATGAGTGAGCAGCCATGATATTGTATGAATAGCCAATAAGGTAAATCTCATTCAATGGCTTCTTTTCTACTCGTTTTGTTAACATCTTCTTATAATGATCATCATCGTTTATGAGGATATATATGTCAAAATATTTGGTTTTTATGAACCTTTTTCTTATGTTTCACTACATTCCTTATAATAGTAACTTTACGCACTCTTGCTTAAACATAGTTGCAATGTATTTGATTTTTAATATTTTGAACCATAAGGCATAACTTTTTATTTCCTTTCAAGGGTTCTGAACTGTTTTGTCTATGTTAGCTATTATAATCTCTAGTTCTGTTTGGTAGAATTGCTCATAGAAACAAGTTTCCATCTTTTGCCTAATTGTTAATCGAGTTGGCTAGCAACATAAAAACTAGTGAAAATCTATTTTGGTTAATGATTAACCAAATAACCTTAGTTTCACATAAGAGTTGGATGTACCACACCATGTTAATTATTGAATATAGTGATGTCTTTCCTCATTGATTATTGTCTTTCCTAGAAAATTAAAGTCAGCGATCTTTATTCATTTAAGAATCTAAACATGTCTTGCTTTTTATGCCATTCTATATTCATCCCTGTTAGGTGTTAGGTTAGCTATGTTTTATCTATCTCTCCCCTTTGTTGTTGATCTACAGTGAAAATTATTATGCAAGGGGAAAGAGGTTCTCTTGTTGTACAATAGCTTGTGGGGCATAAAAATACCTAGTAGTAAGTTGTGGTTTAAAATATAAATTTTATGGGGCTAAGTAACTGGCTTGTGGTTGTTTGTATACTCGGGGAGTGGTTGGTGTATCGGAAGATACTACATGCATGTTAAGTTGTGTTTGTTATTGCCATTGATGCACTATAAAATACCCTTATATAAAAAGTATATTTTCTTTAAACACTCATAGTAGAGTGTTTGTTATTGAAAAAATCCTTGGAATTTGCTCCTGAATATGTATATTCATGTGTCAATAGACCTATTCTAATGAAGTTCATTATGTATATGATTTAGCTGATTAGATATGGCTTCTATGATATAGTTGACTATCATTATGTTATTGTGGTGGGTGGTGTTGGTTGCATTCTTTATTTTCATCTAAAGGGCTTTTTTGTATACCTATAATTATTAAATTTTTCTAAGGACATTATAGGTATATGAAAGTTGTATCTTAAAAAATGTTGAAGAAAAAAAAATATTAATTAACACATAATTTTCAAAAATACTTATATATATATATATATTAAAAAAAAAAAAACTATCTTGATTTGGATAGAAGCTATGGTCCGAAACTGAAGCAGAAGCAATGAGCAGAAGGCAACAAAATAGGTAAGCTGAGAATCAGACACAACTCAATCAAACCTCAACGCTTCTACGAAGTGAAAGAATGTTCTGGAACTTCAATTTTTCACAATAAAACTAAACCCTAGCTACCATCTCTTCCTTTGCTTCGGTTCTCTTGGCCTCCTTTCCTTATCCTCACCCAAACTCACTGAATAAACAATAATAAAATGGCAACATCTAATGCTCTCTCCGCAGCTTCCTTTCTTTGCTCTCCTAAACAGGTACTATACTGTACCGTACTACAGACCCTTTTCCTTCCTTGGTTGCTCTGCTCTTTTTTTGAAAGATTTATTGATGGGTTTGTGTGACTGTGTTTGTAGGGAGGGCTGAGGAGGAGAGGCAATCAGCAAAACAACTCAAGGCTGAATTATGGGCTATCAAGCAGAAGATTTTCTGTGCGAGCAAATGCCAAGGATATTGCATTTGATCAGAAATCCAGAGCTGCTCTCCAATCCGGAATTGATAAGCTTGCTGATGCTGTTGGCCTTACTCTTGGTCCTCGGGGTAACTTTCTTCATATTGTATTCTAATTTACAACTCGAATTATTTAAAAGAATTTAGGTTCTTAATATTATTTTCATTGCTTATTTGTGAATACAACTGGTATGTATTGGTGTTTAGAAATTGAGGTTAAATGGTAGAGGATAGAGTTTAGTTGGTATTATGGAGGATCAGTGCCAAGTTTGTTTGGTGAAAATTGCAGGTAGAAATGTTGTCTTAGATGAATTTGGAAGTCCAAAGGTAGTTAATGATGGGGTAACAATTGCGCGAGCTATTGAGCTACCTGATCCCATGGAAAATGCTGGTGCGGCTCTCATTAGAGAGGTTAGACCTTTGCTCACTCCTTTTTTGCCCAATTGAAAATTTAGGTTGCTCTTAGTCATACCATACCATTATCACGTGCCTTGAGCGAGGTTCTATGTTTGGGTTTATGGTTGAAGGTAGCAAGTAAAACTAATGACTCGGCTGGTGATGGAACAACAACTGCATCAGTTCTTGCACGGGAAATAATCAAACTAGGGCTTTTGAGTGTCACCTCTGGAGCAAATCCAGTTTCTATAAAAAGGGGAATTGATAAAACTGTGCATGGCTTGGTAGAAGAGCTAGAGAAGAAGGCCAGACCCGTTAAAGGTCGTGATGACATTAAAGGTATTTGCTGCTACCAAGCCTTTGTTGTTGTCATTTTCTCAACCAAGTCTACTTGTTCAGTTATTTTCCATATCCTTGATTTAGTGATTTGTTTCTTGTTCTGTTTCTAGCCGTTGCGTCAATTTCTGCTGGAAATGATGAACTCATTGGCACAATGATTGCCGATGCAATCGACAAGGTTGGGCCTGATGGTGTTTTATCAATTGAGTCTTCATCTTCCTTTGAGACCATGGTTGAAGTCGAAGAAGGAATGGAGGTGTGAGTTCCTTTATCTGGTTGCCAATATAGTTTCAACCAGTGTATTTTTTATTCATAACTCTTAACAATTGGGTTCTTGTATGTTATTCTCATTCACTATTTTGATTTCAGATAGATAGAGGTTACATCTCTCCTCAATTTGTTACAAATCCAGAGAAGTTAATATGTGAATTTGAGAATGCTAGAGTGTTGATTACTGATCAAAAGATTACTGCAATCAAAGACATAATTCCCTTGCTAGAAAAGACTACTCAATTGAGAGCTCCTTTGCTTATAATTGCTGAGGATGTAACTGGTGAGGCTTTGGCTACCCTTGTGGTGAACAAGCTACGTGGTGTACTCAATGTTGCTGCTATCAAGGCTCCTGGTTTTGGCGAAAGGAGGAAAGCTATGCTTCAAGATATTGCCATTTTAACAGGTATTCTGCATTTTTATGGAATAGTTATGTTTTCTTCCTTGTTGCTCAATTATTATGTCTACTAAACCATTCCCACTCATGTTTCCTGCTATGCTATAACTGTTCAACTGTTATACAAACAGCAATAGCTGTTTTGCATCCTCGGAAAAGTGTTGCAGACGAGGCAAGAACAAGAGAAAAGTTCACTTGCTGCACTAGTTTCAATTTACTAATTTTTTGGCAACACAAACATGGGAGCACATGTATCTATTGAAAATTGTTTAGATAGTATTAATTGTGAATAGCATGCACTTATCATCGTTGACATAGTGATGCTGGGCATTTTGACTCTAAATGTGTGGGTTTGAAATTCTGGATGTGGATACTTTTTGTTCCATAATGGCATTGTGTAATCTCCTCAAGCTGTGAAGTTGTAAATTTACTGATACAATTTTGTGGTGCTCATCTTCCATCTGCTTTCCTGACATTTTAGGAGCTGAATTTCAAGCTAGTGATCTTGGTTTGAGCATTGAAAACACATCAATTGAGCAGCTTGGTTTGGCCAGGAAGGTTACAATCAGCAAGGATTCCACAACCATCATTGCTGATGCTGCATCGAAAGATGAATTGCAAGCTAGGATTGCACAATTGAAAAAAGAGTTGTCTGAGACTGATTCTGTTTATGACTCAGAGAAACTGGCTGAAAGAATTGCCAAATTGTCTGGTGGAGTTGCTGTTATCAAAGTAGGTGCTGCAACGGAGACTGAGCTTGAGGATCGAAAACTACGCATTGAGGATGCCAAGAATGCAACTTTTGCTGCCATAGAGGAAGGAATTGTGCCTGGTGGTGGTGCTGCTTTGGTTCACCTCTCAACTTGTGTTCCGGCAATCAAGGACAAAATTGAAGATGCAGATGAGCGGTTAGGTGCCGACATTGTGCAGAAGGTAATATTTTGTTGTCACTTCTCAATAGACGTATACTAGTGAAATTAGGCTTCTAACACTTCCAAAGCTGGTAAATAGAATTAAAATGCTAGAAGGTACTGATGACCAAGTTCTTTGCAACTAGGCCCTGGTATCACCAGCATCATTGATTGCTCAAAATGCTGGAATTGAAGGTGAGGTGGTTGTGGAGAATCTAAAGGCTAGTGAATGGGAGATTGGCTATAATGCCATGACAGACAAGTATGAGAATTTGATGGAGGCTGGAGTCATTGATCCGGCAAAGGTGACAAGATGTGCTCTGCAGAATTCTGCATCTGTTGCTGGAATGGTCTTGACCACCCAGGCCATTGTTGTCGAAAAACCCAAGCCCAAGACACCTGCAGCTGCTGCTACAGAAGGCCAATATGCTGTGTAATCGTCGGAATCTTAGCCCTTGTTAGGATTTCAAATATGAGTGTTTTTCTGCGGCATATTAGAAGGATAAAGTGTTTGATATTAGTGCCTCTTCTGTACGGATTAGTCATTTTTTTTAGTGTAGGGTACAACACCATGCGGACTGAAATTGTTGCTGACAGATATTGCATAAAAATCTAAAGCACTGTAATCTCTTTAATCGCTGTTGGTGCCCTCATAAAAAAAAACATGAGCAACCAAATTTCATATTTGCTTGACGTCTTCTGGTCCACAACGCACGTCAGTCTCGACCTAACCTCATCCCTTCAAAGGGTTTGTATTATCTAATTCAAGATAACCCAACCTTTTGATTTTTTAAACAAAAACTCTAATCTAAACGACTTTGTGATTAAAAAATCTAAATTTTTTCACTAACTCGGATCAGAGTCCAAGTTGATGGGTCATTGCATCAACCCACCTGAACAGGTCAGGTTTCAGAGCACCGGTGGCTTTTAATGAATAGCAGGTCCTGGAGAACAAAACCATTTCTACAAAAAAAAGAAAAAGAAAAAGAAAAAGGATTCCTCAGCTGC
>Ga0325410_1002722_pt1 | contig 19775 bp, 8 predicted proteins | sample PopdelMetagenome_16_FD_206182 | JGI IMG/M metagenome (GOLD analysis project Ga0325410, IMG submission 206182) | Populus deltoides microbial communities from Bellville, Georgia, United States - Xylem-PdIQD-R3 | ecosystem: Host-associated > Plants > Phyllosphere > Stem > Wood/Secondary xylem... | reverse complement strand
TGGGGAGGATGCAAAGGCAATGGCAATTTTGCTAGACCGCCTGTCTACCTGTGGTTAATTGGGTTATCTGAAAGGACCTTTTTTTTTTTTCCCCAGTAAAATGTATATATACATATACATATCTTGCTATTCCATCAACCACTAAAACCAATTAGCTCGGCTGATCGATCAAAGAGTCGACGACAGGTCAGGCCCAACTCCTGTCAACAGTGAAGAATATTAAATTGTTTGGTTACGTGGCTGGGCCACGACCCAACCACTAGAACGGCCAGCGTAGCTGACTAGTCAATAGTGGGCACCAAACTGTAGGGCCTTGCCTTAAGCAGTACTAGATGGGCCTGACCCAGTGTCATGCAGATTTCCAATAGCCCAGCGCTGACAGAGTTGCGAGTTACGACTCTCTAATTAACTCAGTGGAGGACCGAGCTATCTGGTGCTCGAACTGCCAATGCTTCTCTCTCCACCTTGTCTTCTTCATCACCACCACCTCTCGATAATGGCACAGCGAAGCACATCTCTCAACGCCTCCTTAAAGGGCTGGTATAAGAACCTCCAGAACTCATTAATTCGAGGCTTGCAATATCTATTCTTAAAAAATATAAAATCATTAAATGAATCTAATATCAATAAAATTATCTTCTTATAAAAAATAATTGTGGTGATAATTTATTATTCCCCAAGCTATGGCCTTGCCATGTTACCTTACTTTTTCTTCTTCTTTCTCTCCGCTCTTTATTCCTACTTATATTTGATTTCTTAATTTTTATATATATATTTAATTAATTTTATTATTATTATTATTTATGGGATGTTCGAGAGAGTGGTATTAGTCATTTTTTAAAAATAAATTAAAATAATATTTTTTTAAAAATTATTTTTCATATTAGCAGGTATAAAAAAAATTAATTTTAAATAATATATTTTTAAAAATAATGAAATACATTACACCGCAACTCAGAAAGCTTTTTAATCGATTAAAAATTTAAAACTGAAGGGAGCCGTACAAGTAGCCAACAAGGGCAGTCCAGTCAATGAACGACAGACTAGTCAAGTTCGAGCCTTGAGCTCCAGGAGTCATTACCTCATTACCCATTTTATTTGTATTGTAGTCAAGGATATTTGTAAAATATTTCTTATTTAAAAATATATTAAATAATACATTTTTTATTTATTTCTGACGTTAATAATTTAAAAATATATTAAAAAATAATTTTATTTAAAAAAAAAACAAATTTGTGCCAAGAAAACAAAACTGTACCTCAACACAAGCGCAACCTTGTTTATTGACTCTTGATTGTTACTTGTGTGTTTAAGAGGTGCTCTGTTGAATTCGTAGTAGAAATTATTTTTTAAAAATTATTTTTATTTAAGAAATTTATATTAAAATAATATATATTTTTTATTTTTTTAAAAGATATTTTTAATATGGACATATAAAAATAATTTAAAACTAAAAGAAAAATAAATTCTTCAAGAATAAATGCATCTCCTATTCCAAATACTCCAAAGTGTTTTTGTTTTGGGCATTTTCAGAAGACCAGAGATCATGTCAGAATCTTTTTGCATAAAACACACATGAAAAGCTCTTTCTTGGAAACAGGCACACAAAGCTGTGTCCATGCTCAGTTTACCAGCCTTTTCTTTGTCGACACAGCTCCTCACGTTTCTTTTTGCGGTTGGAATGCACCTTTTCTATAAAAAACAAATTATTTTTTTAGTATTTTTCATTGATAAGATAATTATATTAAAAATATTTTTTTAAAAAAATAATAATTTAAACACCAGCATTATCTTAACAATGAAAAATACTCTTTCTTTCACGTTTTGTTGATTGAATATATCAAACACTATCATGAAAATAACTGATTCTCTCCTGATCGAGATTTAAAAATTCATTGTCAAATTACTCTTTACAATAAAGCTGATTTTATAACTCTAATTGAGTTTGACACAACTATAATAAAATATCAAAACTATAAGTAACGAAAATTCACCAATATCTATAATCGAAATGAGAAATAAAAAGTATAGAAAACACCTATAATTCTTTACCGCAACTCAACCGGACCTCTTTCATGAATACAAGCCACATCGTCATCAAAAAAAGAATGACACAACATTCCTAAAACCAAGGTGAAAATAAGACCTTTTTCATTGCACGATTCCTCATGTGTCACTTGAATGATGCGAAGATTATGATACGTGAATGCATCAATAATGTTTTTAAAATAATATTTAAAAACTTAAAATTATCAAATCACCTTGAATAAAATGTAAAAATAACAATAAAACAAATTGAAAAAGATCAAAACACACTAATATGTATAATTTCTTCTTTTCCAAGAGCATGTTCATAACTACCTTTAAGGTTTTTTTAAAAAGACAAAAAAAATAATTATTGTACGGTGACATAAAAAACATGTACGAAACTATTTTGTTCCTAATTAATTTTAGGATAATGAATGTATTTCATAAAAAAAATTAACCTCAGGCTAAATCAATTTTTAAAAATAAAAATAAAAAAACACTTCACTTAAAGATTAATTTTTTAAGGACAAAATAATAATTACACCAAAGCGGAAAAAACATGTCTTAGCTATTTTGTTCCTAATTAATTTTATAATAATGAATGTATTTCATAACAAAAAAATTACCCTTAGGCTAAATCAGTTTTTTTGAATAAGGACAAAATTATATTTATAATCTTCCAACCCATATTTTTTTTTTAATATAGAGCTACAGATTAGTTTTTTTTTTTTTCAAAAAAATAATCGATACCTCACTCGATCCTCTGGCAATAATTCTGATGATGGCATCTTTCAAGGTTACTTAAGTTACCTGGCACTTGACAGTCTAGTTAAAGTAAATGCTGACCCTATGCAACATGAATAAAAATAATGCTTTGCTTGTTTCAAGCATCAAAACCCCGGATGTAAAATCCCATCAAATGATTTTTTTTTTTCTCATTGAGAGGTGAAACCTTTTAGTAGTACTGTCATATAACTGAGAGAGCTTGATGGGTTTTGTTGTCTGACAGGAAAGAAGATGGGAAGGGGACCTTGTTGTGATCAAGATGGAGTAAAGAAAGGACCTTGGACTCCTGAAGAAGACCATCTCTTGGTTCAGTACATTCAAAAAAATGGTTTTGGTAGCTGGCATAGCCTCCCTAAGAAAGCAGGTTTTACTTTCGTTTTTGTTTCCCATCTTTTGGTATATTCTGCTTCAAAGTTCAAAATTTATTGAACCTACTACCTTGAAATTTGAAGAAAGGAAAATGTGTAATGGCTCTGGCTTGGATTTCGGAAGGCAAGTGGCCTCTGATGCTAAATGATTGCAAAGGCCATGTTGTTTATTTCTTATTTCCTGGTTGATTGGAATCTGTGCTTGGTGTTTCTGCTATTTTAACTTGCTAAAAAGAGAATTTGAGACCACCCTTTACATGATTTCGGGCTTGCCATCTTTTATATGGGTTCTTGTTCTTGTTCTTCTTCCTTTTCTTTTCATGCCCAATGTGTTGCTCTCTAATTTTCTAACCCTTGCTGTTTTGCTGAGCACTTGTGTAGTTGTTTAGCTGCATCTACTCGAGAACTTTCAAGTATGTTGACTAGAGAAACACAATTGTACAAAATCCAATAGCTAGCCTTCAACACAATACAATTTTGATTAATTAAAGTTGAATATTTGAGGAGACACTTCCCCAACTTGGATAAGTTAATATTTGAACCTTAATTAGGTGAAAACTAAATCTAATGACAATCAAATTCCAGTTGGCTTTGCTGCCAGGAGTTCCTTATTAAACTCTGATTTTGAGTTCCTAGAAGTTTCTGAACAGTGATGTCCTGAAATGTTAAACATGAACAAAATATTATGATCAGGCCTCTTTCGATGTGGGAAAAGCTGTAGGCTTCGGTGGACAAACTATCTTCGCCCTGACATTAAACGGGGTCGCTTCTCTCCTGCAGAAGAGGCCACTATTATTCATCTTCATGGCATCCTCGGTAACAGGTAAGGTGCTGCCTACTCTCATGTTTTCTGTGCATTATCTTTTGTTTGGAGTTTGAAGGAGGATATGAACATGAATATTTTTGAATTCCTGCTATATTTCTAAAACACTTCTTTCCAGTGCTAATATCCGCATGATATTCAACTGAACTTCTATATATCACGGAGAGGAACTTTTGTATCCCATGTCAATTTCTTCATCAGGATGAAGAAATTACTCTTTGCATTGTTGTTGCTTTCTGGTTTATGGTGCTTCTAAAGGAGAACTTTATTGAACAAAAGGTCTCTATATGGGGGATGGGCCAGATGTAGGATGCACAGATTTCTGCTCATTCATCCGGATATTCATGAATTGCTTCAAGATGAGTTACTGATTTATGGATTTTGAATGAATGTTTCAAATGGTTAGAATTTTGCTGTTGCCTATCAGCATGCTTCCATTTTTTGATAGTATCGTATAATTACATAAAGCATGCCACTTCTTTTGATCTTTCTACATTTCTATTTTGTACTCCATGCACTACTTCTCAGGTGGGCACACATTGCATCTCAATTACCTGGAAGAACAGATAATGAGATAAAAAACTTCTGGAACTCCCACCTGAAGAAGCGTCTCACTTCCATTGGTCCGAAGTTGCAGATCAACCAGTCCTCCTCTTCTAATCCTATCAATATCATGTGTGAATCTCCTTCTTGCCACATGGTACAGTGGGAGAGTGCTAGGGTTGAAGCGGAGGCTCGCTTGGCAATGCAGTCATTGCTCGTAAAACATACATCAACAGTCAAGGGCCATCCTGATATCTTTATGCAGTTATGGAACTCTGAAGTTGGGGAAGCATTTCGCAATATCAAAGGAAAAGATGTCGAAACATGTGAAAGTCTTGTATCTGACGCACATCCATGTGTAAAAATTGAACCTGTTTTGCTTGACGACACAGCTCCAGCAACGCCTAACAAAACAAGTACCTCGATTGACACCACTCAGGAAAAAGAAGACACTTGCAAACCAAGTGCAGATGTTATGTCTGTTTCAGACTCCATCGGTTCCAATGAATTTGCAGATTCTTCAGATACAGCACTGAAACTATTGCTGGATTTCCCAGGAGGCAGTGGTACGGATTTCATAAGAGAAAACTTGCTTGGTTTTAGGTGCGACTGAAACAGCCTCTTGCCTTTTGCACGATATGGTGGCACTCCAGGAAGGAGCTGATGGTGATTTTTTGGGTACCCTCCCTGTTTTGCCTTTTGATTTCTAGTATTTAGGCTATCTAGTTTCCTATTTTGGCTGACAACTCTCTGCTTGAAATCGAAGAAGGTAGAGGCAGCAGAGTTTAAAATTGGAATCCAGCAACAGGTTGCTGTGTTTCTAGTTTTCATTCCATGCCTTCTTTGCTAAACTCAAATGGGGTCCAATGGAAAACATTGCCGGATAGAAGAAACCTTTTTAAGGTCTACAGTACAAAGGAGTACCAGAGATGTTTGTCTGCTCTGTTACAATAGTACCAAGTGATCCTGATAGTCCATAGTTGAGTATGAAGTCATGAAGGGTGCCTTTTGTGTATAAAACACCATATTAGCTTAAATACAATTTTCTTTCTGGTTTTCATCTACATATATCTGATCCTTCGTTCGTAGACAGCGATTGATACACTGAATTTTGCGCCCATCGAAGTGGAACACGTTGTAAAGCCCGCAAAGAAACCTGGATGCATGAGTTTTTATTTATATAGGAACAGTTGGTGTATTATTTTTTTTCTTCCGATTATTGAATTACATAATTTTTAGAAAATATTATAGTTTTCTCTATCTATTTCTTGAGCCGTAATCACAAGGGTTGATAGCCTTAATTTTTATTCACGCCATAAATTGCGTCACATATAGTAAAAGTTTTTATCATAAACTGATTTATTGCATAATGTGATGTTCTTTCCCATTCTGCTGAGGCTGCAAATATAACCTGCAACATGGTATTCCTCTGTCTGGATGAGCTATGAATAACATGGCCCACTCCTTGTCTGGTATGAAATTATGAAGAAAACTAGACTTTCTATTCAATTGGGTCCATTCATTGGAGAGAGACAATGGTAGAGAGTTTCGTAATCTTTAATGTTCTGATAAATTGAGGGCTGTCTCCTCCATAAACATAGGCACACAGCAGAACCACACATCTTTTGTCTCTCTGAATTGCTCTTGTACTTCAGTTTCCGTTTACTTCATGATTCATATAAGCTTCTTACAAACTCATTAAGTTAATTTTCCAAACAACATCTTGAAATGTTCTATACACACAAATACATCAACATGGACGAACGGAACAAATGAACACTTCTCAATTCTCCCCTTTTGAAACAGCATATAAACAAACAAACACTAACAAATAAAGGCTTAAAAATAAACAAATAATACAATTTTCAATCAAACCTGAGAAATTATAGCCTAAAAAATTCCAAGAAGCTTCTTCGGAGAACTTCCAGTGGCACGATATTTCTCAGCCATCTCTTCAGCCTTGAGAAGATCTTCCCCGCGTTTAGCTTCGACAATCGCCTTCTTTTCTTCTGCTTCCTTGTGAATCATTGCGATTTTGTTCTTCATTTTCTCCATAAATTCTGCCTTTTTCTTCTCAAGTTGTTCCTGCTCATATGCAAGTATAATCAATGATGTCAAACCACTAACTTTACCAACGACAACCATTAAACAGCCTGAATAATTTGGTTGGCATCCAAAATATGGTTAATTGCTTCATATCAACAAAAATAAAACAACTAAATATTCAGGGGACCATATGGATAATCAAGACAAAAGTTTCACAACTCTCTCTTGAAACATAAACTAAGGCTTGTTGCTACCTCAATCTTCATCAACTCAGCCTCCACAGATGCTTTCTTGCTGTTCTCCCATGATGTAATGGAAGAAAGTTTTTTGTGAGCTCTGCACAGTAGATTTACCAAATTCAATTAGGTGGAAAAATCATCATTAAAAAGGAAAAAAGCACTACAAGTACAATAAGAACATCACTGTATCAGAAAATAAAATTTTTAGAGCAGAAGAATATCATCATCATCGTTTTCATTTGAAGTCTGGAGATTTAAGAATCATAGCTCAGTAGTATTTTAAAATCATTCTGAGATATCAAAGAGAAAATTAAGAAGTTGGCTATGTATAAATAAGCTGGAAATTACTCGAAAGAAAGAAAAAGACATTTGCTACTAGAGAAAGCTCTTACTTGTTTTCTGCTTTGGACTTCTCACTCTCTTCCCATGCTTTGACAAGTGATATCCTCTTCTCTGTTGCAACCCTTGCAAGAACAGCATCTATACCAAAAAAATAAAAAAGTTGATTGCTTAAACTGCTATAAATTGATCAAAGAACAACCTAAAGATCTAACAATAGGTACCTCTATTGACAGAGCCCTCTTTTTTCTCCTCAGCAGATTCAGAAGCTACAGCCCCAAGAAAAAAAAAATCAAATTCAAGGTGACATATATCAGATAACAAAGCACACAGTTTTGTTTTTTTTTTTTTTTAATGTCTTCAAGATTCTAAAAGATTCTTTAAATCATAGTCTACGCGGAATAAAAAAGATACTGAAAAAAAGAAGAAGAGAGAAACATAAGGTTACAAAATTACCAAATACCAGAAAATATAAAATCTATAGTGGATAAAGGGAAGAGGAAAGAAAGGAACATATTACTCTGAATAACAGCAACTGCTTCTGACTCCTCCACCTTCTCTTCAGCAACAGAAGGAGGGATCACAGTTTTCTCCTCAGCCACATCTTTTGGAGCCTCAGCTACAGGTTCAGGTTCAGGTTCAGCTGGTGGTGGAGGAGTTGTCTCTGATGGGGTTTCAGTTTCAACCTTCTTTGGCTCCTCCTCTGCCATATCCTTCAACACGAGCTAAAAAGAGAATTATGGAGCCGACAAAAAACTACAAGAAGATAGCTATAAAGATAACAGAGGTGGCTAGTAACGGTGAGAGAGAGATACGAGGGAGAGGAATAAGAGGGAGGGCTAGTTGGGATCTTATAGTTGGAAGAGGGTAACTGTATCTTGAAAACCTGAGCTGGCTGGTAGGTCTACTCTTTGTTTCTTGGCACTTCGCGCGCGCGTTGTCTATGTTATATGCGTTGGCAGAGAGTGACACTGACTCTCCTACTTGAATCTTTTTTGTGTGTGCCTTGAAGCAACAACTTGTCCCTTCCTGTATTCCTAGTGTTCTTGGTTGGTCAGGATGCTTTCTGAATTTGTATCCATGATTCTTAAATTAACTTTCGTTTATGGAGATTGCTTTTTTTTCTTTTTTGATCTTGTAAACATTCATAATAAATATGGGAGTTACAAACATAAATTCATATGACTTGAACGCTAGAATTTAGATATACTTCAAGTTTGAGATTCTGCAGGCTCAAAACGTAACGGGATTTACGTTTTTATGTCATTATTTTGGTTCAAATCTAATTAAAAAGAAAATGATAAGAAAGAAAATTTTATTGCATTACTAATCTCGGTGTATATATATTTGTAAACGCAACCGATTAAGAACTTAAATATATGTTTGACAATACGATGCAAGTGTTTTTTAAAAGTTGATATTCTTCTTGCTTCTTTTTTTGTTGGATATATAATAAAGAATATTTTACTTGTACATCAAGCTTTTTGTTTGGATAATCTTAAAACGTATTATCTATGACGATTTAAAGATGTTATTTCCAAGATTTGAACAAATAAAAGCAGCAAACCTAATTAACTTCACCTACCCTTCACATAAAAAGGTATTCAAGACTTAATATTAGATACTCAGCTATAAATTAATTAAGAAAAAAAAGAAAGAAAATATATACCCACCTACAATAATTTGGGGAAAAAAAAATAAAATTATTGCTTAGGCAGAGGCTGGCGATTCAAGAGACAACGATTGAACATGTTGATTCTTTCGGGCAAAAAACATGTCAAATAACAAAAGAATTCCATATATATAAAACGATCGACTAGTCGTTATCGAAAATCCCGAAGCAACCTTGTGTCAGTTATGAAACGGCGCCGCTTCGTAGCCTTCAAGAGATTCAACATACAAGGTCATGGGATTCTTTGTATTTCGTGTTAGCCAAGGAATCCCTGTGGACCAGGTTGTGAAGTGACTAAATTAAGAATAACCCAATAAAGAAATTATATAATTCTTAATCAATCCAATTGGGATCCCATTTGCATCTCCTGTTTCTTCCTAACAATCAATGGCCTTGAAGATAAGATTACAGGGGGAATTAAGGATTAGGGTTTAGTTACGAGATCACGAACCAACTTGACTGAGTAAAATGCCTAATCCAATCCTTGATCAGATATTGTCGGTTGGACCAGCAAGTGGATTTGTATCAAACTTTGCATGCATTTAATTAGAGCATTTTCAAGGCCAAATGACTCGATGATGAGAGCAACGATCGATATACATACCAACACGGTTAATTTTATGACTAAATCTCTAAGAAAAAAATTAATAAAATATAAAAAAGATTGGCGAGAATATGTATTTTAATTGGTAGCTCGATCAAGACTTTGTAAGAGTGGTACGTACCATGCTTTTGGTCCCCAGGGCACACATTAACAAGCTAGGAAGTACATATTCTTGTTTGCATGTACAAATATTCAAGCAAATAACCACATCTCTAGCGGTGGTTTTAAGCATGATTTAATTAATTAGAGGTGCACTAATTAAGATCAATCGGGTTTTGAACCCTTTAAATTACTTATAATTAAGAAATAATTAGCACCGAATTAATTTTAAGCGATTGCTTCTTCTCTCTCTCTTTTTTTATAAAAAAGGTAGGATAATACGTACATCATATATAAAGCAGCTACTTGTTTCAACAACTATATATATATATATATATATATATATCTTGTTATGTAATAATGAGGATATACTATAAATAGTAAAATAGCTTAAATGAGTATTTCCTTAAAAAGACAAGGATCGATGAAGTCATTGCGGTGCTGTTCAAAAGTCATGTGGAAGCAGGCAAGAAGCAAATATCTATTCTTTCTCAGCTATGATTCTTCCTTGGAAGAAAACGAAATCCTAACCACAGAAAGCACGGGATCAGATTAATAGCTATACGTGGAACTGGAAGTTGTTGGCGGCTTTGGCTGATAGTCAAGGGCTCCATCGATATATAAATCGATTATTTTTTTAAATTAATACACAGGTATTTCAACTCGATTAATTTTATATATTTTAAAATTAATAATCATTTTATTCTCCAATAATTTTAAAGTTCATGAAACTCAAATCAGTAATTTCTAAAAAAAAATAAATCTAAAATCTAATTATTTAAATTATAACCCTTAAAATTATATATTTTAATTATTAATGTTATGGTATCATCATAAATATGTCATGTCTAAGCCCCTTTATCTAAATGGTGTCGTCCTACTAGCTAGCTAGTGTTCAACGTGCCACAATCCTCCTCCATGGTTGGGCGATGGGGAACTCGATCCACACGCTCTTTCATGTGCTAACCCTTTCCACTCCCTTAATTCTGTCTCTTTTGTCCAGACAAAAAATATTACCAAATCTTTGAGTACTCTCGGTAAAAAAAATGTTATCGGTCGACAACAATCTAATCAAGAAATATCTTTAGAAACAAATTTATTTAATATATATTTGTTTTATCTCTCTGACTAAGCCTAGGGGCATTTGTATTTGACGGCAATTAATGGCCTAGATATTGTATCATGGAGTGAATGATGATGCAACTTCATGTGCAGATTGTTATAACCTGGATTGAATTAATATATAATATGATGCAAAGTAGTGTCCAAGCTAGCTAGCCAGCCTCTCAATTCCTCGAGTATATATTTGATGGGCACTACTACTTTCGTCCAGGCTCATCATCATCATATGATCATGAAGATATTAATTGTGGTATGGAAAGCTTGAGAGTTACTCAATCCAGATCGCTGTCTCTCTTGATTAAGTATTGGGAACAAGTCATCGAATATCAAGATTAACATACTGATCACCAGCTGTCATGAAAACACTACTCCCTCGCTCAAATGACATAACAAGCACAGATTAGTGCTGTGGCGCTGATCAATATTAAAATAACAAGGTTTATAAAGAAGAAGGAAAATGGGGTCCTTCTTTAATTTCCCCATTCAAATCATGATGGCAGCTACTAGCTATCTCCCTAATTAACGTTTTTATCCTTTTTTTTATTATTAATATTAATAATCAAATCAATTTGTATACACATCAACTAATCATACAGGTTCTGAAGCTAACAACCATATAAGTCTTCAATAACTCTAAGATTTGTAAAACTCAATTAAACTAGTGACCTTTAAAAAACAAATATATAACCTAACTAGTTAACCTACATCTCTCGTATTTGTTTTTCCATCTTCTTTCTTAATAGATAATCTCATATATATATATATATATATATATATATATATATATATATATATATATATATATATAGAGAGAGAGAGAGAGAGAGGCTAAAACATTAGCATCAGGACGTCACTAGCAAATATTTAACTTGGTTTGCCATCTAATATGAGTTGCGAGATTGGACCGTCGATGATCAGAGCAAGGCTCCACAGCCACAAACACAAAAGTTGTTGGAGGGCAGGGACTGAGATAACTTTTATGCTAATTAGATTATTTGTGTATTATATATATGCAGACGGATTCTTGCATATTCCTTGTCGCTATTCATAAATAGCATGGACGTCGACGGATACTGTTTTTTTTTTTTTTTCCGAACAAAAGATTGGTATTACTTGACCTAATTAATTCCATGCAAGAAATACTGAAGAGATTGTAGTTCGAATGATATTCATTTTTTTATATATATAATAAAATTTTTGAATTAAAAAAAAATTATACAAAATTATAATAGCTCAACAATAACTCCTAAATATCTCACGTTAAAAAATAATCTAAAATTATTTATAAAATAATATGTAAAAATTTAAATTTTTAAGTTGAGATGATTTTTTAATATAATATTGAAATTTTATTAACAACACAATTATGAATTTAAATTTTACTATTTTATATAAAATTATTTTTAAATTAAATCTCATATTGTTTTTTTAGTCTGTAAGTACTTAAAAGATGCTGCTGGAATACGTGTAATTAATGGTGTTATGTTCTTTTAAAAAAAGATGAGACAGAACTTGCCCTAAAATCCTGACCTCATTAAAAAACCCGAACTTGGGGAGGAAGCATTTGACACGAAAATGAGACAACGTTTACCTAATGATGAAAAGGACAAAATATTGTGTTCTTTAATAACGTAATGTATTGAAATAAATAAGATAATTATTATAATCATAATTGAACTGGACAGATAAAAAACAAAAAAAAAAGAGGTGCTTGCTTGCTTGCTTGATTAATAAAGTTGCTTCGCTGGCAAGTGCTAAACGTTGGACGACTTTGCCTGCAATAAGACTTTCTGTTGTTGATGATGCTCCTCAGCAAAATTAATTTTTTGTCCGAGTCTATTCGGATGCTCTACCTGGCTCGTATTGAATACATGTGCCCCCATCAGCTCTAGGTGAGGCCCACCAACATGGCTCTCTTTATCATTCTCACTTGTTTTATATATATATATAAAATATTTAAAATTTAGATATTTTTTAAAATATTTATTTTAAGTAATTCTATCTAAATAAATCTTTAGAGACCACAAAACTCAAGACAAGTCTAGCATAACATACTAATACAAGATTTAATAAACATTTAAGTCTAGAGAATATAATTTATCGTTGGAGATGGGAATTCGGAATTGTGGCTTGTTCCATTTAGATAGAGATCAGGCGGATTAACTTTCTTGTCTTAGTTCTGGAAAAGAGACTTGAGGGTAGCTTGCGATCCAAAGAGCTAGTAGAACCTCTTGACTTTGAGTTAGAGCTGCTTTAGTGGGGAACACGACGTCTTGACGTTCTTCTTATTGCTTTCCTTGAAGGACTTTCTCCCATCTCTGAATCGGTTACTCCAGACGAGAGACGAGCCTATGCTAGTCGGAGATGACGCTTGAGTTTCTATTTGGGCATTTGCTGTTCGAGTAAAGAAGGAAAGAAGGGCTCCGAGTCAGCTGGAAGGGGATCTTAAGTGAAACCCGAAATTCCCCTGGGTCTCCAACCTCATCCACCTCTAATGCTGCATAGATCTTGAACAAGCATGTCAAATTAAATGTTGCAGAAGTCCAGTACCCTTCATACCTGCTTATGTTAAGTGGTTGCATCGAATGCTCTTCATCCTGAACATGCCCCAGGTTTGAACGAGTGGTTTGACTGTTGTTACCTTTAGGGTAGTTGATAAAGAGGTTGGTTTGGTTAGATAAATTTCATACTCAAAGGAAAATATTGAGCTAAACATTGATTTTCTATAACCCGTTAGCGATGAATCACAGTTTGAAACGCGGTTAGGCGCTGTCATACAGTCTATGTAGTTCCAATTTTTCTGTTAATAGTGGATTGAAATAAGCTCTAGCCCTATAATTTGACACTACTCAACATAGATGTCCTTTGCTTTTTAATAAAAAAAAAAAAAAAACTGATTTCATCTGTTAATTTTCCACAAGACCTGTAGAAATGTGTATTTTGTTGCTGAAAATTGGAAGTAGGATCAGAGCCAGCCATTCTGGTTGGGACAGAGAAACCTAAGCTGCTAAAACCAATATACCCTAAGGAAGTCTATCTATGTTCATGAGCCCAAGTGATAACAATGGTAATACTGTACAGCAAGGCAGAAGCTCCATTATTATTTAAGGATGATCATAATTCTACATGTAGAAACACAAATAATAGATACACTAGCTTTCATAAAAATTCAGCCAATGGAAAATATGTTCACTTGATAGCTGATAAAATACATATAAATATGCAGGCCTTATATGGCAGAATAGCTATCGTCATCTTCTACATGAGCCCGGCCAAGAACTGATAATATAACAAAGGCACCATATAATACTGTAACCACAGCAGTGAAGTTGACAAGCAAGGCCTCAGGGCCATACTTAGCAATTCCAGAGCTTTCAAGGAATGTAAGCTTCTCCAAGAACCCTAAGGCAGCATTGCCAACAGCCAGAATATAAACAAAGATGCCAAATAGCACATGCCAAGGGAGGCACTCCATCCTTAGTGTTGGTGACCCTTTAGGGTAAAAGAATACAAGGAACCCATAAATCCACTGCAAATTAAATTACCATTTTTAAGACAAAGTTTTAAAATAAAATCAAAAGAAAGTCTATATAAAATAGGTTAAAATGAATGATTTACCTGAATACCATAAAGGGAAATGATGGTTATGCCAAGCCATGAATGCAAGCTGTAGAGGTTGGCAATGTTGCTCTCGTTATGATTCTTGAATGCAGCCGCAATGCCAACACAACCAAGAATTATTGCAATTGCATGGAGAACAAGATGGATCACTTTCTTCACTTCTTTCTTCAAAGTAAGAGATTTGTAACTCATGATGGCTGTTTTGTTTTGTTTGTTTTTTTTTTTTTTTTTGGGGGGGGGGGTCAAAAGGAAAAATATCAGTAAGAAAAAACAAGCAAGCAAATCTCTACCATTTAGCTGTGATGAAAATTCAAAATGTTGTCCAATTACCTTCACCTCCTATGATAATTAAGCCAAATAGCATCAGAAAAGGATGAAGCTGTTGCAAGAAAACAGATACGAGATTCACATTACTAGAAACATGTATAAACATATAAATTGCTGTAGTATAACCAGTAATCATACTAGCTGCCTTTGGAAACGACAAGCTTCAACGTTGGAAGTGAAATTCAAAGCCTCAAACCGCAAGAGCTTTACCCATAAGCCTTGTTTTTGCTACCCATCGATGAAGAATGTGGTGGCCCTTTAATCCAAGACCCAAGAGCATGCTAATAACAGTTTCATATGTAATCGTTGACGATAACTCTTTCTTTCTTGCTTACAGATCAATGGTACTTCTTTTAAATGACTAAATTAACACATGGGAAAAGGTTAAAAACTCGAAAAAGATTGCCGTTACTTAGTTTTTCTCTTGATTTCTTTTAGAACACTTGCTCTTCCTGTTCGGAAGTAAATGGTTTGTTCTCTAGCCAAGGAAAGAAAGCTCCAAGCTTGCACGAAGATAAAAGATTTTCGAAAGATGGGACCAAGAAAACATTGGACAAATCAATTGCTGTTCAGAGCATGACCTACAAAGAAAGGTGTGTGCAAATGACCATAATATTGGACAAGGTCTTGGAATACTGTTCATGGATAAAGTACAATTTTTGGTGGGCCTAAAACACGTGAATGCTTAGACAGGTCCACATATGATGTCCTGATCCACTCATTTTCCAAAATAAAATAAAAGTCACACACACCACTACTACTTGATAGAGTTGCGCAAGTCACAGTAACCAGCGCATTTCACATGTTAGTATCTAATGGTTATGCATCCCGGGCTCCGCCAAGGGTTGGGTATTTTAATTTTCTATAAATAAATTATATATATATAGATTTTTTTAATGCATCGTGGTAGTTCAAATGATTTTAGTACAAATAAAAAAAATTATGCATGTATATAGTTAAATAAATCAAAAACTATGTGTGCTAATAAATAAATAAAAAATCATTAAAAATACCTAAATTCAAACATGAAAAAATAATAAACAAGTAAGGATCAAGATATTTATTATCGTAAGATGAGACATTTGCTAGATTATGTTTGCTAAATTTTATTTATTATATTTTTTTATTTAATCAAACGATAATAGAAATAGATAAACACATTAAATTGATTGAATAAAATAAAAAATATTATACAAGGTTAAACATTTTTATTTTTAAAAATATAGTTTATCTATACAAAAAATAAAAATAATAATTATAGATGAATCAGAAAAAACTCTTCAAAAATTAAACGCATAATCAAAAAAATAATCATCATTTTAAAAAAAAACTCTATAATCAATATATATATATATATATATATATATATATTTGAAAAAAAAACATATTAAAAAAGCATTCATTGAAAAACAATTAAGGAAAAAAAAGCTAGGCACCGCTGAGGCAGGCCAACCCATTTTGTGAGGGCCCATGCAAGTTTTTATTAGGGCCCACATGCGAGCCTGCAAGGGCAGACCCGCATAATCAGGCTCTCTTTTTTAACAATACCTAGGATGGACGACTAATGGCTCGTCCTATTTTTTTTGAAAAAAAAATCCAATGACACGTCGTCTATTTTGCTCATATTCCAGCCATTATAGTGGTTAGAAAATCGGGCTCAAGGTTTTTTTGACCCAAAACATCTATAAAACACCTTAGAAACCACATTAAACCTATTCATGATATCAAAAAACCACCACAAAAACCGAAATCAACTTAAAACCAAAATCAACCCGAACTCAAATTTGTTTTTTCATGAACTTTCAAGAAACAAAAACATCTAATATGAACTTCACTCATCAAATGGAATAATTTGACAGAAATATCATCCATTTTGGTGGCCGAAATTGGTGTCAACAACATGCTTCTCTTTCTATCGCTGAAATCCATCAATCTCTCTCTCTCCTCTCTCAACCAATAACCAAAAGTTATAAAAATAAAATTTTGTACCAAAATGAAATTGAAAAAAATATTGAGGGACTGGGATTGTTTAATTTTGCATGGTTGTTTAAGTTGGAGGACCAAAGTGCATCTTTTTCAAAACTGCACGCCACTCATGTTTTCCGTGTTTTTCATTTGAGTCCTTCCTCTTCTAATCTCATCCTTTCATAAGAATTCGAAATCAATTGCTTTTTAATTGACTAAATCACTCAAACAAAAAGTTAGAGGACAAAATTAAAAAAATATAAAATTTTACATAGTCTATCAACAGTACAATATAAGAAGATTAACAGTAGATGCAATGCACAGTGAAGACAGCACTACATTTAGATTATCGGTAATTAAGTAGGTTATTTTATTGTACTTCACGTGGGAAGGATAGGTAAGGGGATTGGGGGGCATGGCCGTGTGCGCTGATCAGAAGGTTAGGTAGGGTAGGTGCGTGCACAAAGGCCGAGATGGTTTGATATGCAATGTGAATGTATTTCTTCTCTCTTGTTTTTGCCTTGAAGGTTTATAAATAAACTCCCCCCGCATTAAGATAAATGGAAACTCAATAATTATATCAAGGATTACTCTTGAATCCAGTAATTAATGGTGAGACACTGCTAGCTCGCTTGATTATCTCTGGTCTCAGTTAAGTTCTGCGCGCTCTACTGCTTTTCTAGTTAATTAAACTGAATATTTACTGTTTCTTTCTTCTAATTGATTAAACATAATTAATTAAGTCACTAAAAATATATCAAAAAAGCATCCTATTTACTCTACGGCAATCCCTTTTGAAATGTTCCAATGCCTAACAAAAAGCCAAGATTCTCGTTCCATTAGCCAACCAGAGCCTCTTGGTTGAATCTTTACTGTTGGTTAGAGCCGTAGAGTATTAAAACTCAATGTGTTCAACTAACTACTTGTTTGTTAGCCAACAGCTAGCTAGCTAGCTAGCTAACAGGGCCATCTTAATTGACTCGAACCAACAAATCTTCGCTAAGAAAAAGGGTTCCCAAATTCCAAACCAACAGCCCTTGACACAAGCCTTTCAGCAGTGACACAAAAATCCTGATGACAAACATGAACCTAGATAAGATCAAGAACCAAAAGGTTGCTGTTGAAAACTAAGGGCAAGACAAGAGACAAGCACAGACACACAGACGAACAAGAATCAACCAGGGATCCATAGAACCAGGAAAGCAAAACATAAAGACAGATACACACACAGACATGTGTTTAATAAAGATGAGGGCTAGAGACTTACATTGAAGATGAGATTCTTGTTGGCAGCTTCCCATGCCATGCCACCTCTGTAGTATAAAACCCATACCAAGACCATAACAGCACCCGCAATTGCAAGCGCGTGTGCTAAAAACGTCAGTGGCAGTGCTCTGTACTCCATAGCCATGGTTGAGTCTTCTTCTTCTAGTTCAGAGCTAAGTAGGGGAGAGAATAAAGGAAGAGAGCCTTTCTTCTTGTCGTGGGGATACGTCTTTTATTGTATTGTTTCGACCAGATATTTGATGCGATTATGGCCGTTGGATGGAGATATGATTGTGCCACGTGGGCCTGACTGACTTGGTGACTGCCTTTTTTTATCGTGTCTCGTGTTACCCAGAGTCTCAGCCTCGTGTCCCCTCTGGATCCCTGTTTTTTTAGTCGCTTTATTTGAACTCCCTTCTCCCATTTAAAATGTCTAATATTGAATTTCTATAGTTTATCAAACATCGTTTATCACGCATATTCTTGAAAATACAATTTTTTTTAAAGTGTAAAAGTCTATACATTTTGAGATTAATTAAATAGTTGAAGAAGATCGTATTTATTTTTTTTTATGTGTGTTTTGTTCGTTTACACATTTACAAATAAATTAAATAGTTGAATAATTTTATTTCTTTTCGTTTTATTAGTTAAATTTAATGTTATAAAATTTGGTATGACAAGTCAACTTGGTACTTGGTTAATTTAAAAATTAAATATATCTGGGTTGAAAAAAATAAAAAAATAATTAACTGACATGATAAAAAAAAAAAACCACGTCGTTCAACAATCTAGCATAAATTCTAGTTAAAAATCCATTGCTATTTTTTATTTTTTTAAATATCATTTTGATTCTTTATTACAAAAACAATTTTGGATCAATATGAATTAAATCTCATAAATTGTGACACGTGACTTGCCCTGGATTCCATTAACATCGATAGAGCGAGCACATAATGAAAAAAATGCTACTAAATGGGCTAATCTTCTATTTAATTTGGATTTTTTCACTCACAAACAACTCAATAAATCCACTTAATACAAAATTTAATTTCACTTTCAATATTACATATAAATTATTTATTTTTTTAATATAAAATATAAAGATTTGACAGGTTTTATTCAAGACAGATTACTCGAACCACTGTCTCGAATTAAAAATATAATTTCTTATTATTTTATATGTGGATTTGATCACATGAATCATTCTGAGAGCAAGTAAATTTAGCTAGATTTCTTTATTATGTAAAAAAATAGTTGGAATCCAATGTCATGTTATTAAAGAAGAATAAAAAATATATATAAAACATTCATCTAGTATCATTCTGTATTAGCCTTTGCTAGAAAAGAGTCAAACAGATTGCAATTCTATAATATTTCGGGCCCTACCGATACAGGAATTCGAGTTAGTGCGAGGCTTCAACCTCTGATTGCTCCGTTTTCCTTTTCTCCCATGATCTATACGGTCCCATTTTGGTTGTCTATTTAACTAAAACTAAATTTTTTTCTGGTAATTAGAAGAAAAAAAGATCACTTATAATTCACAATATATATGTAGTGTAAAAGTAAGATTCTAATAAGTTTGAGATTACGGTTCGAGACTCATAAATTTTAGAATTATTAAAGATTTATATAGTTGTTAATTTCAGAATCCATGAAACTAATCGAGATTACACGCAGGCTGATCCAGACACCTACATTAATTAAAAAAAATCCTAATAAGTTTTTTTAATTCCAACTTTTTACTGGACAGGAGAAGAGAGGTTGATTTTCACCTTAGTGCACAAGCTGTCAAAGCATTATAACAATAGCTAAAAGGAATCAGTGTTTTACTGTGGACTGCACAGTGCAGTCCACAGTAAAACGTGAGAAGTTTTTTTTTTTTTTTTTTTCTTTCTTTTTAACTGTTTTTTTCTTCTTAACATGAGAA
>Ga0325410_1002721_pt1 | contig 19789 bp, 9 predicted proteins | sample PopdelMetagenome_16_FD_206182 | JGI IMG/M metagenome (GOLD analysis project Ga0325410, IMG submission 206182) | Populus deltoides microbial communities from Bellville, Georgia, United States - Xylem-PdIQD-R3 | ecosystem: Host-associated > Plants > Phyllosphere > Stem > Wood/Secondary xylem... | reverse complement strand
AAATAAATAAATAAAATATCTACAATAAAAAAGAACTGAAAAAGAAAATTCTCATGACTCGTCATGTATACTAGTTTTACAATTTACTTATTAAACGGTTCAAATAAAATGGATTAAAAAAACCACGAAGAAGCCTAAAAACATCCACGGGCTTCGGCATGCATCCCAAGCCCAACTCTTCAGGGGCTCGGGCATGCGCCTCAAATCCAATACTCGTCAGAAAATTTTAATGGGACCCAAGACGAGTCCCTTAATATTTATATTGATCCAACATGTATTGTTTTGAATATAATATAACTTAAAATATCATAAAGTAAAATTACACTTCAATCCCTTCTCTTCACAAAAAAGATAAGATTCATAGGTTGTAAATACACCATGAATCCTTAAGACAAAGATGGACAATCTCTTAATTCTTAACATTTTCAACATATATATTTTCAGAGTCTATCTTTTTAAAATATCATTACATTTTCTCTCTCTACAAAATTATTAATTTTACCATCGGAGAATTCTTATATCCATCAAAAAGGGATTTTTGTAGGTATCAACTACCGGTCACATGACTTACTAGGTATCACCTGCTACCACCACAACTATCGATCACCCAGCTTAACAAACATCACATGCTACTGCCACAACTATTGATCACGTGACTCACTCGACATCACATGCTACTGCCACAACTATCGATCACTTGACTTAACAGACATCACATGCTACTGCCACAACTATCGATCACCTGACTTAATAGACACCACATGCTGCTACAACACCTATTAGTTACCCAACTTACTAAGCATTATCTGTTGCTACCACTGCTATTGATCACCTTAACTTACTAGATATCACCTGCTCCTAATTATCATTAACCCTCTATATTTTTCATATCAAGTTATCGAACCAGATTACTTAAATTAAAAGATTAATTAATTATCTAATACATTAATTTTATTTCTAAGTATTTGGGACTCGTCACTTCTCTACAAGCTAAAAGGATTATTCAATTTCGAACTCCTGTGTACTTGGTTTTTATTTATAAGGTGTATCTCTATATTAACATGATGTATTTAAATGAATTTAATAATTTTTTTAAATGATGAATTCCAGTATTAAAAACTAAAATATCAAATTCATTGAATGCATACTATTAGCCACGTGTGAGATAACATTGGTTATTATGAATCTATCTTGTTGCCATGCTTGCTTAAGAACATCAAAACCTTTTGTCGGCACGGTGCCTCTTATTTTTTTTAGCAGGTCGGTTTTGGCAGTTCAGCAAGGAAAGGAGCGTGACTGGCACGTGGCAGTGGTGGGGGAGAAGGCCGTTAGAGAAGAGGGTTATGGCGAGTGGGGCTCCCATGACAGGCTGGACTGACAAGATTTTAGCACCGTTCGTCCCCTGATTCTGCTTCTCAACTCTTGTCGTTTTCTGCCAGCTCACCACTTCCGTGCGTCCTTTTCACTCCCTTCTCATTTTAAATCAATTTTAAAATAAATCCATCGGACGTAAATGCTCTCCAGCCTGTCTTTGGTCAAAGTCACCTCTCATTTTATTTGCCTTTTTCTTTTTAAAAAATATTATTATTTTCTCCTTAGCGGATAAGAATCACATTCTCACACCCCTCCCCCCTCCCGTCCATGTCTTAATCCCCACGTTTTTTCTCTTTCAAAAAATCCTTTTATTATAATTAGAGTGGTTGACATGTTTTAAAAATGTTTCTAAGATTATTTTGAAAAATATGAAATTAATTTCTCAGATACTTTTTTTATATATAATTTTTTCATGTTAATATAAAAATAAAAAAAAATCTATTTCTTATCTTAATATATTTTAAATTAAAAAATATATATTTTTAAAAGTTATATTGGTTTTTTATAACTAAGATCTTGGACTGTGGATACCTATAGGTTTTTTATGACTTCGAAACCGCAGCACTAACAAATAACAATATAATCTTAAAAACAAAAGAATCTCGAAATTTGAATTTCAGTTAGGCATTTTTAGTTTTTTCCTCTATATTTGTGTGTGAACTTGACGAGCTGTACTATGCCAACTGCAGATAAGTCAGTTATTTCAATCTCGAGTGGAAGTGAGTGGTGATTGTCAAACACTGTTCGGTACTGCGGCATCGATCGTGTTTTTTTAAATAATATATTTTTATTTATTTATTTTTTCTGCTGTTTTTGGATTTTTTAGATAGTATTTGTTATTGTTTACTTTTCAAATAGCTTTTAAAAAGTTAGATAAACGAACAGATGACGCGTGTTAGTTTGACAGCTGTTTACTAGTAACTGCCTTGCCAGGAAGAATCCTCACTCTTTTAACGGCCATAACCGGTCATTGTAACCGGCTTAACCAGTCATCCCTAACCCTTCCATGTATATATATATACCCCCCCGTTTCCACTCCTTTCACTGTTCTTTCATATAAACCACGGCGAGGCTCTGCCTCCACCACTTGAAAAGAAAACCCTCCTCTTAATTTATATTTAATTTAGGGTTTAATTTATCTCTAAATCAATCCATGGCTTCTACGAGAAAAGATGTGGATCGGATTAAAGGTCCATGGAGCCCCGAAGAAGACGAGGCGTTACAGAGATTAGTCCAAACCTATGGACCAAGAAACTGGTCTCTGATAAGCAAATCAATCCCTGGTCGATCTGGGAAATCATGCAGGTTGCGATGGTGCAACCAGCTATCCCCTGAGGTCGAGCACAGACCATTTAGTGCTGAAGAAGATGACACAATCATCAGGGCCCATGCTCGTATCGGCAACAAATGGGCCACCATCGCCCGCCTTCTCAATGGGCGCACCGATAACGCTATCAAGAACCACTGGAACTCAACCCTCAAGAGAAAATGTTCTTCCATGTTTGATGACTTAAACGACGACGCACAACAACAGCCTCTTAAAAGATCCGCAAGTCTCGGGGCGGGTTCGGGTCTACACTTGAACCCGAGTAGCCCATCCGGATCCGATTTGAGCGATTCAAGTATACCCGGCGTGAATTCATCTCCCGTTTTCATGCCGCCAGCCAAAACCGCCTCTCTTGTCCCACCTAGTTTGTCGATTGACGTGTCCTCTCCGACCGTCGATCCACCGACTTCATTATCCCTGTCTCTGCCTGGATCCATTACTTGTCAGGCTCCGGGTTCTGGCTCAAGTTCTGGATCCCATGCTGTTAACCCGACACCTATGGTGCAAACACCTGCTGCACCCCCACAAGCTGCAGTGGCTGTGCAGCAACAGGAGCAAGTTTCATTTCTGCAACAGAAGAATCCTGGGTCTCGACTTGAGAACCAGTTTTTCAGTGCTGAGTTTTTAGCAGTCATGCAAGAGATGATAAGGAAGGAAGTGAGGAACTATATGTCTGGGATTGAGCAAAATGGGCTCTGTTTGGGAACAGAGGCTATAAGGAACGCTGTGGTTAAACGAATTGGTATTAGCAGAATCGAGTAGCCAAGCAGAAGAGAAGTAGATTGTTAGTGACGGCCATGATCATGATCATCTGGGCATGATGATGAAGCCAGCTGAGTTGACTCGGAGAGAGAATGAGAGAGGAGGGCAAAAAGGAGAAAAAACCTCGTGTTTTTTTTTTTTTTAATTTGTTTTCTTTAAAGTTGCTTTAATCGTTGCTTTATACAGAAGTAATAATTTTGGTAGTGTACAGAGCAGTTTTCTTCGGCAGAGAAGAAGAGGATCTCGAAGGAACAAAATTTCTTTTGAATATAAATTGAAAAAAAAAAAAATAGGATCTTTCCTTTTATTTTTTTTAACCTTTAATTTAAATTCAAGAAAACTGGAATTAAATGACCTGCACTGAAGTAAAGTGACGCGCAGAAAGGACACAACCGTTTTTGTTTGTATACTGAAAGAAAAACCAAAAGATGATTTTGTTTTTCCTTCGGAAAAAGGAGAAAAAACTCAGACCGAATGATTTTGTTTGGTTGTTGGCTTGCTTGATGAGGATGATTGAGGGGTTGTACCTGGTAATTTTAAGGATAAATTCTGAATGGTAATAAATCTTTTTATATTTGGAAAAAAAAAACTAGAAAGACATAAACTTGAGACGGCAATTAGAACCGAAAATCTTAAAACATTATCTTAATTGAATTTCTGGATTTATAAAGAAACTTGAATAATAATTTTAACCGTTCTCACGATCTATCATACTAGATTTTTAAAAAATAAATAATACTAAATTACACTTTTTGGAATTTTGTGTTGGACTTTTAGGTGGGCGTCTTTCGGGTTCGTTTTAACCAGGTCGGAAGGATTGAGTTTGCTGCTTGTGGTTGATGACTCCACTTAATTAACGGTAAGAAAAAAACATTTGAAGATTCGGTGGATGCATTGATTGGATAGGTACTAGGAGAAGCTGGTGCTTAAATTGAGGATGTTTCCGATTGCTGTTCATTCATTATTGTTGCCACTAAAGCATCCAGGGAAACAGCTCCTCAGATACTCTACTAAAATATCTTCAGCCTTGAGAAGTATCACACAATCAATTATCCTTCTTTTTAAAACGGGTTGCTTTCTCTTCTTTTTTTCTGCTTTATTCTTTCTAGTTGGGTTGGAGCCAGCCGAGTGACTTTGGTTACGGATTAATTTGACTGGATCAACCAGATTTTATCAGGTTATTAAATTTTATAATGTTAATATTGTTTTATTTAACTTGAAATACATCCAAGGTTAGGTCGAGATGGATGAGTTTTATGAGTTGACCTGCTAAAAACAACCAGGCTTAACAACTACGTTTTTATCTTTATTTTTAAGGTGAAAATTGATGTTGCACAGTTCATATCTAGACATTGTCAACAAGCAACAGTCGCAGCAAAACAAAAGAAAATAATGATGAAATGCAATAAAAAATGACCCAATCCATTTGATTTTTCTAATACTAATCATTCGACAAAAAAAAAATTAAAAAAAATTAAAATTTAAGGTTGAGAAATCATCCAATACTAAAAGTTTTATTCATGTACAAGTAAATCCTTCCTTGGATAAAAGTACTTGAAGTTGATGGCAATGCAATTACTAATGGCTTTCTCAGTCTTTTCAGCTCTCTTTCTCGCTCTCTTCTGCTTGTTGCAAATTCGTTTTTCATCTTCTGCAAACCATAGATACTCTTCAACAATACCCATCTCTGTCAAATGAGAAATCAAACGATGTTTTTGTTCCAGAGAATGGTATTTTCTCTGCAGGGTTCTAATTTTCTGTAGGGGACAATGCTTTCAGCTTCCAACAATAGTTTGGATGGAAAATAGAGATCGACCAGTTAATGCAAAAGGCTCTTAAGTTTTCCCTGCTGAAAACTGGAACGGTTTTTCCTCTGCTTGCTTTGATCATGCGGGGCAATATTCAACCTCCCTCTCTCGAGTGCAACTCCAACTATACTTAACAGTGGCATCCGGCAATCTTGTTCTTCAAACTTCGGAGAAGCTACCCTCTGGAGAAGCTTCAAATCAACAAAAATTGTCTTATCCCGTCCAAAAGTCAAAGCAACTACTCTTCTAGGCGTGCTGATTCATGGCTAGGCCCGATCATAACCCCAAGTTTTTAAACAAGATACCCTTTTGCTGGCACCGCTTTCAAAAGATTTGGATACGTTGAATTAGTTATGTAAATTCGAGTATACATTTCATTAAAAAATAGTGCTTGTCGAGAAATTCTAGAGTATTCAGAGAGTAATTACCAATACAAAGAAAATAGAAGAATAGTTTAGGCTACAGGAGAATATTCTTATCACTGCTGTTAGACAAATTGAGTACCACACGAGTCTCATTGTCTTGGAATTTAACGAGGAAGATAAAAATCTGAGCATTGATTTAAACACCACTCTCTTAGATTTTTCAAAAGTCTCTCAACGAGATGCAATTCCTTCACACTGAAGTCGACTAAAGAAGAACAATTTGGAAATGACATTCTCAATTCCAAACCTAACTCTCTCTTGCTAGGTAGTGAAAGAGACTCTAATAAAGTTGGGCACAGCCTCCTGCGTACCTTGCAAGACAAGATAGCTAAAGATAGTTGGCATATACCATCTAGATAATCAATTTAGCTTAAGTAACTACTGGATTCTCACAAAAGGGTTCGCAAGTGAATGGCATACACTTGAATCTCAGAAGTTTTTAACATAGAAATGGGATAGATTAAAATGGTTCAGTTGTATTTGATGGTGTATTATGTACAAATTGACATCCTTACGCCCCCAACCTAGTGATCTTGTTTGATGGTGTTTGCTTCAGAATCTTCTGGGACATGATATGTAGAGAGGAAAAAAGCACTCTGATTCTTCTGTAGAAACCTGCATGGAAATAGACAGTATATCAGAATGACGGAATTCCTAAATGAAAAAAGAAAAACATGAAACTGAAGCATCATAGACACTGATTATCTGAAATAATTTTCCAGAAACATACACAAAGCAAGCTACGTCACTTGAATTCTATTTGTTCCAATGAAGTTCAACAGTTGGAATTACACACAACAGTAAACTAAGTTAATTCTTCTGAAACTATTAGTTGGACTTCATTTCTGTGATAATACAGATTTCTAATTGCCACAAAAAGATGACATGAGCTCGGAATTCATGGTTGTCAGCGGGTATTGCAGACATCATGGTGCAGCTAGTCCAAGTTAGACTTCTGATCCAACTATCTTTTGCTCTTGATCAATCAGTATCTCGGGAAACTCAAACCCAAATAAAGGTGGTAAATACAGAACATAAGTCCAGCCATAAGGATTTATTAATGATTGGAGTTCCTACCTCAGAAAGTCAACCAATTTTTGGTGCAACTCTGTCAGTGTCTCCTCTTCAATGTTTGCATGAACCAATAACTCAGGCAACTTAACTGAAAATGCAACAAGGAGAATATTAGCACAATAAATTGAGATAGATAGCTAGTGGATTTCAGCATCTGTATATCCAATAAATATCAGTACCACCATGCTATACTTCTCGAGGCCTGTGTACAGACAAATGTATTAAGTACTAGTATGAACAGCAAGAAGCATCCTGTTAAAACCAGTGTTGCATAGAATTGGATGCTACATCTATTGCCAGAAGACAAGTTTCTAGCTCACTGATTTAAAAAATGTGGACAAAGGAAACCAAACACAGTTTTCAAAGCTATTTTTGATAAAAAGAAAACACGATGTATTTTTTCCCACAGCAAAGAGTAAACATACCAAAGAGGCGTAATAGATGCTCAGCACCATATACCATTGAGGGAGAAACATCATCTCTAATTGCATAAGTATACTGTTGCCGCTCACTTTTATACAGAAGCATTGCTGGTAAGGCCTTGTCAAAGTAACAGCGCAAACCTTTCATAATTTCAGCAGTTGATTCAGGCATCCTACACCCATCAAATCATAAAACCTAAGAGCACTGAAAATACAGATCAAGAATACTAGAACAGATGGGTAATTCCTTTATTGACAATAAAAAATCTAAACACTCTCCCCTCTCCTCTGGTCAGCAGAGAATAAAAAAGTTTCCAAATATTTATTGAAATAATTATTTCTAGTAACTTGGGCTAAATCTTATAACTTAAGAGTAGCAGTCCCCAAGGGTATAACAAAAAGTTGACAAAAGAGCAGGTTCTCTACTTACATGACATCTTTTTTTGACCTATACTCACAATACTTCTTACATATGTCTTGGACATTTGGGGCACGAGGAAGTTTCACGAGCTGAAAGAAAAGAGAAGAAAAAAATACATTAAATCAGTTATTAAAGTTAACTCTTCAGCTAAACAAACAGATATAATGCCAAGCTAATCATTAGAATAATAACACAATTATGTCAGCACTGTAGTAATCAAATCTTACTTGTCTATGCTGTCAAACAAGTTGAAATTTAAAACAGCCAGTCAGTAGTGCTGCTTAATTGTTACAATTGAACAGAGAAATAAGTAAAACAGGCATGGAAAAGATGATGAAAGAAAAAGGAAAAAGATTGGCGGCAAGGGAAACACAAAGAAATGTAACAGTCGTGTACACAAGTAATTTTACAAAATATTTAAATCTGAGAAACCAGCTGTGAACAGTGACAATAATTACCTTGCTCTGATGAGTGATAAATTCACAATCATCAACAAGTTGTTTCTTTAGTGTTGGTGGAATTTGGAGATTCACCAGCTTTTCCAAGGGTACAAGATCTTTTTCCTAACAGTCAAAACAACAGGCTAAGCAAAAAGATGCCTAATGATAAATGGAAAACCTTTTAAATTTTTTTTTTAAAAATCTTAGCTTCATTTTTTTACGATAAGGAACACGCTTAGATTGACATGGGCAAACCAAAAGTGCACAAGGCTTCAATAAACCGGAGAGTACCTTATTAAGATTGTCATTTTTCCGCTTCCTTCCCCTTGAAACTGCATATATGTCCCCAGAACAGCTTTAAGAAATAGCCAGTCCAAAGGATTACCAAAAAGAATCTTGCAATCAACAATTACAAGGTTTTTTTTTTCCCGCATGTAAGATTAAAGTAAACTTAGTGGAGGTTCTCCTGAATAACAAAGGTTCCATCTGTAATGGTAAATTAAGGCAACTTTTCCCTTCTTTGCTGGCCCAAAGAAAACCAATGATCTATTTTGGAAACAAACCATGGATCAGAATCCAAATTTAATGGATTTAATAACAAAGCATGTCATGCTATTAAATTTGCATCAAGATTGAGGGACTGTTTGAATTGCTTTGAAAGACTTATTTTGACCTTAACCATCAAGTTTCCTCTTAATAAGACTGAAGTTGCATGTATCTCTAACTTATGATCTTACAACGATTACAGCAAACCAAATTCTGGAACAGTGAACTCTTATGTATGATGCTGAGGATAGGAGATAAGGGACAAAATCTCCAATTTTAAAACTAGACAGAAAATAGAAACTAGAACAATCAACATCTGTGCACATTAACCAATAACACAAGACAATAGGAAGCAATCCAATCACTATTCAATTTATCCCAAATATTTTCTGATTCTATACAGCATTACGGATCATATTCTTCATTCCACAATAAGTAAAAGTGCATGCTCTACAACAACCAATACAATAACTTTAAAAAGAAATGGAAATGTAAAGTACTTGCATCATCATGTAATCATACTTAGTATATCAAAGTTTCAACATACAGTATACAGTAGTAAATTTAGTGTGAGAATCATACTAACCACCAGAATTTCTCAGTTTCATTTGTGGTGCCTGTACCGCCTTTGTTTTCATCTCCATTTCCAATCGTTCTTTGAGGGCTTTCTGCTTCTGAACATTCTCTTCAGTGTGCTTCAGCAAACGATCCGTTCCAACCCATTCATCCCAACTGTTCACAAACAGAAGTTCAAGAAATGACAAAAGGGCAGGGTTGTTTACAAGCAGAGTAAACAATCAACGAATGAGAAAAGCTTTAGCATAGCATCCCCCCCTCAAAAAAAATAATCAACCCCAACTGCATCCACCCTCTCAGCACCAGCCAACAAACATTCCAAAACTTGCAAGCAAAAATACATATTTTATGTAGAAATTAAACTGGATATTAAAATCCAAAGAGCTAAATGTGCTCCAAATACAATCCTTTAGAACATGGTTGTTTCAAGATCATAAAAACATAAAAGAAGGCCAGAATGAAGGGATAAAGCTTTGAGAAGAAACACTCCCCCCCCCCCCAATTCAGTAACTTCCTTCAGCTCTCAAGTAAAAGGAAAAGAACAACACTTGAGGAGTTTAAGCAGGGAGAAAGTAATTCATCAGAAAAGAAACTCGAGCGAAGCTTTCGAAGAACTAAAAGTAGCAAATTGAGCAGATTTATAGTCCCAACAAACAACAACCTGCCTAACTCCCTCAAAACATAAATCCCAAGTTTCAGTACCATAGAAGATGCTACTCACGTTTTGTTCCACCCCTGCAAAACACATGACATTACGCAATTAAAATACTTCAAAGGACAAGGAAAGGCAAGTGGGTGCATAAATAAACATAAAATTAGACAACTTGGCAGTTGATCCTTACTGTGTAATGAACAAAAAAACCCCATTTGTTTTCTTCATATAAAGCTCTTATCACCTATTTACATGGAATTATTCAAATTACGTTCAATTTTAATAAAATAAAGAAAAAAAGAACATAAAGATTCAACCTTCTCTGAATATTACAATTACCTTGGCTTCATAGTATTGTCCAGAGTGAAAAGCGAGGACCTTCTCATCATTTACAAATACAGATGGAGGGTGCGAAGACTGACATTCCTCGTCGGTTTCGGTTCTCATGTCTGAGTCTGTCTCGGTGTTTGACTCATCTGACACGGTCGCCGAGTCATCATCGTTGTTTAATCCAGTGTCTGAGCTTCCCATTTTGCTTTGCGAGCTATGGTAATGGAGGTTTTTTTTAGAGAGAGGATAAAGAAGACGAAGAAGTTTGGGAAATGGAATGATACGTGGGCTCGTTGAAATTACGCTAAAACCCAAAGTTAGTCCGAGCCGGGCGATATTTGATCATTGACCAGGGATTTTAGGGCTTGGGTCATATTGGCAAGTAGGCTTATTTTCCATGGTAGATGGCCCCTGCTCATCAGTCATCGTCCATCATCACCAGGTTATTCACTTCACCAAACTCAAAAGCCATTTCACGAGTTAGCTGAGTCAGCTTATATATTATTTTAATTTTTTTAAAACTGAGATGATATATTTTTATAAAATAAAAAATAAAAGTAAAAATAATTTAATTGAGTCTCATTTAAAATTGAGTTGATGAACCAAATTATAAATTGATGAATCTCATCACTTGAGTAAAATCAAGTTAAATTAAGTTGAATTCGTTTCAAGAAAAACTTTATCTAAACTATGTTTTGAAGTCACTCGGAGATTTCTTATAAAATGAGGTATGGAACGAAATTCAAGCTTATATTGATTATAAGTTAAAAACAAAAATTAAATTCTATGAGATTAATTTTTGACTTGAGCTAGCCCGGTCATCCTACAGGTTTAATAATTATGCATAACCTTTATTATTTTTTGAAGGGAAAAAACATGGAGTTCATGCTATATTGATTAAAAGTATAAAATTGCTGATGTTGGAAGCCTTATGCTAGGTCTTTGGTGGTGAATAGAGAACTTATTTCATATACATTGGAAATGCTAAGTCTGCCCACTCAATTCTACAATAAATTGATAGTGGTATGGCATGAAACATCATCAACAACAGACTCAAGTATGCACTGAATTGATATTGGTATTTTATTTATGTGTTATATATTTCTATTAGTTTAGTTTACGGATCAATTTGTCAGACCAAATCTAAGCCATAGCTAGCTGGAATAATGTTACGAGAGAAAAGTTGCAAAATAATCCAAATGCAAAAGGTATCAGAAATATTCCAACACAATAAAGATTATAAGAACCTCCCCCGGAAGCCTAGAAATGATCGGTGAGAATGTATGATAAGAAGGCAAATCAACCGCTTAAAACACATACTTAATAGCATATCATGTTAGCTAACAAAAATTTGAGGAGGACAAATACCTAAATCATACAGCAAACAACAACCATTACGCGTTGTTGTTTCCTGGAGTCCTGTTAAAGGTGTTGATTTTGACTGTCAAAGCTTTGAACAGAAACGAACAAAACAGAAGGAAGCAGCCAAGTTTGGTTGTAGTCCACAGCACTTTGAAGCAGTCCTACCGTCTTGAGTTTGTTCGTCTTCAATTCTCGAACTCTTCAGGAAAATATAGCCATGCATGATGCATCTCTTCTGCAGGTATTGTTTTCTTTGCTTTCTAAGAGCCCCCATCCATATGCAGAAAGCAAGACCTCTCCCTGACACAATCCATTTTTAGTAGAAATAATTAAACTGCATAGTTATGCTAGAACTTGGTCATATTATGGAACCTGTTTTTCGTTTTATATTTTTTAAAGAAATTTATCTTTTATAATCCTGTTCCTGGAAAGTACTGTTTTAATCAGTTTTCTCAAAATGTTCATTAAATATTGGCTCAAAAGTATGTATATTCAAAATTAAAAAAAATGAAAAACATGAAGATAAGAGCTTCTGCTCATACAATTTGTGAAAAACGACGACTAATACGTCATGGACGAACAAGGATGGAGACTCTTTAAAGGATGCACCATACGCCTTTTAGAGTGGGGCAAGGGTTAGGTTTTCCTCTCTTTTTTTTATTGCACCAGGGTATCCTCCGGCTCCTTTCAGATCAGGAGACTAATCCTCTTTGTGGTATCATCGTGCACCTTAAAGCGGGTTCCACTACCGGCAGGGATTTAAATCATATTCGCTTTACAGAAAGAACTAGACCCAAATATTCTCGTTGGTTAGGAAATGTATCTTCTTTTTCATTTCCAAAAGTCTCATCGAATGTTGATGTAGCTAGCCATGCAGATTTTTGTAACTTATGGACACAGGTTCTCATGGTCGAAGGTAGATAGCTATACAACTTTCTTTCCTGGTTAATATTGCAATTGATCGACACTACTAAAAACTAGAGCTGTTAATAATCATGTTATTGATTTAGAAACAGATTATCAACATATTGTGTGTATATTTATTTTTTAATGTAAGCAATGGAAAATTCATAGTTGAAAAACAATAAATTATCTAAGAAATTTACAACGGATTTTTCGTTGCTGATGTGGTAGTATCAACCTTGCATTGATCCATAGTATTGTGGTTCATTTGCATCATAAGCACTATGATTATATTTTTTTTATTAATTGCATTGAGACTTATTTGCATTAATTTAAGTTTAAATGAGTTTTAAATTTTATTTTTATTCCATTTATTTTTGTTGATAAAGTAGTTTTAAATATTAGTGTATGTTGTTTATATATTTAATTTCTACAACTTTCAAAATATCCATAAATAATTAACCAAAATAATAATAAACCAAAACAAAAAAATTATATAAATTAATTAAAATATCTATATAAACATGAATTGATTTTTTGTAGCTAATTAGAAATAACTCGGAAAATCTATTACTAATATCAACAATGAATTTTCTCATTATTAATTGTCAGCTACAGATTTCAACAATGAAAAATCTGTTGATTATAATAAATCAACAACCACAAATCTACGTCTCATTTTTTTTTATTGCTCATTTTGTTGCTATTTTTATCAGAAACAAATCTTAATTTTATCTGCAATGGATAATGGATAATGGATTAGATGGTTGCTAAAAGCTTTATTTTTCTAGTGGTGTGATGTAATGAGAGCAGCCGTGGGAAGAAATTGAGTGACCATTAGTGGAAGAGATTGCTAGCCAGTACTGGCATTGTCTTGATAAATGTGATTGATGTAGTTGCTTTGATACCTACATTTTTCCCTTTTCTTAATTAATATAAGCACCAAATTAAGGTCCCTTTTCAAATGACGTACGAAGACATCATGTGTGTCACTGAGGAACATATTTCGGCATGGTCTGAAAACCTTTATGATGTTCAGTAGCCAATTGTAAACTTGCTGATCATGAGATCAAGTTGCCTGAAACTGCTATTGGTTATTACTAGATATAACGAGATCTCCTTTAGCCAGGCTGGAGAAAATTAAAGATCATGTCTCTGCTCGTAAGAGAGAAACTATATGGAAGAAAGCTTCATTGCCAAGTAAAATTAAATTAATGAAAATAATCATGAGAATCTATATAGGAATGAATTGCTACATAGCTAGCAAGCTACAAAGATTAAAAGAATAATCGATTCACAGAAGACTGGTTCAATATTATATCAGTGACCCGCACCAGGGCTAGGACCGTCGGGGGTTTCTTGGGTGTTGACATTCTTGGAAGCATGGCCCCTCCCTCCTTCGCTCGGGCCGCTGTTTTTAATCTCTTCAATATGCAACCCATCGGAGAATATCGCACCAATCCCTTTGTTTACAGAGCCATGTGACTCCACCACATTGAGAAGACGAGCTTCCGAGACTATCAAAAGCAGAGAGCTTACGAAGAGAAGCCCGACGAAGAGTATTGAAGACATGGAAAGTCTTGCCATTGAATGGTGCAATCAAGATTTTTCTTGTTGTTGACGAAGTTTCTAAGTATTATTCAGAAGAATGTTTTTTGCAAGTAGAGAGCTAATTAACTCGTTGTCCTATTTATAGGGACTGCAAGTCTGCATTCTGCAACATATGACCTAGAAATTTGACTAGGGAAAAGGAGAGGAACAGCCCCTGGAAAACACGTGGTGGCTCGAGAGCATTTCAGTTGCCGTCACCTGACTCTCTACCATTTTCCTGAAAGGAGGGACTACGTCAGCCTATATGTGCGTCCTGGAAGAAACAATATACATTGTACAATAATTGCAAAGAGGAAAAACATAAAAAAAAAAAAATTCAAGACATAAAAGGAACTTTGTCAGCAATCAATTTTTACTTTTCCCTGTTGCTTTATGATAGCAGAAGGGTCTGAGAAAGTGCCTTAGTAACCACAAAAAAAAAGAAAAAAGAAAAAAGAAAAAAAAGGAGCACCACCATAAGTGCGCAGAGACCAAGTCCATTCACAGGTGCAGGTGGAATACATGTCATCAATTAATTCATTATATATATATATATATATATATATATATATATATATGAATTAATTTTGGGGTCACTCATGTCCATCCTCTATAAAAAAATCCCTTAGGTTATAACATTTTATTTATAACAAAAAAAAAAAAAACTAGAAGGCTAGTGACAACTCTCTCTCTTCATTATTTAATAAATGATAAGGGAATTATTAATCACGATTCATATAATAACAATTTTTTGAATAGTGAACAAAAATGTTTTATTGTTCATATAAATAATAAAGTATTTATATACCTTAATTTGTTAAAAAAAAATTGCAAACAAACCCCATGCTATATTATAATGAAGTGGCTAGGAGTTATTAGATTTGATTAAATTTAATAATTGAGTTTTGAGTGTATTTAAAGATTTAAATTCTTAGGTGTATATATGTGATTTATTTTTAACTTTAGGTATTAGTTGTTCATTTTTTTTATTTAATATTCCAAATCGAATTAATTCTCCAACTGAATCTTATCATCCTTAGATGAGGAAATATGTTATTGAATATAATAAATCATTTCCTAGTGATATACAGAAGAAATTATTCTAGTAAGTAAAGAATGAAAATCAAGGTTACATTTGGTATATGATTTTTGTAAGTTGATTTAAGTTGTCTTCGGAATTTTTATTTTAAAAAAATTACCAACATATTTTTGTTAAAAATAACTTTTGACTCTAATTAAGAGTTTGTTATAAAATTAAATAAAAAAATTATTTTAATTAAAAGTTATAATTTTTAACTTCTAATTTATTGATTCCAAGTTAATTATTCTATCTGATCGTTTCAAATTTTTCTTTAATAAATCTAAGTTGGTTAGTTGAGTCAATTGACTTGTATTTTTAACTAGCAACTCAGATTTCGAGCCTATAATTTTCCGTCTCAATCCAGATTGTGGGGTTTTGCAACTTAAGTTGGAATAGGGATTTTGTTTTCTTCATATATAATTAAATGATTTTTCTGCGAAGATAAAGCGATTTCTTGATGTAATGCCTAAGACGCAGGCATTAAGGTATTCAATATTTCATTGCCATGGATGATTATGTCGTTGAAGTTCATGCAACATGGATGGAACTGCATATATGGTTTCTTTTCAGCTTTTTGAGCAGTCCGCCGAATTGTTTTGAGACATCAAACTCTTATAAGATACTTTTGTTTCAGCATGTTAATTAATGATTACATCACATGCAATCGATGAATCAAATATTTTAAAATAAATAGCTACTTAATTTCTTGCAATTCATATTATTTTGCATTAACTATTACATCACAATCGATAAATCAAACAAATTAAAATAAATAACAAATATCTTGTAATTTAAATAGATAAATAGCATGTAAAAGACACCGGTGCATTGCAGTGACATTGTTCACTCAGTTTCCCGGACCTCCGTTTGACGGGCCAGAGTTGATGACTGCTCCAAGGGTTTGCGCATTGGTATATTTATTACCAATTCCTCCATGACTAGGACCCGATTTGATCCCTTCAATGTATAATCCATCAAAGAAAAGCTCAAACCCCTTGTTCATGGAGCCATGAGCAGCCCCTGCAACACTTAGAGGACGAGCATCTGAGATGAAAAATGACGAAATTACAACAAGAAGTAGGAGAAGAACATTGATCATGGGGCTAAAAGACTTGAAACTTCTGGCCATGAATATGCTATATGAATTCTTGAAAGGATTTAGAAAGAATGACAAAGAGTTGTCTAGTTGAGAGAGATTGTAAGGTGGAAATATTTTGTCTAGTTGAGAGAGACAAAGGGTTCTTCCCGCTCATCCCATATATATAGGCAAAGATCGCCAATTGGCATGCAATAATCTTTGACTTGGGAGAAAATTAGACAGTGTGAACGTTTAAAAACGTGGTGGATTGGGGTTGCCAAGGTGCCGCCACCAGTGGTCTTTGATGGATCAGCAAAGATGTAAGAATGCATTCAACAAATCAAAAGTCACTTTGTGCACAAATATTATCGTGTGAGCTTGCGTGAGCATGGATCGCCAAATTACAATCATATAGATTGCCATTTGGTCAACTTACAATCTCCTCTTTCGTTCGTGTAGGGAAAGATCGATTCAAAAGAAGTAGTTTTTCTTTTTTTATGAACGGTTGTTTAACCTAGCTAGTAGTAATTTAAAAAAAGAAAAGGGAGTGGTATTTTAATTTTCTATTATTCAAATGTTCTCATCAGCGTATAATCAATCTAGGTTTGATTTTTAGAGTATTTTCAAACTAGCTCACTCTATAGGTCATGTTTATTTTTCGAAAAGTAGTTTTTGAAAAATCACTTTCCAAACTTTAATGTGTTTGTTTGCCATTAGAAAAGTTAATTAGTCAACGGAAAACACTTTTCGTTCAAAGAAAAATTTAGCTTGGTTTTCAGGAAAGTGTTTTCTCTTTTGGTTGTGTTTGTTTTCCAGAAAATAGTTTCCGGGAAATTACTTTCCAAACTTTCTTGTGTTTGTTTGTCATTAGAAAAGTTGGTCAATGGAAAACACTTTCTAGTTAAAGAAAAATTTGGCTTGGTTTTCAGAAAAGTGTTTTCCTGAAAAATTTGGGCGAAAAACACTTTCCAGAAGTTGTGAAAAATTTAGAAATGTCATTATTTGCTGATTGTATCAAATTTGATTCTCAAATTTTTGATTGCTATATATATTTTGTTTTGAATATTTATTTTTCAATTTTATCTCTTAAAATTTAATTTTTATATTAACTTTGGTCCTTATTTTTATAATTACTATTTGTTTTTTCCTTATCATTTTTTTATTGAAATTTTTTATCTATCAAATTTGGTCCTCATTCTTTTGATTGTTACTTATTTTACTTGAAATAATTTATGAAATGTTGATTATTATTATTTTAATTTCTTCATCTTTCATTTTTTTTTAATTTTTTAGATTTGATCTCTATTATTTTGATTATTATTTATTTTATTTGAGATAATTTATGAAATTATATTTTTTTCAATTTCATTCTCATTCAACTTTTTTATTTGTAAGATTTGTTCCTCATTATTTTAATAAACTTGATAAAAATAAAATATTAATAAGTTATTTTATAGCTCATTTTCCATGACATAACCAAACACTGGAAAGTGTTTTCCAACTTATTTTCCATTACACTACCAAACATCAGAAAGTAATTCACTTTTCAGGAATTCACTTTCCAATATTGATTTTGTTGTCCGGTTTTTGTAAATGAATAAAGAATAAAATAATATCTATTTTATATTAAAAAAAAACATTAATTTCTAAGTGTTTATAGGTATGAATTTCTATATATTATGCAGTAAATTAAGTAAGAGACAAGGTGGAAAAACTCTCCAGTAGGCTTTCTAATGTTATTAAATGAATATTTATAATACCAAAAGATAACATTTGGAACTTAATATGTTAGTGATATTAATATTTTTTTGTTTTTTTAAAATTTTGTAATTAATTTTAATATCTGTGGTTGTTTGGATACAAATGAATAACAATTATTTAGTCTAATTTAAAATATATTTGTTTCATTAATAATTATAATATTTTATTATAATGTTTGAAGTGTATGTAAACTTGTTACTACATAAATGTATAGAAGGCTTAATTGTTTTTATTTTATAAGTGTTATTTATATATGAGACAAATAAACATGTTAAAACAATATTTTGACATCTCTAAACTAACTTTTTATTTTTTTCTATTCATAATCAATTTCTCTAACAGATATTTATCTCAAAATATAAAACTTTGATTTCCTCTGCTGACATCTGTTTTGGACAAAACACTTGTAAGCATGTGTCTAATTAAGAAAAAAAAACCAAGGACTGCTCCATTAGCCAGAGAATTTTCAAATTTAATAATTGTCCCTTGAGCATAAATTAAGAAATTTTATAATGTTCAAACTATAATTACCAATAGTTATAACATAAAAAATAATAGATAATTTAAAAATAAAATAAAGAGAGGAGTTATATTTTTATTACTTTTAGTAAAATCAGATGTAATTTTCTCTCACTTCTTTGTATCCATTTCTCCTATTATACATCTCAATTTCGGAAGGCCTTCTTGTACATGTAAGCAAGCTTGTACGCTTACGTAGGACCGTTAAGCAGGCCTGTGTCCAGGCAACGGAAGTTTCAGTATGGGCCGAGATGAAATATCATAACAGTTGAAAGGCCTCCCGAGTCCTCACTTGTGATGTCTGATTGAAATGCCTGCAAGACCAGCCCTTTATAATAAATTAATAAACCCTAGTGAGATCCAGTGTTCAAAGAATCTTTCATCTTCTTCTTCTTCTTGTGGATTACCAGGTTAATATAAGGAGTTTCTTTTTCTAGCGTAGTATAAATAAGACAATACAAAAAATATTTTAAAAAATAACACAATTTAAAAAGTTATAAATGATAAATACGATTCACGACTCGCAGGTGTTATATGTGACTATTTTAAATTGCTGAATTTTAAAGACATGGGATTTAATAAAGAGAGAAAATAGAGGAGAGAGAGAAAAAAATAGAAAAAATCTTTAAGATATACTGAAACTCCGATAATAACACCACCGGTATTGTTGGAAATATCTCAACGAGATGAAACCAATGATATCAAAAAAAATCACCAACGGTAATCAAAGTAAGCCACACGAGTAGCCTAAGGGCAAGTGAGTCCTGACACCATTGGACGACTCTTGTGGCCCTCTCCGTTTATTATTTTTAACCTTCTTTGGAGTTACTGGACTTGCTCATCGAGATATTTCTAATGATAATAGTGGGGTTGTTGTCGAAGTCTTGATATGCCTCCAAAGTAATTTTTGTTTCTTTTCTTTGTTTTTTTTTTTCTCTCATCTCCCTCTCCTTTTAATATGTGAAGAGAGAAAAGAAAGAGATAAATAAATAAAAATATTTTGCAATTTATAAAAGTTCACGAATTGTATAAGTCATCTTTTTTTTATAAACTGTATTATTTTTTTAAATATTTTTGATACTGTTGTTTTATTATTATTATTTAGCAGTCCAACAATACTGCGATCAAAGTGGGTAAAAATCATGTTGCTAAATAATGGATCACATGTATAATCTCCGAAAAGAAGCTTGAAATTAATATCATGGAAGAAATAATTTTTTTCCGCTCTGATCGCCTGTCTACTTGTAGCAGAAATACCAACGATCTCCTTCTGATGGCCACATGACAAGACAGAAACAACCAAGTAGATCTCAATCCCCAAGAATAATCGAAACCTTG
>Ga0325410_1002720_pt1 | contig 19799 bp, 14 predicted proteins | sample PopdelMetagenome_16_FD_206182 | JGI IMG/M metagenome (GOLD analysis project Ga0325410, IMG submission 206182) | Populus deltoides microbial communities from Bellville, Georgia, United States - Xylem-PdIQD-R3 | ecosystem: Host-associated > Plants > Phyllosphere > Stem > Wood/Secondary xylem... | reverse complement strand
AAGTGTTAAGAATAGCATTGGAGATTCAAGATTGAAAAGCAACTTTCAGCATGATGCGTGGAGAAACTTAAATTGATTGGTGGAGCTACGAGGAATGAAATGCCAAAGTCAATTATTGTAGGCCCTCTTCTTTAATCCCCTTCTTCTTTTTTTTTTTTCACTTGATGACAATATTGTTTTTTTAAAAAAAATATGTAAATATTTGTAAACAACCTTAACATTTATTTTTAGTTGTAAATATTCATTTTTAGTTTTATTTAAATTTTTATTATCATATTGATGTGTGATTGTTATTTTTGTTTCTTGATCACTTCTCTTTGATAACGACAATACTATTAAATTTGGATTAGATAAATATAATTTTATATGGGTAATATAGAGTGTGAGTAGTGGTCTTCGGATTCATTTCAATCGATATAATCTTGAACATATTTATGACTATTGTTTACTCATTATCCATGCGGTCCAACATTGTATTTTAAAAATGAAGATTTGACTTTATTATTAATTTTAGATCTCAAATCACCATACCAGAATCTAATAGCATTTTATCTTTAAAAATAAACAAAAAACAACTTCCTTTAAATAAAATACATGGAATAATCATTATTTTTCATATTATATAATCATCTTCTTATTTAAAAATACTTGAAAAAACTATAGCTAAAATTTTTTAATTATTATAAAACTAGATAACAGCTGTTTTTTATATTTTTATCTTGATTTTATAGCTAGCACACCTCAATATTCATGGGGATTTTTTTTTTCTGTTGGCAACGTGTTTTCAACCAATCACGACCTTTTGTTTCAAAAAGCATAATGACTGCCCCACCACAAGTAACACCGCCAAAAACTTGGCGGGTAGCCGGAAACTTTATTTTCCCCGAAAGGTTTGAACGTGAGAATCTTAAAATTTTCGAAATTTACATGGTCAATGTTTTAATTACTCGTTTGCCGGCCTGTTAGGGTTCATGTAACTGTTGTGGATCAAGCTTTGGCATCCCATAATCATGGCTGTTTACAAGATCCCTCCATGGATGTCTTGGTACAAGTTTAAGGTTATTTAATTTTAAACAGTCTATCTATACTTACAGTGAACCAAATTCAAGCATCCAACCGGCAATGATTGCAATAAAGGGCAAGTTGTGCCCTAAAGCCTGTAATAAAACCACACCAGAGATCGCCATTGCCACATCTATGCTCCCTCTTACACGAACACCAACAACTTATTATTACGTTAATTGAAAAGGAAAATGATTTAATGTTTCATGCACCACGAAAATAGGACGATTCTATGTTCTTGACGTTGCTTGTAATAGTAGAAATCCAATTCAATTAATTCACATTCGTACTCGTACTAATTGCTCAATTCACAACTTATTTAAGATTTTTTTTTAAAAAAAACAAACTAGATTTTAATTAGGTTAACTAAGTTCCATGTTGACTAGTTATATTTGTTAAAAAAATATATAAATTATATTTTGAAATCTCATTTAAAATTTTAAATTATTATGTTGAAGTGATTCTTTAATATAATATCAAAACCTTGATAACCAAGCAGTTATACATTCAAATTTCACCATTTTCATTATGTTTAATAAAAATAAACATAAAATAATACAAATCTATATAAATTTCAAAACAAATAATTTTCATTATAAAATTATATAAATTATATTTTAAAAACTCAACAACAATCTCAATCTTTTAAATTAAAATAATTCTTTAATAATATTATTCAATGTTTAATTTAAAAAATCATCCAAGTCAAGTTCAGGATGGACAGGACACGGGGCATTAATTGTGGCTTTTATGACTTTCTTGTAAAGAAAAAGGAGGTGTGGGATCGCTTTGGTCAGTTGTGGCTTTTATATTTTCCCGACCTACAATAAATGCTTTGAATTCCAATTATTTTTGTCAGAAGAAAGTGTATTTCCATTAAAAAAAATCAAATCGACAAGACATAAAAGGGTAATAGTTATGCTATGTAACACGTGGTGTATACCATGGATCATATATTTTTATTTTTTATAAAAGAATTATATACATATAGATTTTTTAATGTATTAGTGTAATTTAAAAAATCTAGGTTTAAATAAAAAAAATTATACATATATTCAATTAAAAAAAATTGAACTATATATGCAAATAAATAAATAAATAAAAAGTCATTAATGAAACCTAAAAATAAAACTAGTTTTTCAACCAATTTTTGATTAAAAATACATGTAAAACATAGTATAAATTATGATAAATCTATATATAATACATAAGACCGTCTTAAAAATCAAAATCGACCATAATTCAAAAATCAATTTGAGTTAAAATCTATTTTTTCATGAACTTTAAGAGGTACAAAAACATCTAATATTAACTCTTTTTTTTAATTAAATGCATGGAACCATTTGACACAAATATAGTTAATTTTAGTGGCCTAAATTAGTAACAACATTCTTCTCTATTTACGAATCTAACGACCTTTTTTTTTCTCAATAAAAAACTAAAAAATAACAAAAATCAATTTTTGTATCAAAATTGAATTGAAAAAACATCAAGGTACTAAAATTACATAATTTACATTATTTTTGAACTTAAAAAACCAAAATATATCTTTTATAAAACTTATAGTATACCAACCGTATTTAACATCTTTTTCATTTTGTCCCTCCTCTTTTAATTCGGTTGATTAAAAATCCATCAGCTGTACCCGCTGGTCCATTTTACAACAAATGGGCAAGTCCTAGTCTGCAGCCCTATACGAAACCTTTCCAGCAATGGTAAATGTATCTATAATCTAATTCAAACTTAAAATTAATAAATTATCAAGTTAATTTGCTAACCTAATGAATTTCATAATATAACCATGGTAACGATTGCACCATATACATCACTAAACACAATAAAAAACCTTGATGTAATTCTGAGAAGTAAGGTTTAATTGGTCAGATCTTGAATTTGTTCCCTAAAAATTATTAGTTCGAGCCTCACAAAGTTTAGGGTTGCTGAAAATTTACATGATCATTAATTTTAGAATCCGTGAAATTAATCAACATACATTTAAACTGATATGAATATCAATATTAATAATAATAATAAAAAAACGTGATGTTCCAACAAATATAACTAATGCATAACATTTCTCTCGTCATAGTATAAAGGTCGAGAAAGTAAAAATCATTGACCCAAAAACTACCAAGAAAAATGAATTATTGCATGAGATGGGTCCCTCTCCCCAAATCTACACCTCACTTTAAATTTATTTTTTAAAATAATTTTTATTTAAAAATATATTAAAATAATATTTTTTTTATTTTTAATATCAACATTACAATAAAAAAATAATTTAAAAATATAAAAAATTAATTTAAAATAAAATAAACTAGATTTAAATATCATGTTGGATTATTTAATATCTAATTTCTTTTGAAAAAGTTTTTTAAAGAAAATGTTTTCTTTTTTAACATAATCTGTACCTTTTGACAAAGAGTATATTTGGCAACACTGCTAGCCATGTTTTTATTAAAATTTATTTTTTTATTATAAATTTATTTTTTTATATTTTTAAATGTTAGTAAAAAATTTAAGTTTTTAAAAATTAAAAATATTATTTTAATATATTAATAAGTAAAAATTAATACTACCGACCATTGAAGGATGGAGGCACATGCCTGCTGACATATCATTCACAAAATATCAATGGCCTAGATCTTCCTTGTACGGACAAATTAACGGTCAAGATCTAACTCACTCTCTCTTTCTCTTACAAGTATCTCTATCTTTCTCTCTCTACTGTCCTCAAGTCCAGCTTTGTCGGGTCCTCTTATAAGGCAAATGACACTGACCTCACTCACTGCATTTTCTCTCCTTTTCTCCCTGTAAACAGTACTGTAAGTTAAATAGCTCGAGTGAAAGATTTGAGCTTTAAAGCCAAAACCCACTCTGGCAAGGTCATTTTCATTTTCCTGGAACTTATGTGAAAGGGAAAGTTTCTTGCTTTTATGGGTTCTTGATTTGTGTCATGAAGTTGCTGAAACACTGCGAAAGTTTTGATCGTTTCCCCAAGAAAGTGAAGGAGAAGATCTAAATGGATTTGGGGTTGGTTTGGTTCTCAACTTTGTTATCTTTTTTTGGGGGTTTTGTGGTTAGGGTTTTGGAGGGGAGGAAATGAGAGGAAGGAAAGGCGGGGTTAGTGAGAGTGAGAGAGAAGCAGTGGTGTGTTTTTGTAGGATTAGAAGATGATTATTATTATTAGTATGGCAGCTGTTAGTGAGGGTTATTTATAGTAATTAATTAGTCGGACTATCTGTATTTAGAAGTATTAATTACTATATTTTGTTATAAATAAGTGTATTTATTTAATAAAATTAAAAAAAGGGTGTGATATGAAGCTTTCAACATCAGGGTTGGGTGGTCAGCAAGCGGGTCAAGAAGGTATTTATCTTATTAACCTTCATTTTACTTCATATTATTACTATTTGTGTCATTTCAGGTTCTTGTTTGGTTTCTTTGAGTTTTAAATGTCTTCACATTTATCCTTGAAAACTTATGATTGAATTTTAAAGGGATCGATTTGCTTACTAAATTGTGTGTGTAATCGTTATGATGATTGTGATGATAGGGGAGAAGAAATGTTTGAATTCAGAGTTGTGGCATGCTTGTGCTGGACCACTGGTGTCCCTACCAACTATGGGGAGCAGAGTGGTCTACTTCCCTCAGGGTCACAGTGAGCAGGTGTTCTTCTTATTCTCATTATATATCTTTATTATGATTCTGAATTCTAGTTCCAAAAGTAATGCTTTTCTATTTGTTGCTTGTTATATGTGCACAATGTGGGGGGAGATTGAAAAAGAATGAACTTTTTGTAGGTAGCTGCAACTACTAACAAAGAAGTTGATGCACACATACCAAATTATCCCAGCTTGCCGCCCCAGTTGATATGCCAGCTCCACAATGTCACTATGCATGTGGGTTCTGTTTGCTTAATTTAATCAATAAAAGTTCCTTCATTTTTCCTACCCCCAAGAGCGCTTTTTTTTTTTCTTTCTAAATATTCACTTATGATTATGCTAAGGCCATCTGAAAATGCTAAGCAATAAGTGTGTTTGAAATTTCAGGCAGATGTTGAAACAGACGAAGTTTATGCCCAGATGACATTACAGCCTTTGACGCCAGTAATAACTGATTAAAATTCAAATCTCAAGTTCATTTGTTTATTAAATTGCTTTTTAGCAAAAGAATATTTGTTGGTTGTGTATATTTAGATGTTGTCTAATCACCTTTTGTTATTAATGAACATATAGCAAGAGCAAAAGGAGACTTTTCTTCCCTTGGACTTGGGAATGCCAAGCAAGCAGCCCACAAATTATTTTTGCAAGACATTGACTGCAAGTGATACTAGCACACATGGAGGATTTTCTGTTCCTCGTCGCGCTGCTGAGAAAGTCTTTCCTCCCCTGGTAATCTCTTTAAGTGGCTTGTATTGCCTCAAATGTTTAGGCAATGCTAATGATTTTTCTTTTATTGTGTCTATTTCTTTGTCATGTAGGATTTCACCCAGCAGCCTCCAGCTCAGGAACTTATCGCTAGGGATCTCCATGATGTTGAATGGAAGTTTCGGCATATTTTCCGAGGTAAGTAATGGAATTATTGTCCATTAATCGGACGGGTTTCTTATTGAATTAGGATGTATTTAAGGTTGAATATCAGGATAATGATTCTCTATGGTTATTACTTGGTGCCTCCTAGGATTCTCAACAACGATGCCATTGCTTTAACCTGTAACCCTACTGGAGGAAAATAGGCTGCCTGCATTCTGCCATTACAAGAACTTTGTGTAATGGCAGCTAGTGTCTTAATTATACTTGCTTTGTTGAATGGCAGTGCCATGACTCTGAAAAGATCAATTTTAGCTATATTTCTTACTCATAATTCATATTTCTAATTCTTTAGTAATAATTTATCCTCCATTTGTATTGTAATTTTACCATGCAAACAGACTTTATACATATACTATGGGTTATCAAGTAACTTAACCAAGAAGAAATTTGTGCATGTAGAAGTCAAATTCCTTCATTAATAGGGAACTTGATAGTCAATTGCATTGCAGATTACTTTTATTGAAAAGTGACTCCGCAATTAGGCACCAAGTATGTGGTGGTTAATAATGATTACCATGTTTTGAAACTAGTAAAAAACAAGTGAATACGAAGTAGCATTTCTTAAAAGCTTACATGGTAATGAATCAAAATCCAATTCCAGTTGTGTTTGCAGTATACATTAGGTGTAACTCTTATTAATTAAGTAAATATGTATGAAATGAGCTGTCAGAATTACAGCCATGTACCAGCTACTCATCAACTATACGAGTCGGTTTATCATGCCTATAATATGACTTTTCTATCATTTCTTTTGCATCAATGAAGTTACTTTTGTGCACACCTGCGTGCTTGTCTGTGTATGTTGTGCTCTACTTTTTATTGGTGTAGCTCACACCCTAAGCTTCAATGAACCCAATGCCCGGATGCTGAACTTATTTGGAATTGCTTCTCCTAACACTAGCCGTGTTTACCACCTGCCTTGATTCAAAACAAGACAAATTACTTAAATACACATCTGTTTCTGCAGGACAAGTCAAATGCACCATTGTTTCACGACTCATTGACTCAATTTATCACCATTTGGCTTATCAAAAGATGCTTGCCACTGGACAATTTTGGGCAACTCAACTATATGGGACATTGAAAACTGTTGTCCTTGTACATCATGTATCATGCTTATAAGAGAAACATGGAAAATCTAAAGTTTTATCTGAATACGTACTAAATAAGTCACAGCAGAAAAAAAGTGATTGATTATGCTGGAAAAATACTTGGTTTATTTCCATTGTATAATATGGGAGACTGGACTTTATTCTTCATGACCCATAGACTGTTTGTGTGGATTATAAACCCAGCACAAGGGAAGTAATTATTATGAAACCTACCACTACCAGTGTTAATGGGACCAAGTATGTGCTTGGTTGTGCAGTGGCTAATAAGCCACTACTGCTATGGTGTAAGGTACCTCTAATTGGAGCAAAGCATTCATCTGAGTGATACTTTTCCCCAATTGGTGGTATTTTTCTTTTTTGTAGGTGTGATGGCATGAATGCCACCACAACACCAAGGCACCCCAAAGCAGTTATAATAATGCTAAGAAGGCCACACTTCCCTGTTGTTAGCATTTGCACTCGCTTTGTCTTCATATAATAACTGCCAATGAGTTAATGTTGTTGTGCATAATGGGATGTTCTTCTATCATGTCATTGCTGATTTTTGTGCTGGCTTACATTTTTTTTCCTTCCTCATCTTGCAGGACAGCCCAAACGGCATCTACTTACGACAGGTTGGAGTGTGTTTGTAAGTGCCAAAAGACTTGTTGCTGGAGATTCTGTTCTTTTTATCTGGTACGTAATCATCTTACTTCCTTGCCAAAATTTTTCAGTTAATACAGCTAAGCTTGTCGTTTCCTTCTATTAGGAATGAGAAAAACCAGCTTCTTTTGGGAATTCGCCGTGCCACTCGACCGCAAACTGTAATGCCATCATCTGTGTTATCTAGTGATAGCATGCACATTGGACTCCTTGCTGCTGCTGCTCATGCTGCTGCGACTAATAGCTGTTTCACAGTGTTCTATAACCCAAGGTGGTAAACATGTTTGTAAGTTCCTTGCTATTGTTGCTTTAGTTTTTCATCTGACATGTATATTTTTTGCAGGGCTAGTCCATCTGAGTTTGTTATACCTCTATCCAAATATGTTAAAGCAGTTTTTCACATACGTGTTTCAGTTGGAATGCGCTTCCGGATGCTTTTTGAGACTGAAGAATCAAGTGTCCGTAGGTATTATTGCAGTTGATAGTTTAGTGTTATTTATATTCTACCGCTTGGGTCTTTCAACTCACATAATTGTTTATATTTTGTGAAGTGTCTCTCAGGATTGATGTATTCTTCAGCAATGCATGGCATTAAGTTACATAACTGTCATATTCTATTGCTTGTCAATTTGTTAATTAGCTGCAGATGAACTTAGACCTCATGAAAGCAAAAAATATTCTTGATGTAGAGGTGCATTCTCGTGTCATGATGCTGAGGGTTAGATGGCATGCACGAGTATCATCCTTTTGAGGACTCAACTTGGATCTTAAGGTATTACAACCACAAATATAAGAGTATCAATCTACAAATTACTGTTTGCTAGGTTGGCGTTGTAGGAAATGCAAATTCATCACAAAATTATGGGCCTTGTGTGTGATTTGGGCTGATGAGTAAGTTATTGGTTCTGATAGCAGGCCACTGAAAGCAGTCATAATGCATGCCATGTATCCCTCAACATTATGATGATGCCAAGGAGCTGCTGCCTCTACATCACTCATTTTATTTTGTCAAACTGCCATGTACGTGTGTGCAGCTATGTTTATGTGGAAGGCTTGTCTTGTCCAGGTACATGGGAACGATAACTGGCACAAGTGATCTAGATCCTGTTCGCTGGCCTAATTCACATTGGCGATCTGTCAAGGTAATTGATTTGATGTGTAGACTCTGGATCCATAATACCAGGCATGTTTGTACCATTATATCTCATGCTATGTCATGTAGTCACTCAATGCATCGCTTCATTTTCAGTTGGACAGGTATTTGATTTCTTGTGTTTTTGCACACACACAGTGCAGTATTGTTAGAGAGAGAGCTCATTTATCCATCTTTATTTTTCTTTTGAACTGAATTTAAATAACCAATTCTTTCATGTTCTTACGTGGTTGGCGCTGCACACATATTGCTATGTTGTTTATTTTCCCATTAAGTATTTAGCTCGTGCCTGACATTAGGGTGAAAACTGCACTTGGTCTCTGCAGGTGGTGCATGTTGACACCTTTCAAATAAAGTAGGTTGTCTTTTATGGTTTAAAATAGTTTTTAATACTGATCAGTACTGTTGGAAGTCCTGATGTAGACTATTTTTATTTATGTGCAACTATCATTATCTAAAGAAAAAAAAGCTTGCTTACTTTGAGCAAGACTAACATCCTCCTGTCAAAAGTTTTCTGGCGAGAATTCCCTCTCCTTAATATGTATATGTATATGTGTGCCTGTATGTATACAATGTGCCTCTTTGATGGCCGAGGCGTTCTACTTTGCCTACTAGATAGCTTAAGGCATAGCTTCTATTTGTTTTACCTAAAACTTTTGAAGCACCTTTTTATTTATTATTTGTATTCCTCTAACTTTGTCCTTAACCTTTTCATGCAGGTTGGTTGGGATGAGTCCACAGCAGGTGAGAGGCAGCCAAGGGTGTCTTTATGGGAGATTGAACCTTTAACCAGTTTTCCCATGTATCCATCGCTATTTCCCCTCCGACTGAAACGGCCTTGGCATCCTGGGTCCTCATCTTTGCTTGGTACGTTCTCTTTATTTAAGGACATGTTTGATGCCTTTCCTTAAGAAAGCTAGTAGGATTTTAGTTTATATCAAGGACCTGAACTTAACAAAGTCTTCTTTTTAGGGATGTGAATTGATAATTGAATAACAGGGGAAGAAGATTGACTATTCTCGTAGGTTAGAGAATATTTGGAAAAGCTTTAGATGCAAGGGGAAAAAATGAATAGCTTACTTTCCCTCATCTCCATCAAATTTTTTATTAAATGGCCTTCTGAAGTAATTGCTGATAATGAATCTACATGTTTTGGCCAAACTGTGGCTTGCAATAGTTGGAGCTGGGAGTTGTAGTGGTTGTCTTATGCACAATAGTTGAGCAGTTGGAGTGACTGGGGGGCTGTAAGAATAAAACAGCAAAACAAGAAAATATTTATATAGTGGCTAATATTTGAAGGAAAGCTGGAACAAGTGATTTAGGTTTAAAAGTTACATGACTAATAGGGAATCCAAATAACACAAGGATTGCTAAACTAAATAATAAAACTGAAAATAGTAAGGAGAGCTAAATGAACAGCTTCTGCTTCACGGAGGAACTACCCAGGGGAGGGTTGATAAATTGAATATTATTCTCAATAGGTGGATTTTTGGGATGCACGAGTGTATGATCTGGATAGCCAATATGTAGCAATCGTGCCACATGTGGTAGAAGGTGTGGTTTGAAGGAGATAAAGGAATAAAAGAAGGATCCCAGGTTATGCCTGTGTAACTGTGGTGCTTTCACCATCCCAGATCAGAAGTGTACTATCTGTATTTTCAAATTTGAAAATCTTTTCTTTTGCTTCTGTGAGGAGAGGTTTCATGACAATCATATTTATCAATTCTTCTGTCAATGTGTTCAATGCTCTCATTAGAAGTTCTTGAAAAACAATTCCTCTTACTGGAAAAAGTGACGTGCATGCTCGTTTGAGTGTTACTAGTTTTGCTTAGAACCTACTTGAAAAAATTTACAAAGAAATCCTTTTCAGAATGGTAAAATCAATCATTGTCAAAAATGAATTTACTTAGAGGCTGATTCTCAAGAACAAGGAATGCGTTTTCTGCATATCAAGCACACAGTTATGTGAATGACATCCCACTTTTGGTGAGCTTGAATTTTCCATATGTTACATTGTAGCTAGTCTAAAGTTACAGATTGCACGGCTAATGTGTATAAACAGCTGTAATTGGAATGGTAGAACTGAAACTGCTCATATTGGATAATTTTTGTGTAGCATAGTCCTCACTCCCAAGGTCTTGTGTGGGTCTAAAATCGACAGCTTGTAATTTTCTGCCCTTATGTAGGTCTAAAGTTGACCTCTGTGTGTGTGTGTGTGTGTCTGTCTGTCTTCCCTCTCTTTCTTTCAATCGCGTGCGCGCATGTGTGCGGTAACCTCTTCATTTTCAGATAGCAGAGATGAAGCAAGTAATGGCTTAATATGGCTAAGGGGTGGAAGTGGAGAACAAGGTCTTCCATCTCTGAATTTTCAAGCTAATATGCTCCCCTGGATGCAGCAGAGGCTAGATCCAATGATGCTGGGAAATGATCATAATCAGCGGTACCAGGCCATGTTGGCGGCTGGTATGCAAAACCTGGGAGGTGGAGATCCCTTGAGGCAGCAATTTATGCAGCTTCAGCAGCCTTTTCAATACCCCCAACAGTCTAGCAGCCCCAATCCTCTGTTGCAGCTGCAGCAGCAACATCAAGCAATGCAACAATCCATCCCTCATAATATTCTGCAACCACAAAACCAAATTTCTTCGGACAGCTTGCCCCGTCACCTCCTACAGCAGCAACTCAACAATCAGCCAGATGATCAGGCTCAGCAACACCAACATGCCTATCATGACGGACTGCACATTCAAACTGATCTACTCCAGAGACAACAGTCAAATTTGCCTTCTCCATCATTTTCAAAAACAGAATACATGGACTCAAGCCCAAAGTTCACAGTATCTACTACCCCAATGCAAAACATACTAGGTTCTTTGTGTACTGAAGGGAGCGGTAATCTTTTGGACTTCACCAGAGCTGGTCAGTCCACACTAACTGAACAGTTACCCCAACAGTCCTGGGTCCCAAAGTATGCACATCATGATGTCAATGCTTTTTCTAATTCACTCTCTCTCCCACGAACCTACCCTGAGAAAGATCTTTCAGTGGAAGCAGAAAACTGTAATTCTGATGCCCAGAATCCTACTTTCTTTGGACTCCTGCTACCTACCACGGTGCCCAGATACCCTACTTCAACAGTTGATACTGATGTCTCCTCAATGCCATTAGGGGATTCTGGGTTCCAGAATTCTCTGTATGGTTGTGTGCAAGACTCTTCTGAGTTATTGCCAAATGCAGGACAGATGGACCCACCAACCCCAAGTCGAACATTTGTCAAGGTACAAGCCTTCAGTAATTTGCTTCTGTCTTGTCACCACTCCTGGTTGTTCCAAGGAATGTGTAATTTCTCCTTATTTTTGTTTTAGGTCTACAAATCAGGATCGGTTGGGCGCTCATTGGACATATCCCGGTTCAGCAGCTATCATGAGCTACGAGAAGAACTGGCTCAGATGTTTGGAATTGAGGGGAAATTGGAAAACCCTCATAGATCAGGCTGGCAGCTTGTATTTGTCGACAGGGAGAATGATGTACTTCTCCTTGGAGATGATCCCTGGGAGTAAGTACTCAAGTCTCCTTTTCCAGCTTCTTTGAGAACTCTCATATTTCAGCCAGCTTTCAGCCTAATACTGTTTTTGTCGTCCTCATCTGCAGGTTATTTGTGAACAATGTTTGGTATATAAAGATACTTTCTCCGGAGGACGTTTTAAAAATGGGAGAGCAGGGTTTTGAATCCTCTGGCCCAAATGCTGTCAAAGGATGAGTGGCAGCGTGGCTTAAGAACTGGCCACTGGCTCGCCGAAACTGAGTGATGTAAACCATTTGGCATTCTTCCTTCCACGTAGTTCGTTAAATCCTCACACCCTGGAGTTAAAGATGAACTTACACGAGATCCCATCTCCAACGTGTGCACCTCTCCCTGTTTCTTTGCATGTCTCAAGTTATATTATATAGTACTCCTACATATTTTGCTTAGACTAGCTAGTTATTCTGAAGAATTGACTTCTATCATGGATTAGATACTTGTAAGTTCATTAGTGAGCCTAAAGAATTAGAATCTGGCAGAATGGTTCTAGGTATGTAAACTTGTACGAGCAATCATGCCATTCATGTTATTAAAACATCTTACTGTTTTATGGTTGTTATTCAATCTATTGTGACAAACAACTGCATACCAGTGTCCAAGTTAATTAATTATGTGAACACGCAAAGGTACACCATGCTTTCAGTTAGTGACCTGATTATCTTAAACATGTTTTTAGGAAATTATCTTTGAGAAATATTTTCAAACTAGTTACCTGGTAGATACGCCGGTTCACTGATCATTGATGTTTCTTGAATTGGTAATGCTGCAGCTGATACAATTATCTTTAAACCGATTACTGGAACATTGAGCCATGTAGCTGACTAATAATCACGACCTATTCCTTCAACGAGTTTATCTCCTTGCACAAGATCCCTTCAAGTTAGATTTTTGTTTATTAGGATTGATCATATTTTTGTTCAGGATTGGTCATTTCTGATATCCATCCTCCATTGGAAACAGACATGATAATTCTCCATCAATTAGCTCAGGCAATAAGATGGTAAGTTGGTTCATATAGAATGTTCGTTGTCCTGGTAGCTATCTAACTCCTCTTCCCCAAAACGAACAAGATCCTTTCATATATAAAGAATTTACTTGTGACTTGTATAGCTTATGAAGTTATGACTACCAAAATCCATTCAATGCTATGATGGCAATTCGTTCAATACCATCTCAAGTAGAAGTAAAATAATCTCTTTTAACAGTAAAAAGATTCAAGAATCAAAGATATCCTCGTACTGGAATCGGCTCTGAAATAGATAATATCCTTCTCCTGATCTTCAATCCAAACCCAAGATGCTGATATCGTCAAAAGCGTGCCTGTTCTTTTTACCCCAAAGATGAATCATTCTCATTAATGAGAAAATAAGTTCGTGCCCCCAAAAGATTTTGGAACCGACTTACAAGGACATTTAGAGTCAGTTGTCATACGTGCAGGAATCAACAAGGACCGTCCATGCTACATCATGAACAGCACTTGAACACAATCGCAATGAGTTTCACAAGAGGAAATGAAATAGGGTGAGGATCCCTGTAACGTGTTCTCAGTGTATACCCCACTAACGAAATTAAATGCATGACAATAGAATTGCTAGAATAGAAAATGAAATACACCACATCACCTACGCTATAGGTTTTATGGAATCAGTTTGTGCACGTACAGCATCATGTTCCTGAGATTAGTCAGTAGGAAACAATACTTTGGTCATTTATTCTTGAAACTTGAGATATCAGATATCCCTGTAAAATGGAATACAAGGGCACGCACAACATGGACCAAAGATTTAAAATTTCTTGGCAAGATCTTAGACATCAACATCATCTGGTTTCATAACATATTTGTTTTCCCTGTCACAAGCTGTTCATGAAACACTACAAAACTGTAAAAAGACCATAAAAGAGAAGGGAACCCCGGGTAGAAGTTGGTCCAGTACAAAAAAAACCAAAACAGATCACTTAAAGCCCGGCTACTTCTGACCCTCTTCAGCAACAGCTTCAAAGGTCTCACCAGCCACAAGATCTGGGACATCATCATCTTCTTGTGCAGCACCTGCCTCACCAGCTGGCATCTCCTTTTGAAACTGTTCTGCTAACTTCCTAAGGTTGTCCAAGTTATCTGGCCCTGAAAATTGCGGCAGCAAAATATCAATGACACATCTTTCAAACTACAGAATTGATCACAAGGCATGGGTAGAGCATTGCAGAAGAATTGAAGTTAAATTATGAGTATTACTAGGGAAAATGCCTTCATTTGATTAAATAGATTTGTAGAAGAGGTAATCAGATAACAAGCTACCCCACATAACAAGTGAAAGAAAAGGGTATACAGGAACTAGCACAGACCACTACATGTGTGCTTATGTGCCCTTGTCAACAAATAGACATGTCTGTTTTTTTAACTACCAATGACCAAATTTCCAGAAGATTGCACTTTAGAATGTTAGGATTTTATTATATTACATGCCCATGAATATTTAGCAGAGTGAAAACTGAAATTAGTGGGCAAGACGGCATGAGACAGTTTAGCATTATTAAAAATTTACAAAAGGAATATATCCTCTCCAGAGGATTATCAATAGCAAGCAGGAAGGGCTTTCAAGAAATGCACTGATCCAACATTGGTTAAACAGTGTCTGCTTTAAGAAAACAAGCTGAGGACTTGGGCTCAGATAACACATTTTGAACATTAAATGCCTCACATGTCTAGCTATACTTTTAAACTCGAGGCTTTGACAGCTCTATACAATTATCTCATTGTGCGTCAAGTTGAAAACTTCACCATCAGGGAGATTTTCATGGCAATTTAAGTTCAAGGTATTTTAAAGAAAGCTTGAGGGGAATCTGAAAGGTTTTCATAACAATTCATGTATAAGATAACATTTTTGCTTTTGGCACAATCAATCCAAACACATGACACCAGCAAGCACACAGATAGAAAAAAACTGGATTAAAACAATACAAGCAAAAATGAAAAGCAATTTGAGTTATTAACCCAAACATTTTTGCACATTTAAATATGAAAACAAGAAAAATGTATTGGACAAGAATGAACTAGTGCAATGTTTGGAGCTAAAGATCCTGATGGTTGAAAAAGCTATGTACACAGAGAACAAGTGCAGGAGGTAAACACGATCACTGTGCAAGAAAACGAAAATCTCATACTTAAACACGAGTATTATACACTGGAAACTTCTTGATTCCCATTTTTGAAATATAAAAGCAAAAGAACAGTATGACATGTGAAATGGAGACTATATGTAAAATCTACATACCAAGTTGGTTGATGATTCCTGGAAGAATATCTTGCAGTTCTGCAGCCACACAAATTTAATTCGTGTTAGTTCTTGTCAGTGTCACTAACTCGCTGACTCATGTATAAAAAACTTTAAATTAAAGATTGGAAAAAGACGGTAGCAAAGTCAGGTCACAATTAAACACCCACTTCATATCAACAGTATCACAAGAAACAATGACATTTCGTTTGACTAAAACCAGTGTCAAATTCTTAACAGAACACCAGTACAAAAAAGCTAGTACAATTGTTACTCAACCAAAGCAATGCATGGACTATTGCAAAACAGAAACCAATTCAGTTGAAATAATCAACAAACAAAAATACACCTCCAAGTAAAGATAGCATAAAAACTTACTTCTGGTTTGAGGAGTGCCAGAAATAACCCAAGTGTTAGCAGGAATAGAGGCTTGAACTTTAGGATTAACAAACTGAATAACCAAATCATCCTTAAAGATGTTCACTTCTTCAATAGCTGGAATTGTATTAACCCCAATTCTCTTCAAAGTACTTTGCAGCTTCTTGTCATCAGTTGTTGATGGCTTGTGCACTGCCTTCTTCTTTCTACACAAACAAGACAAAGAAAACAGACTTTAAAAAATCCACAAAAGATAACACCTTTATGCAAATAATGCTCCAATACTAACACAAACAAGCAAAAGAAGAAAAATCCATGATTTTATTTTTGAAAAATAAAGAAGCACCACATTTTAAAAACACAGATTAAAGCTTTATGCAAACAAAAATCTAGCACCACCACAAATCAACCAAAAAACCTAAACTTCAATTCTTCAAAAGCACAAAAAGTTTGAATCTTTAGAAGTTTTACAGCAATACAGTACCTTCTCATGGTTCCTTTGCCACCGGTTCGAACAGAACCAGCCATCTTCATAAGCTTCTCTCTATTCATCTGTATATATTTCACTACAAAGTCAGTCTCTTTGAAAAAAACCTAAAATCATTTGCTATTAAACCCTAGTTTATCATCAAAAGAACTGAAAGAAAGACAGAGTGAAGTAAAGTTGCTAAGAGCTTAGAAGTTAACAGCGAGTACTTGTGAGATTAGATTTCTTGAAGAGATAAAAGAGAGAGGCAACTGTTAGCAGCAGCAGCGAGCAGAGCTAAAATTATGAATGAACCGAAGGAGAGATTGGGGTTAGCATGATGGCAAGGGTTTCCTTACGCTATCTAAGGTATAATTCCTGTATTACCCTTCTCCCTTCTTCTTTTTTTTAGGACGATCAAACTCTACTTTTTTTTTTTAAGTAAAAAATCTACTCGTGCTTTCCAAATTTTAAGGTTTTTTTTTTTTCCATTTAATTTTTATTTTAATAAGTGTTTAATATTATCATAATTTTTATGATTATAATTTAAAAATATTTTTAATTATAATTTTTAAAAATATATATTTAATTAAAACTAATATGAAATAATTTTTGTATGTAAAATAATTTTTTTTTGGTTATTTTAACTTCTATAAAATTAAAATTTGAAATATAATTATGTGTGAGGTTTAGTAAGTGTTTGGCATTGAGATCTTTGATATTTTTAGTTTTAAATTATTTTTTTATATATTTTTAAATTATTTGATGCAATGATATCAAAGATAAATTTTAAAAAATAAAATTTTTTTTTAATATATTTTTAAATAAAAATCTTTTGAAAAATAATTTCTAAATAAGTATTAGTACGAAAAGTAAAAAATATTTAGTTAAATAAATTATTTTTTTTCTCTATAATGGTTAAGACAAAAAAAAACTGCCTACAAAATACCAAACCATTCTAAATAAAATCATCAAGAGATTCTCATTTGTTTTTTAGTCATTTGATAAATGGGGCCATTCACATTCAAAATGTTCAATCGGCGAGGAATTTTGTTTTCATAACATTGGATTGTATTCGAATTGAAGAGAATAATTTAGAAAGCCAACCTATTTATTAAGCTAATCGATTATAAATTCTAATTATCCAGTTGATGTAATTGTTGTTGGAAGTTGTAGATTATGGCAATGTTTTTTCATTTATTATATACATTGAGTGCTCGATTTCTTGAAATATATAAGAAACAACACTCCTAGAAGTCAATCACTAGATTATTTCAATTTATAGATGGTGTGTTCAAACTGGAGGAAATATTTTTTAAGAGAAGATTAGAGGAAGCATCGAATACTAAAATAAGAGGTCGTTCATGTCTCGTTGTGTCTTGGTTTACGGAAGCAGTGAAAGGTTTAGGCCGTCTGAGATGAATAACGATCAACGTTTATGAAGATGATAAAGACAGATGCGACATGTTGTCTGTATATTCTATTTTAAAAGAACAAAATTCACTTTAAAAGTGTCTCAAAAATAAATTTGAGATTTGAGACAACGAGATATGTGAGCTAAACAATCAATACAGTGCCATTAGCCTCACCATTTCTCAGCTACATGTGATATGTCAGCTTCCAGATATTTGAAAGCAAGCAAGAAAACCATCTCCCTCTTAGACCGAAAAGGCCTAACCATCTCACAGTTGAAGCAAATTCAATCCCATCTCACTGTCACAGCCACCCTTAAAGATCCATATGCAGCAGCAAAAATTATCTCTCTCCATGCACATTCCAATGCCAGAAGCTCTCTCTTTTATGCTGAAAGACTCTTTCTTTGCCTTCAAAACAAGTCCACCTTCATCTGGAACACCATGATGCAAGCTTTTGTAGAAAAAAATGAGGCCGTTAGAGCCTTTTCTCTATATAAGCACATGTTAGAGAGTAATTACTTGCCTAATAACTTTACTTTCTCTTTTGTTATCAGGGCTTGTATTGATGTTTTTAATTTGCAAATGGGTTTATGTTTTCATGGCCAAGTTGTTAAATTTGGATGGGAAAGTTATGATTTTGTGCAAAATGGATTGATTCATTTGTATGCAAATTGTGGGTTTATGGACTTGGCTAGGAACATGTTTGATATGAGTATAAAGAGGGATGTTGTTACTTGGACTTGTTTGATTAGCGGGTATTTAAATTCCGGTCAAGTCTTGATTGCTAGGGAGTTGTTTGATAGAATGCCTGAGAAGAATCCGGTTTCGTGGGGTGCCATGATCGCAGGGTATGCGCGAATTGGGTTTTTTAAGGAGGCTTTAGAGGTTTTCTATGATATGCAGGTTTATGGGTTTAGGCTTAATCGTGCTAGCATTGTTGGTGCTCTTACGGCGTGTGCTTTCTTAGGGGCTTTGGATCAAGGAAGGTGGATACATGCTTATGTTAAGAGGCATCATATGTCATTGGATAGAATGCTTGGCACTGCGCTAATTGATATGTATGCAAAGTGTGGATGTATCGAGATGGCTTGTAGCGTGTTTGATGAGATGGATGATAGGGATGTCTATGCTTTTACTTGTTTGATTTCGGGTCTAGCTAATCATGATAAGAGTGAAGCTGCCATTGATTTGTTTAACAGGATGCAGGATGAGGGAGTTGTGCCGAACGAGGTCACATTCGTATGTGTCCTAAATGCTTGTAGCCGTATGGGAATGGTGGATGAAGGGTTGAGAATATTCGAGAGCATGAGTAATAGATATGTCATTGAGCCACAAATCCAGCATTATGGCTGTTTGGTGGATCTTTTGGGGAGAGCTGGGAAGATAGAGGAAGCAAAGAAGGTGGTGAGAGGGATGCCACTGCAGCCAGATTCATATGCCTTGGGTGCATTGCTAGATGCATGTAGAGTACATGGTGATGTCCAGTTGGGTGAAGAAATGGTTGATAGCTTGGTGCAGCGGTGTCTTGACCATGGTGGTGTACACGTTCTTCTTTCAAACATGTATGCCTCCGCTGACAAATGGGAGGATGTCTCAAAGATAAGGAAGAAGATGGAAGATAAAAACATAAGAAAGTTGCCAGGTTGTAGTTCAATTGAAGTGAATGGTACTGTTTGTGAATTTGTCACTGGAGATAGGTCCTATGCACTTGAGGAAGATATCATGTTCTTGCTGTTTGGAATTGACAAGCAGTTAAAGTCTCTTTTTCCTGATGATGATGAGCATTATAACGGAACCATGGAACAGGTTCCCTCGTAGCCAAGAGAGCGTGCACAATCAACTGTATTGCAATCGCTGGGGACAGGTCCTGTGCGCTTAGAGAAGATATCATGCTCTTGCTGTTTGGAATTGAAAGCACTTAAAGTCTGTTTCTCTTGATGACGATGATGATCATGATAGTGTAACCTTGGAGCAAGTTTTCTCATAGCCATTAGCGGGTGCACATTTAACTGTATTGTAATTGTTATTCACACAGTGTATAGGGAGGATAAAACTAGGGATAGGGAGGATAAAACTAGGGCTCTGAAGTTTTAAGATTATTAGAAATTTAAAGAAATGTTTTTG
>Ga0325410_1002719_pt1 | contig 19803 bp, 14 predicted proteins | sample PopdelMetagenome_16_FD_206182 | JGI IMG/M metagenome (GOLD analysis project Ga0325410, IMG submission 206182) | Populus deltoides microbial communities from Bellville, Georgia, United States - Xylem-PdIQD-R3 | ecosystem: Host-associated > Plants > Phyllosphere > Stem > Wood/Secondary xylem... | reverse complement strand
TTTAAATGATGAAGTTAATTGTACGCCATCCTGGATGTGTCTGCCCTTGATGAAGGCACTTGGTCAATCAGAAAATGTCCTTTCTTTTGGTTTTTTCTCTAGCTTACCATAACAAAACGAGGCATGCGGGAGATAAGCATATGCCCTAGTTGTTAACAACAGGAAGACGGCATAATTGGTAATTGAGAGGAGACTAAAATTTGCTGGAGTGCAAGCAATGTCCACGCTAGGATCACTTGGCACTCAACCATCATCACTAGAAGAAAAAGGAAAAAACACCCTCTCGTGGCTTGACTTGTTATGACTGGATTTAGGTCGAATAAGAAACTGGATCCTTCATGTTCCATCTTGTTCAACGTTACATGAAGTCGGTGATACCTTTTTTCATATTTCACGGGAATTCACTTCGAAGGTTTCACCATTTGATATCACGACATTTGAGAGCAGAACTCCATCCTCTGGAACTTTGAATATACTTCAACCTGAAGATCCATCTACCCCACTAGACAGAATCTCCATAACAATGAAATCTCATTTTGTTCTGTTTAAACATGTGGAACTTTGAATATACTTCAACCTGAAGATCCATCTACCCCCCTAGACAGAATCTCCATGACAATGAAATCTCATTTTGTTCTGTTTAAACATGCAAAGGGACCAAGCCTAGAGTGGTTTAAGCTTTTCCTGGCTTCACCATCTCCTACAAGATATCTTAAAAATTCAATTTCAGTACCTACAAAATTAGGTCAGGAGATTGGATCTATCATGGCAAAGTTTGATTCCGTACTCCCACAGTTGGATCTTAAAGAACATAAAATCGAAACAACCAACATCTTCAAAGTTGAAAATAGAAGTGGAATGCACCCTTCTTTGTCCATGCTCTAACGATGAAACTCACACATACAAAAAAATTGTCTAGATATTGTAATGGGCAGGAAAGGCAAGATAAAGACAATTAAATGAAGATGAAATGCCAAGCCAAAGGCTAAACAGTTAAGAAAGAACGTCTAGATCAAAACAACATACTTTCCATTCAGTTATTTTCCATGCAATCCCCAAAACATTGTTTGGAGGTGCATGGAATGTCATCCATTCTTACGAAATTGAAACCCACCCTTAAACCAACACCAAAAGAGTAAAACAGACCATGTTTCAACACATATTACGATAAATATAAACCATTTATACATTGCCTCCATAACCTCAGCCCATGGCATACTTCTGTGTCCAGCTGCGAGCAGTGGCTTCATATTTGGATCGGTCAGTCTTGTACATATGGGCAATCTCCGGTACAAGAGGATCATCAGGATTTGGATCAGTCAGCAATGAGCAAATGGAAAGCAGCACCTGATGTGCATCCAAGTATATGATTATGCATCCAATGATTAGTAGTAATAAATCTTTTTTAGACTATGGTAGCATGAAAAAAAGCTAGAGACTTTTGTGTTGGTTTCAGAATGAAATTGAAAGCCTCGTGCTCACCCAACCCACTGAACCACCACTCTGCTTTGACAACATTAATAAAACTTCTTAAAAATAAAAAATAAAAAAGCAAGTTCAAGGAACTAGAACCCTGTTTGAACATCAGCAACAGAGAGCTTCCCTCATGTTCTTTATCTATGGAACATACAGCCATTTCATGTTTTGTATCCTAAGAAACATAAACTACAGGAGGACATTCATGTTGATAAACAGGAGGCCAAAACACACCCCATTGCTACACGCAAGCATAGACTGGCAAGCTAATTTTAGGACACCTAGTCATCTCAGAGTAACATTCTAACTCTTGGTGGAAAACTTTTGTAGGCAACAAACAGGCAATACAAAAGGATAAAAAATCAATGGAAGACAAAGACTCTTAGCAATAAACATAATCAGTAGCGCTAAATTTGGAAGAGAGCGGTGTGAATGCCACTGTATTCTTAAACTATTGCTACATAAAATATGTGATCAAACTCTTCCGTTCTCCATTCATCCTAAAACCGATGACAGTCTACAAACTTTACTAGGGCATGCTACTGGTAAGTAAAAACGAGAACTATAGCATATTAACATGTTATCAGCATTAATTAACAGAATGAAATCAAACCTTAGAGATGGTAAGAGCAGGACTCCATTGCTCTTTGAGAATATCAAGACAAATGCTTCCATTACTATTAATGTTGGGATGAAAGACCTTGGTCCTAAATGCAACCTGAAGGGGGGAAAAAAGAAACAAAATTGCCCTCCAAAAAACACACACAATTAAACAAAGCAAAGCCTCTTTATGCAACCACATACAGACACGGCTCAAAATCGGAAATTGCACCATTGACTGCAAAACAAATTACCTTAGGGGGCTTGAAAGGATAATCAGGAGGAAAATGGATAGTAACTAGAAATACCCCTCCTGCATATGGACTATCAGCAGGTCCCATTATTGTTGCTTGCCAGTGAAACATATCTTCAGCTACAGGGCCTATATCCCAGAAAAAAAAATTATCTACCCCAAATTTGAGTAATTCCACATGAAACAGATCATTCAATACAAAATAAAAATGCAAGCAAAGTGGGCTCCAAGCCATGACCAAGCACAGTAATGTTGACAGAAAGAAGTTGAAATTTAGCTTAAACTAGAATGATTAAATAACTGGGCTTTTCAGAAATAAAAAATTATTGCACACCTGCACTGCAAGAAGTAGGCGGATCCTTCTGTAAATCCTTGAGTTCCTTCAAAATACGCTTTGAAGCCATTATTATTACTCCTCCTATGCACCCTTAATAAAAACAGAAAAGAATCACAGTTACAACAAGAACAAAGAAAAATATATAAAAAGATAGGGCAAAGGATGATTACCTGAAGATGAAAAGATGGGGTTGTGGAAGGGGGAAATCGACGAATCGACGATCTGGAAATGAATTAACTGTGGATCCAACACAACCGCTGATTTCCCACTCCCTGGCCTCTTCTTTTTATTTCTTTGTCTTCTTACACCCAGAGATAGCGCAGAGGCGGAGGTGGAGGAGGAGGGTCTGCTTCCGTTTTCGGATTCTGTTTTTATAACGTTTTGCTTTAGTATTAGGGTCTGTTTGGCGGTGATGAGGTGGAAATCACCTCTTGGAGGTTTGAAAATAAAAGTTTGAAATATTGTAATTTTTATATTTAGAATAAAATATTAAAATATAGAATTAACTTTAATTATATTATTTGAAATACATTGGAAATAAATTGAATTAATAATTTTGACTATTTATTTTTAATTTAAAAATTATTTTAATACAGTTTTTTTTGTTATAAATACCCTTATATTTATTTAAAATAACATAAAATATAGGCATTTTAAAAAATATATAAAAAGACTCATATTAATTTTTTATTAAATATTTTTTGAATTTTTTAAAAATATATATGTTAAAAAATATTTTCGATCAAAATTTTTTCGAATGTTAAGAAGGTTTTCTTTGTATAAATATTCCAATAAAAATTATCTTATTTTACCTACAATTCAATATATTTAATTAAAAGTATTGATGGGGCTTTTAGCTCGGAAACATGTTAAGAATTACAATTTACAGGTCATTTACTAGATAAGCAAATTATGATAGTAATCCAATAAATAATTCAATTTTTTAAATTTAATTTTTTAAAAAATTATTGTAGCAAATTAGAGTATCAAACAGACCCTTATTGTTTTGTTCTAAATCAACTGTTGAGTTTTCACTAAATGACAAGTCGTCTATCGGATCTCTGTAGTTTGTCATTCACCTTAAACGGCGTGGTATTAGGGTCATGGATGACGGTTCAGAAGTCAACACTTTGATAAGTCATGGTGTCGGTTATCTATCTTCCACGGAAACATATTACACATTCTCCCACGTCCACTAATATAGCCAGTTATATAACGCCACCTCATCAACGGAAAATAAAGAAAGGTGAAATCCCCTACTCTCTGGTCCAGTAGATGCATAAGGGAGAGCAACAGTCACAGCCACCTGATTTGAATACCTCTCTTTTATCAACGATCGCAACATCTATTCTCTTCTTATTTTCAATCGACGAAAAAGGAGCCGTTACCAGCACGGAGAAGAGAGGTTTTCACTCTCCTTTGCAAAGAAACGTTTCGAATTTAAATTAAAGAAGAAGAGGAGGAGTTCTTTAGTGCATCAGTATGTGTTTGAGATCAATGCATCCAATATATGGAATTTACTCTCTTTTTTAAAAAAAGTATCGTTGTTTCTTGATGCAGATCTAATAGCTAGAAAATCAAAGTAAGATTTAATTTAATTGGTCAGTGATTATTTTCTTTTTGGATGTGATTGCAGGTTTTTGTGAATTTAAGGGAATCTCGGAGGTTGCTTAAAAATGGAGGAAGAGAAGAAGAAGAAAAGAAACAAGAAGAAGAAAAGCAAGCAGAACAACCACACCAACAATAATAAAGCATCAGAAGACGACGTGTCGGTTGGTGCTGCTACTAATAATAATAGTAATGGGCAAAATCAAGTTATAGAGGTTTCTTCAAATGGTGATGTCGTGGACGCAGAGGATTTTAATGGACATTATGATAAACCCAATGGAGCAGCACCGCATTCTGTAAGAGCTCAATTCTTCTTTTCCTTTTTTTTTTAATTTTAAAACCAATTTGTGCGCGCGCGCGCGCTTAAGTAATGATTGAGTTTTGTTTTATGTGGGTTCGATTGGTTCTTGTTAATTAATTAATAAATAAATGGAGCATTAGCCTCTTAATTTTGTAATGAAAAATGGAAATGAAAACGAAAGAGAAAAATAATCTGCCAGATGATATGACTGGATTATTGATGTGTTAGGGGTGAGCTTTCTGTGTCTTTTGTTGATAAATTATGTTACGTTTTGATTAATAATGATAACCCAAGAAGCGCTTTGTCTTCTGCCACGCTCTCCTTAAGTTGTCTGCGGCAAGATTTGACAATGGAGTTTACACGTTGCATTTTTTGAATTTCTTAACGAAAACTTCTGAGATTATGGTTTATAGTGTATTTTATCACGTCTTTTTGTCTACATTTTCCTCATGTTAAGGGAAGATAGGATAGTACTTGTGACCATTTTTTAATTGCTACATGTTTTCAGATTCTTCTTTTTGCTACTTCTGCTTAGATTTTCTGTAGGATTGACTGCTGGTGATGACCCCACCTTTTTAAAATTCTGTTTTGCAGCCCTGGCTGAATAGAGAGGTGAGGCATTCGATCAGTTAGCTTTTCACCCTTGTTTCCTCCCTCTTTCTTCTCCCTATCATTTATGTTACACATTCTCATATATTTGTTTTTAACATTAGTTTTGAAGAGGAAATATATTCTTTGTTTCTTTTCTTTTGTACAGGCTGCTTTACAAGAGACAATCAAGCATTTACAAAATGAAACCGATTCACTCACAAGGATGAAGGTGCTGAATTATATTTTGTGAATTATCACGTGCATACGTGCTCATGCACAAGACACTCTTCCTGTTGTCATGTTGAATTATTCTTTTTTGTTTTAATTCTTGCAAGAAGTAATGTACTGCATTTAACAGGATACCTTTGAAGAGACAATCAAACGATTACGAGATGAAAATGATTCACACATACAGAAAGAGGTACTACGAACTTAATCCAACTGTGGGAATGTTCCTGACAAAAATTATCTGAATTACTTGACACACTTCGTCTTGTAATATTAAATTGGTTTGTTTGTTTTGACATTTATGCAAAGCATGAAGGAACTTACTGCATTTTACAGGCTACCTTAGAAGAGACGGTAAAACAGTTACAGAATGAAAGTGCTTCGCACACGCAGAAAGAGGTAATATCAATGCATTCAATGGTGGGATGGAATGGATTAATTTGTTGTGGACTTCACGAGGCTAGGTTTTTCTACCTTTTTCCTAATTATTTAAGTCTCTTGTCGTTGTTTGCATTGTGTTTTTGCAGGCATCCTTGGAAGATACAATCAATCAATTAAGAAGTGTAAACAATTTGTGCATACAAAAAGAGGTAGCGTAAATGTTTTTTAATCATTAGATAGATGATGAAATTTGTTTTGAGTTATGTTTAGAAAGGAAAATGGTTTTTTTTTTCTCCTCTCTTTCATTCATGATACTAAAGTTCCAATCTGTTTGTTTGATATTTTTTGGAAGAGGAAGTCGCCTGACTATAATTTTACAGGCTACCTTTGAAGATACAATCAAAGAATTGAAAACTGAAAATGATTCCCACCTGCAGAAAGAGGTAGTATAAACAGTCAGCTGAATCTTAATTTTATGCTTTATGTGCTCTTACTGTCTGCCCTAAAATGGATGTTTTGCAGGCTGATTTAGAGAAGAGAATTGAACAATTGCAGAGTGAAAAAGATTGCTGGCTTCAGAAAGAGGTAATTTTGGTTTTATAGGCTTGTAAATAAATCTTTTCTCTTTTGGAACATTTAACACATTCAAGAGCATTTCTCTTTAACATGATAAGCCTTGGAACCAGTGTTGGAAAACGTCGTGTTGCATATTAATATGCAATCTGACATACCCAGCTTATCACTAGATTGCCAGCTATATGTTTTCATTATAAGCATCATACCATAGCATTTTAATGCTGCACGCATGCAGCCTATAAGATGCACTGTTAACTTTTTATCATATCAAGTGCAGGCTGGCTTTGGGGAGAAACTTAACCACTTACAGGATGAGAAGGCTGCTCTGGTTTTAAAAGCTGTATATTCCATGCCTCGCAGCCTTTCAGTGAAACCATAACAAGAATTGTTTCACTGATTGGCATTATGCATTTCATTTTTGGTCTTTTCTTGTGTGCTCATGAGAAATAGTGCTTGATAATTTATTATTTTGAAATTTTATCAGTATAGTTGAATAACTTTGTGATATGTTCCACAGGCAAGCATGGGGAAGAAGATTGGACTATTAGAGAGTGATAAAGATTCTTGGACCATATCAGAGGTAATCACCTTTTGTTATGTGCGTTGTGTTTGCTTTTTCCCATGTTCTTTTTTTCCTTCTCACAAGAATTTGTTTGGTTGAAAGAGAGAAAAATTGGTTAGATGCTGAAAATGGGAGGGTTCATGCACAATGCTGTGTTTCAAGGAGACAGATTTAGGGAGGGGAGGAGGGAAGAAAGGGTAGATAAGCAGAGGAAATAAAATAGGAGAAAACTAGAAGACTTGTATTGGAGGTTAAACTGGTTTCAATTCATAGCTTGGAAATGAGTTGGAGGGTTCTTGCAGAATGATGCTGTACATGGAGAGGGATTTATGGAGGAAGAGAGGGACGGTAGAGAAGTAGAGCAAATGAAATGGGATAAAACTAGAATAATTGTATTGGAGGAGATACTGGTTTCAATTTTTAATCTTTAATCATCAAAATGATGTCTATAAGACATAATGTGTGCGTTCTTTTATAGGCAGCAAAACGAGATGAGGAAGAATAAAACCATGTAGATCAATTATTTATATGCTTACAGGAAATGGAATAAAGTTTTATACAGTACAGTTTCTGACTAAATAAATATTAAGGTCATGGTAAACTATAATAATCATTAACTTCTAAATAAGAATACCATGAATAAAATTTCAAGAAAAATAGAACAAATATTTTAAAGTTGTTCCATTACTCTAGCATTGTTGTGGCATTTATCTCTTGCAGTAACAGTTCGTATTTATCCTTTTTATAGTCATCAGATTGAATTATCAAAGATGACCATTAATATACTTGCGCATCAATGTTCATACTCAGAATACAACCAAAGAAACCATTGCTAGAATGAATATCGACGTCACAAGACTACGAATGCAGGTATATAGTTTTATTCATGTAGTTATTGTTACATCAACGCTTCTGTTGCAACAGCCTATTGAACTTCACTGTGTTTGTAAATGTTGTTTGCATGAGCGCTGTCATGTTTAAGCTAATTGGTTGGTAGATTTGGTTATCCTAGAGAGTAGTATGTGTAGCTCACAGCCATTCTGCATCATAACCTTGTATGTGTTCTGGTATGGAAATTAAAACAAAGCCTGGCAGGTGGTGGAGTTGGAAGATTCAAGGAATAGTCTCGTGAAAGAAAACCAACAACTGAAGGAAAGCATCTCTGACCTGAAGTTACAGCTTCAAAACATTGATACGAGTGTCTCCTTTGCTAACACATCAGAACTCGGAAAGGTTTGCCATCCTGTACCCAGCTTGTTAGCTTTTTGGGTGTTAAATTTATGGTCATATGTCAATTAGTTTTTGCTGTTAAAAGTTTTTTGATGCGTGTGATTTTATTCTTGCATTGAGATTCCTTGTTCTCTCTTGTGTTCACATTCATGATAAATTGTGATTAAACGTATTGAAAAGTATTGAAAAGTTGGGTGTTAAATGTAGCTTGGCGCTGAAAAGGAGGAATTGAACTCGCAGATCGAAGCAGCTTGTGCACTGGTAGACAAATTGATCACAGAAAATGCAGACCTTGTTGAGAAAGTAATGAACTGCTATTCTGCTATCCCTCGATTGTCCTGTCAATGTTTATAGTTTTCTATTTCCCCCCATCTTTAACTAATTCCAATGGTCCTAAGAAGGCGTTATGTATATAGTCTTTAAGTGGGTGTTTACTGATGATGTTATGCATCCACCAACTTTTAGTCAGGTTAATAATGCGTGGGTTTGAGCTCGCTTTTGTGTGCATGCACTCGTGTGGAATGTGTTAGCAGGTATTGTGACTTTTTTTTATCATTTAACTCTATATTTGTTTCTTAGGTGAATGAGTTGTACATTAAACTTGCCCATCAAGGGACAGCAGCTAGTTTTTCTTCAGCAACTGGAAGAGGTGTTACCGTTAGAAATTCCGAACTCGCCAATGGAACTCATCCCATGGCTGATTCAAATGCAAACTTGACTGCATGGGGCCATAAGCTAGAGTCCTTGGAAGTGGAACCTGCTGTGGTAGTTCAATACTCTTCAGAAGCTGGCTCTGGAGAAATTGTGCAAATCCCATTGGATGATAATGAAGTTCCGGATTTGGAGATGCAAGCTGCTGAGACTGACGATAAGAGTGGTGCTGTGCCACTTACGGATGCTCCACTAATCGGAGCTCCTTTCCGGTTAATATCATTTGTTGCAAAATATGTTAGTGGTGGTGACTTGGTCAACAGATGATTCAAATTAGGGCACTGGCTAGGATATATGATGTTTCGTTCTCCCCATGCATCATCTTCTTGTCCATTTTCATTTTTCTATGATGGGCAAGTGTGAGCCATTACTTTTTTTATTTTATTTTATTATTATTATTATCACCACACCGAACATGTTAACTGCAGAGTTGATAGACCATTTTCTTGTCCTGGTTTATGCTAAAGTTGTGCCTGGGAGTGAATTGTGTTGTTAAAATATTTTTTTTATAAATTAATTTTTTTAAAAAAATTTATGTGTTGATATTAAAAAAAATAAAAAAATTTAATATATTTTTAAATAAAAAATATTCTAAAAAGTAATTTTTATCACAATTCTAATCAACTTCAAAATAACAAATCGACTGCTCTTGCATGACGTGTCGGCTTTTTAAAATAACGAAGGCACTTTAACCGACATCGTAGTTGTAACTGGTAACATCACTTGGGCTTGATGGCTCCATAAGTTGTGTCGTTTGTTTTCTGCAGAAAAATAGCTCCGCATTCTCCTAGTTTACACTCGTGCAGCCAATCATATCCCCCCACCTCATCCCTGGAAAATAAAAAATCTCCGCGCACTGGTTCACTAAGTAAATAACTGTAAGAAATCACAGCCGTCGGATTTAATTAACTCAGATCAAGCTCGCAGTACAGTGCTCAATAAAGTAAAAAAAAACCCCACCAAACTGTAAGAAAGCGAAGCCGTATCAGCAGCCAATAAGAAAGGGGAGATGAAATCACCAAACCAATAAAAAAAACACACGTGGAAAATATACGTAGCCGTTAGTTCAGGCCGTTAAATTAAAAAGGTCAGTCTTTTCGCTTGTTCATTCGTTGTCGTTTGCGATCTCTGTTTCTATTTCTAATTTGTTTTCCTGCTCACTGAAGAAAAAAAAACAAAAAAGAGGAAGCCACGTAATCGGAAATGGAAGCACACGGAGGAGGCGGCGGAAGTGGAAGCCTCCGGCGAGTCTTAGTGTTGGCATTTTGCGTAGCCGGCATCTGGTCGGCTTATATATATCAAGGTCTTCTTCAAGAAACTCTGTAAGTTCGTTTTCTGACGTTGTGTTTATTTAGTGATATATATATTTGATAGCATTCTTTAAATTTGAATATAATTTGATGTAGATCAACGAAGAGATTTGGTTCAGATGGGAAGAGATTTGAGCAACTAGCATTCCTAAATCTGGCGCAAAATGTAGTTTGCTTGATATGGTCATACATGAGTAAGTGATTTTTATTTTATTTTTGGTTCTAAATCACAATGCTATTGCTAATTCTATTAAATGATTAAAATGAACATAACATAAAAAACAGTGATAAAGATATGGTCGACGAGGAGTGGCAGCAGCAGCAGCATGGGTGCTCCGTGGTGGACATACTGGAGCCCTGGCATCACAAATACAATCGGGCCAGCCTTGGGTATTGAAGCCCTAAAGTATATCAGTTACCCTGCTCAGGTCCTGGCAAAATCATCCAAAATGATACCAGGTAGGCCGGTTGGTTATCATCAAACTACGTTGCTGTGGTGTTTTGATAATGGATATCTCTGTGATGGACGGGATATGGTTTTGGTTTGTGGCAGTGATGTTGATGGGTAGTCTGGTGTATGGTATAAGATACACCCTTCCTGAGTATCTTTGCACTTTCCTTGTTGCTGGAGGAGTATCCACATTTGCTCTCATGAAGGTGACCAGAAGTAAAATATCATCTGCTGCGTTATTATTATTAATTACATGGTTCTTCTTACTTGTTGCTTGGGATTGGAATCATTTCAGACTAGCTCGAAGACCATCAATAAACTAGCACATCCAAATGCACCCCTCGGATATTGCCTTTGTTTCTTGAACCTTGCATTTGATGGATTTACTAACGCTACTCAGGACTCACTAAAAGCCAGGTATGTATAAATATACCTTCATCTCTAACCCTCTTGGCTATTTCTAAGCTTCTGGCTGCGTATCGTCATCATGGCATTACAGCTTAAAAGTGTCACACTTGGTTAAAAGTCAACCTGTTGGAGAAACATTCAGTTATGCACAAAAATCTTAGCCAAGTTAGAAGTATTCAGGAGAGAACTTGCACCTATAGTCAGTCCTCTGGTGTCCTTTATCTGTTGACTTCTCAGAAATTATATTCTTGCTGGTCCTATATTCCACAGCCCTCAGCGCTCTCTGTCTCTCTTGTTTTTGGTAGCTTTAGAATAATTTCCTGGAGGAGATACTCTTTTGGTCAAGAGTTTGGCTTTTGTCACAAACGATCTCTTATAAATCTCAATTGATGTCCCTTCTGAAATCGGAAGGTAATTAAACTAGGGCTGCTATGAGCCTCATGTGCATAATTAATGGAGAAATATCTCCAGATTTTTTTTCGCTGCAGGGATATATCATGCATCCATTTTAATTTTTGCTCAAAATATCTTCATTTCTCAATAATTTTCTGGGTTGATCAGGTATCCAAAGACAAGCGCTTGGGATATAATGCTGGGAATGAATTTGTGGGGAACAATATACAACCTGATCTACATGTTTGGCTGGCCACATGGTATTGGATATGAGGCAATCGAATTCTGCAAGCAGCATCCAGAAGCAGCATGGGACATTTTTCTCTACTGCCTGTGTGGCGCTGTGGGTCAGAATTTTATCTTTCTAACCATTAGCCGCTTTGGATCTCTAGCTAACACGACCATTACCACAACCCGCAAGTTTGTCAGCATTGTGGTTTCTTCGGTGCTGAGCGGCAATCCCCTATCAGCAAAACAATGGGGATGCGTAGTCATGGTGTTCTCTGGGTTATCATATCAGATTTATCTCAAGTGGAGAAAGTTGCGGAAACTGCAAAAGAAGAGAAAGCCTTTGTGACTATAACAGTTTTGAACTTTATATGTAATTCTTCTTTTCTTTTAATTTGTTAAATCATCATTTTATATCCGTGATCTAAGTCATGAAACAAAGATAACTTATAGAAAAGAAATTAAAAATAATTACAAAATTATTATTTTAAAAAAGAAAAAACTAATGTAGAATAATAAGATTGTAAAAGAAATGAGGAAAAAAAATGTCAAATAACATTGATTTTTTAAATTTATCACCCGAGTTTTTAGATTGAAAGTATTATAAATGAAAAAAATATAAAATTTAATATCTAATAAATCAAATATAAAAAGATAAAACTTGAAAAAAAAAACAAAATTAACCATTTGGCATAGCTTGAAGAGAGGAATAGGGTTTTACCATTGAAAGGCAAGTGTTGAAGAGATGGTATCTTGAAGAGTGGAAAAGGCATTTTTGACTTTTTGATGGAAACAAAGAAGAGATAAAGAGAGAAGGGAGGAAGGACGATCGAAGAGATTGGAAAAAGAAACTAGAATGTTGTTTATGTTGTGTTATAGATTTGAAAAGGAAAGAAAAATAAAGAAATTGGCTCAAACAACATCTTCTACGTCTAATTTGAAGACTTTCCCTATAGAATTGAGCCTGTAAAACATCCTGGATCCAACAATTAGATCAATGAACATGTAGGGACGAAACAAATAAAGACACGGTAGAACTGAACCTGGTCAGAATTTGGACTGAATGAATGTTGCTTGGTTAGATCAGTGAGTGAGTGGACATAAATTTCTGAGAGCATCTTATACATACCCTGACATTGATATTTCCACTTTATTTGATGCTGGGAAATTCTGCAAAGCTGAAAAGGACATTAAATTCTGCAAACCTTTAGGTTGGAAAGAGATCAAATTGGAAGAACAAGAAATATTCTCTTCCTTCCATGTTGCCCACAATTCTGTTTAGATTCATATTTTATGGCAGTCTTTGTCAGGAGGCTCCATTTTCACCATATTAAGCTACAAAGTAAGAAACAATTAGCGTGTTTAACTTTCAAATAAAATCTTGACATACATATAAAAAAACAATAATCAGAGTTTCAGCATTTACAGAAATCTTCTTTTCCATACAAAAATAATAATAATAAGAGAGCCAAATTCAACTGGATTTGCACATTCTGTATAAAGCATGGAGTCTGTCTTTGAAAAACCATGCCTTTGCCTCTATTTGAAGAAGAGAGAAATCATAAAATTCCCATATTGAACCTGGTCCGTCTAATGGTTTTTGTGGAGAGTGATCACAGGTTTTTCTTTTTTTTTGGTATCCAAATAATCTTTTGTTTTCTTTTTGAAGATAATAGCTTCAAGAATTACAGCAAGTCCAAATGTGTATAAAAGAATAGAATCTTTAGTGGATCACACTTTAGGGTAATATGTATGAACTCCTAGAATCTGAAAAGGAGATTCCTAGAGAAATTGAAAAGGAAAGATTGAATAAAGAGATCATAGAAAAGAGAAGACTTGTTCTCTCAACCACGATCTCCTATCCATTTAGCCCACTGTCGCGTCCAGGTGCACTAAGTTCTTGGTAGCCGCTGCATAAAACAGCTCCTATAAATAGTGTGGCCGATGACCATTACTAAGCATGTAAGCTAACATAGCATAGATCAAGTGTCCCCTAGAGTTCCTCTGAGCACTTCATTGGGAATCTTCGATCAAATGAAAGAGTATTATCATTCCTACTGAAGTGTTTGGGGGAACTCCTGGTGTCATTTGATGTTAATATTTCATTATGAAAAGCTCAGAAAGCAAGAAATCTGGCTTCATGTTACTACGAGAACTTAAGCAAGTAGAACTTGTACACTGAAACCCCACAAAATGGTGCACAGGTTAGAGTTAACTCTTTCCATTGTATGTCTCAGAACAACATCACTGGTAGGCAATGTCTTTTTTCTTTTAATTCATGACATATTTGTACATATCCCATCTTTGAGGCTGTATATTTTGACACCAGCTTTCACTATATTTGCTGTCATCATTATTTGACACAAATTTAAGAACCTCCAATTGATGCAGGAGCATTAATGAATTTGGATTAAATGCTTCCAACAGAGCTTAAAAGAACCTGAGCTCAGCCCAAGGAAATCAACAAAAAGCTGAAATCAAATGCTCACTACAGGTCCTGAGTTCAGTTTCAAATTCAAACGTAAAACTTGTATCCAGACCAAATTACTAGTCAAGTCACGTATCATTAAAAGATGTGAGTGTCGAGTGTCCAACGCATCAATTGTGAGAGATTCGGATCTTCCTACCAAGATTGTGGCCATTTTAGTGACAAGTATGCAGGCTGCTGAAATGAGAATTCAGCAGAACCAAAACCCTTCTGCCAGCGTTTCTGCAACCAGCAAGACTGCCCTCTTAATTTGTCAAGAAACATCATAGCAGCTTTGACATATTTTACTCTAAATCACTTTCACATGTAAAGCCTTTACAAGTCAATATTTGACAAGATTTTTAAGAATATCTTCACTTCGCTAATGATTCAAGTATGCAAAATATGAAACAAAATCTTCCAGATACAAAATCACTGTCTGCAATCAAGAAAGACGATATTGGCTAGTATATGATTGGCAATTGCAGAAGTCATCCAGCATATTTAGAATTCTGATTTCATTCTGTGAATATTTTCCTTCCTTTAGTACAGTAGCTTGTACCTATAGATTCTCAAACAATACAGCACTGTAGGTACGTCCCAGGTAATTAAGTATTTGACAATACAAATATCTTATGCACTTTAGAGCCAAATAAAAGCTGGCTTCCTTAGAAAATCACACGTATGACGGATGTTGCAGAAAATCTGTCACTTGAATTTCTTTTCAGCCTAACCTAAAACTTTAGCTAGATGGAAAACGTTTGTCTAGGTGTAAACTTTCTTGTTTGTTCTTTTTCTTGGAGGGATTGTTCCGAGTATAAAAAAATTATGTTTCAAGAATGTAGTAAGAAGTTAAACTTGCATTTAATGGAATTAAATTCGAGTGTGACTGTTGAGCTATTTCAGGCTCTTAATTCCAACAAGAGGGAAAGGAGGCGAGTAACTGAGCACCGTCAGTCAGAACCTAAAGACAGCAATTAAACAAAGAATACAGAATACTTTAAGTGTATGAAAGGAGCTGGAGGGGTGAGCTCTAAATTCATAAGTTTATTCTCTCTAAAAATAATGATGATGAAGTTTCATCCCTAGAAGATTTACAAAGTTTTAAATAGACGGAAACTCTACCTCGACTAGGAAACAAAAACAAAAATCTAAAATTATCAAAGAAAGAAAATAAAATTCAAAATAAGCAAGAAATCCAAAGATAAGAAGGACAAATACAAAAAAATGCCAAAACTTGAGGGCCACTACTACAAGATTTTCAATATCTAAAGATTTGATGGTCCGTGTTGTAATACAGTCGCTATTATTGGGAAAAAAGTCTCCGAAAACTACTGTAAAAATTTGAGTGTGATATAATAGTCAGATCAAGTTAAAGTTATAGTTTTTTTGAACTATTATTCTGGCATGTCGCGACTAGATCTCCTCTTGGGTCTTAACCTATCTCATTGGTCAATACTAGACCTCCTCTTGGGTCTTGACCTATCCCATTGGTCAATAAATGTATTTGTTAGGCTATCCACACAATCTATCGAGGGTAAATCCCATTGGTCAATACTAGACAACTCAGAATCACATATTAACATAGGCCGACTACATCACTAAGCTTGGTGTATTGATCCTTGTGCCGTTGAACTTTTCTAGACAAGGCAATGACTATACCATATATACACAATGGTTGATGCTTAATGCCAAATCCCTGAGGTATATTATGTAGCGGGCTAACATCACAACATGATTAGTGGCTAAGACTTTGAGAGGTTTGCCAACAATGAAAAAACATAGACAACCTGGAAGTTGGTTGGTGGAGTCGGCTTTGGCTTTTCAGAAGTTGCAGAAGATGAATGTTTAAGCTACTTTGCTTTGTATTGCTTGGAATGCTTGCATATTGTTACACTCCATTGCTTGGAAAGAAAGAATGGCCGGATTGCTTGTTGATATATGTTATTATCCTAGTAGTATAATTGAGCCCATTGTCTTTTTTGTCAAGTATAAGGTCTTGAGATTGAAAACAAATCAAGCTATCTAGTTTCTCCTATAAATATAATTGTATGTATACATGTACAGAGATTGGAAACTCACTGCAATAATAGTATCATCTGCTGCTGCAAGATTTTCCAGCATACTCTGCTTTGATTTATATGTTTTGATATTCTATCACTTCAGAACCACTAAAGAGCTCGAGGATAGCTCCTTCAAGCTCGAATTTTCTTGAAACCTGCATTAGCAGTGACAACTTGGACTTTATTTATATAAAAGGAGCTAGCAGAACCATTGTTTCTTATGTAGCTACCTCTTTCGTCTTCTTTTTAAAGATATGGAAATTCTCAGTGTAGAATCAATTTTTATAATTTACCAGAATTATTATTTGTTAATCCCAAAGGCAGGTTGACTGGTTCAGTTAGTATTCTTAAAGTACAGTTTTATAAATTGACGCTACTACTGGCTCACGAAATTGGTAACAACGAACCAGTGTGGGGAAAATCATGGAAAATGCCAGCTTAATGCAAGAATAGGCTGGACTTGCCATGCTCAACAAGTTATGAAGTATGGTGACAGTCGGACATAATCTGTTAGCTTCTGGTTGTTGATCTGTGTCAAGTGGCCAGGGAAACTCTAGGGGACAATCGACGTGCTCTTTGTTACACAACACAAAACATCTGCATGTAATATGCTGAAGGTTTCTTTATATATTCTGTCGAAGTAGGGGACCGAGCATTTAAGAGATGATAGAACTGAACCTGGCCGGTATTCGGACTGGGTGAACGTTGTTTAGGCGAGAGAATGAGTGGCCATGAATTTCCTACAACCTTTTGTAAATACCCTGACTTGTATCTTTCCAACTTCATTTGATGTTGCAACTTTTGCAGCCTTTCCAGGAAATTCTTCACGCTCAACTGCAATTGCTAGATTCTGCAGACGCTGAAAAGGAAATTAAAGGTTGGATAGAGATCAGAATGGGAAAAGGGAAATTATTCTGAACCTTCAATGTTGCTCACAGTTCCGTCTAGATTCATGTTATATGCTTCGATGCAGAAAGCCAAAGACAGGAAAAAGCTATCCTTGTTAGGAGGCTCCATTTTCATACCAAGTGACCAATAATAAGCAAAAAAGAATCAAACCTTTTTTGTGATCACATTTTAGTATAAAGAATATACTAGTCATCGTTTACCACGCTTCACCACGAGACGAGTTAGATAAAAAAAACAATTAATGTAAAAAAATTGCACATTCATAGAAAATGAGGAGAAACAAATTACAAAAACTAATTTCTAATAAACACAATGTTAAAGAACTAAATAAAAAAAAAAAGAACCAAAAAAATATAGTATTGTTTCAGCAAATCTATGAGGAGAGCTGCCCTGAATTCAACAATTCTTTTAGATTTTTTTAATATGGTCCTAGAATCTAATAAGATTACCTAGAAATATCTAGATAATCTAGAAAGGAGAGGCTGGACAGAGATCATAGAATAGAAAAGAGTCGCATGATACTGTTCTCTTGCTCACAATTCTCATCCATTTAGCCCATTTTTGCGTCCAGGTTCTCCACGTACTTGCTAGCTGCTGCACAAAATAGCTCCTATAAATATTAAGGCTGATGACCATTCCATGCATACACTAAAACAAGAAGGATCGGCATAGCATAGCATACCATAGATCAAGTGTCCCCTAGAGTTCCTCTGAGCACTTCATTGGGAATTTTCGATCAAATGAAAGAGTATTATCATTCCTACTGAAGTGTTTGGGGGAACTCCTGGTGTCATTTGATGTTTACAAGCTCAGCAATTCTGTCAACTCGTCCTTACGGGTGAATTATCTTCTTCCTATTTTCTTTCCTAGCTAGCTAGTATATATATTATGACACTGATAAGCTGTCAACACATCCTGCTTTTGCGATTCATTTGTGCACCAAGGAGATTCGAAGCTGCAAAAATCTGATAAGGCTTATCATGCAACGTCTGTATTAAGAACCATCCATTACCTTTATCAGTGAGAGCCTCCTAAGATAACTTAAGCAAGAAGAATTTCTAGACTGAAACGTCCAACCCCACAAAAAGGTGCACAGGCCAGAGTTGACTCTTCTCGTTGTTTCTGCCAAAACATCACTGCAGGTAAGCAATGTCTGGTTTAGAACACAAGATTCACAGCATGTTCTTACATCCCATCTTTGATAATTGCAGCAGACGGTTCTACATTTGGATACCATGATTTCACAGAATTTCCAAGTCATCATTATCTGACAGCAATTTAAGAACCTTCAACTACAATCATAGAGAATGCTATAAAACCAAAATTAACATTACTAACCTTCTCCATCAAGGGTTACATATACTCAGCAACTTTCTGTCTCTCTAGCCAGGAATTGCAGATTGTGGAGTCCTCCATTCTATGGTTGCTCGACTAGCTACAACCACTTAGTTTTTACTTAAAATGAAGGCAGAAATAATGAAAAGATAAGACAGGAGCCAACCTTTCTTTTGATGATCTCCATAAGATCGAAGTACCTTCAGTCAAAAGTTCATTCCTAGATATATCACCTCTTTTGAAGGTGGAGTTCTGGGGAGCATCAGCACTGCAATCACATCACTGAAAGGGTTCGCATCCATTAATTACTTCTTATTTAGGAGGTCAAGGGGTTGAGAAACAAGCTCAACAAACTGGCAACTGATGAGAGCTGCTGGAAGCCTCTTGAACTCCTGAATATTGGCACTGAGATGATATCACTTTTTGAAACAAATGTAAAATAAAGAGAACAAATATGATGTCACTGAATTAGTCTTCTATGATTTTCCCCTTCACTATTCATAGCAATATATCACTGATCATGGAATAATTGGCACTCAATAATCTGATAAGAATCTTAAGGTTGACAGTTGAAAATCTTAAACTATTTTCTTAATGAAGCACTCACTGCCAAGAAATTGTCTAAAACCGACCAAAATTTTTTTCATTGACAATTCTCGATTATGATAGTGACAAAATAATTTCAATTAGTGAATACCACATAATCATTGACAGAATAAAATAATTAAAATATTTTTTATTTTTTGATGAATCCGTCTTCAAAATGACACGTTATCAATAACTAACGGAATTACCAACAATGTATTTTGTCGACAAATCTAAACATGTTATAACCGGCCTCATCTCCTCCTCCTCCTCCTCCTCCTCCTCCTCCTTTTCTTTCTCTACAATTCAAAACACTAGCCCCTTCCTCTTATATTTTGGCACAAATCTGAGAACCATCATTACAAATTTTGGTCACCCAACATTTCATAGTGTCAGCATCAATGCTTTGATATAATTTTCTCTAAATATCCCCTACACCACACGTAAACAAACAAACTTATTTATAGTTTTTAGTATTTTTAATGTAGTTTGCTTGTATATTTATCCAACATTTATGACTTCAATTGTTGTGCTTTCTCCAAAAATCAACTACCATCCTAGGATTTTGTTAGGAATTAGGATTAATGAGATTTAAAATAAACAAATTGTTCCAGGTGAACTTTGATTGAAGAAGGTTTACTAAAGCAAGAAGGAAGAATTACTGAAATAAGAGAGTTTTAAAAAGTATGATTGTTGCTTATTCTGCCGTTGGATGCAACGCTGTGTTTTATATTTAGTTGTAATCTACGTGCGCACCATTTCATTAAACTACATTCTCACTTATTTAATTAGAGCCTGGG